>WNGE01013432.1_pt1 | contig 12548 bp, 10 predicted proteins | sample 5400651 | NCBI WGS metagenome assembly WNGE01 (sample SAMN13153370, study PRJNA577476) | soil metagenome | isolation source: 60 cm soil or saprolite under grassland replicate 2 | place: USA:California | collected 2016-06-15 | reverse complement strand
CGCGAACGATCCGGCTGTTGCGGTTGTCGACCGCCTGATCGCCGAACGACCCGGCGCGGATCTGCAACTGCTGGTGTCGACGCGTCCGGCTGGACCGAACCCCAAGGTTGCCACGCTGATCGGATTGCAAGGCCGTATCCGCCACGACGTCGTGGTGCTGTCGGACAGCGACGTTTCGGTCGAACGCAATTATCTCGCGAGGACAGTCGCGACACTCGCACAGCCTGGCGTCGGGCTGGTCACCTGCCTGTATCGCGGCACGCCCGTGCCCAGCCTCTGGGCGCGGCTTGCCAGCATGGCGATCGATTACGACTTCCTGCCCAATGTGCTGGTTGGCCTTGCGCTGGGCTTGGCACGGCCGTGCTTCGGTTCGACGATCGCGATGCGCCGCGAAACGCTGGAGCGAATCGGTGGCTTCGACGCGTTTCTCGAGTACCTCGCGGACGACAACGCGATCGGCGAAGCCGTCCGCGGGATCGGAATGCGCGTCGCAATTCCGCGCTGGATCGTCGAGCACGCATGCCCGGAACGAAGCTTCATGGAGCTTTGGAGCCACGAGTTGCGTTGGGCGCGGACGCTGCGCGCGGTGAGCCCGGCGGGCTACGCTGGCATGGTTATTACGCATCCGCTGCCCTTCGCCTTGCTTGGCGCGTCGTTAAACGGCCTCGGGGCGCTCGGCGGAGGCAGCATAGTCGCCGCGATCGCCTGCCGTCTTGTCCTGCAGCTGCAAGTTGATCATACTCTGCACGTGAGCACGAGCCGCTGGTGGCTTGGTCCCGTGCGCGATCTGCTGGCATTCGTAGTGTACGTCGCCAGCTTCTTTGTCGACGTCGTCAGCTGGCGCGGCCAGCGCTACAAAGTTCGCGCGGATGGCACTCTGGTGTCCGTCGTGGAGCCGAAAGCATGATGCGTACGCTTTTCCTGCAAGCGCCGTCGTTCGACGGGTTCGACGGCGGTGCCGGGTCGCGCTACCAGGCGCGGCGCGAGATCCGCTCGTTCTGGTACCCGACCTGGCTCGCCCAGCCGGCGGCGCTGGTCGAGGGCAGCAAGCTTGTCGACGCGCCCCCGCACGGCCTCAAGCTCGCCGACGTCGCGCGCACGGCGCGCGACTTCGATCTGGTCGTGCTGCACACGTCCGCTCCCTCCTTCGCGTCGGACATCAAGGCGATCGAGGCCATGAAGTCGGTCAACCACGATCTGAAGGCCGGCTTCATCGGCGCCAAGGTCGCCGTCGATCCGGCAGGAAGCCTCTCCGCATCGAAAGCGGTCGATTTCGTCGCCGGCAACGAGTTCGACTTCACAATCAAGGAAGTGGCCGAAGGGCGCGAGTGGGACAGGATCACGGGCCTGTCCTACCGCAACGCCGCGAGCCGCATCGTGCACAACGAGGCGCGTCCGATCCTGGAAAACATGGACGCCTTGCCTTTCGTTACGCCCGTGTACAAACGCGACCTCAAGATCGAGAATTACTTCATCGGCTATCTCAAGCATCCCTACCTCTCGCTCTACACCGGACGCGGTTGCAAATCGCGATGCACGTTCTGCCTGTGGCCGCAGACGGTCGGCGGACATCGCTATCGCACGCGCAGCGTCGGGCACGTCGTCGAGGAGATCGCCTGGGCACAGAAAGCTTTCCCGCAGGTGAAGGAATTCTTTTTCGACGACGACACGTTCACGGACAACCTGCCCCGCGCCGAGGCGATCGCGAAGGAGCTCGGCAAGCTCGGCGTCACCTGGTCGTGCAACGCCAAGGCAAACGTCCCGCGCGAGACGCTCAAGGTGCTGCGCAACAACGGCCTGCGCCTGTTGCTCGTCGGCTACGAAACGGGAAACCAGCAGATCCTCTACAACATCAAGAAGGGCATGCGGATCGAGTTCGCCCGCCGCTTCACCAAGGATTGTCACGAGCTGGGTATCACTATCCACGGGACGTTCATTCTCGGGCTTCCCGGCGAGACCCGGGAGACGATCGAGGAGACGATACGCTTCGCCACAGAGATCAATCCGCACACGATCCAGGTGTCGCTCGCGGCGCCCTATCCGGGCACGTATCTCCACCGCCAGGCGCTTGACAACGGTTGGCTCGACAGCGCCAACGCCGAGCTGGTCGACGCGCATGGCGTGCAGATCGCTCCGCTCCACTATCCGCATCTGAGTCACACCGAAATCTTCGATGCGGTGGAGACGTTCTACAAGCGTTTCTATTTCCGCAGCGGCAAGATCGCATCGATCGTCGGCGAGATGGTGAAGAGCCCGGAAATGATGAAGCGTCGACTGCGCGAGGGCATCGAGTTCTTTCACTTCCTGCGCGAGCGCCGGGAGACGGCGCACTGAGAAATCCAAAGGGTCTGATCGTCACGGCCGATGATTTCGGCCTGGCACCGGAGGTCAACGAAGGCGTCGAGCTCGCGCACACGAACGGCATCCTCACGGCGGCAAGCTTGATGGTGGGCGGCGCGGCGGTTGGCGATGCGGTCGCTCGCGCGCGCCGTCTGCCGTCGCTTCGCGTCGGTCTGCACCTCGTGCTCGTCGATGGCCCGTCGGTGTTGCCGCCGGAACGCATTCCGGATCTGGTCGACGCGCAAGCGCGGTTACGCAGCGACCTGGCGATGACGGGCGTCGCCATCTTCCTCAGGCCGCGCGTGCGCAGGCAACTCGCAGCGGAAATCGAGGCCCAGTTCCGCGCCTATCGAGCGACCGGTCTGCCGCTGGACCACGTCAATGCCCACCATCACTTTCATTTGCACCCGATCGTCTGCGCCCAGATGCTCGACATCGGCAAACGCTACGGCTTGAACACGGTACGCGCGCCTCGGGAACCCCGGGATATGTTGGCCCGCATCGAATCCCGCACGCGGTACCGGCGTAAGTGGCTCGCGGCCCCGTGGACCGCTCTTCTCCGGAGACGGGTCCGCCGACGCGGCATGACCACGCCCGACCACGTGTTCGGCCTGGCGTGGTCTGGCGCGATGACCGCGGAGCGAATCGCAGGCATCTTGCGCCATCTGCCGGACGGGCTCACAGAAATCTATTTCCACCCGGCAACCGCCGACAGCTTTGCCGGCGCGGCGCACGGTTACCGCTACCATGACGAGCTGGCGGCGCTGATGGCACCCGACATCAAAAAGCTTGTTCAGGCAACGGGCGCGCAAGCGGGCGGATTCCTGGACTTCGCAGCGGCATGAAACACATCGGAGCGGTGCTGGCGATCGCGGGTCTCGCGCTGGCCGTGACGCTGTTCGCCCGCGAGGATGTCGGCGGCATCGTCGCCCTCGTCATCGCGGCGGGTCCTGGATTGTTTCTCGCCGCGCTCTTCCATGCCTTGCCGATGATCGCCAACGCCCGCGCGTGGGGCCGGCTCCTGCGCGAGGGGCAGCGTCCGGGCGTGCGCGTCCTGACCTGGGCGACCTGGGTCCGGGAATCGGTCAACGGCCTCCTGCCCGTCGCGCGCATCGGCGGCGAGATTGTCGCCTATCGCATCGTCCGGCGTCATGTCGCCCGCCGCAGCGAAGCGGCGGCAAGCCTGGTGGCAGACATGGCACTGTCGGTCTTGAGCCAGGCCAGCTTCGCGTTGCTCGGCCTGGCGCTGCTGTTCGCAATCGGCCATACGTCGACCGCCATCGCGCAGGTTCTGGCGGGTGTCGTCGGCATGATCACGCTGGGTGCGGGATTCGTGCTTGCACAGCGCGCGGGCGCGCTCGGTGCCCTCACGCGCGTTCTCGACCGGCTCTTCGCGGGTCGGTTGGGCCTGGCGCACACTCAGTCGCTGCGCTTGGATCAGGCGCTTCGCGCCGTGTACGCGCGTCGCCCGGACGTCGTCGCTTGCTTCGCGTGGCAGCTCGCCGGCTGGGTGCTCGGAGCCGGAGAGATCTGGCTCGCGCTGCACTTCCTGGGTCAGGAGCGCAGCGTGCTCGATGCGCTCGTGATCGAGGCATTGATCCAGGCGATGAGCAGCGCGGCGTTTATCGTGCCTGGCGCGCTTGGCGTGCAAGAAGGGGGGTTCGTCGTGATCGGCGCGGTGCTCGGCATCGACACCACGACCGCGCTGGCGCTCGCAACGGCGCGGCGGTTGCGCGACGTCATCATTTTCTTCCCGGGGCTGATCGCCTGGCAGTGGGCCGAAATGCGTGTGCGAAGCGGGAGATCGGCAAGCGCACCGCAATCCCGCTAGCCTCACGCAACAACGCGGGGTCGGCGACCCGTCCTGCGAGCGTTCAACGGCGCAGCCGCGGTTCTCCCAACAGCGCCGGCAGAAAGAGCAGCGCCGAGATCAGCGTGCATGCGAGCGACAGCGCCAGAAGCTTGCCCATGCTCGAGGTCCCCGGGTGATGCGACAGCCACAGGCTGCCGAACGCCGTCCCTGTGGTCAGCGCGCTGAAGATCACCGCGCGCGTCAAGCTCGATGGCAGCAGCTCGCGTTTCCCCGATCGCCAGGCCATCACGAAATAGATATTGAATGCGACGCCGATGCCGAACAGGAGCGGCAGTGCAATGATGTTCTCGAAATTGAGCGGCAGACCTATGGCGACGCAGATGCCGAGCGTGGCGAGCCCGGACAGCACGAGCGGCGCGAGCGTCAACACCACGTCGGTCGCCCGGCGCAGAGTAACCGCGAGTAGAACGGTGATCGCTAGAAACGCCCACAACCCCGCCTGCAGAAAAGCGCGCACGACGGTGCGGCTCGATTCCTGGATCGAAACCGGAGCGCCTGTCGCTTCGGGTGCCAGCGCCCGGACTGCGTCGACAAATCGCCGCAGCGTCTCGTTGTCGTCGGCGTCGCCCTTGGGAAACACTTCGATCCGCGCGCGTCCATCGGACGCGATCCAGTCGCGTTTGAGGTCATCGGGCAAGGTCGCGAGCGTCACCGGGCCGGCCTGCATGGCGGCCCGCAGTTGATCGAGCGTAGCAAGCAAGCCTGGAATCAGCATCGCCCGCGCGCGCTCGCGCTGGGCCGGTTCACTCTGCGCCAGCGTCCGCAGCGCCTTGCCGAGACGCAGCGCAGCGGCAGCAACGGCCGTTCCGGGATGGGCGGCCGCAGCCTGCGCGAGTAACTGCGCCGTACGCTGCATCACGCGCACGGTTTCATCGTCGTTCGGTGGACGCTTGGCTCGGCCCGGATTCAGCACCGGGTCGAGCAATAGCGCTGCGTCCTCGATCAGTGCCAGCTTCTCGTTCTGTCCGTCGGGCAAAAAACTCGCCAGCGTAATGGCGTGATCGACTTCGGGTAGTTGCTCGAGCCGCCGCGCCAGCGCGGCTGCGTCGGCTAGCGAAGGCGCCAGAACGTCAAGCGTATTGGGCGTCGTATTGGGATCCTGCATCAGATCGAGCAGCGTCGCCACGGATTCGGCCTTCGCGCTTTTCAGATGCAGCGGATTGAAGTCGAACTGCAGCCGTGGCAACAGCGCCAGGCTGCCTGCCGCGACGATGCCCGCCACAGCAAGGACCGCATAGCGACGCCGCGTCAGAAACCGATCGAGCGGACCGAGCGCGGCGTAGCCCACGGGGGCGCGCTCCCCCGGCGGTCGCAAAAGCGCCACCAGCGCGGGAAGCAGGCTGACGCTGGCGATGAACGCGACAATCATGCCGGTACCGGCAATCACGCCCAGCTCGGACACGCCGCGATACTCGGTCGGCAGGAAAGCGTAGAAGCCCGCCGCGATCGAGGCGGCGGCAAGCGCCAACGCGCCACCGACCTCTCCGCCGGCGTCGCGCAGCGCAAGATGCAGATCGTCGCCGGTGTAGCGCTTGGCGCGATAGCACACGCAGAATTGAATACCGAAGTCGACGCCCAGGCCGACAAAGAGCACCGCAAAAGCGATCGAGATCAGATTCAGCGTGCCGAACGCGACGAGGCCGAATGCCGTCGTGACGATCAACCCGACGCCGAGGCTCAGCATGATCGCGACGATGAGACGCCAGGATCGCAGGGCGATCCACAGCAATACCGCCACGGCAACAATCATGATCGTCGCGTTCAACGCGGCGCCATCGGCAAGCGTCGCGAACTCCTCGTCGGCGAGCGGTACCGGACCCGTCTGCCGTACCCGGACCCATGGATCGGCGTCGAGTCCAAGCTCGCGCGCAGCTTGCCGAATCGTCCCACGGGCACGTTCGCCCGGCTGCAGCGCGCTGTAGTCGAGTACCGGCTGCACGAGGATGAAACGGCGCAGCTCGCGCGGCTCGGCAGTCCGCCCCGTGATCAACGTGTGCCACGAAAAAACCCGGGGCAGTCCCGCCGTGATGCCGTCGAATGTGTCGGCGAGTGTGACTAGCGGTTGCGCCAGCTCGTCGAATCGTGTCGGGTCGGCTTGCGCGCCTTCGACGAGGAGCGCCAGCGCGTCCATCAGCCCCCGCACGCTGGGATCCGCGGCAAGGCTGCCGAGCAGAGGTTGCGCCGAGATCAGCCGTTGCGTCGTCTGGGAGAGGTCGGCCGTCGATTCGAACAGCAAGCCCGCACGATCGAAGAACGCCCCGCCATCCGGGCGCCATACGGCACGGAAAGGCCCAATCTGACTCGACAGGCGCTGCGCCAATGCGGCGGTCGACCGTTCGGCAAGCTCCGGCGTCGCGCCGTCCACGACGACCGCGATCAGGTCCGCGCGCTGCGGAAAGGCTGTATCGAAGACCATCTCGCGCTTGCGCCAAGCAACATCCTCGGCGATCAGGCTGGTGCTGTTGGTATCGATCGCGATGTGACTCGCGCTATAGGTGAACGCGCCGCCTCCGAGCGCCGCGGCGACGACGAGCACGAGCCAAGGACGGCGCGCGCAAGCCGCCACCACTTGCATGATCACCGAGGACAAGCGTCGATCCCTGTTGCAATCATGGCCTCACGCTTCGCGATAGCCGAGCAGCAGCAGTCCGATGAGCACAAAGCAACCTGGCCAGAGCCATCCGGTCCAACGGCCCTCTTCCTCCGGCGCCTCGACCTCGAGCCAGCGCGCCCAACCTGCACTGATCCCAAGCACGGCGATCGGCATGTGTGTCATGTCGATGAGCAGCTCTTCCTTCACGTTGCCGAGCGCGTGCGAATGCGTCAGCAACAGCGTGCCACCGAGCGCCATCAGTAACGGAAAGATACGCGTCAGTTTATGCGAGTCTATGCGGCCGGTACGCAGGCCCCATTCGAAAAGCGCGAAAGCGACGATGAGCAGCACGAACAGCCGATGCTGCGCCACTTCGGGGTCCTTCAAGCTTTCGATGATTCCGATCTCGCCCATCGGCCAGACCTCGGGATCCGCGCGCAGAAACAGGAACACTGCGAGCAAGAGAAACAGCAGCGGCCAATGTTTCGCCCACGGCGCACGACCGCTGCGCTGCGCAAGTGCGGCGAGCCCCATCGCCGCGACCAGCAACCCCGCCCAGTGGTGGTTGTATTCGGACCACTCGAGGTCCTCCAAGTTGCGCGGCGGCAGCATGCCGCTGCCCGGCACGAAAGCGCGCACCGTTGGCGATTCCTGCTCCGCGCGTCTCTTTTCGTCGAGACGCGCCTGCAGTGCGGGAATCCCCAGCGTCGCATGTTCCGGACTTGTAAGCCTTGGTATCGCCGGCGTGATCCGCTCCACCAGTTCGGAGAACGTGACGCGATCCTGGGTCAAGTCGACGGCAGGAGGCATTGACGTGATCGACGCTGCCGCCATCAGCACTGCAAAGCCGATACCCATCTCCACTTCGACAAAGCGACGGACGCGCGGAAGGGCTGTGCCGCCCGCGGCAACCCGACGGACCGCACGGAAATTGGCGAAGCCCAGCAGCAGCAACATTCCCAGCAGGACGCTTTTCGTCAAGGCCATCGCGCCGTAGGCGGTGCCGTACGCGGCATCGATCGAGCCGATGTACATGGCGACGAATATCGCGGCGCCGGCAAGGATCAGTGCGACGCCCGTGATTGCCAGCGCCGAGAAGCGCTTGCCGATTCGGCTCGCGAGCTCGCGCGTCCCGGCACGCCGCAGCGCCCACCAGAAGCATGGCAGCCCACCCAGCCAGAGTGCGGCGCCGAGCTCGAAAAACTCACCTCGCCGCGCGTGATGTGGCCATCGAGCGAGAGAACGTGCCAGCGCAACTTCCAGCGCCCCTCTCCCGCGACCTGCGCACGGCCGGCGAGCGCTCCCGATGCGCCGCCCGGCGCGAGCGCGACGGCGACGCCGAGCGCGCTGCGCGTCGATGCGGCTGGCACGGACCCAATCGACGCCAACAAGCCGATCATCGCTGCAATGATGACCTTGGCAGCGCCGGCGATCACGAAGCCGGCCCCGGCGACCTCGCGCCAGGATACCGTCAGCGAGGCCGCGAGGACCGCGGCGTTCACAACGGTGGTCGCGGTGACGGCAACGACCACCGCCAACGCGGCCGCCTGGATGACGCGCCGACATCCCACCAAGACGGGACGCAGCTCGCGCTGCACCTCGCCGGCGAGCGGAGTTGCGACGAGTACGGCGAAAGCCACGCTGCCCAGCAATACCGATTGCGCCACGAAATCGAGGCCGTGCAGGACAACGTTGAGAAAGCCGAAGATGTCGAACAGTGTGCTCAACGAGCGCGGGCACCGTCGCGTACCGAAAAACTCACCTCGCCGCGCGTGATGTGGCCATCGAGCGAGAGAACCTGCCAGCGCAACGTCCAGCGCCCCTCTCCCGCGACCTGCGCACGACCGGCGAGCACTCCCGCTGCGCCGCCCGGCGCGAGCGCGACGGCAACCTTGCCTCCGTCGGGCCGCTGCAGACTCAAGCGTGAGCGCTTCTGATCGATGCGGCTGTTGAAGTCAAGCCTGATTTCGAGCTCCCCCGGCAAGACTGTGGAATTCATCGCCGGCTGTGCGGCGACGACAATCGCATGCGCACGCGCGATACCCGGCGTCAGCGCAATGGCTGCTACCTGCACGCTCAGCAGGGCCGCGAACGCCCGTGCGACTCGCCGACTTTGACAGGACTTTGACAGGTTACGGAACTCCGCCATTATAGACGCACTCGAATCGGGCTAGCCTCGCGACATTATGCGCGGTCGAAGGTCGCTGGAATGCGAGTCGCTACGCTGATCGACTTGTCTCTCCGCACGCAAAAGGGCATCATTGCCCGGATGAACGACAGCGCAGCGCAATCGCGGGCTCATTCGATGATCCACTCGATCGTTTTGTTCGACTCGCGAGAAAGGCCGCTACCGTGCGCGTGATGCTCGCCCAGCCGCGCGGTTTCTGCGCCGGCGTGATCCGGGCCATCGACATCGTCGAGCAGGCGCTCACGAAGTTTGGCGCGCCCGTTTACGTCCGGCACGAAATCGTTCACAACCGCCACGTCGTCGAGAGCCTGCGCGCAAAGGGCGCACGTTTCGTCGAGCACCTTGCGGAAGTGCCCACCGGAGCGATCACCATTTTCAGCGCGCATGGCGTCGCGCGGCTCGTAGAAGAGGATGCGCGGACCCGTGGCCTGCGCGTTCTCGACGCGACGTGTCCGCTCGTCGCCAAGGTCCATGGCCAGGGCAAGCGTTATGTCGGGCAGGGTCGCGTCGTGATCCTGGTCGGTCACGCGGGCCATCCGGAGGTCGAGGGAACGATGGGCCAGGTGCCGGGACCGGTGTTGCTGGTGCAAACCGAGCAGGATGTCGACGAACTGGACCTCACTGCCGATACGCCCGTCGCGTACGTTACGCAGACCACGCTCAGCGTCGACGATACGCGAACGATCATCGCCGCGCTGAAGCGGCGCTTCACCGATATCGTCGGTCCGGACATCAATGACATCTGCTACGCCACCCAGAATCGGCAGTCGGCCGTGCGCGAGCTCGCCAAGCTCGCCGATGTGATTCTGGTCGTCGGTGCCAACAACAGCTCGAACTCGAATCGCCTGCGCGAGATAGGCGTCGAAGCGGGCGTGCCGACTTACCTGGTTGCCGACGGCAGCGAATTGGACGCCGCATGGGTCCGGGATGCCACCGTGGTCGGGATCACCGCGGGCGCATCGGCACCCGAGGAGCTGGTCGACGACGTGGTCGGGGCGCTGCGTCGACTCGGCCCGATCGAAGTATCGACGCTTCCCGGCATCGAGGAAAATGTGGAATTCCGGCTTCCCGCCGAGCTGCTGCGCGCGTCGCCGGCACCGAAGGGCGCGCCTTGACCGGCCGCTTCCATTAGCAGCCATCGTGTCGATACCCCTCCTGCAGAAGGCGCGCATCGGCGCCTACATCGTCCGCCAGCAATTGGCAGGACGCCGACGCTATCCGCTGGTGCTCATGCTCGAGCCGCTCTTTCGCTGCAACCTGGCGTGCGCCGGCTGCGGCAAGATCGACTATCCCGACGCAATCCTGAATCAGCGCCTCTCGGTCGAGCAATGCCTCGCGGCGGTCGATGAATGCGGCGCGCCGGTGGTCTCCATCGCGGGCGGAGAGCCTTTGCTGCACAAGGAAATCGACGCCATCGTCTCCGGCATCGTGGCGCGGCGCAAATTCGTTTACCTGTGCACCAATGCGCTGCTGCTGCAGAAGAGGCTCGGCTTGTTCCGGCCGAGCCCGTATTTCGTGTGGTCGGTGCACCTGGACGGCGACCGCGAGATGCACGACCGCTCGGTGTGCGAAGACGGCGTCTACGAGCGCGCCGTGGCGGCAATACGAGCCGCCAAGACGCGCGGCTTCCGGGTCAATATCAACTGCACGCTGTTCAACGACGCCGACCCGGAGCGCGTCGCGGGATTTTTCGACCAGGCCGGTGCGCTCGGTATCGACGGCATTACGGTATCGCCCGGCTACGCTTACGAGCGCGCGCCCGACCAGGCGCACTTCCTGACGCGCGCGCGCACCAAGCAGCTCTTCCGCGACATATTCCGGCGCGGCCGCGGCGCGCGCGCCTGGTCGTTCAGCCAATCGAGCCTGTTCCTGGACTTCCTTGCGGGCAACCAGGAGTATCGCTGCACGCCCTGGGGCAATCCGACGCGCAACGTTTTCGGCTGGCAGCGCCCCTGCTATCTGCTCGGCGAAGGCTACGCGCGGACGTTTCGCGAGCTGATGGAAGAAACGGACTGGGATCAGTACGGAACCGGCAATTACGAGAAGTGCGCCGATTGCATGGTGCACAGCGGTTACGAGGCGACCGCGGTGCAGGATGCGGTGCGCCACCCGCTCAAGGCGCTGTCGGTCGGCCTGCGTGGCGTGCGCACCGATGGAGTGATGGCACAGGAGACTTCGCTGGAGCACCAGCGGCCCGCGCAGTACGTATTTTCACGACACGTCGAAGAGAAGCTCGCCGAGATCCGGATAGGCCAGACCGGGACCAAGGAGTCGACGACCGCGTAAGAGCGCGCGAAAAGCGGTGCGCGCATCGATCGCAGTGTGAAGCAGCGAAGGCAGCTGGGCGGGAGTCCGTGCCAGCGAGCCCAGCACCGCGCCGCCGCTTATCTTCCCATTGGGTGCGAGCGCGACCGACGCCGCAGGTGGAAGACTCCGCCGTACGCTGTCGGCGACGACCCTGAACGCCGCGAACGGTAGCCCGTGTGCCGCGGCGAGCGCCGCCGCAATATGCGATTCGGTGTCGACTGCAGCGGCGCCAGTGGCCCGGTGCAACGCGCGTTTGGCGGCGGGCTCGGTAACGGGCGCATCGACACCCGCGAGATCCGCGGTGCAGGCCCCAACAAGTCGCTCGGCAATGCTCCGCGCCCACGCCGCGTCGCACTTCCAGCGCTCCGCCGGCGTGACGATGGCGCGAGCCGCAATTCACCGCGACCGGCTTCCCGCGGGTGTTCTATCTGCGCTATCACGGTTACGCGAAATTTTTCCCGCTATGGGCACTCGCCCGCTACCGCAACCTTATACAGTCCGGCGAGCGCCGGGTGCGTTTCGGCATGTGAGCACCCGGCCCGCCGCCTCGCGTCCGGTCGTCGCGGTCACGGGGCTGGCCAAGGAAGCGCGCATCGCCGCGGGGCCCGGCGTGCGCGCGATCGCCGGTGGCGGAAGCGCGTTGGCGCTTGTCGCCGCGCTCGAGCGCGAGCTCGCGCGCGGCGCCGGCGGGGTCATCAGCTTCGGTATCGCGGGCGGACTCGCCGAGGACATCGCCAGCGGAACCTGGCTCGTGGCTCGCGCCATCGTCACGCCGGCGGAACGCTGGCCGTGCGACGCGGCGTGGGTGCGGATCATTGCCGAGAGACTCGCTGGAGCCTGGACGGCGGACCTCGCGGGTGTCGATGCGCCCGTCACCGAGCCCGCCGCCAAACGCGCGCTGCACCGCGCTACGGGCGCTGCGGCAGTCGACACCGAATCGCATATTGCTGCAGCGCTCGCCGCGGCGCACGGGCTACCGTTCGCCGCGTTCAGGGTCGTCGCCGACAGCGTACGGCGGAGTCTTCCACCTGCGGCGTCGGTCGCGCTTGCACCCGATGGGAAGATAAGCGGCGGCGCGGTGCTCGGCTCGCTGGCACGGACGCCCGCCCAGCTCCCTGCGCTGCTGCGTACTGCGATCGATGCGCGCACCGCTTTCCGTGCGCTCTTACGCGGTCGTCGACTCCTTGGTCCCGGCCTGGCCTATCCGGATCTCGGCGAGCTTCTCGTCGACGTGTCTTGAAAAGACA
>WNGE01019387.1_pt1 | contig 12549 bp, 11 predicted proteins | sample 5400651 | NCBI WGS metagenome assembly WNGE01 (sample SAMN13153370, study PRJNA577476) | soil metagenome | isolation source: 60 cm soil or saprolite under grassland replicate 2 | place: USA:California | collected 2016-06-15 | reverse complement strand
CCGCCTACACTGGCGCGTTGCGTACGCGGAAGGAGGACGGCCATGGGCTCGAGCGAATCGAGGCGTTTCCGCTTCAGGCATGCGTGGCTCGTGCTGGCGCTGGCCGCATTGCCCGCGTCGGCAGATACGGTGCGCGTCTATATCACGAACAGCGCCGGCGACAGCATCCACGTGATCGACCCCGCGACCAACAAGGTCGTGCAGGTCATCAAGGGCATCGAGGCCGCCCACGGCATCGGTTTCGCGCCCGATGGCGCGCGCGTCTACGTCAGCAACGAGGCCGACAGCACGCTCGACGTGGTCGACCGCAAGACGGGCAAGATCGTCAAGAAGGTTCCTTTGAGCGGTCACCCCAACAACATCGCGGTCACCAAGGACGGCGCTCGGGTGGTCGTCGGGATCGCCGATGACCCCGGTGCGCTGGATGTGATCGACACCGCCTCGCTCAAGCTCGCGAAGAGCATCCCGGTGAACGGCCGGCTGCACAACGTCTACGTGACCCCGGACAACAAGTTCGTGGTCACCGGCTCGATCCGCACGAAAGTCCTGACCGTCATCGATCTGAAGACCGAGCAGGTCGCCTGGGAGCTCAAGCTCGACGAAGGCGTGCGCCCGATGACCTTCGAGGCGGGACCCGACGGCTCGACCCGCCGCATATTCGTCCAGCTCTCGAAGCTGAACGGGTTCGCGGTCGTGGATTTCGCCGCGCGCAAGGAAGTGGCGCGAGTCGTGCTGCCGGGCGAGCCCACCGGATTCGGGATCGCGGAAAGGCGCGGCGACGCGCCCTCTCACGGCATGGGCGTCGCGCCCGACGGCAAGACGCTGTGGGTCACCAGCATTTTCGCCAATGCCGTCTTCGCCTACTCGCTGCCCGACCTCAAGCTGCTGGGACACGCCAAGCTGCCCGAGCTCAAGCTCGCGGGGCGCGCGCCGATCGGCGCCGTGCCGAACTGGGTCACCTTCACGCCCGACAGCAGGCTGCTCTACATCTCGAACGCGGGGGCGCGGTCGGTGTCGGTCATCGATACGAAAGCGATCAAGGTGGTGGCGACCGTTCCGGTGGGCGAGGTGCCCAAGCGGATCAACACCCTGGTGATGCGCTGAAAATCACTTGCCCGGGCGCGCGGCCTGCCCGTTGACCCACCGGGCGAGGATTTTCCACTCCGGGTCGTTCTTCGACGCGAACTGCCTGCCGCCCGTGTGGAAGGCGTTGCCGCCCGCTTCGGGCGCGAGCGGCTGCAGCAGAAGCAGGCTCTTGCCCGGATCGCCGGGGACCACCAGGCGGGAAGCCACCTCGAAGTTGCGGCGCGACTGCTCCTCCGTCCAGAACTTGCCGCCCGAGGGGATCTTCTCCAGGCGAAAGCTGTTGTTGCTCCGGTCCGCGTGGCAAACGTAGCAGCGCACGTGGCCGGGCCGCTTTTCCAGAAAGATCGGCTCGACGCGGGCCTTGAAAAACTCGTAGTCGAGGGATTGAGCTGCTGCGGGTGACGCAAGGACCGCCACGATCGTTCCCAGACGAGCTAACCGCATGAGTGAAACCTCCCTTGGTTCTGGCCAGACTCCCGGTCTCGGCGAACAGTTTATCATTCAGCGTTGAATCCGTCGGGAAGAGGAGGTCGGTTGGGGTTGCGACAGGTTTTCGCGGCGCTCGCGCTTGCGGCGTTCGCAGCCGCTGCGCCGGCGCAGGACTATCCAGGGAAGCCGATACGCCTGATCGTGCCGTTTCCGCCCGGCGGCGGGACCGACATCGCCGCGCGCACGGTCGCGAATAAACTGTCCGAGACCCTCAGGTGGACTTTCGTCATCGAGAACAAGCCGGGCGCGGGCGGCAATCTCGGCGTGGAGCAGGCCGTCAAGTCTCCGCCCGACGGCTATACGCTCGTGATCGGGCAGACCAGCAACCTCGCGATCAACCCGGCGCTCTACGCGAAGCTTCCTTACGACCCGTTGAGGGACCTGAGTCCGATCGCGCTGATAGTATCCGCGCCGGTCGTGCTCGTCGTGGCAGCGAATTCACCGTACAAATCGCTGGGCGATCTGCTTGCCGCGGCGCGGCGCGATCCGGGCGCGGTCACCTTCGCCTCGCCGGGGAACGGCACGGTCTCGCATCTGACGGGCGAGCTGCTGCAGCGCGCCGCGGGGGTCAAGTTCACCCACGTCCCGTACAAGGGCGCGTCGCAGGCGATGACCGATCTGCTGGGCGGGCAGGTGCAGTCGTTCATGTCTTCGGTGCCTTCGGCGCTGGCGCAGATCAGGGGAGGGAGGCTGCGCGCGATCGCGGTGACATCGGCGAAGCGCGCCGCGCAGGTGCCCGACGTGCCGACGATCGCCGAGTCCGGCTATCCGGGATTCGAGGCGATCACCTGGTACGGGTTGCTCGCGCCGGCCGGCACGCCCGCGGTCATCATCGCGCAGCTCAACGCCGAGCTGAACCGCGTCCTCGAAATGTCCGACGTGCGCGAACGGCTCGCGGCCGAGGGCGGCGAGGTTTTGGGCGGATCGCCGGAGCGGTTTGCGTCGCTCCTCAAGGCCGAACACGCCAAGTGGAGGCGCGCCGTGAAGGAATCGGGAGCGAAGGTCGATTGACATGGCAAGCAAGCTGAAAAAACGCGACTACACTCCGCAGGCGCACGGCGCCCTCGACGGCGTGCGCGTGCTCGATCTCTCGCGCCTCGTCGCCGGCAACACGCTCACGCAGGTGCTCGCCGATTTCGGCGCCGAGGTGGTCAAGGTCGAGCCGCCCGCGGGCGACACGCTGCGCGCCTGGCAGACGAACGGCGTGCCGGTCACCTGGAAGCTCTACGCGCGCAGCAAGAAGAGCCTGTGCCTTGAGCTGCGCAAGCCCGAGGCGCGCGAGCTGCTGCTCAAGCTCGTTCCGTCCGCGGCGATCTTCGTAGAGAGCTTTCGCCCCGGGACGCTGGAGAGCATGGGCCTTGCGCCCGAGCAGCTCTTTATGCGCAACCCGAAGCTCGTCGTGGTGCGCATCTCGGGCTTCGGTCAGGACGGGCCGTACCGGCGGCGTCCGGGCTTCGGGACGCTCGTCGAAGGCATGTCCGGCTTCGCTTCGATGAACGGCTTTCCCGACCGCGAGCCGGTGCTCCCGCCGATGTATCTCGCCGACAGCGTGGCGGGCCTGCACGGTGCCGCCGCGGCGATGATCGCGCTTCGCGAGGTGGAGAAGAACGGCGGTGCGGGCCAGGTGATCGATCTTCCGCTCCTCGAGCCGCTCTTCAATATCCTCGGGCCTCAGGCCGCGAACTTCCGCCTCACCCGCAAGGTAAAGTCGCGCACCGGAAACCGCTCGACCACCACCGCGCCGCGCAACGCCTACCGCACCAAGGACGGCCACTGGGTGTGCCTGTCCGCGTCGATCCAGAAAATGGCCGAGCGCCTGTTCCGCGCCATCGGACGCCCGGAGCTGATCGACGATCCGCGCTACGCGACCAACTCCGCTCGCGTGCGGCACGCCGAGGAGCTGGACGCGATCATCGGCGCGTTCATCGCGAAGCGCACTCTGGGCGAGAACGTCGCCTACTTCGAGCAGGCCGAAGTCACCATCGGGCCCGTTTACGATATCGCGCAGATCCTCGAGGACCCGCACGTGATCGAGCGCGAGCTCGTCGCCGATTATCCCGATCCCGACATGGCCGAGTTTCCCATGCACCACGTCGTGCCGCGGCTCTCCGGCACTCCCGGCGCCGTCCGCTCGGCGGCGCCGAAGCTGGGCGAGCACAATCGCGCGCTCCTCGCCGAAGTCGGCGTGAGCGAAGCGGCGTACAAGAAACTCCTCGCCGCGGGTATCGCCTGCGAGGGCGGAGTGGCAGTCAAAGGAGAAGAAGAATGAAGCCAGGGCTTCCGGTGTGGCGCTCGCTGCTCTACGTTCCGGTGAACGTCGAGAAGTACGTGGAGAAGGCGCACGCGCGCGGCGCGGACTGCATCCTGCTCGACCTGGAGGACAGCGTCCCGGCCTCGGAGAAAGACAACGCGCGCAAGCTCGTAGCTGAAGCCGCCTCGCGCGTGCGGCGCGGTGGAGCCGACGTGGTCGTGCGCATCAACCGGCCGGACGCGATGGCTGCGCGCGATCTGGAGGCCCTGGTGGGGCCGGACGTGAACGGCATCGCGGTCACGAAAGTGGACGACGCGGCGCACCTGCGCCGCTTGGACGCGACGGTCGAGAAGCTCGAGGCGAAGCGCGGCCTTGCCGCGGGCCACACGCGCTTCATCGCCATGGTCGAGACGCCGGCGGCTTTCTTCCGCATGCCGGAGATCGCGGGCGCGGTCGGGCGCACCGTGGCCATGGACATCGGCGGCGAGGACTTCGCGCTGGAAACCGGCATGGAGCCGACCGAGGACACGCTGCTCATGCCCAAGCAGCAGATGATCTTCGCCGCGCGCGCGGCGGGCATCATGCCGCTCGGCTACATCGCGAGCGTCGCCGCGTTCGGCGATTGGGACGCGTTTCGCCGCATGGTGCGCAGGTCGCGCCAGTACGGCTTCCTGGGCGCGAGCTGCATCCACCCCGGGCAGGTGACTATCGTGAACGAGGAATATTCGCCTTCGGCCGAAGAAGTGGCCTACGCCAAGCGCGTGATCGAGGGGAACGCCAAGGCCGCGGCCGCGGGCCGAGCGTCGTTCGCGATCGACGGCAAGATGGTCGACGTGCCGGTGGTGACGCGCGCCGAGCGCCTGCTCGCGCGCCACGCCGCGATCCAGGCGCGCGAGGCCGCGAAACCAGGGGGCAAGTCGAAATGAAATACAAGGATTACTACGCGATCCTCGGCGTCGAGCGCAACGCCGACGCGGACGCGATCAAGAAGGCTTATCGCAAGCTCGCGCACAAGTATCACCCGGATGTTTCCAAGGACCCGCAAGGCGAGGCGAAATTCAAGGAGATCGCCGAGGCCTACGCGACGCTCAAGGACCCGGAAAAACGCGCGGCCTACGATCAGCTGGGCAGCTACAAGCCCGGCGAGGATTTCCGGCCGCCGCCGGATTGGGGGCGGCAGTTCGGCGGCTCACAACATTCGTTCGAGGATATCGATCTGTCGGACCTGTTCGCGGAATTTTTCGGTCGCGGGCATCGCGCCGGCGGACGCCGCGGCCGCATGCCCATCCCGGGCGAGGACTACGAGGTCACGGCGCACATCAGCCTCGAGGACACCTACCGGGGCGCCACGGTGGGTCTCGAGCTGAGCGTGCCCGAATTCGACGGGAACGGGTTGATGCGCCGCGTGCCGCGCTCGTTCAAGGCGCGCATTCCAAAGGGCGCCACGGACGGACAAAGGCTGCGCCTGCGGGGCCAGGGCGGGAAGGGCGCGAACGGCGGGCCCGACGGCGATCTTTACCTGAACATCGCGCTGCGCCCGCACGCGCTGTTTCGCGCGAGCGGCCACGACCTGCATCTCGATCTGCCCCTCGCGCCCTGGGAAGCTGTGCTCGGCGCGACCGTGCAGGTGCCGACGCTCGGCGGGCCGGTGCAGTTGAAGGTGCCGCCCGGAACGCAGGCCGGGCAGAAGCTGCGGCTCGCGAACCGCGGCCTGCCCAAGCCGCACGAAGGCGCGGGCGATCTGTACGCGATCGTACAGATCGTCGTCCCCGGCGCCGTGAGCGCCAAGGAGCGCTCGCTGTTCCAGCAGCTGGCGGCGAGCGCGGCCTTCAATCCGCGCGGCCATTTCGAGCAGGAGATGAGACATGAGCGCCAAACTCGCTGAAACAACGTGCCGGGTTCCCTGGAGGCTTGATTGCGCCGCTATGACTTGATCCCCAGCAACCGCGAGGCAGTCCCGCCCAGCATCGCCGCCCGCTCCGCGTCGCTCAGGCCCGGCGTGGCGAGGATGTGGTCCACCGAGGTCTTCATCCACGGAAACGGATAGTCCGTCCCCATGACGATCTGGCCGGGGCCGACTTCCGTGGCGAGGTGCCGCAGCGCCTCGGGCGTGAACACGATCGAGTCGTAATAGAGCCGGCGCAGGTACTCGGTGGGACGTTTTTTGAACGGTACCTTGGCGCATCGCTCGGGAAAAGTCACGCAGCCGGCGTCCGATCGCGCGGCGTAGGAGGGCAGATACCCTCCGCCGTGGGCCGCGCAGATCTTGAGCCCGGGGAAGCGGTCGAGCGTTCCTTCGAAAATCAGGTGCGAGCGGTCGAGCGTTCCTTCGAAAATCAGGTGCGAGAGCGCGATCGTCGTCTCGAGCGGATTGCCGATGACGTTGGTCAGGCCGCCGTTGCCTCTCAGCCTCTCGAATCCCGCGTTCCCGCCTTGAGGATGGATGAAAATCAGGCAGCCGAGCTGCTCCGCCTTCGCCCAGAACGGATGGAACTTCGGGTCGGACAGCTCCTCGCCGTAGACGCTCGCGCCGATCGAGCCGCCGCGCAGCCCGAGCTTTTTCACGCCTTCCTCGAGCTGCTCGGCGGCCAGATCCGGGTATTGCAGCGCCACGGTGGCAAAAGCGACGAAGCGATCGGGCTGGGACGCGCACAGCTCGGCGAGCTTCTCGTTCTGGATCTTGACGAGCGCTCGCGCGAGATCGCGCTCCGCCTTGTACCAGTAGGGATTGATGCTGAGCGCCTCGACGTCGATGCCTTGCTCATCCATCGCGCGGATGCGGTCCTGCCCCATGATCAGGGTCTTGGGCTCGACTTTCAGTCCCATCAGCGCCATCGCTTCCGGCACGGCGCAGTGCGCGTGCACGTCGACCGTCTTCACGCGGCGGCCGCTCACCACGACCTCGCGGCGGCGGACTGTCCCGCCCGCCTGCACCTGCGCGTCCCGCGCGGCGAGGAGACCGCAGCCGACAAAAGCGATGCCTGCCGTCGCGCCTGCTGCATTCCGGACGAACTCCCTGCGGGTGGGCATTGCTCCTCCTGTGTCGGGGTTCTGGTTGCGGCGAATGCTAGCATGGTTGGCGAACGCCACGGCGCGGCAGTAAGATGACTCCGGACGGTCCGGTGCCCGAGGAAGAGATCATGGATCACATCATGAAACGACGGGACTTCATGCGCGGCGCCGCGCTCGGCGCGCTCGCGTTCACGGTCGGCGGCGCCCAAGTGCTGTTGACTGCGCGCGAGGCGCACGCCCAGGGAGTGCCGTTCCGCCTGCTAAAAACGGGCGAGGCCGAGACGCTCGAGGCGCTGGGCGAAACGCTCCTTCCGGGCGCGCGCGCGGCCGGCATTGCGCATTTCATCGACCAGCAGCTCTCCGTCCCGCCGGAGGAAGCGCTGCTCGAGGCCCGCATCCTCAACGTCAAGCCGCCCTATGCGAACTTCTACCGTGCCGCGATCGGCGCGATCGACAAGGCGAGCCAGGCGCGCAGCGGCCGCCGCTTCGCCTACCTCGACGCCACCGAGCAGCGCGAGTTCGTCGACCTGATGCGCCAGGGGAAGCTCGACGGCTGGCAGGGCCCGCCCGGACCGTTCGTCTATCTGGTGACGCGCAGCGACGCCGTCGATGTGGTCTACGGAACCATGGAAGGCTACGAGTCCCTCGGCATCCCTTACATGGCGCACATCGTCCCCGAGAGGAGGTGGTGACATGGCCAAGCTCCAGAAAGTGGACGTCGTCGTCGTCGGGGCGGGCGCTTCGGGCTCGGTCTATGCCGCGGTGCTGGCGAAGGCCGGCAAGAAAGTCGTGGTCCTCGAGCAGGGGCCGGACTGGAAGCTCTCCGATCTCGTCAGCTCGGATTTCTGGGGACGGCGGATCAAGACCGCCGGAGCCCCGTTCCTCCTCGAGGGCAGGAACCCGATGGGGTACGCCTACCAATCGGGCTGGGGCGTCGGCGGAGCCGCGCTGCACTACTTCGCGAACTTCCCGCGCCTGCTCCCGAACGACTTCAAGGTGAAGAGCGAGCACAACCGCGGGCTCGACTGGCCGATCTCCTACAAGGACGTCGCGCCTTACTACGACAAGGTCGCGCGCGACGTCGGCGTGTCCGGCGACGCCAAGGCCGAGGAGATCTGGCGGCCGGCGGGCGCTCCCTACCCGATGCCGCCGATGAAGACCTTCCGCAACGGCGACATCTGGCTGAAGGGCTTCGAGGCGGCCGGCATCCGCATGGTGCCGGCGGCGGTCGGCATGAACTCGACCGCCTACAAGGGGCGGCCGGCGTGCATCTACGACGGCTGGTGCCACGTCGGCTGCCCGACCGGCGCGCTCTCGAACCCGCTCGTCACCTACCTCGCCGACGCGAGAAAAGCCGGCGCCGAGGTGCACGCGTGGAGCACGGTCACGCGCGTGCTCGCCAACGCCAAGGGCAATCGCGTCACCGGCGTCGAGTACTACGATCGGAAGAAGGAGAAGCAATTCCAGCCGGCGAGCGCCGTGGTGCTCGCCGCGTGGTCGGCACAGAACCCGCGCATCCTGCTCAACTCGGCGAACGGCGCTCACCCGAAGGGCCTCGCCAACAGGAGCGGCCTCGTCGGCAAATACATGATGACGCATTTCGCCTCGGGCACCTGGGTGATCTTCGACGAGAACGTCGAGAACCACATGGGCACCACCGGCGCGCAATACATGTCCTACGACCGCTACGCCAAGACCAGCCACAAGGGCGCCTTCGGCAGCTCGTTTATCGTCGCAGGCTCTGCTTTGAAGACCAGCGATCTGGGGGGCTTCGCCAACGCGCGGCTCGACCTGTTCGGCGCCGACCTGCACTCGTTCATGAAGCGCGCCGCGCGCGGGCTGACCCGCATCAACGCTTTCGGGGAGGAAATGCCGAACGCGGAAAACCGCGTCGAGCTGGCGGGCGACAAGGACGAATTCGGCATGCCGCTCGGCAGGATCATCCACAGCTACGACGAGGATGTCGCGCGCGTGTGGAATGCCAATTTCGAGGAAGGCCTGAGAATCGCCAATGCCGCGGGCGCCAAGGAATCCTGGTCCGGGCGCGGGAACATCCCGACGATCCACCTGATGGGCGGGACCATCATGGGCTCCGGCGCCCGACCTACACCATCCTCGCCCTCAGCTTGCGCGGCGCGGAGCGGCTTGCGGCGAAATGGAAAACGATCGCCGCGTGAACGCGGCGGCCGCATCGACGGGCAAGCCGGCCGCCTTCGGATGTTCGATGCCGTTCAGCGGTCCTCGGCGTCCCGCATGTTCTGATCCAACAACGCTTCGCGACCTCCGACTGTGATCGTAAAACCGCCGAGACCATCCGGCTTTATGAAGCCGAATGCGCCAAGCTTGTCTATAATGCTCGTCGGAACGGGCGGCGGATTCCGTTTCGCGTCGGCGGCGCCCTGCATCTGGCGCAGCCAGTCGAAATCCTCCGGCGTCAGGTTGGAAGTCGTGACTATGATCTTCCTCCAATAACGAATGGAAAGAATGGCGTGGTCGCCGCTGAAAATAAATCACGTGAGGACGGATCCGGCATGTTCGTTGCCACAAGACTGTTGAACGGCCTCTGCCTGCTGTTCGCCGCGGCGGCTTCCGGCTTGCCGCAGGAGACACCGGCGCAAAGTTATCCCGCCCGCCCCATCCGCATCATCGTCCCGTTCCCCGCGGGCGGCACGACCGACATCATCGCGCGGCTGGTGGCGCAAAGAATGTCCGAGACCATCGGGCAGCCGGCCGTCGTGGAGAATCGCGGCGGGGCGGGGGGATCGATCGGCGCGGATGCCGTCGCCAAGGCGGCGCCCGACGGTTACACCATCCTGATGCACAACATCACCTTTCCGCTCGCCTCGGTCGCGCTCGCCCAGGCGAGCCGCGCGCCGTACGACATCGAGACCGATTTCGCGGGGATCTCGATCGCCGCCAACGTGCCGCTCGTGATCACCGCGCACCCCAGTGTGCCGGCGAGCAACCTGCGCGAGTTCGTGACGCTGCTCCAGAAGGACCGGAGCCTCAGGTACAACTATGGCTCGACCGGCCCGGGCTCGTACATGAACATCGTCGGCGAAGTGCTCAAGCGCGACGAGAAAATCGAGATGGCGCATATTCCGCTCAAGGGCGCGGCGCCGCTCAAGCAGGAATTGCTGGCCGGACGGCTGCAACTCGGCGGCGATCAGTTGTCCTCGTCGCTCGCCGAAATCCGCAGGGGCGCGCTCAAGGCGCTCGCGACGAACGCGTCGCAGCGCCTCACGGCGCTGCCCAAGGCGCCCACGGTTCGCGAGCTCGGCTTTCCGAAACTCGAGGCGGACGGCTGGAACGGCCTGTTTGCGCCCGCGAAGACGCCGCGCGGGATCATCGAGCGGCTGCAGCGCGAGACGGCCGCGGCCGTGCGCCATCCCGATTCGGTCAAGCGCCTCACCGACCTCGCGGCCGAACCCGTGGGCTCGACGCCCGCCGAGCAGGACGCGGTGCTGCGCAAGCAGCTTGCGCAGTTCCGCCCGATCATCCGCGAGCTGGGCGTGACGATCGACTGAGAGAGGTGTCGGCCATGAAAATTTCCTGGTTCGCGCTGCTGCTCGCCGGCTTCTGCGCGCTCGCGCAGGCGCGCGTCTCCCACATCGTCATCGACCGGGTCGAGTCGCCGACTTTCGAGGGGCGCGAGTTCGGGCGCGTCGGCCGCTACGAAAAGCTCTCCGGCCGCGCCCACGGCGAGATCGACCCCTCCGATCCGCTCAACGCCGGCATCACCTACATCAAGGATGCGCCGCGCAATTCGCGCGGCCGGGTCGAGTACGTCGTCGACGTGCACATCATCAGGCCGGTGGACATGGCCAAGGGCAACGGAACGCTGCTCTACGACGTGGTGAACCGCGGCGCGCGGCGGGCGTTCGAAGTCTTCCACCTGGGCGAGAGCGGCGGCAACGATCCCTCGAGCGCGGCGGACGCGGGCGACGGTTTCCTGCTCAGGCAGGGCTACACGCTCGTCGTGTCGGGCTGGCAGGGCGACGTGACGCGGTCCAGTGACAATATCGTCGCCGACATCCCGGTGGCGATGCGCGGCGGCAGGCCCATCACGAAGACGATCACCGCCGAATTCATCGTCACCAAGCCCGTGTTCACGCTCCCGCTCGGCTGGGACAACGGCGCGGTGCTGCGGCCCCATCCTCCGGTCGAGTCGGCGATGGCTTCGGCGCGGCTGATCCGGCGCGCTCATGCGCACGCCCCGGACGAGCTGATCCCGCGCGGGGAGTGGTCGTTCGGGCAGTGTCCCGACGGCAAGACGGTCACCCCAAGCAACGCGGACGTGTGCCTGCCCGCGGGCTTTTCGACCGACGCCGTTTATTACCTGGTGTACCAGGCGCGCGATCCGCTGGTGATGGGCCTCGCGTTCGCGTCGATCCGCGATGTCGTGTCGTTCCTGCGCTATTCCGAGACCGAGGCGAATCCGCTGGTCGCGCACTCCGGGCGCGCGCCCCAGCCCAACGCGATCCAGCGCGCGATCGGCTTCGGCCGCTCGCAAAGCGGGCGCGTCATGAAAGACCTTGTGTACCTCGGGTTCAATCAGGACGAGGCGAAGCACATCGTGTTCGACGGGGTGATCTCGATGACCGGCGGCGCACGGCTGACCAATGTCAACGCCGAGTTCTCGATGCCGGGCCGATTCTCGACGCCGCTCGTGGGTCATTACTCGGACGGAGACCAGTTCCCTTTCACTTACGAGGTGATCCGCGATCCGGTGAGCGGGCGCTCCGACGGCGTGCTCGCGCGCTGCCGCGCGCAAAAGGCATGTCCCAAGATCATGCACTGGGATTCCGGCACCGAGCCGTGGACGGCGCGCAACTCGCTCGTCATCACCGATACGCTCGGGAAGTCCGACGTCACGGTGCCCGACAACGTGCGGCTCTACTATTTCGCAGGTACACAGCACGTTCCCGCCGCGCAACCGCGCACGCTCCCGATCTGCCAGAACCCGAGTAACACGAACCCGTACAAGGAAGGGATGCGCGCGCTGCTCCTGGAGATGCAGGAGTGGGTCAGGACCGGCAGGACCCCGCCGCCGAGCCGCTTTCCTTCGCTCGCCGACAAGACGCTGGTGCGGCCGCTGCCCCAGGAGGAGTACGGCTTTCCCGCGATTCCCGAGCGACGCTACACCGGGGAGGCGAACGACCTCTACGTGAACGACTACGGCGTGCAGCCGCCGCGCCACCCGGCGGGAAAGCAATACCCGGTATTCGTGCCGAAGGTGGATGCCGACGGCAACGAGCTGCCGGGCGTGCGCTCGGTGGCGGTGCAGGTGCCGCTGGGGACGCACACCGGGTGGAACCTGCGGCGCAAGGAATTCATGGAGGACCGCTCGTGCTACCTCGAGGGCTCGCTCATCCCGTTCGCGGCCACGAAGGCCGGGCGTGGCGCCGACCCGCGGCCTTCGCTCGAGGAGCGCTACGGCAGCAAGGCCAACTACCTGAAGCAAGTCGAGGCGGCGGCGCGGCAGTTGCTGCGCGAAGGGTTTCTGCTTTCCGAGGACGCGGAACGCCTCGTTCTCGAGGCGCGCGCGCGCAGCCTCGGATTCTGAGCGCTACGGCCGGCGCCCCGTCGATACGGCGTCGTGCCGAACGGCTTTGCGCTTAATGCCAGGTGCGTTGCGTGAGCGCTCCACCGGAAAATTTCCAGCCGGCGGGGCCCGGCTGCCGCATCGCGCTGGTAAGCCCGTTCGAGAA
>WNGE01006864.1_pt1 | contig 12549 bp, 8 predicted proteins | sample 5400651 | NCBI WGS metagenome assembly WNGE01 (sample SAMN13153370, study PRJNA577476) | soil metagenome | isolation source: 60 cm soil or saprolite under grassland replicate 2 | place: USA:California | collected 2016-06-15 | reverse complement strand
CCGTAAGCCCAACGGGAACGTTGTCGCGCCAGTGTGCCCACGGTCTCGGGCGCTTCCGTCCACGCGACCGCATCGGGCACATACACGATACGTTGCCGATGCCTATGCAACGAGAGCGTCAGATCAGTGTCTTCAGCGAGCGTTTGCAGACTCAGCCCGCCCGCTTCAGCAATCGCGTCTTTGCGAACGGCGCTGATCGCGCCGGGTACGACGGTGATGCATTTCCAGAGATTGTAAGCCCGCCGATCCAAATTGAAACCGCAGGTGTATTCCAAGGCCTGACAACGCGCGATGAACGTGCGCAGATTACCGACCTTGGCGTGACCTGATACCGCGCCGATCCGAGCATCAGCGAACGGCTCGAGCAAGCGCGGCAGCGTATCGTGCTGACATTGCGTATCGGCATCGATGAAAATAACGATGCCGTTGCGAGCAGTAGTCAGACCGCGTTGCAGAGCACGCGCTTTCCCATGATTGTCCTGTCGCAACAAGCGCACACGCGGCTCACTCCCTGCGACACGCTCAATCTCCGCAGCAGTCCGGTCACGCGAACCGTCGTCCACCACGACCACTTCGATTTCGCCTTTGTAATCTGTGGCCAGAAGCGTGCGCAAAGTTTCCGCGATCACTTTTTCTTCGTTGTAAGCGGCCATGACCACACTGATCGGCTCCGCGAAATCTGCTTTCGGTCCGCGTCGAAAACGATACGCAAGCCAGATGACAATCAGCGTGCGAACGACCACCAGCGCCGTAGCCACGATCATGAATGCCCAGAGGAATTCTTCGATGCTGTGATAAACGCGAAACCCGGTGCTGCTCACCAGGCGGGTGAGCGATTGCACATCGGCTTGAACGGGCGGCATCACTGCGTCGCGTGTCGTTCCCAGCAGCGTGCTCAACGGCACGACTGTATCGCCGCGCGTATGCAGCCAATCCAAAATACGCGGAAGCGCTTCCACCGTCTGCGAGCGATCTCCGCCCGCGTCATGAAGCAAGATAACGCTGCCATCGTGTCTTTGCTGTTTGATCCGTTGCAGGATGATGTCCGCCCCGGGCTTTGCCCAATCTTGCGGATCGATGTTCTCGAGGACGACGAGGTAATTGAGGTCTTCCGCAATTTTCAGCGGCGCCAGCTCGCTAAGTTGCGTCGGGCCGGTGTCAGACGCGTAAGGCGGGCGAAACAACGTGGTCGAGCGACCCGTTAAAGTTCCGAGCAACAACTGGGTGGCGTTCAACTCAAGTCGAATGTGTTCCGGCCAGCAAAGCGCAAGGTTCGGATGATAATAAGTGTGGTTCCCGATCTCGTGCCCCTCGTTCACAATTCGACGAACAAGCCCCGGGTAACGCTCCGCGTTCACACCCACCAGAAAAAACGCGGCTTTTACGTTCGCTGCTTTGAGAATGTCCAGGATCTTTGGCGTCCACCGCGGATCCGGACCGTCGTCAAAGGTGATTGCGACCTGATGCTCGCCACCAGCCCCCTGGTGATACAGCGTGGGGAATTGCGCAAACTTCACGTACTTCGCCGTGAGATAACCGTCTGCATCCACAGCGAGCTTTCGCATCCCGTCTGAGCGATCCTCGTCAACAGTGACGATCTCGCCGTCGCCAACATCGGCTATCGTGTCCGTTGATTTAATGAGCTCGAGCGATTGTCGCGTTTGATTGTCCAGCTTGAAATCCCGGGGAACACTTAATGCGTCCCAAATCGCAGGGTCTTCGCTGCCAAGCCGATACAGGGCGAACCCACCGGCTTTATGTTGGCGGACCGCGCGGAGTTGGTTCAGGAATGTTACGACGTCCAAAAACCAGACGGCGTGTTCCTTGTCTTCATCCTGAAAATAAAAGTACGGACTGTAACTTGGTCCGCTTACTCCTACACTCTTGATTTCGGCATCATTGGCGCGACTCATCGCTTCTGCAAAGGCGATCAGCTCCGCCTTCTTGCCACCGATCGTCCAATCGTACCCGTAGCTACCGATGGCGATGATCCATTGCTTCGTGTCGGAATCTTCAAGCAGGACGTGCACCCAACCTTCAAACCATGAGCGCGATGCCAGCGGCCCCGGCGGATCTGTCTCCGATGTTTCATCAAACAACATCGCCACAAAACGGTCTACATTGTCAGCAAGAGCATCTACATCAATGTAATCGAGCTCCTGACCTGGCTGAACGCAGAGCCAAAGCTCCTTATTATCGTCGTGTAACGCGTCGGCGAACTTGTCGATGAATTTGGTGACATCTTTTTTGTAAACGGGATCGATTTGTTGCCAATCGATCACTACGCCTGAAGCTTTTGCGGTGCGCAAGACAGACAGCACGCTTTGGATGAAGCGATCCTGCCGTTGCGCTGCTCCGTGCGCCAGATTCTCGATCGCTTCCGGTTGCCAGGTGTCCCCGACGAGGTTAGTCAGTAGCGGCATCAGAGCGATCCCCTTGCTGGCGGTCAGTTTCGGTAGCCGGGTGTCGCCATCGATTTGCAGCTCGCCCAGGCCGTTGATCACGGTCATCCATTCCGGGCACAGATGCGTAATCTGCGATGCGTGTTCCTGAAGTGAGGCGTAGCTGTATGGATCGCCATTGATGTAAAATGCGAGGCGCACTTCGTTCTCGGGCGGCTTCTTTCGAGGCCGTGGTGAAGGAATGGGCCCTGCGCCAGCGAGCTTTTTCGCCGCCTGTCGGGCCGCGCTAAATTTCTGCCAAAGCAGCGAAGCTGGAGACAATTGGCCGGCCGGATTTTCTTTTTGCAGCGCTTTCAACTGGCCCTTCAACTGGCGCAGCGAAAACGGCACGTTCATCTTCGGCGCGACAAAAAGGGTTTGCACAAACAGAACCGTGGCGAGAAAAAACAGCACGCCGCCGATCAGCAAAATCAGGCGCAGACGCGGCCAGCGTTTACCCGTCGGATCGGAAAAAACGAAAGGCGTAACTTGTTCCAGAGGAAGCTCGGGCATTTGACGCGTATAATCGCCCAAGTCCGAGGATAAGAAAATCCCGATTGCGGCAGAGGGTGACGAGGCTCCATAAAGCGAGCGCGCCAGTAGCCTTGCGAAGGCGCGCTGCGCGTTCCATCTTGGCACTCATCGCGAATGCATATCGAACCAGATTCACTGCCGACCGGACACGACGGCATCGTCCCGCGACTGCAACAAGGACCGACCATCCATTCGAGCGCGTGGGTTGTTCCTGGCGCGACTGTGCTGGGCGACGTAGTTCTCGAAGAAGAATCAAGCGTCTGGTACGGGGCGGTCCTGCGCGGTGATATCAATCGCATCATCATCGGCCCGCGTTCGAACGTTCAGGACAACGCCGTCGTCCACGTTGACACTGGTTACCCAACAAGCGTAGGTGAATTGGTCACGATCGGGCACACAGCAGTCGTTCACGCGTGTAAAATCGACAATGAAGTGCTCATCGGTATGGGCGCAATCATTCTCGACGACGTCGAAGTTGGCGCGCGTTCCATCATCGGCGCAAACGCGATTGTCACGATGGGAATGAAAATCCCGCCCGGCTCACTCGTGCTTGGGTCACCCGCAAAAATTCGCAGGCAACTGACGCTGGATGAGCAAAACGACATCGCCCGCTGGGCATGGAGCTATGTCGAAACAGCAAAGCAGTACCGCGAATTTTTCTAGCAGCGTCACTTTGGACGGTCGTTTCTGCTGGTGACGACAGATTACAACCGGATGTGACTTGCATGCTCGGAATACGGCGGCAACAATTCTGCATGAAAATTTTTATCACACCGACATTGATTACGGCTTTGTGCTTGGGGTTACCTCTGATGCGATTAGCCGGACATGCTTCGGCAGAAACTGCTCCCTCTTCGGAAGGATTCTACGCTCCGGACACGATAGAATGGAAACCCGGACCGCCATCATTGCCAGCGGGTGCGAAGATGGCTGTGCTCGAAGGTGATCCCACAAAAGAAGGCCCGTTCGTAATGCGACTTCAGGCGCCAAATGGTTATCACATTGCGCCGCATACCCACCCAAAAACTGAACGTGTGACAGTGATTTCCGGAACGATGCTCCTGGCGATGGGCGACAATCTGGATCGGAGCGCGGCAAAAACCCTGAACGCTGGCACGTACGCCTTCTGGCCTGCGGGGATGAAGCATACGGCTTGGTTTGACGGCGCGACGATTATCCAGCTTCACGGGATCGGTCCGTGGCAGATCAATTACGTGAACCCCGCCGACGATCCGCGAAACGCGAAGAAATCGCCTTGAAAGGGCATTTCACGAAAGCGGTCGATTAGGTCCCAGCAACGGTCGCGTCATAGCCCAACGCCAAATGTCTCTGCCAACTCGCGCGCGTTCTCGCGCAAAAGTTCCGCCGCGCGTTTCATGTTTTCTTTCTCGCTCATTCCCGGGCGCGCGTTTTCGTAAATGCCTTCGAAGATATTGAGGACTTCTGGATCTTTGGCCGCGCGACCGACGAACGCGAACACTGGCTTTCCAAATTTTCGTGCCAGCCGCGCCACGCCAACCGGCGTTTTCCCTTCCAGCGTCTGCCGATCCAGACTCCCCTCACCCGTAATCACCACGTCTACGTCTTTCATCTTCAACTCAAGCCCGACTGCTTCTGCGACAACTTGGAATCCCGGCCGGATTGTCGCGTCGCAAAAGCTCAGCAGTCCGAAGCCGAGACCGCCTGCGGCGCCCGCACCCGCTTCGTCCCGATAGTCGAACCCGAATTCTGTGGCCACGACGCCCGCGAGCCTCGTCAGCGCGCGTTCTAAATTGTCCAGGTCGCTTGTACTGGCGCCTTTCTGCGTACCAAACACTTGTGTCGCGCCATTTTCGCCCAGCAACGGATTTTTCACGTCGACCGCCGCGACGATGCGCCGTCGCTTTAGTTCCTCTCGTCCCTTCGGTCGCTGAATTCGTTCCAGCAATGCAAGCTCGACGACTCGTTTAATCTCCCTATCTCCGGCCCCCAAGAACCGAAATCCCAAAGCTCGCGCCATGCCGAAACCGCCATCGTTTGTCGCGCTGCCACCCAGACCAATAACGATTTCGTTCGCACCGCGTTTGGTCGCATCCAAAAGCATTTCGCCCACACCGAACGTAGTCGCACGAATTGGATCGCGTTCACTTTCGGAAAGCCGCCGCATGCCAGCGGCTTCGCTCATCTCCGTTACCGCAAGTTTTTCCCGGTCGATCCATCCGTAGCGCGCGTAGATCTCGCGGCCGAGCGGATCGTGCGCCTTGCATTGGACCCAGCTGCAGCCACGCGCGTCGCAAATCGCTTCCGCAGTCCCCTCCCCGCCGTCGGCCATCGGGATAATCTCGATATCAGCGTCAGACAGCACATCGCGCAATCCTTTCGCGATGTTTTGCGCGACCTCCCGCGCGTCCAGCGTGCCTTTGAATTTATCGGGAGCAATTAAGATTTTCATTGGTAGGGTCGGCGCGCTGCGCCGACCGGACGCCGCGGCGGGGCGTCCCCTACGCTTTCAATTTCTTTTCCAAAATTTCTCCGACAATCTGCGGATTGGCTTTTCCCTTCGACAACTTGATCACCTGTCCCTTGAGAAAATTCAGCGACGCAACGTTCCCTGCTTTAAAATCCGCGACCGGTTTTGTATTCGCCGCAATCACTTCGTCGCAGACCGCTTCGATCGCACTGACATCGCTCAGTTGCTCGATCCCTTTTTCTTGCACGATCGCGGCTGCGCGTTTGCCGCTGACAAACATCTCCGCGAATACTTCCTTGGCTTGCTTGCCGCTGATTTTTCCGCTGTCGATCAGATTGACCAACTCATCAAGCGCCTCCGGCGGAATGGGACAATCATGAATCGCTTTACCAGCACCACCGAGGGCGTTCTGCAAATCGTTCAGAATCCAGTTTGCGATATTCTTCGGCTTTTTTGCGTCTTTGGCAGCCGCTTCAAAATATCTCGTCAGCTCCAGATCGTTGGCCAGCACAGCAGCGTCGTACGCGCTCACCTGATATTGCTCGACGAAACGCGCGCGTTTCGCCTTTGGCAACTCCGGCACACGTTCGCGCATCTCCACTACTAGCGCGTCGGTTTTCACCGGCGGAAGATCAGGATCAGGAAAGTAGCGGTAGTCGTGCGCGAACTCCTTCGTACGCATGAGGAACGTTGCGCCCGCGACATCATCCCAGCCGCGCGTCTCCTGCTCGAGTTGTTCGCCGCTCTCGAGCAATGTGATTTGACGCTGAATCTCATGAGCAAGCGCACGCCGCACGCCGCTGATCGAGTTCATGTTTTTGATCTCGATCTTCGCGCCGAGTGCGCTTTTGTGTTCCGGCCGAACCGAAACATTGCAGTCGCAACGCAGCTGCCCTTTTTCCATGTCGGCGTCGCTTACCGCTCCGTAGATCAGGATTTGCTTCAGCGCAGTTAGAAACGCGAACGCTTCCTCCGGCGAATTGATTTCCGGTTGGGTGACGATCTCCATCAACGGCGTGCCGGCGCGATTGAAATCGATGCCAGTGCTGTTTTCAAAATGGAAACTCTTCGCAACGTCTTCCTCAAGGTGGATGCGCACGAGATGCACTTCCTTGTCGGGCGTCGCGATGTTCTTCTGTGCGTCTTTCGGATAGGCGAGATTGTGCAATGGGACGCTGCCATTCGTGCAAAGCGGCATGTCGTACTGCGAAATCTGGTAATTCTTCGGCATGTCCGGATAGAAATAGTTTTTACGATCGAATTTCGAGATTGGCGCGATGTCGCATCCGAGCATCAATCCGGTGAGCACCGTCATGCGCAACGCGTCATGATTCATCACCGGCAAGGCGCCGGGCATACCGAGGCAGACTGGACACGTGTGCGTATTTGGCTCCACTCCAAACTCAACCGGCGAAGCGCAAAACATTTTCGAGCGCGTCTTGAGCTGGACGTGTACTTCCAAGCCGATCGTTGCGATGTAGTTCATGGCCACACAGGATTTAACCACGAATGAACACGAATCGACACGAATAAGGAGAAGTATGCAACGCCTGCGCCTGATCAGTGTTCATTCGTGTCTATTCGTGGTTATTGCGCTGCAGCGCGTAATCGAGCGCGCGTTGCAGATCGAATTTTTTGATGCGATTCGCGAGGACGGGATCGTTTGCGGCGTCGATGATGCGTTGAGCCTGGAGAAGATCAAGGAAACGTCTCTGCGCAATCATTTCGGAGATCTCCGGGTCATCCCGTAAAGCAACAATTTTCGGGTTTTCGCTGATCTCGCGCGCACCGGGAACCGAGAGAAATCTCCGCGCGCGTTCCGGATCGGAAAATACCGCAGCTACCTTCGTGAGCGTGTCATAATTTTTTTGTGAAACCGGGTCAGTCTGCTTGATCGCGTTTCCGAGTCGACCGAGTTCCAGCGAATTTTTTAGCCGCGCCAGTGACACGGCAAACGGGGCAGATTGCTCATTCCCATCTCCGAGAAAGCGCCGCCGAACTTCCAGGGCATGTGACGTCGCATCCCGATCCGTGTGTACGGTTGTTGATCGGGTGCGAACCTGGGCGTCTGCCACCGCGCCAACGGCGCGCACGCTCACCACGATCAGCCAAAGAGCGAACAAGCCGAAAAAAAGGCCGACAATTGCACCCGAAATTCCGTAAATGAGTTGGACAATTCGGGAATCCTGCTCGTTCGTTCGCTTGAACAAAACAGCTCCGATTCCGCTCAACGTGCCATAGGCGATAAACGCGAGCGCCGCGCCTCCCAAAGCCGACAGTACCAAGTCAGGCATTTTGAAAAGGGGTCGCGCAAGCGGAACTAGCAGGCTGCCGCCGAAAAACGCAGCAGTATACGCAGCGACGAGCGCAACCAGCCGGATCAATTGACGAAGCAAACCCAGTCGCCACCCACGCACCACCTCGAACAAGATCAGCACCACGGCAAAAGAAAGAAAGACGACCTGCCAAAGCAGCGAACCACTGACCGCTTGCGGTTCAGACGTCACTCCAATCGACCGGCGATAGCATGATGCCGCAGCGCATGATCGCAAAGGACGAGCGCCGCCATCGCTTCCACTATTGGGACTGCGCGAGGAAGCACGCACGGATCATGGCGTCCCCGCGCGGCGAGCTCACTGTCCTGTTTGGAACTCGTGACGGTTTTCTGCTGAAACGCGATCGTCGCCGGCGGCTTGAATGCCACACGAAAATAAATGTCTTCGCCGTTGCTGATGCCGCCTTGCACGCCTCCGGAGTTGTTTGTTGCTGTGCGTATTTTTTGGCCACGCATTTCAAATGGATCATTGTGCTGTGAGCCGCGCATTCGCGTTGCTGCAAATCCGGAGCCGATCTCGAAACCTTTCGTTGCCGGTATGCTCAGCATCGCTTTCGCCAGGTCTGCTTCGAGCTTATCAAAAACAGGTTCGCCGATTCCGGCTGCGAGACCGCGTGCAACGCACTCAATCACTCCGCCGATCGAATCACCTTCATCGCGAACTTGCTCGATGAGCGATATCATTCTTTTCGCTTCCGCGACGTCTGGACAGCGAACGATATTTTTCTCCACGTCCTTCATCTTTACAGTGGAGCGATTAATTTTCGCAACGATGTCGTGAATTTGCGCTACGTAGGTGAGGATCTCAAAATCCGGGTACAAGGTGGACAACACCTTTTTCGCAACCGCACCTGCCGCGACGCGACCGACGGTTTCGCGCGCAGACGCGCGGCCACCACCCTGCCAGTTTCGGATTCCGTATTTGGCCTCGTAAGTGTAGTCGGCATGTGACGGCCGAAATTTGGCCGCGATCTCGCTGTAATCTTCAGGCCGCGCGTCTTTGTTCCGAACCGCGATTGCGATGGGTGTGCCGAGCGTCTTCCCTTCAAAAATGCCGGACAAAATCTCGCACTGGTCTTCCTCTTTGCGCTGCGTCGTGATTTTGCTTTGACCCGGACGACGGCGATCCAGCTCGCGCTGAATGTCCGCTTCCGAGATTGCGATACGCGGAGGGCAACCATCGATCACCACCCCGATGCCGCCGCCGTGCGATTCACCGAAGGTTGTGACGCGAAAGAGGTGGCCAAATGTGTTGCCCATTGCAGGTATATTAGCACAGGCATCTTGTCCGCCACCGGACGGACTCGCTGCGGCGAGCCTGTGAGGCCAACGGGCGTCTCGCCTGGTGGCTCTCTGACTCGGCAGGCAAGATGCCTGCCCCCCACAGCCGAGACGGCCGTGCTACTAGATGGCTTCGAGGGAGAACTTTAAATCGTCAATCAAGTCGCGCACATCTTCCACGCCCACCGAGAGCCTGACGAGTGAATCGGTAACGCCCAGCGCCTCTCGTTTTTCCTTCGGAACAGAGGCATGCGTCATAAGCGCGGGATGATTGATGAGGCTTTCCACGCCGCCCAAGCTTTCTGCCAACGCAAACAATTCCGTGTTCTCGAGAAAACGTCGCGTTCCGGCGAGGTCCGTCTTCAAAACGATCGTGACCATGCCGCCGAACCCGCGCATCTGTTGTCGGGCCAGATCGTGCTGCGGATGCGATTTGAGGCCGGGGTAATCCACTGATTTGATCTCGGTCTGTTCCTCGAGCCAATGCGCAATTTCCAGCGCGTTTGCGCAATGCCGCTCCATTCGAAGCGCCAGCGTTTTCAAACTGCGTAAAACGAGAAAACTATCGAACGCGCCAGCAATTGCGCCGACCGAATTTTGCAAGAATGCAATTTGATCAGCGAGTTCTTTGTTTTCGCCAACGACAACAACGCCGCCCACCAGATCGGAATGCCCGTTCAAGTATTTCGTTGCCGAATGTACGACGATGTCGAAACCCGTCTCGATTGGGCGTTGGATCCATGGGGTGGCAAATGTGTTGTCGGACACGGAAATGATTTTTCGCTCGCGCGCGATTTTCGCGATCGCTTCCAGATCAATGAGTTTCAGCAACGGATTACTCGGCGTTTCGATCCAAACCATGCGCGTGTTTGGTTTAATTGCGCGCTCGAGATCTTCCGGGTCAGTCAGATCGACATACGTAAAATCAAGCTTCGCAGAGCGGCGCCGCACTCGATCAAACAATCGAAATGTGCCGCCGTAAAGGTCATCGCTCGCTACGACATGCGAGCCGCTGTCGAGCACCTCGAGCACGGTCGCCATCGCAGCGAGGCCGGATGCAAACGCGAACCCGCGCGTTCCGCTTTCCAAATCGGCAATGCACTTTTCATAGGCCAGCCGCGTAGGATTGATCGACCGCGCGTAATCGTAACCTTTATGTTTTCCAGGGCTTTCCTGCACGTACGTTGACGTCGCGTAGATCGGCGTCACGACTGCGCCGGTAGTGGGGTCAGGTTGCTGGCCGGCGTGGATTGCGCGCGTGGCGAAGCCCTGTTCTTTTTTCATGGAACATAGTAGCGCATGCCCCCGGCTCGCGCTGGAAAATTACCCGCAAGCGGGACGCATGCGTTGCATCAGACAAACTCGCGTTCGGGCGGCGCCGCCGATTTTGGCATGTGAAGCCGCAAATACGAAAGCAAATCGGTGCGTGTAATCAGCCCGAGAAATTTGTCGTCATCCATCACAATAGCGACCCGGCCGCGGTCGAACACGCCCAGCAAGTCTGCAATTTTCGCGTTTGGCGGCAGGGTTTCCAACCGGTCGGTCATCGCTTTTTCCACGGGATCGTTAAAATGCGACGGATCGCGATGAACTTTTACCAGCAGGTCGGACTCGTCGATAATACCAATGGCGCGACCGTTTTGATCGACAACCGGAAGCTGTGAGACGTCGGAGCCGCGCATTCGCTTAAAAGCTGTGAGCAGCGAATCGTCTGGGCCGACCGTAATCACTTCGCCCGCTTCGTAGCGGTGCGAGATCAAATCGCTCAGGTCACCGTGCGGCGGTCGATGGATGAAACCTTGCTCGGTCATCCAGAAATCATTGTACATTTTCGAGAGATATTTGTTGCCGGTATCAGGAACCAGGCTGACCACGCGTTTCGCGTTCGTTTGTTGCCGGCAATAACGCAGCGCGCCAGCGACAAGCGTTCCGGTGGATGAACCGCCGAAGATTCCTTCCTTACCCAGAAGCTCACGCGCCGTGGCAAAACTTTCTTCGTCATCTATCTCGAAGGCATCGGTCACCAGCGACATGTCTGCAATCTCAGGAATGAAATCTTCGCCGATGCCTTCAACTGCCCAGCTTCCTGATTCGACCAGCTTCCCAGTTTTCACGTATTCGTACAGAACCGAGCCGGTGGGATCAGCCAGAATCATTTCGATGCCGCGACGTGGCTTTATATGATTGAAAAAGCGTCCCAGACCCGTAAGCGTTCCACCCGAACCGACCCCCACGACGACTGCATCAACGTCGTGCCGCATTTGTTCCCAAATTTCAGGGCCGGTGGTGCGCTCGTGTGCCAGCGGGTTCGCCGGATTGCCGAACTGATTCACATAAAAACCGCCTGGAATTTCTTCCGCAATTCGCGCGGCCATATCCTGGTAATATTCGGGGTGGCCGCGCGTCACATCAGATCGCGTAAGCCGCACTTCGGCGCCGAGAGCTTTCACGTGCGAGATTTTCTCCTGCGACATTTTATCCGGGATCACCAGCAGGACGCGATAGCCCTTGGCCCCGGCAACAAGCGCCAGCCCCAAACCAGTGTTCCCCGCCGTGGCCTCGACCACCGTGCCGCCGGGCTCCAATTTCCCCTCCGCCTCTGCCGCTTCGATCATCGATAAAGCGATCCTGTCCTTGATCGAGCCGCCGGGATTTTGATTTTCAAGTTTGAGAAAGAGCTGACACGGGCCGGTGTCAAACTGCGTCACCTCCACCAGTGGCGTGTCGCCGATGAGCGACAGAATTGCGGGCGGTTTATTATGCGCAATCGATGGCGATGGGGAAGTCTCAGTCATGCGAGGCTTGCTCGATAGACGGTTCGCCCTTGTGCGACCATTCCGACTGGCTGTCTTCGAGAAATTGTTGGAGCACAGGAAAACGGACTTCGCCGTAATTCAATGCGTAACGGAGATCGCCGCCTTTGTAAATCCAAGTCGTCGGGATCCACGACAGCGGCAGACTTGTGAACTGTTTGATTTTGCTTTCGCCACGGCGCGGGCCGGGATCTGCTAGAATTGTGACGTTTGGCTGATCGGCAATGTTGAATTTTTTCAGCATCGCCCGCCCATCCTGGCCGTCATTCCAGATCGAGACGAAACAAAATTTCACGTTCGGATTTTCTTTAACCATTGTGGTCCACCCGCCACTCTTGAGTTCAGCCTGGCAATTCGAGCACCACGGCGCCCAAAGATGGACGACGGTGAGGTCTGGCGATTTGATGGCGTCGAGCACTCTTTGTTCAGTCGGAGACTCAGCGCGAAGCGAAGCTGCCGCGACGAACAGGATCAACCAGCGTAGGATCGACATCGACTTCAAGATAAGGGGGAAACGCCCAACGCTCAACGCCGAACGCCCAACATTAAAGGGAGCCACAGCGTTTGACCTTCGCTGGTAATTTGGCTACTATGCCGTCCCCATTTCCGCTGCTTACTGCGCGGAAACATCGGCGTTCGATTGAGAGTGCCGCTGTACCCCATGGGGGGCCTACTTATTTTATGATTCAAATGCAG
>WNGE01023926.1_pt1 | contig 12553 bp, 18 predicted proteins | sample 5400651 | NCBI WGS metagenome assembly WNGE01 (sample SAMN13153370, study PRJNA577476) | soil metagenome | isolation source: 60 cm soil or saprolite under grassland replicate 2 | place: USA:California | collected 2016-06-15 | reverse complement strand
CATGTCCTCGGGCCCGCGCGCGGCCGCCGGAAAATGGGGATGCCGATCATCGCCCTGCAGCGCATGATCGCCCGCCGGATGGCAGTTGATGCAGCGGGGATGTTGGATGGCCTTGCCGGTGGCTGCCTTTGACCTCATTGGCGGAATCCGCCGCCGACGGCGGCGCGCCATAGCACGTACCCTAATATGATGCCCCGCCAGCCGCGATAGGCGGCCGCTGGCGGGCTTTAAGGCCTTTCCCGGTGGGGCGGGGACTGCCTGGGAGCCGGGGCCGCCCTAGGGGCTTCCCCGATGCAAAATCGCAGCGGGCGGATGCCAATTCGGTGCTCGGCAGTTGGCGGGCTTGCTACAAAGCCGCCCCATGGGGGATCGAGGAACCCAGCCCAAGCGGCTTGCCTGGATCGCCTGATCGTGGGCAATGTCTCCTGGATAACAAACCCGGATTCGTCAGACTCACCGGCCACAAGTCCCTATGAGTGCGACCATGCGAATTCCGGAGGCGAAGAGAGGGACGATAGGGGTCGATGATGTTTTGGGCCGCGGCGTCTACGGCGCCGCCGAGGCCCTTAGGCTGGTCAATTTCAAGCGGCGCCCTGATTTGCCGGGGCGCTACATCTCTCGGCAGACGATCGCGCGATGGCTGCGCGGCTATGACTACTCGATCGGCAAGGGTGTCATCCGGCATTCGGACCCGCTGTGGTCGCCTGATTACACGAACGAGGACGACACGATTGAGCTTAGCTTCCGCGATCTCATCGAGCTCCGGTTTGTCAAAGCGTTCCGCGATGTAGGCCTCAGCCTCCCAACCATCCGCGAGTGCTTCAAGCGCGCCGTCGAGGAAGTCCGGGACCCGCGCCCATTCTCGACGCAGCGGTTCCGCACTGATGGCCGGACTATCTTCCTGGAAATCACCCACGACGTTCGCGAGGGTGAGCTGCTCGATCTCAGGCGGCGACAAATGGCGTTTCACCGCATCCTGGAGCCGACCCTGCGCGATCTCGAATTTGATGCTGACGTTGTCGCCCGTTGGTTCCCGCTCGGAATATCGCACAAATCCATCGTTGTCGATCCCGCCCGCTCGTTTGGCCGGCCGATCATCAACGAGGCTGGCGTTCCTATCGAAATTCTCGCCGATGCCGTCGCGGCCGAGGGCTCGGTCGAACGCGTCGCGAAGCTATACAAGGTCCCGCCGTCGGTCGTACGTGACGCGCTCGCGTTTCAGCAACAGCTTGCGGCTTGAAGCTGTTGCTTGATCATAATCTCAGCCCGCAGCTCGCCACTGCGCTACAAGCGTTGTTCGAGGAGCATCAGATCGTCGCTTTGCGCGATCGGTTCCCGTCCAACGTCAGCGACATCGATTGGATCACTGAGCTGGATCGAGAGGGTGGATGGGCCGTTCTGACCAAAGATCTGCGGATCAGGACGCGACCGCATGAGCGCGCTGCGCTCGATCGCTCGCGCATCGTCTATTTCTTTGTCACCTGGCGCAAGTTGACGGTCGCGGAGACGGCGGTTCGATTGATCCGCCTAATCCGCAAGATGGCTGCCCAAACTGAAATCGCCGAGAGTGGTCGTTTCGAGTTGCCCGCCAACGCTGGCTCGAAACTCAGGCCACGCCGGGACTGATCATGCCACGCGACGGCGCAATCATCTTCGACGGCCCTGATCGGCAAAACCCGACGTGCTGTGCCCCTGCGGCAGGCGACGGTCGAGGGCTGATCCGTTTGACAAAACGGCGGGCGTGGGTCGTCATGAGCCGATTCCATGCCGATGAGCCGGGCGCGGGATGGCGCCAGCACTCGGCCCGGCACCCACCTAAACTCAACCGCCCCGACCGCGCGGGCCTTCCGGGCGCAAAACCCATGTTGGCGGCAGGGGGCGGCGCTTCGCTACCGTCAGAGGAGTTCCCACCACCCGACGATCCTACTAACGGTTGCGTATTCGGCCATATGGCCAAAATTGGGACGAGGCAACAGGAGGAATCACAGAAGACCCTGACAGCGAAGGACGCCAAGTGTCGGGGTCCCTTCCCTTACCGTATTCCGCAGCGCAGTGACCCGGTTGTCGTGGCCAAGCCTGGCACCGCGTTCGTCGTAATGGCGGTGGAGGAGTTTCGAGCGGCTGAAAAGAATCGAGCAGCAAGTAAGGCCCGCAACCTTTCGCAACCAGGAAAAAGCTAGCCTAAAAGTGATCGCCTCAAACGGCAAGACGCCTCGCTCAGAAAAGGAGGTTCAGTTTGGATACTTTAAGTGAGAAGCGATCGCCATCTGAGCACCCGCCCGAAGTGGGGGACTTGGTCCAAGTCCGGTCCAGAAGGTGGCTGGTTGAAGAGGTCGTCCGACCGGAGACGCCTAATCAGTCACCTATCGTGCGATTGGCTTGCGCGGACGATGATGGGCAGGGCCAGTCTCTGGACGTGTTTTGGGAATATGAACTCGACCGCCAAATCCTCAAGGAGGAGGGTTGGCGGGATCTAGCCGCCAAGGGGTTCGATGCGCCCCGCCAGTTCGCTGCTTTCCTCCATACGTTGCGGTGGAACTGCATCACGGCCACCGATCCGAACCTCTTTCAGGCGCCGTTTCGGGCTGGGATCAAGATCGACGCTTACCAGATGGAGCCATTGCGCAAGGCGCTCCGGCTGCCTCGCGCCAACCTTTTCATCGCCGACGACACGGGCCTCGGCAAAACCATTGAGGCGGGCCTCATCGCGCGCGAGCTGCTCCTGCGCAAGAAGGCGAAGACCATAGTTGTCGCGGCGCCGCCCTCTGTCCTTGAGCAGTGGAAGACCGAGCTCGAGGAGCGCTTCGGCCTCGTCTTTGAGATCCTCGACCGCGCCTACCTGACAAGAATGCGCCGAGAGCGTGGGTTTGGCGTGAACCCCTGGCGCACTCACAGCCGCTTCCTGGTCTCCCACAATCTCCTGATCGACCCCGCTTACGCCGACCCGATGCGGGAGTGGCTCGGGCCGCTGTTGCCCGGGAGCCTGTTGATCCTCGACGAGGCGCATCACGCGGCGCCGGCGAGTGGTGGGCGTTATGGCATCGAGACCAAGTTTACGCGTGCTGCGCGCGATCTCCGCGCTCGTTGCCGGTAAATTCTTCGCCTGCAAGCTCTAATCGTAATTTTGTTCTCGACTCTGCTAGGAATAAGGCGCACGCCATCGGCAATGGAGGGCGACTTTGAGGCCCCTAAATATCAACTTGCGACCGGCACTTGATTTTATGCTTGAGTGCCGGACGCCAGGCCGGTGAAGACCGGTGGCTCCCGGGTAGAGGGGGAAGGACTTCCACAGTGCAGCGCGCCGTAGTGGAAAAAGTCGCTGAAGGAACTCCCGGCTACGTTCAATGCGCGCGCCGGAACCGTCGCTGACAAGCCGATGTTCCGAGACGCTTTCCGGCGCAACCGGTGCTTGATCCCGGCGTCAGGGTATTATGAGTGAGAGACAAGGCCGGACGGGTGTCGTGGCCGACGGGTGCTTCATCCCGCTTTTGGGTACTGGCCTAGAAAAAACTTGGACACGTGTTCAAGTTTATACAGACCTCATCTGCTCATAAGGCTGAGATGTCGTTGGCAAACGCCATCCGTCGGCGCGACCTTTGGAACAATCCCTTGGTCCTGGGCGGAGAAACCTATTCTCGATGGCAGGTGGACCCCGCCGTTAGTCCATTGGCGTATACCGAAGGCACCCATGGTGTAGTAAATGAACGATGCTGTTTATGGAAGGATTTTTGGCCTTTCTTTGGCTGCGGTGTTCGCAGTTATTCTGGTGCTAAGCGCTATAGCCCAGTCCGCACCGTGAGTTCGGAATTTAATCGGCGGGCGGCTGCTGCCGATCAGCACTTGGGCTCGTCGGCATGTCCGCTCCTGGCAGATTTTGTTGCAGAAGTTGGCGATCAGAGGAGCGAGGCGGCTGAAGCGCTTTCTTGAAGCCGTCGGTTGCCGCCCGCTCCATTGGGAGCGGCGGTTTTGAGCAGTGGCACTGACTGCACCATCCTGGCCTTCCGAGCGAGGGCTCGCTCTTGCAACTGCCATCGTCCGGCAGCAATCTTGGGTCAGAAAGCTGGTCATCCGGTGGATGTCGGTTGAGATCGATACGCCCCAGACACAAGGGGTGGAGGGGTCAACACAGCGATTTGGCAAAGAATGAGACCGAAGGGGAAACAATCGATGATCCGTCACGCCTATGGAGCTTTCACGGCGTTGTTGCTTGTGCTGGCACCGGTTGCAGCGCTGGCACAGTCAGGTGATCTCATCGTCGAGAAAAAGACCTTCGAACTACCGAGCTACACGACCGTCGCGGGCGAGACCATCAAGAATGTCAAGATTGGCTGGGAAGCGGCGGGCGCGCTGAACGCGGACAAATCCAATGCCATCCTGATCACGCACTTCTATTCGGGCACCAGCCACGCATTTGGAAAATACGCGCCCGGCGACAAGGCCCCAGGTTACTGGGATGCGATCATCGGGCCTGGCAAGGCGGTCGACACCAACAAATATTACGTGCGAGCATCAATCCCGATACCGGCAAGCCGTACGGCATGAGCTTTCCTGTGGTCAGCATTGCCGACTTCGTCAGGATTCAGAACGCACTGATTGACGGGCTCGATCTTATCGGTCTGCGCTTATACGTGCCACCGAAAGTGATGGCCGGCTGGTATTACCCCGACCACACGCTGACGTTCTGCATTGCGCGGCCTCGTAACGTGTACTGGCTGCCGGAGCAGGAAGAAGGAGAGGCGGCGTAGATAACTTTTACAGCAAGGGGACAGGGGATGAATAACCCGATGATTGACGTGCGCACCAGCGTTACCCTAGAGACCACGCTCATCGATAACGGTGGCCTGACGATCGTCCCAATCATAGTTTACGCCGGGAGCGACAGTGGTCTATGACGATAGATAAATTGCCATGAGCCGAGTTCCGAAGCCATAGTTCGGCCGACTGCGTGCAGAAGCGTAGAAGCGCGGTAAAACGTAGGCTCGTCCTTGATTTCAGCGAGTAGTTCGTCTCTTAGGGCGGTCAATCGCACAGCCGTGACTCTAGAACGATCGGCCGAACTGTAGAATTCGCCTTGGGCGCGCACCCCGGCAATAGCGGCTCCTATCGCAGGTAGGCCAGCCATCAGAAGGATTTCAGCAGGTTTTAGTATTCTATCGAATACTGACTCGAAGATATCAAGATCGAGGATGAGCTTGACTCCCATCAGGCTTAAGAACATCACTCCGACCAGAAGCGTTGTTAAGAACAAAAAAGTGCCGACACTTTCAAGTGAATGACTGAGTATTGCAAGTTCACGCGCATTCTCCAGATGAAATGTAATTTGGGGATCAATTTCGTGCACGATTGTAGCTCGAACGATGGACGCGACGTAGACTTTATCCGTTCGGCAGCTAGGTAGTCCAAGTTCTCGTAGACTCGCACGCACATACCATGCAGTCCACTGATTAGTAGCTTCGTTTTTACCCCCTCTCTTCCGAATACCCGTACGTCAGTCGGCCGGTAAGGGCGAGAAATCTCGCATGTCTCAGCGCCTCCGCGATTTGCCGATAATCAAGCCAACGAGCATGCCATGCGCGGCCTCGGCCGCGGTGGATGAGCCACACGATGATGGAAATCAACCCCACCTCAAATCCTATTAAGGCCGCTTTTGTGATCTCATCGCGATCCTCGAACGAGCTGAGGAGGCCAACGCACACGGCAAGTCCGGCAAGGCCAAAGATCGTCACATATGTACTTCGGTAGATATTCGCATAGTGCGTCGCCAAATGATCTGCCCAGACGTATCGTTCTAGCAATATCGAATTTAATTTACGCTTAAGCTCGCCAATCTCGGGAAGAGCATTTAGAAATCCCTTCCATTCTGAGGCACGATCCGATAGCTTGCGGATCTTTGACTTTCGCCGAGGAACTCGCCCGGCAAAAATCCAACGGAACAAGTCGTACGGCAATGCCCAGCGTGCATTGTGCTCGTTTTCAGCAAAGTAATTGTCGCTTTTCGCTGCCGCTGATCGCGCCAAGTCTCTTCGCAAAATGGAATCCCCCTCAGGGCTTCCGGGCGGCAAAACTAAGCCGAGAATCACAGATTGGAGTTGAGCGGACCAACTCTCCCGTTCTCGCGTAACACCCTTCACCGGGTAGGCAATAATCGCCGGTTCAACGTCGCGAGTGGCATGTATCCAGACATAGGGTATGCCAAGGCGGTGAGCGGTGCGAAGGACTTCTGCCGTTCCGCCTTGACCCCGCCCAGGCGCGCCATCCCAAACGGTTAGGAGAAGATCACACTGAGCAAGCAATTCTTCTCCTGCTGCGGCATAGGCCTGCTCACGCGTGCTGACTTGGCTGTTGTCGCTAATCTCAAGGATCGCTGATGCCCTTGCCAAAAGTTCAGCGAATTCATTGCGCGATTCCTGAGTAGAGAAGTCAACTTCGTATGACTGGCGATCTAGCGGCAGAATGACTTCAAGTTGTAACCCACACGCAAGAGCGGCTTTCGCAGCTATCCGATCTGCACCCTCCGCAATCGAGGAGATTACGCGAAGCTGCGGAGAGGTGGAGGAATAACTCGCCTGAAATTGCCGATGAGCTTGCGTCAAAGCGTCATTAGCGCTCTTGAAAATGTCCGCGATTTGAGACTGTGCTCGCGCCAAGGATTCGGCCGCTAGCTGCAGTCCAGGTCGGTGCCCGGTAACGCCTATTCTAAACGTCAGATGTGGCTTAGGAGGGCAATTCATCTGGGTGTCCTGTGCGTGGTAGGCGAGGAAAAGCCGGACAGCGGCCCAAACGGCACAATTGAGCCAAAATTATGGCCTTACTTTTCTGCGTGTGGATGACCTCGGCCGAAACGGTAACTGGACCGACGGTACTTTCGCGGGTAGTCTACAAGGTGCTCATTGTGGTTAACGCTGAGCGCGAATCGCCACTCCAAGGAGCGGCAAGCGCAGCCAGTGGCGGGGGGCCGAATATCACATGCGTGGCAAGATATTCATAAGCTATCGTCGTGAGGACAGCGCTGCCAACGCGCTTGGCATCGGTCAATATCTTGAACATGAGTTTGGCAGAAAAAATGTGTTTATTGATGTTGACATGCGCGCCGGAACTAAGTTCCCGAAGGTCCTTGAGGAGCGGCTGGCACAGTGCAAGGTTATGTTAGTTCTGATCGGGCCAGCCTGGCTCACCGCCCATGACGAACAGGGCAGGCGTCGGCTCGATAACTCTGATGATTGGGTGCGGCTCGAAATCGCCCACGCCCTAAAGCGAAACATCACAGTCATCCCAGTTCGCGTTAATGGGGCGGATTTGCCCAACAAAGCAATGCTGCCGGACGATATCCGCGGCTTGCTGGACCATCAGGCCACATCGATCACTGTATCCGGCTTTCGGCACGAAATGGCCGGACTTGTTCGAGACATCCAGTCAATCTCCAACGCTTGGCCAGGGCGACGGTTCGGACTTATAGCAGCGGGACTGTCCTCGTTGCTTGCTGCCGCGTTCGTTCAGGCTTATGCGTTTCCTAATATTGACCGCATTCGTTCGCTCATTTCTCTCGGGATTTCAAGTAGCTCAAAACACGATGACCTATGGAGCGTCAAACCCGGCGAATGGGTTTTATACGAGCTCGCTACTCAGGGGTCTGTTCGACTTTCTCATTTTTTTAAGCCCAATTCCGTAAAGTATTTTGAAGGAGGAAATCGGGTCGCCTTTGAAGTGCGTTATGCGGTGCAAGCGACGAGCGCAGGGCCAGCAGACAAGACTCAGGGAGTCTATGAGCAAGTAATAAACGTGATTGATTGTCAAAAGTCTGTTTTGGCGATGGCTGAAAGAACTGTCTATAACAGCGCTCAAGAGGTCATATCTCATTTTAAATGGAACGACCCGAAATCTTTGGACCTGTCGATTGGAGTCGCGATACAACCCGGCTCGGTTCTTGCCACAGGCAAGCGTCTATTGTGTGACGAACAATTCCGAGCGTCCCTTTTGGAGCAAGCAACTAAAACAAATATGACGTATCTTAGCCGTTCAGGGCAGGGTGATGCTGATGTATTTTATGGACCGAAGAAAATAATTTCAGATTCAGGCTATGGGGCTGAGTTGTTGACGATGCTTAAATATGACGCAGATCATCCGCTCGCTGATCTGTTCCCGGGCGCGGCTGTCGTCGGCCTGCCACGTAATACATTCCGCACTCGCATCAATCGCCTACAAGTGAATTGCACAGAGAGGAAAATACAGGAGCGTAAGTATGAGTACTATGATCGAGATAACAATTTGATGCACGTGCTGGCGCCAACTGTTCAGCCAGTTGCAGCGGTTCAGGGCTCGCCACTTGCATTAATGGCTGACATCGTATGTGGCGCCGCAGTGCCCGTGGTGGACGGAACTTATGAAGGGATAAACACAGCAACCTACAAAGCAGGAGGGCAGGGCGATCAAAAAATTTGGATCGTCATAGAGCAAAATGGCGTTGAATTGAAAGTGAATTTCAAAACTAGCGCCGGACAGGGAAAAGGGGTGGGGAAACTTTTGGGGACCCGCGTGCAGTCAATGTCATTGGAGAGCACTGCACCAGAATGCCCCGGTTCTTACGATGCCTCATTTGATTTCGCGAGTGACGCGCTAAGATGGTCCTTCAAAGGTCAGGACTGCGGCGGTCAAATGGAAGGCCACGGCACAGCAACGAGAACGAAGGCTTAACTGAGGAGATCGCGGCGCGCGGACGCCGAGCCGCCGTCGCCCTTGACGAAGATCAGAAAAATCGGGCTGGCGGCGTAGCCTCTCGAGGGCGTCGAGCCTTCGATGATGCTCGCCCCGATGTTGACCGAGCACCTTGTCCCGGCTCGAGCGGCAGGGAGTCGCGGCCGTTTCCGGCAAGAACTACGATGCCGTGTTCAGGGGCCCCGTCGCGGGCTGGTGCGGAAATCGAAGGTGAGTTGCGGCTGACGCGGAAGCCGCGACGCTGGTGCGCGCGTTGAGCTTTCCGATCAGGTTGCGGGGAATTGGAGAGGGCCTAGAATATCGGCCCCTGCCTTGGCCCGAACAGCCGCAGCAGAAACCTCCCAGCCCAGCTGTTGAGTTCCTTCCTGTCGAGCGTGCCGTCGTGATCCTTATCGGCGGCTCGGAAAAGCTTCTCGACCAACGCCAGAGACTCGTTCTTGTTCAGCGTCCGATGCATCCCATTGTCGAAGGAATGTATCGACGATGCTGCGCTCATGGCCAAGCACGGCGAGCTTTTCGGCATCCGTCTCGCCTACAATCATGGCCTTCAACATGCGCCGCTCGCTAACGTCCATGATGTCCGTGATCACCGAACACAGCTTGACGTCCGCCTCCTCCAGAACCGCCTGGATACGCTGCACGTGCTGCACGATCTCGCGCGTCAACTGCCTGCGCGTCCAGGTCAGATCGCGCAGCTCCCTCGTCTTTTGGCGTCATGACTTCCTCGATGCCACGCTCAATGCACGGGTCCCGTACGCACGCCAAGCGCTCTCGATCGATGAAAACCGCCAGATCTTCGTGCCGGAGCTTTGGGACGACTCGGAGGAATCGCCCGAAGCCAAGGCGTCTGGTCGTATCAAGCAGGTTTGGTTCCCCGGTGTGCATGAAGACGTCGGCGGCGGCTTTCCCGAAACGGAGCTGTCCGATCTGGCGTTGGAGTGGATGATCAAGGAGGCGACGGCGGTCGAGCATCCGCTCATCGCTGCTTTGCAAGCGCCTTTGGACGGTGGGGTAAGACAGTTGGACATCGTCGCGTAATAGGCGACGCATTTCAGGTGACCAGAAACGAAACTCGCCGCAGCGTTTGGGGTCGGAGCATCGGTTTGTGCTTGGACCCGGGCAACCGGCACAGCCAGAACGAGGAACACACAGGCAACAAGAGTTAGCCTGGGTTTAGTGCCCAGCGCGGTGATTTGTGTCCGCGCGGCCAATACGGGAGCCGCCACAAGACATCTGGGGTTTTTCATTCTGGTCCCCTGCTTTGGGGTGACACGCTTCGGCCTGTGTCGGTAGCAATTGCGGCATGAAAAAGGCTGCCCGGTGTTATCGCGAAGGTAGAGCTCGTCCATGCTGAGCATGTTGAGCGCCGAACCCTATGACGGGTGCGACCATGATGGTCGGATGCAGGCGCCGCTCGATGGGACCGCTTCCACCTTTGCGACGGTATGCGATCGGCCAGAACGTCGTCCGCGCACCGGCGTCAAGAGCTTGATGCGGTGCTACTCCATCGTCTGCACGACCTCGTCGAGAGGTGTACCCTCAGCAATCGTCACCACATCGGACGTCATGATCTCGGAAACCTTGCGGCCATGAGTGTGGACGTACTCGTCGCCGGCTCCGAGCCATCAGAAACTCGAGCCAGCGGGACCGTTTCCGTTCGGTCCAGGTTTCCGCGCGGCGCAGAAAATCTCCTTCCGTGACCATGCCGACGAGCAACCCCTCGCCGTTGACCACCGGCAGTCCGCTGATCTTGTTCTGCAGCATTTAGTCGGATCGCTTCGAAGATGCACCGGAGGGGAATGTTGCCGAGGAATGTGTCACGGTTCGTGCCCTGGCCCCCTAATAGCAGACGCCAGGGCACATCGGCCGTGCGTCCACCCTCGACATGGGGTGCCATGCGGACGGTCGGCTTGGTGTAGCGGTGACGGCCCCCTGACCGAAGAGGCGGCATGAAGCAGGCACTTGTTTGGGGCGTCATCGCGCGGATCTTCGTGCTGCATCGTAGATCGTGCTGGCCAACGCGATCGCGACCCGCGCGAGTTTTTTTGGTCAATTTCCCGCTGGCGCGGTTTGTGATCCGTTCGCCACAACATCCTCGATCACCCACAACTCTACCCGGAGATCGCCGCTAGCTGGCGACGGCTACCCTGTACAGGGCATGTCGACGGTTGCGCGTGTACGGTCGTACGAGGGAGGGCCAGCGGCCCGCTTCGACCGCCTTTGACCACTCGGCACTGATGAGCACCTCGGGACCGTTGATCTCGTACAGAGCGCTGTAACGTGGTCCTTCGTGCATGATCCCTTTCTCCTCACCGCCAATGCTCATGGCGAACGGCTCGCCCAGGACTCGCGTGACAGACCGGACGCCCGGAACTTTCAGCAGATTCGGCACGTGCTCCGTATCGTAGACCTCGTTGAAAAGAGCCTCTTTCTGCGAGTCCACGTCCATGCTGGCTGCGAATAGGTACTTGGATTCAATCGGCATGAAAGACCTCCCTGCTTGCCGGTCATGGCTTCCCTTGTATCCCTCCGCAGGCCGCGAGGCATTCGGATCGGGCGTGCCTCAACTGGTTGCCATGAGCTCGATGACGATTACCAGCCAGGTCGACCGGCGCCAAAAAGCGGCGCCTAATGCTTGACCCGGAGCTATGGCATCAGCTCGAGAACGAAGCGCTTCGAAGGGCGTGACCGGCAAGTTTCTGGTGACGCAGCTCGGGGTGAAGATTCCGGCCGGCCAGGTGTTCGGCGAGCTGGGCTGCTGGCGCCGGACAACCGGCGCACCTCGAGCGTGGAATGCGTCGAAACCGCCACCGAGCTCGCACCACTTGATCACCAGCATGGCGGATGATCTATTTAGCCGTCCATGGCAATCCTATGATGCTACCGCGGTTCGCGACTGCACTGGCTGCGCACAGTTGCAGGAGATGCGAAATGGGTCCTCCAGGCATGACCGCACGAGATACCTTCGTTGAGGATACTTACATCACCCCGCAATTCGGGTTCTTCGAGTTTCTTCGGCGCGCGCGCAAGGATCAACTTTTGCTTCTCGTGCCAGAAATGTTTGACCGAAACATGATCTATAGTCGTTTCCTATTCCTGCATAGTTTCTTGATCAACAAGCCGGAATACATTGAGCACGTATTACTCGGCAATCACGCGAACTATCGCAAGAGCTATTTCCTGCGGCACATCCTGGGGCCGCTCCTCGGTGACGGACTGCTCATCAATGAGGGCGAATTCTGGCGGCGCCAGCGCCGTATCGCGGCGCCCGCCTTTCACAGCAAGCGCATTGCCAATTTCGTTGCCACCATGGTGTCCTGCACCGAGGCAACGCTCGCGCGCTGGCGCGGTATAACAGAACCCTTCGACATTGCCGCCGAAATGATGGCGCTGACGCTCAATATTGTCTCCAGGACCATGTTTTCGACGGACGTCAGCGGCGATGTTGACGCGGTGCGGCGCCTCATGGACATCGTTGTGGCGCTAAAGCCCGGGATAACCGACCTTCTCGGCTTTCCGGAATGGTTTCCGCGGCGTCAGCCAAGAGGCTATCAACGCGCGATCACCGAGTTCGAAGTTTTGGTGTCGAGATTCTTGGCTGAGCGGAGGGCCGCCGGGGTTGAGCGCGGCGACCTTCTCTCGATGCTGCTCTCGGCGCGTGATCCCGAAACCGGCGAAGGTATGAGCGACAAGCAGCTGCGCGACGAGATCCTTACGATCTTTCTTGCCGGCCACGAAACGACCGCTAACGCGCTGAGTTGGACCTGGTATCTTCTCGCCCAACATCCCGACGTGGAGGCGCGTCTACATGACGAACTCGACCAAATGCTCGGTGCTCGCA
>WNGE01013726.1_pt1 | contig 12557 bp, 4 predicted proteins | sample 5400651 | NCBI WGS metagenome assembly WNGE01 (sample SAMN13153370, study PRJNA577476) | soil metagenome | isolation source: 60 cm soil or saprolite under grassland replicate 2 | place: USA:California | collected 2016-06-15 | reverse complement strand
CGGCCCCTACACCCCCCCGGCCACCGGCACCGAACACCTGATCGCCGCCGCCTTCGCCGACGTCCTCGGCCTACCCCAGATCAGCTCCACCGACAGCTTCTTCGACCTCGGCGGCACCTCCCTGCAAGCCGCCCGCGTGCTCGCCCGGCTGCAGGGCAACGTGCCCGGAGAGGTGACCGTCCGGCTGCTGTACACCACGCCGGTCGTCGCCGAACTCGCCACCGCGCTGGACGAGGCCGGAGCACGGGCCGAGGAGGAGGAGGACTGGGCGCTGCTGGAGCGCGTCGAGCAGATGACCGACGCGGAGGTCGAACGCCTGCTCGCCGGTGCGACGGGGACCGACGACAGCTACGCCGCCGAGAGGGCCGACGCCGGGGATGACTGACTTCGAGGACCGGGTGACCCGGCTGTCCGACAGCAGGCGCGCGCTGCTGGAGAGGCTGCGGACCGAGCGGGCCACCCCGACCTCGATCAGCCCCCGGCCGCCGGACCTGGCCCGGATACCGCTGTCGGTGCAGCAGGAGCAGTTGTGGTTCCTCGACCAGATGGCGCCGGCTCGCGCTACCTACAACATCGTCAACGCCAGCCGGCTGGCCGGGACGCTCGACGTCGCCGCGCTGGGCCGGGCGCTGGAGCTGGTGGTGGCCCGGCACGAGGCGCTGCGGACCACGTTCGTGGCCGCCGGCGGCGTGCCCCACCAGGTGGTCGGGCCGGCGGCCGCGGTGCCGCTGCCGGTCGATGACCTGTCCGGGCTGCCGGCCGAGCGGCAGGAGACCGCCGCCGCCGAGCTGGTCGAGCGCGAGGCCCGCCGGCCGTTCGACCTGCAGCGCGGCCCGCTGTTCCGGGTCCGGCTGATCCGGCTCGGCCCGGACCAGGGCGGCCAGGACCGGCACGTGCTCGTGCTCGCGGTGCACCACATCGTCTCCGACGGCTGGTCGTTCTCCGTCCTGTTTGGAGAGATCGTCGAGCTGTACGGCGCGTTCGCGGCCGGCCGGGAGCCGGCGCCGGCGGACCTTCCGGTGCAGTACGGCGACTTCGCGGTGTGGCAGCGAGGCTGGCTGGGTAGCGCCCGAGCCGAGGCGCAGCTTGGGTACTGGGCGCAGCGGCTGGCCGGGCTGCCGACGCTGGAGCTGCCGACCGACCGGCCTCGACCGGCCGAGCCGAGCTACCGGGGCGGCCTGCTGGTCCGGCCGCTGCCGCCGGAGCTGGCCGATGCGGTGGGAGAGGTCGCCGGCAGCCAGGGCGTCTCGTCGTTCGCGGTGTTGCTCGCCGCCTTCGGCGTGCTGCTGGCCCGGTATACGGGGCAGGAGGATGTGGGTGTCGGGTCGACGGTGGCGGGTCGGGTGCGGCCGGAGTTGGAGCATCTGGTCGGGTTCTTCGTGAACATGGTGGTGTTGCGGGTTGACCTGTCCGGTGACCCGTCGTTCGCGGAGCTGGTGCGGCGGGTGCGGGAGGCCACGCTGGACGCGTACGAGCATCAGGAGGTGCCGTTCCCGGCCGTGGTGGAGCGGGTGCAGCCGCGCCGGGAACCCAGCCGCAACCCGCTGTTCCAGGTCGCCTTCGGGTTGCTGCCGGCGCAGACCGGTGGCCAGACCGCCGGCCTGCCCGGCCTGCGCACCGAGCAGCTTCCGGCGAACCTCGGCACCTCCCGGTTCGACATCGCGGTCAACGTCCTGGAGGTCGACGGCCAGCTCAGCCTGTCCGTCGAGTACGCGTCGGACCTGTTCGACCGGCCGCGCATGGAGCGAATGTTCGATCACTACGAGCGGGTGTTGCGGGCCATGACGGACGACCCGTCGCTGACCGTGTCCCGGGTGGAGTTGTTGTCGGGGGTGGAGCGGGGTCGGGTGTTGGTGGGGTGGCAGGGGGTGGTGGGGGAGTTTCGGTCTGATGCGGTGCCGGTGCGGGTGGGGGAGCAGGTGGTGGCGCGGGCGGGTGCGGTGGCGGTGGTGTGTGGGGGTCGGTCGTTGTCGTATGGGCAGTTGTGGGGTCGGGCGGGGGGTGTGGCGGGTTTTTTGGCGTCGGTGGGGGTTGGTCGGGGGGATTTGGTGGGGGTGGCTTTGGGTCGGGGGGTGGATGTGCCGGTGTGTTTGTTGGGGGTGTTGCGGGCGGGGGCGGCGTTTGTGCCGGTGGATCCGTCGCATCCGGCTGAGCGGATTGGTTTTGTGTTGGCGGATTCGGGGGTTCGGGTGGTGTTGACGTCGGCGGCTGATGTGGGTCGGTTGCCGGCTGGGGATTATGCGGTGGTGCCGGTGGAGGGGTTGCCGGTGCAGCCGGATTTTGTGGATGTGCCGGTGGCGGATGATGACCCGGTGTATGTGTTGTATACGTCGGGGTCGACTGGGCGGCCGAAGGGTGTGGTGATCGAGCATCGGGCGTTGGCTACGTATCTGGATTTTCTGGGTCCGGTGTTCGGGTTTGGTCCGGGGGATCGGTTGTTGCAGTTCTCGTCGCTGGTGTTTGATTTGGCGGAGGGGGAGATTTTCGCCGGGTTGTCGTGTGGGGCGACGGTGGTGATGGTGCCGGAGGAGACGGTGTTGTCTCCGGTGGCGCTGGCCGCGTTGATGCGTTCGGAGCGGGTGAGTTATGTGGGGGCGCCGCCGGCGATGCTGGCGTTGGTGGAGCCGGAGCCGTATCCGGATCTGCGTGGTCTGCTGGTCGGGGGTGAGGCGTTTTCCGGTGATTTGGTGAACCGGTGGAATCTGCCGGGGCGGACGTTTTTGAACGCGTACGGGCCGACCGAGGCGACGATCGGTTGCACGTTCTACCGGTGTGAGCACAAGCGGTGGGAGTCCTCGCCGCCGATCGGCCGGGCGATGCCGCACCGGCGGGTGTATCTGGTGGATCGGTGGGGGAATCCGGTGCCGGTGGGGGTGCCGGGGGAGATCTGGGCGGCCGGGGAGGGGTTGGCCCGCGGGTATCTGGACCGGCCGGAGCTGACCGGGCAGAAGTTCGTGGCCGACCCGTTCACCCCCGGCGGGCGGGCCTACCGGACCGGGGATCTGGGGGTGTGGACCGAGGACGGGCAGATCCAGTTCCTGGGCCGGATCGACACCCAGGTCAAGCTGCACGGGCAGCGGATCGAGCTGGAGGAGATCGAGACCGTGCTGGCCGCCCACCCCGGGGTGGCCCAGGCGGTGGCCGCGGTCCGCGAGGACATCCCCGGGGACCGGCGGCTGGTCGGCTACCTGCTGCCGGCCGACCCGGCCGCGCCGCCGCCGGCCGGGTCGCTGCGTGAGCACCTGGCCCGCACCCTTCCCGGCTACATGATCCCCGGGGTGTTCCTCACCCTGGACAGCCTGCCGCTGACCCCCACCGGCAAGGTGGACGGCCCCTACACCCCCCCGGCCACCGGCACCGAACACCTGATCGCCGCCGCCTTCGCCGACGTCCTCGGCCTACCCCAGATCAGCTCCACCGACAGCTTCTTCGACCTCGGCGGCACCTCCCTGCAAGCCGCCCGCGTGGTGGCCCGGATCGCGGACGCGACCCAGGTCGCGCTCGGCGTCCGCCGCTTCTACGCGGCGCAGACCGTCGCCGCGGTGGCGGCCGAGCTGGAGGCGGCCCGGCTGGCCGGCGCGGCGGAGTGGCCCGCGGGGTCGCCGGCCGACCCGGTCGTGCCGCTGGCCCCGGACGGCAGCCGGCCGCCGCTGTTCTGCGTGCACGCCGTGTCCGGCTCCGGGTACGCCTACCAGCGGCTGGCCGCGAAGCTGGCCCCGGGCCAGCCGGTGTACGCGTTCGAGGCGCCCGGCCTGGACGACGACACCGAGCCGGTCGACCGGGTGGAGGAGCTCGCCGCGCGGTACGTCGAGGCGCTGCGCCGAAGGCAGCCGACCGGCCCGTACCGGCTGGCCGGCTGGTCCATGGGCGGCCTGATCGCGTTCCAGATGGCCGTCGAGCTGACCGCGGCGGGCGAGCAGATCGCCCTGCTCGCCCTCATCGACGCCCCGGTCCCGGGACGGTGGGACACCCCGGCCGAGGTCGGTGTGGGAGCGTTCGTCACCGACCTCGCGGGCATGGTGGGCCGGAACCCGCCGCCCATCGACGAGCTGCCCGGCGACGAGTTGGCCGCCGCGGACCGGCTCGCCGGCCTGCACCGGGTGCTGACAGAGCGCGGATTGCTGCCCGCCGACCTGGGCATCGACTTCCTCCGCCGCCGGCTCGCGGTGTTCCAGGCGAACACCCGGGCGGCGCACCGCTACGTCCCGGACCGGCCGTTCGACGGCACCATCACGGTGCTGCGGGCCGAGAAGTCGCCGGACAGCCGGGACGGCTGGGGGCGGCTCGCCGCCGCGCTGGACGACGTCGTGCTGGACGGCGACCACTACACCATCTGGTCGGAGCCGCGGCTGGACCACATGGTCGCCGCGCTCCGCGACCGGCTGGATCGCACTGCCGACTGACCGGCCTACCGGGTGCCGGTGCCGGTCGGGGTGCCCTTCGGGGCGACGGTCTGGTCCATCGGCTGGTCCATGGCCTCCGCGCCGGCCGGGGGGGCGGGCGGTGCGGCCGGGAGGTCGTCCGGTGACGGCGGCAGCGCGGCCAACCGGGGCACGGGGGACAGCAGCACCGGGATCAGTGACGCGGTGAAGCCGATGCCGGCCACCCACAGGGTGGAGCGCAGCCCGATGCTCGCGCCGAGGAAGCCGGCGGTGAGCGCGCCGAGCGGGATCGCGCCGTAGAGCGCCAGCCGCATGCTCGCGGTGACCCGCCCGAGCAGCCGGTTCGGGGTGACGGTCTGCCGGAGCGTGATCGCCAGGACGTTGGCCACGCCGGAGCCGCCCTTGTACACGAACAGCACCGCGACGAACGCGGCTGTCATCGTGGCCGTCGACCCACGCACCGCCGGCAGGATCAGCGTCGGGGTGCAGCCGATCACCATCGCCACCATGATCAGCGGCCCGAACGGCAACCGGCGGGTGAGCGACGTGGCGATCATCGCGCCGAACAGCCCGCCGACCGCGCCGGCGGCCACCACGAAGCCCACCAGCGCCGCCCGGAAACCGAGCTCGCGAACCAGGTAGAGCACGAAGGTGGTCTCGAGGAACTGCATGAAGAAGTTGAACATCGAGCCCTGCAGGGCGGTGATCCGCAGGTACTGGTTGCCGAACACGGCCGCCAGGCCCTCGCGCATCTCCCGGCCCATGTCCCTGTCCGCCTGGCGCTCCGGCTTCGGCTCCGGCCGGTGGATCCACAGCAGCGAGACGACCGACACGACGTAGGAGGCGGCGTCGACGACCAGCGCCACCGGCGCGGTGAACAGCTGGACCAGGACACCGGCCAGGCCGGGCCCGCCGATCTCGGCCGCCGAGTAGCTGGTGGCGATCTTGCCGTTCGCCTCGATCAGGTTCTGCTTGGGTACCAGACTCGGGACGAACGACATCCACGACACGTCGAACGCGACGGTGCAGACGCCGATCGCGAACGCGATCAGGTACAGCGTGTTGAGCGGCAGGTGGTGCAGGTAGTACAGGGTCGGCACGAGCCCGATGAGCACCGCCCGGAAGGCGTTGGCCAGCGTCATCACCGGCTTCTTGCGCCGCCGATCGGCCCAGACCCCGAACACCGGAGCCAGCAGGAACGGCGCGAACTCGGCGGCTCGCAGGTAGCCCAGCTGCTCGGCGGACACCTTCAGCGTGATCACGGCGAGCAGTGGCAGCGCCAGCGTGGTGACGTAGGTGCCGAAGAGCGAGATCGTCTCCCCGGACCAGAACTTGAGGAACTCGGGGTCTCGCCACAGCGCCCCGAGTCGGGATCGGCGGGTGCCGGGTGTACCGGCATCGGTCTGCGCCTGATCAAGGGAATCGCTCATGGCGTTAGCTCCCTGAAGGTATGTAGCTGCAGCGCTGCAGTGCATCCCCCTTCGGACCGTGAACGAACCTTCCACAGGCGGCGGGATATCTCAACTTCTCGGCCGTGGCCACAAAGCGTGACTCGGTGCCGGCACGGCGCCGGCTCGGGGCGGTCGAGCCGGCAGCGGAAAGTGACCGAGCTGCCATCTCCGATGCCCGGGCTTAGGGTCCGAAGGGTGCCCCTCGACGAGCAGATGACCGACGTCCAGGCAGCCCCGTCCTTCCGCCAGCAACGGCAATGGTTTGTCGAGCAGCTCGTGCCGGAGGTGCCGGTGCACGTCCTGGCCTGGCGAGCGGAGCTGTCCGGGCCGGTGGACACCCCGGCGCTGCGTCGAGCGCTGGCCGCGCTCGTCGCCCGGCACGAGGCGCTGCGCACCTCGCTGGCCACTGCCGACGGCGTGCCGGTGCAGCGGGTCGGCCCGGCCGCCGAGCTTCCCCTCACGGTGCTGGACCTCGGCGCCGTGCCCGCGCCGGAGCAGGCCGCCCGGGTGGCGGAGCTGAGCCGGGCGGACGCGCGGCGGGGGTTCGACCTCGCCGGTGGGCCGCTGCTGCGGGTGACGCTGCTGCGGCTCGCCGCCGACCGGCACGTCCTGGCGGTGACCGCGCACCAGGCCGCGCTGGACTGGTGGTCGGTCCGCGAGCTGGCCACCGAGCTGGCCGAGCTGCACCATTCGTACCGCGGAGGTCAGCCGGCGTTCGCCGGCCCGCCGGCCGGCCGGCTCCGCGACGTCGCCCGCGTTGACCGGGCCTCGGCCTCGGCCGGCGAGTGGGAGGGCCGGCTCGCGTTCTGGCGCCACACGCTTGCCGATGCCCCTCCGCTGGAGCTGCCCACCGACCGGGTGCGGCCCGGGGCACCGCGCTGGCTCGGCGCGCTGGTCCGGCGGACGGTCGCCGCGGGGACCGTCGACGGCCTGCGGCGGCTCGCCGCGACCGCCGGAGTCGACCTGCGGACCGCGGTGACCGCGGGCGTGCTGGCGGTCCTGCACCGGCACTCCGGTCAGCCGGACTTCACGCTGGGGGCGGTGCTGCCCGGCACCCGGACCGTCCCGGTCACCCTCGGGCCGCTCGCCCGCACGCTCGCGCTCCGGCCGGACCTGTCCGGCGCACCATCGTTCCGGGGGCTGCTGCGGGCGGTGCAGGCCGGCCTGGCCGACGCGGCGCAGCAGGAGGTGCCGTTCGAGTGGCTGGTGGAGGCGCTCGACCCGCCCCGGGACCGGTCCCGGCACCCGCTGGTGCAGTGCACGGTCGCCGTCGACACCGACGGCCCGCCGCGGCTGCCCGGGCTGTCGGTGACCGCGGAGTACCTGGAGGACACCGGGGCGGCGCCGCTCGACCTCGCCGTGGAGGTGACTCCGGCCGGCCGCGGCTTGGCCGTGGCGGCCCGGTACAGCACCGAGTTGTTCCGCCGGGACAGCATCGAGCGGATGCTCGACCACCTCCAGGTGCTGCTGGCGGCGGCGGTGGCCGACCCGGACGCGGCAGTCGCGGACCTGCCGCTGATGTCGGCCGAGGAGCGCGGCCGGGTGACCGTCGAGTGGAACGACACCGCGAGGCCGCTGCCGGCCGCGGCCAGCACCGTGCAGGCGGTGTTCGAGGCGCAGGTGCGGCGCGACCCGTCCGCTCCGGCGGCGGTCGCCGGGTCCGAGCGGCTCAGCTACGGGGAGCTGAACGAGCGGGCCAACCGGCTGGCCCACTTCATCCGGGCCCGGGGCGTGGGTCCCGACTCACTCGTGGGCATCTGCCTGGAGCGGTCGCTGGACGTGCTGGTCGCCGTGCTCGGGGTGATCAAGGCGGGCGGAGCGTACGTCCCGCTCGACCCGACGAACCCTCCCGACCGGATCGCGTACATGCTGGCGGACGCCGCCGCGCCGATCGTGCTGACCCAGCGGGGGCTGCGGGACGCGGTGCCGGAGTCGGCCGCCGAGATCGTGTCGGTCGACGTCGACTGGCCGTCGATCGCGCGGCACTCGGCGGACGACCCCCCGATCCGCAGCCGGATGGACCACCTGGTGTACGTGATCTACACATCGGGCTCGACCGGGCGCCCGAAGGGGGTCGAGATCACCCACCGGGGAGTGCTCCGGCTGGTCGTCGACACCGACTTCCTCACGTTCACCCCGCAGACCGTCTTCCTGCAGGTGTCGCCGCTGTCCTTCGACGTGTCCGCGCTGGAGATCCTCGGCCCGCTGCTGAACGGCGGCTGCGTCGTCATGCTGCCCCCGGGCATCCCGACCCCGGCGGTGGTGGGCAGGGCGCTGCGGGATCACGCCGTGACCGGCACCTGGCTCGGCGCGCCGCTGTTCCACCTCGTGCTCGACGCCCGCCCGGACGACCTGACCGGCCTGCACGAGCTGATCGCCGGCGGGGACGTGCTCTCCCTGCCGCATGTCCGGGCGGCCCACCAGCAGCTGCCCGGGTGTGCGGTGATCGACGGCTACGGCCCCACCGAGGCGACCGCGATCACCTCGGCGCACCGGGTGACCGGCATCGACCCGGACTGGGCCTCCGTCCCGATTGGACGTCCAGTCCGGAACACCCAGGTGTACGTGCTGGACGGCCGGCTGCGGCCGGCGCCCATCGGGGTCGTCGGTGAGCTGTACGTGGGCGGTCCCGGGGTCGCCCGCGGGTACCACGGCCGCCCGGCGCTGACCGCGGAGCGGTTCGTCCCGGACCCGGTGTCCGGGCACCCCGGCGCCCGGCTCTACCGGACCGGAGACCTGGTGCGCTGGCTTCCCGAGGGGATCCTGCAGTTCCTCGGCCGGGCCGACACCCAGGTCAAGATCGACGGGATCCGCATCGAGCTGGGCGAGGTCCAGACCGCGCTCACCGCGCACCCGTCGGTCCGCGAGGCGGCGGTGGCGGTGCGCGCGGTCGCCGGCCGGCGCGGGCTGGTGGCCTACATCGTTCCGGCCGACCCGGCCGGGCTCAGCCTCGGCGAGCTGCGCGACCATCTCCGGGGTCGGCTGCCGCGGTCGATGGTGCCGGCCGGGTATGTCGTGCTGGACGCGATACCGATCACGCCGAACGGCAAGGTGGACTACCGCGCGCTGCCCGCGCCGTCCGGCTCGGGCGCAGCCGGACACCAGCCGCCGCAGACGCCGACCGAGCAGTCGCTCGCCGACATCTGGCTGCGCGTGCTCGGCGTCGAGCGGGTCGGCCGGGACGACGACCTGTTCGCTCTCGGCGGGCGCTCGTTGCAGGCGATCCGGGTGCTCACCTCGGTGGCCGACGTGTTCGGGGTGGATCTCGCGGTCCAGGACGTGTTCGACCATCCGACGCTCGGCGGGCTGGCCGCTCGGGTGGAGGAACGGATGCTCACCGCGGTGCCGGCCGCCGACCTCGAGCGGTTGGTCGCGCAGCTCGACCAGTCGGCCCCGTCGGTGCAGCCGGCGCAGTCGGAGCAGTCGGCTCAGCCGCGCAGCCAGCCATCCGGCGCGGAGCGCGCCAACGCCCGCGGCCCCGGGTGATGGCGGATCGCACGGTCTCCACGGTCGAGCAGCTGACGGCGGCGGCGCGCGACCCGTCGGTGCGCCGGATCGAGGTGCGGGGAGCGATAACCGGCGCCCCCACGCTGCGGCTGGCGCCCGGGCAGCGGCTCGTCGGGACGGCGGACGGCGCCGTAGTGGCGTTCGCGGACGGGGTCGACGGGGTGCGGCTCACCCGGGACAACGAACTGGTCCGGATCGGCCTGCGGGTCCTCCCGGAGCGCCGGGCGGTCTACACCGAGCCGGACGCCCAGGACGTCGAGGGTGTCGGTGACCTGGGCACGCTGCGGCTGGCCCGGGTGGCCACCGTGGGCCAGGTGCAACTCCTCGCCGGCGACCGGGTGCGGGCCGGGCACGTGGTCGTCGACGGCCTGGACGTGGTCGCCGCCGACCTGCGGGGCCGGGCCGAGCGGCCGACCCTGTCCGGGGTCGGCGCGCTGCAGGGCGCCTTCACGCTGTGGGTCCGGCAGCCGGACGCCGCGGTCACGGTCACCGCCGAGCTGCGCGGCATCTCGGCCGGGCGGGACGGGGCTCCGGTGCGGGGCAGCGGGGTGCTGATCGCCGGTGCGCCTGGCGCGGGTGGCCGGCTCGAGGTCGGCGAGCTGGAGACCGGGCCGATCGTCACCGACGGCGGGATCGCCGAGGGCAGCCACGACACGATCAGCGGAGGCGTGTTCGTCGTCTTCGGCGCGCATGTCGCCGCCGTCCGCAACCGCGGGCCGGTCACCACGCACGGCGTCAACGACATGGCGCTGGACAACTGGGGAGCGGTGGACCGGTGGACCGCGCAGGCGCCGGTCACCTCGTACGGGCGCAGCGGGGTCGGCTTCGTCAACTTCGGCACCATCGGCGCGCTGCGCGTCGCGGCCCCGATCCAGACACACGGTGTGGGCGCCCGCGGGTTCAACGTCTACCGGCTGGAGGGCGACGCCGGCCCGACCGTGCAGACCGCCGAGTTCGACCGGATCGACACGAACGCGGACGCCGCCGTCGGCATCCAGATCGGCCAGCCGATCGGCCGGCTGATCGTGCACCACGGCGTCCACACCGGCGGCGGCGCCGGCGACTCGCTGGTCAACGGGGTCATCACCCGGCTGCTCGCGCACGCGCTGAGCGTGCGGCCGGGCGGCAGCATCGGCAGCGTCGAGGTCGGCGGAGCGCTGACCAGCACCGGCCCGGCGGTGGTCACCGTCGAGATCCGCGGTCAGGTGGTGACCATGCGGGTCGGCGGCGGGATCCACGCCCGCGGCGCCGGCTCGGACGCGCTGTACGTGGATGCGGGCGGCCGGCTGGGCCTGCGCGAGACGGAGGTCACCGCCGAGGACGGCGCCGCGATCCGGCTGGCCCGGCGCACCGGCGCCGAACTGCACGACGTCTGGGCGCACGGCAGCCGGGGGGACGTGGTCGTCGACCCCGTCGACCCGGCCGCGGGTGCGCCGGTCGGCTGACCGGGCCGGCGTCGCCCGCCGCGGTCAGCGGCAGCCCAGGTCGCGCAACCGCACCTCGTCGGCGCGAAGCCGGATCGTCGCCTCCCGGACCGCCCTCGGGTCGAGCGCCGTGGTGACCTGCTGGCCGTGCAGCACCCGCGCCCGGTCCACGGCGGCGCAGGCCGGCCGCGGCCCACCATCCGTGACCGCCACGAACGTCAGCGCCGCTGCCGGACCCAGCAGCACCACCCACCCGACCGCGCGACCGAGCCGAGCCCGCCGTACCACGCTGGGACCGTAGCGGACCTCACCCGCGACCCCTGAGCCCCGTCCGCCGCACCGCTTCTCCGGGCGCTCCGCCGGCCGGGGTCGAGCGGCGGTTCGCTACCCTGCGGCGGCCATGTCCCGCTCGACCGCAGCTACCCCGTGACGGCCGCGTACCCGCCCGGCTCGGACACCGCCGCGGGCCCGGTGGGCGGGACGGACGTTTCTGGTCCGGCTCGGGCTCGTCCGGTGTTGCCGCGGGGGCAGCGGCCGTCGATCGATGCGGCGGGTGGGGATGGCCGGCCGGTGCGGTATCTGATCCCGAATCAGATGGTGCAGCATCCGCCGTTGTACTACCTGGTCGGGGCGGGGGTGTTGCGGCTGCCGGGGGCCGACCGGCTGGGCTATGACCGGCAGGTGGCGCTGCTGCGCTGGGTCAGCGTGCTGATGGTGGCGCCGCTGCCGCTGCTGGCCTGGGGCACCGCCCGCCGGCTGGCCGGCGGGGACGGGTCCGGGCCGGTGCCGCTGGCCGCGGCGGTGCTGCCGGTGACCCTGCCCGGGTTGAGTCACATCGGCTCGGTGGTGAACAACGACAACCTGCTCACGCTGCTGACCGGCGGTCTGCTGCTGGTGCTGGCCGGGGTGCTGGGCGGGGATCTGCGGGTGCGGACCGGGGCGCTGGTCGGGCTGCTGCTGGGTCTGGGGTTGTTGACCAAGGGGCTGGCGCTGGTGGTGCCGGTGCCGGTGGCGGTCGGCTACCTGGTCGCCGGCCGGCGGCACCGGCGCCGGCTGTTGGGCGGGCTGCCGGGGCTGGCGGCGGCCGGGGCGGTGTCCGCGGCGGTGGGCGGCTGGTGGTGGGCGCGCAACCTGCTGCTGTACGGGGCGGTCGAGCCGTCCGGGGTGGGCGCGGCCTGGGAACGGGTGATCAACGGCGGTCCCCGGCCCGGTGGCAGCTGGCTCGGGCTGGTCCCCAAGTTCGTGTTCCGGTTCCAGTCCCGGTTCTGGGGCGGCCTCGGCTACCTGGAGCCGCCGACGCTGCCGCAGTGGCTGACGTCGCTGTGGTTGGCCGCCACGGTCGCCGGCGCCCTGGTCGCGGTCGGCTTCGGCGTGGGCGGGCGGTGGGGTCGGGCGGCCACCGTGCCGTTCCTGCTGCCGGCGCTGCTGTTCACCGGGCTGATCTTCTACGGCTCCGGCCGGCAGTACGTCTACAACCTGCGGCTGCCCGGCATCCAGGGCCGCTACGTCTACCCGGCGCTGACCGGCCTGGCCGTCCTGTTCGCCCTCGGCCTGACCCGGCTGGCCGGCCGGCTGGCCCGCACCCTCCCGCTGCTGCTGCTCGCCGCCGGGCTGCTCACCCAGGCCTGGGCCTGGCGGCTGCTGCTGGCCGAATGGTGGGCACCCCGACACACCCTCGGCGACCGCACCGCCATGCTCCACGGCGCCATCGACGGCCTCCTGCGCTGGTCCCCCTGGCCCACCGCGGCCACCCTCACCCCCTTCATCGCCGTCGCCCTGCTCTCCCTCGCCGC
>WNGE01012057.1_pt1 | contig 12557 bp, 9 predicted proteins | sample 5400651 | NCBI WGS metagenome assembly WNGE01 (sample SAMN13153370, study PRJNA577476) | soil metagenome | isolation source: 60 cm soil or saprolite under grassland replicate 2 | place: USA:California | collected 2016-06-15 | reverse complement strand
CGTTTGTACTCGCAGTAGCACCGGCTCCAACCCCAATTGTTCCTCCGACTCTGATGAGCACGAGATTCATAACCATGAACGGTTCCCGGTCGATGGGATTCCCAAGCGCGTCATTGTGTTCGAAGGTATTGGTTCCGTTGCAATCAACGAACGGGCGGATATGGAACGAGCCGACTGCATCCAGAGCCAGCGTCGCTTGCAATTGATTTGCAGGGTTCTGATTTAGCGCCGGAAGGGGGTTCGGAGAAGCGCCGACCACATCGGGATGATCCCCGAGTCCTGGCCGCAGGTCGCGCTGCGTACTCCAGGAAACTGGTACCCCGGCCGGCGCCACCACCACGCTCAGGTTTACCAGCGTACCAGCCGGGAGCGATCCCTGGACCAGCACTACGGGCAGGTTCGCATTAAAGTCGTCGTCAAAGTCCGAAGCAATTAGTGGGGCATGGAGTACTCGCGGAAATTGACTGTTGGGAACGGGAGAGTTATTCAATCGATTTGTGTTTGCCGGGGTGGAGGGAATCTGCGCGACCAGATTGGAAAAGCGCACGACCGTCAGTCTAACGCGATCACCATCAACCTCTCCGCCGCTAAGACCGAGTTGAAATCCTGTGTCGCGTAGCGCAGCGCTCACGTTGTTGCCTTCGACGAAGAATCTGAGGCCACCTGCCGGAATCGTGGCGGAGTTAAATACGTGAGGATTGGCCTTCGCAGCTTCTGCTACCGGCGGTGTCTGCCGGGGTCCCGGAATCTCGTTGTCGAAGACCTGCACCTTATTATCAAGTGCGCCTGGCGTATCCGCGGCCACTGCCACTTGCCGGAGAGCCAAGTCACCCGCGAACGCCGCAGGCTGGACACGAATAGTGATCAACGCACGACCTTGATGATTGCCGAGGTCTCGTTGATGAACAAAACGGCCACCGAACCACTTGTCGGTTCCGGTTCCAGGAGCAGGCGCCGGGTCTGGCGGTTGCGGTAACGGCGCTGGATTAACCCCCGCTGCAGCCCGGCTCATAAACATGTCCATAATCAAGTCGACAGCAGTCATCGTGGCCCTCGCCGGCGGGCCGACAGGTGTGGCGCCGGGCGTCAGCGTCAGTGTCAGTTCAACGTCATTAAGAGCCACGCTCGCTGTTGTACCTTCGGCAAACAGTTGTACGCCCGCCGTTAGTTGTGCCCCGGTAAACACGTTGTCAGTGCCATTGAAGGTGATTTGAGTTCCACCAACCGCAGCATCGAAGAAGTTGATCGCATTGCCGACACGAGTCAAGGTGCCGGAACGGAAGAATGGACCATCTGTCCGAACTGTTACCGCTTGTCTGGCAGGATTGGTATAGGTTTTCTTAACGACTACTACAGCCGAAGCCAAATTGATTATTGGATTCACTAAGGTGTTGAGGTTGCGGACTACGACGTTGAACGGAGACGAGCCATCCATCCGCTTACAAACCACGGCGCCCTTGGCCGCTGATTGCGGTTCTCCCTCTAATCGCGCAATCAGCGGATCCTGAATTTCAAGGGTATAGGTTCCGATGCCCTTCTTAGTGACATAGGTGAAGGTGCCGTCCGCTTTTGTTTTGCCTGTGTTGCCGTCGCCGGTCGACTTCTCGCCGTCCATGAACTCGGCATCCGGAGCGATCAGAATGTATTTGACGTTCGGAGCAGGCGTGCCGTCTTCAAACTTGATCACTCCGCTTACCGTGAATTCGCCTGGTTCCGCCCGCTGGCGAGTCCATTGATCGTTCTTGGGCGCACCGCCGGGCGGGAGATGTTTGACGACGAAACAGGTACGGTTGCTCGGGTCCCCTGGCTTCAGACACCAATCTGCGTTGACGTCCCCAGGCGCGGGCAAATTAAACGTGTCGGGCTGTGGTTCTTGACAGGGGAATTTTTCGACCTTAACGAACAGTAGTTCCACGCGTCGATTGGGACGAAAAGCGGTCCGGACATTCTTTACGGGATCCTGAGATGCCAACCCCAGCCACTTGATAATGCCGCTGTCGCAAGCATCGGCTCTGTTCGGCAGAAACTGGCCGGGGATCTTGCGCGTGTCCTGTTTTAAGTAATCGGTTATGAGGGCCTTCCAGACATCATCGTCCACCACTGTGCCTGGCGGTAACCCTTTCGCTTGTCTGAAAGCTCGCACGGCGTCGTCAGTCAGTGGGCCGTGATCGCCATCTATAACCCCCGGGAAAAAGCCCAGGGCCTGAAGCATGTACTGATACTGTCGTGCTCCCCATTTGTCTCCCAGCGTAGGTAGCGCGGTCTGCTTTTGGCGCAAGGCATTCCAATCTTTCTCTGCGGCAGCAGCATCGCTCCCGAACGTCAGGTAGGAAAAGACGCCGCGCGCACGTCGTTCTGAGAGCGATTGGTTGTAACGATCAGACGCCGTCAGGTCGGTAGGTGAGCCAACCTCGTCGGTATTTCCTGTGATAAGCAACTTGAAGTCTTTGTTCGCATCGGCAAACGCTGCTACCTGTTTGAGCACCTCTCGCATGCACGGCTCGAGGAAAGCATTATCAAAACGGAAGTGGACCACAAACGCTGTGGCAATGATCGCTCCCGGAGCCAGGTTGACCGCAGCCTTGGCCGTTGCCCCAGCATTAACCTTCGTGGGCGGCGCTGAACCCGACATCGCCGGCGGATCGGTTACTACAGCCTTGGCCGTGAATTGGCCGAGCGGCATGGGGTCCTCGGTCCATACGTTTTCGGATCGGTTGGTTAAGGTCTGTGAGAACGCCGAGCCATCGTCTTTGGTCCCTTCGACGGATAACGTCACTTTGCTGAAGTCGAAGTTTGGATCGCCTGCGACGTTGACCTCGACGACCAGAATGCCAGTTTCAACCGCCGGTGGTGGTGGCGGCGGTGGCGGTGGCGGTGGCTCTTCCTGTTCGGGCGGAGGCGGAGGCAGAAATTCCCGCAGCGTTAGTTCATACTCGAAGCGCTCCGGCTTGCCTGCCAACTCGCGCACGCCGAATTCTTCTATCAGTACCTTGTCTACAGTTGTTGCGGTCGCGATGTCCGAAACGAAGGACACCGGCTCGGCGTTACGAAATTTGAGTCGCAGGGTTTTGAGTTGTTCGCCGGCTTCTGTGCCAATCATCACTCCTACGAGGGTCATACGCGTCACACGGCGTCCCAGGTCCTGGAGGAAATCCCCTTCCAGGGCAGGCACGCCGTGTTGCGCCAGGACTTGTTCGTCCTCGGCTTCGACTTTCTGAACATGCTGTAGCTCGACATCGTCGAGCATTGGCTTGGCTGGCATTGGCTTCCGAGTTCACCGTTGAGGCCGGCATCAACGATGCCGTTTACTTCAGTTGATTCAGATTGGCAACAATCGAATCAATTAAGGCAATGATTTCTGCTTTGACCGCATCGAGCGAAGGCAGCGAGCTCACGACATTGACTACCCCAAGAACGTCGTCGATCGTTCCCGCTTCATTGGGCAGAAGGTCTTTGGCTGTCGTTAGCAACGTCTTAGTCGCATTCGTAAACTCGGTAACTTTCGTCAAGCCTTCGCCTACCACGCCGGGATTCAGATTGTTAATTTCCGTCTTCAACTTGCCCATCAGATCGATCAATTTAGTAATCAGCTCGGTGATCTGAGGAACAATCGATTTCAAGGCCTGGATTGCGGGTTTGATAGTCGCAACATTGGCGTCGAGAAACTGTTTGAAACTTGTCAGGGCAGCTTTAAGTTCCTCGAAAAGATTTTCTGCTGGCATGTTTTCTCCTTTGTGAAGTACTCAGGTGTTACTAGAGCGATTGAGTTCCTGTAGCCGTGCGAGCAAACCAGTCAGCGGTTCGACAAATTGCTCGAGGCCGGTCGAAAAGATAGGCGCGAGGTCAAGTCCATCGACGAGGTCATCGAGCAAGCCCGTAGCGTCGTCGAGAATGCCGGCTTCGAGCTCGGATGGCGCTTCCGCCGGCTCAACCGGTTCGATGAACTCACGCAAGGTCAACACATAAGCAAACCGCTCCGGCTTGCCGGCCAATTCCTGTATCTTGACGTCCTCTATCAACATCAATTCGATTTCTGCGTCGGCAATGATGTCCGCGGTAAAGGGCACCGGCTTGGCCGTGCGAAACTTCTCGTCGAGTTTTTCCGTGAAGCTCAACGCATCCGGGCCTGCGGCGGCGCCCCACAAGACGAGCCGCGTTGGACGCCGCCCCAAGTTTTGCAGCAGACTGCCAGACATTCCCGGAGGCTTGTGTTCAGCCAGCGTGCGAAGCTCGTAAGTGTCGAGTTCCTGCACCAGCTCTAGCTCAAGATCATCCAGCATCGGGCGCATGTTTCGACGGTTCTCCTTTTCACTTCCTCGTTGGTCGAGATCGATTTCTGCTAGACATCAATTCCATGGCGCCGGGCTTCCTCGTCGAGGATTCGCTTCATCTGCGCCGCCAGGAGGCTGAGATCTTTATCTTGAGCTTTGACTTCATCACGCAAGGCGCCTTGACGTGAGGTATGAGCGGCGATTGAGGAGACCACAGCACCGGGAACAGCGGGTGGCAGCAACTGCGGCATGGACGGCGTCAGTGCCGGTGGCGCAAAGTTTTGTGAAGAGCTGGTGCGCTCGCTGGTATTCGCGTTGGCTTGAGAGCCAAAAGCTCGATCGGTCTCCGAAATTAGTAATCGCTGATCTCGCTCGCGAAAAATTTCCTGGAAGGGTTTGGCGCCCGGATTCAACTCGTCATTACCAGAAGCTCGCTTCGCTGTAGACGGCACCTGGCCGGAGAATTGAGAGCTCGCAGAGGAGGGATTATTGTTGTCCGGCGAGTCTACTTTCGACCGCGTGGTTCCAGAAACAGCATGCACACCATTCACGCCAGAATGTTTCGCGAGGCGGCCCAGAATTTCCGGCGCAATCCTTTGTCCATACAGGGGCGTCGCCCACTGGCCTTCTAATAACGGCAAAACATTCAGCGCTGGTGTAGGTTCTTTCACCAGATCATCGAACGAAGCGGGAGAAGTTGGAACCGGAGCAGTTCCCGACGGCTTATGCCGTAACCACGTTGTCGCTGCTCGGTACGCCACCAGACTCCGCCAGTCCTTATGCTGCTGAGAGGTGATCGAAACTGGAGACAAGGAAGCAGAGCGGTTACGGGGCAACGATGAGAGCTGGTTCGATGAGTTCTGTTTCTGTTTGGACACATCGACCGCCGTTCCAGCGAGTCGTTTCAGGAGTGAGGCGTCGGCTTGGGTTGGCAACTGTGAAACTTTGTCACTGCGACTGCGGCGTTGAGCGTACCCTGACTCATCGTCCTGCGATCGCGGATGGAAAGTGCCGGCCGAGTGGGTCGAGCGTTGAGAAGCCTCGGTGACAACTGACGCTGCTGAGATGTCGGGCCGTTGTGCGCGCGGCCTGAGCGACTCCGAAGCTCTGGTGCCATCAGCCGTCTCCCGATTGCCCTTCCTGGAACCAAAGGTCGGGTCCTTCAAATGTCTTGGTGTTTGGGACGGTTGCGTTGTTGATACATCCGACTGACGGATATCCCGCGAGGTAATCTCCGCGAGGCAGGCTCCGAACAAGGGTTTTTCGAGAAACGATGGCTGGACTTCCGCTACTGCTTTAACCCAGCCGCAGGTCCGCAGGACCATTACCAACCGATGGGTCTCGCGCGATAATGTACGTCTCCAGTAACTCGGTGCCTTACCGCCGCCTAAGACGTCGATTCGGTTTAGAAGTGAGTGAGATTGAGCCAACGCATGTTTCATCAGGCGTCACCATTTCCATGGGCCATCTCCAGGTAAAGCAGAATCTGCCCGATGGTCATCCCGCTAACTTCTTCCGGTGTCCAGCCGAATTGTTTTGCCAGAACGAAACACGCCTTAGCGAGCGGCGCTTGAACAAGTTCACCCAAAGCATCGCGCGGCGTGCTGATTCCGCTGATCGCATTTATGCGCTCGACCAGAAACCGGGCCAGGCCTGCCGACAATTGGGAGACTTGTTCAGGTTTGAGAGAAGGCTCTACCAGCGATTGCTGAATCATCAACGAAGCAGACAAGCTGTCGTCTTCGCAAGCAGCCTTGCCGATGCGCTGGAGGTCGCGGACGTTCAGCGGCCGGAGAACAACCTTTCCATTCATCGGACCTTCCGCCGGCACAGCCTGAAACTCGGGTGGAACTTCCACCTCGTGGGTCACCGCTCCGCCGGCCAATAGCTCCTCAGCGGTAAGAGTCATGACTGGTGTGCTCCTTAGGCCCCTTCTTTATCCTCAACCGTGATGAAGAGGCCCTTGAAGCTCACCGACTCCATGACGAAATCGTCTTCAGGCAGGCTATAGGCCCAATTCTCCAATTTAACGCCGTGCACGGTGAGGGTGCTGCTGGTACCGGGCACCGCCGGATCGACCAAGTCGAGCATCAGGTTGAAAGATGGTTGCGGATAAGGCTCCGCCTCGCGCTCTGGCAACGCGCCCTTCCCAAGCAGCAATCGCAACAAGGCGCCATTGATGTAGGCCCGGCCTATGCTGCCGCTGACATTAATGTTGCCGGGACGCAACGCCGCCGGGTGGCGCTTGCCAACTTCATGGAACAATTCCAACTCCGTCTGCACATTGACCTCGACGTTGACCGCCCGCCCTACCGGACTGAGGTTGTAAAACTCAATGATCTCCTGGGCCACCTGACCCTCGGGGCTGTCTTCATTCGCCAGCGTTAGAGTTGCATCAGAGCCGCGGAAAACATTTGTATTCGGCATTTCAGATTCTCCTTATCCGAGGAACATAACTACCTTGATGTAATCGATGCTGAAGGTTGGCCGCACCGTCATGGTGACTTTGGCAATGCCGCGAATCTCTTCATCGCGTGTGGCCGTGACGTCCAGCTCATAACTAACCAGCATCTCATCGTCTACCATGCCGGCCAGGAAGCCATTGATAGAGCCCTTAAGCGCTTTGCGTACACGGTCGTTGTTTAGCAAGCCGATGAAAGGTTCGGCGGCAGAACGCACACCATACTTGGCAAAGTCGACGATGCGGCGAGTGGTAATTTGGCGGAAGGCGCCATTGTCAGTAGTAATAGCTTTGACTACTCGGAACCCATTGCGTTCCTCAATCGCCAGGACCTGTGCCTTGACCAATAACTCCAACTCCGCAGAAGTAAACTTTTTCTCCAGGCCACCGACTGAAAGGGTCTTGTTGGTGAGGCTAATGTGCGGGTCGCGAGCGCTGAGCATTCCGGCAACTGCTGCGGCCGTGTAAGCACCGGGAAGAACTACCGATGCGTCGGTCACCGCGGGATCTGCCGCCTTGGCCGCATCGTTCACCTTGATTCCAGGAGTTACAAAGATTAGCCGATCACTGGACTGCACGGATTTGGTGGCAGACGTTGGATCTTTTGCACTGCCGGCGACGGCGATGCGGTCTCGCTTTACCTTGTCGGTAGAAGCTGCCTCAACGTGTGTCTTCAGTTCATCGCCGATTTTGGCCTCTTCCAGACCGGCAGCCACGATGATGTGCGCATCCTCATTTAGTAATTTGTCGAGAGCTCTTTTGTAATCAGTCTCGGTCGCATCCTGGCCGCTTGCGCCTGGAGTAAATGCGGTCTCGCCAAGAGCGCTGGGTAGTTCAGCCGGCTTATTCCCTTCAGCGGCAGTCGCTATGGCGGAGCCTGCATTGATTAGACTTACCAACTCGGTTCCGTCCTTGGCAGTGAACACCTCGGTGCGGGTATTGAAAGTAAGGGTAACTTTCGACTTGGCAGGCTCAGGCGCTATGGGAGGAACAGCTTCGACTTTTACTTTTGCTCCATTGCCAAGATGGCCAGGCAGTCGAGCTGTCAGTGTGGCTGCTGTGCCAGTGGCGCTAGCCAGATCGATGTTTGCGGTTTTAGGCGTGGAGCCACTCTTAGCCACTCGGACCGCCAGAACAGTCGACGCGCCGTTGTCATACGCAACCTGAAGAGCTCGAACCAAAGTTAAGATGTTCGGGTTAGCTTCATCAAACGCATCGTATGGCCCAAACTTGTCCAGGGCATCTGCAAAGCTGCTAAGAACTTCCACCTTGTCCGGTGTGCCGGCTGACGCCGTGCCGACGATTCCAATGTTGCCCACACTGATCGGGCCACCCACTATCAGCGCCTCGGCGCGTACATCGATGTAGACGCCCGGTAGAATCAATTCAGCCATGTCTCATCTCCTTTGTTGTGCCTGCCAGTAATCGGGCGCCGTCTGCACATAGAGTCGCCAGCGCCTTGTCCATTAATGCTTAAGTCGTCAGTCCTGATGCTGCACGCAGGTAGAGGATTGCGACGTTGTCGAAGTTGGGATCCTGATAAGTTATTTCAAAACGGTCCGTCACACCGGCCAGTTTGATCGAAGGCTTAACGCGAAACTGTAACGACTGATATTCGTCAGGAATGCCGTTTTCATCCCAGTCGCCCATGGCCACGGGCTTTGAAGTAGCGGCATGTTTCAGGATCACTGCTTTGTGTGCCGTGGTGTCCGGGACACCGATCTTCGATTCCAGGAATGCTACAAACGCGTCTTCTCCGCCGACTTCCTTGTCCTTGGTTCCTTCCAGAGCTAATGCCGTCAAAACAGTTTGAGGAATTCCATCAGCTTCCATTCCGGCTAGTGCATCATCGGTTATCTTGAAACTCCTAAGCGCAGCCAGGAATTGAGCCAGCGAGCCAAAAGTCACCTGCGCGTGTGGACCGCGCAGTTGCAACGCCGGCGCAAGCTCGTTGTCCCAGCGCGCCATTTCATCACCAACCAGCGTTGATTCATTGAACTCGCCGATGAAATCAATTGGGATGCGCGCAATTATGCTGTCAGCATCAGCGCTGTCGATGTAGGGAAATTCAAACAAGACATCAAATTCGACACTCTGCCGCCACGCGTCTTCGGCAAAAATGTTTTCGCTCAGCCCGTTGCTTTTTAGTGCAGCTCGCAGAAAGCCTGAGGCCCGCAACCCTTCAGGGTCTTCCAGAAGGTGTTTGATCAAATCCTCTACAGCTTGTCCAACTTCACTCGGGGTGTGTCCCCAGACTTCGAAGCGCACGACCCCTTCGACACGAAGGCCTTTTATCGCGGCCACGCTGAAGGGCCCACGCAAGTCGGTTCCCACTCTGCTGCCCAAGCCGACAGTGCGTTCGACCACGCTCGCCAGTAAGACGGTAGCGGGTGGAAGCGGCGGTGGTGGTGGCAGCGGCATCAGTGGCGGCTGCACAAAACGTTTCAGCACAGTGAGCATGGCATCAAGCGCCCTGCTTATCGGTGACGGACCGCCATTTGACATAGTTATTGGGATTGCAACCGCCGGTGGTACTGGAACCGAGACCGGCGGTACGAGACTGAGATGACGCCTCGGCTCACTTGCAGGTGAACCAGCGTCGAGTGGTCCAACCGGCTGGTCGAGCGGCTGCCGGCGGAGCGACAACAATGCACTGGCTAGGAAGGGAAACATTCGGTTTTACCGCCCTGCGGCCATTGAGAATCCTTGAGTAACTGGCGCGCTGCTATTTATTCATCGTTTCCATCGTGAGAATTAGCGAGACTTGCGGCGGTTCATTCGGTAGTGGATCTGTGAGTCCTTTCCTTTGTGTTGGAGGATAAATCCTCTCGCCACGAGCTCGTTGAGAGTTGCCTTGAGTGTAAGCGGATGGCTTCGAATGTTCTGATCCGGTAGCCACCATTCGGCAATTCCTCCAATGGTGTCTTGAGCCTCCGGAAATTTGCGCAGATAGCTTAGAACTCCACGCCCAATCCGCGATCGCCTCCACTCATACATGACAAGCAGTGGATAGAGTTAGCAATTGGCGCACCAGTTGAAAGGCGGCAGAATTGTGAGTTGTGGTTCGCCAAAGAGGATTTTATTGTCCAGCCTGTCGAGACGTGGAACGAATAAACCCTTTGTCTTTGGTGGGATGATTGCAGGACAAATTTGTCCGGGTGGAATCGGGAGTGGCTTGGTCGTCAGGACAATGTGGACTTGAATTTGGCAACATCAATTCTGTGTTTTTGTATCAGTTGCCAGAAGGCCCGCCGGTTCTTCCGCGCCACCTGCGCGGCTCGGGTGATATTTCCGCCGCAAACACAAAGAAGGCCTTGAATGTAATTCTTTTCGAAGCTGGCAATCTCTTTAGCCTTAGCTTCTTGTAAAGACTCATAGCGCCCTACGCCCTGTGAGGATGGCAAAGCTAGATCTTTAGCCTGCACCAACAATCCTTCTGACATGACCGTTGCGCGCTCGATTACGTGCTCTAACTCCCGCACGTTACCTGGCCAGTTATAGGTCACCAATAAATGCATAGCGTCCGGCGACAACTGGATCCCATCCTTATTGAATTCCACTGCATACTTCGCCAGGAAATATCGTGACAATAGGGGAATGTCTTCGCGGCGTTTCCGTAAAGGAGGCAAGGTGAGGGATATGACATTGAGTCGATAAAACAAATCCTGGCGCATTTTCTGCGGCGATGATGCGCACATCTGCCTGCCGCATTTTGGAAGATCCCAGTGGCTTGTACTCTTTTTCCTGGAGAAACCGCAGCAGCTTCACTTGAGCGAGCGCAGGCAGGCAATCGATCTCGTCCAGGAAGAGAGTGCCGCCGTGAGCTTCTTCTATCAATCCCGTTTGCAGAGTGAGGGCGCTCGTGAACGCGCCGCGCTCGTGACCAAACAATTCGTTTTCCACCAACTCCACCGGAATAGAGCCACAGTTGACGGGGACAAACGGCTTGCCGGCTCGCGAGCTGCAATAGTGAATCGCGCGAGCATAAACCTCTTTACCAGTGCCCGTTTCTCCCTCGATCAAGAGGTTAGCCGCACTCTTAGCTATTATCGGAATCTTCTGGAGTTGAATGAGAAAGTCGGGACTCTCACCAACAAGCTGTTGTAATCCGGGGCCTGTCAAAAATTGTGTTTGCTTACGCCTGTTGGCAGGCGGGACTACCAATTTCCAGGTACGGGGCAGAACATTCGAGGGGCTAAGTGGTGCAGTGATGAAATCGGCGGCGCCGGCCCTGAGCAGTTCAAAGACGCCCTGAGGTTCGCACGCTTCAATGACCGCAATGATGGGAACTGGCAATGTGACTTTTCTGACTGATTCCAGGATTCTCCTGTTATCTTTAAACTCTGGCGAAAGAATCAGGAAGATTATGAGCGGATCAAAAAGCCTGATGAGATCGTGAAGCTCGCGCCCGGCGAGATGTGGCTTAAATGCCGCTTTACATTCCGGCTCCCCGACAACGTCCACACGGAAATGAGAGTTGAGAATAGTTTGCAAGGAGCTGCACAATCTGCTTTCGGCACCAACGTCAAGCAGCAGGGCTCGTTGCGAAATCATGATCAGTCGTCCGCCTTGTAGATGTAATTAAGGAATCAGTCCCAGCAGTCTCTTTCCAATCTCTAAGGCTGCAGCTGAAGCTCTGCTGCATGCGCAGGATTATCATCGGTGACCTAACGAGAAAGCCTCTTGCGGACCGGTCATTTCTATCAAGAGGCACCTAAACCACAGAGCTATCGACCGCGGTTATTTCAGGCGGCCGCCAGGTCAATAAGTCCCGCATTGTTGGGGGATCTTGCAATTTTCTAAGCATTCGCTTGCCTTTGTCTGAAGGCTGAGTCAATCCAGCAGGAGCCACCCAGTCGAGATGGAAGCGTCTCCTCTTCTGGCTAAATTGCGGCCGACAGAAGTCCACGGCGCGCGACCAGGTGACTCCTTCGGCCCGTCCAGCAGGTGATCCTCTTACTGATTTAGGAGAACTTCATCAACGGTGAGTTCTCGACACTTCGGCCCAGCATGAGGAGCGTGTCAAGTTGCCAACCACATCAGTGATCTAAGAATCGTTGACGCGAGGCCGGGAGGATCGAACCAACGAAAAGATACGTGAGAGGCTACAACCCCGACCTTACTCCGCTTGAAAAATCTTGTCAATATCTCGAATTGCCTCATCAAAAATGTCCGCTAAGTGGGTATCGTTGCCTCATATAAAAATGTCCTCGAACTGAAGGACACTGACCTCCGTCAAAGGCGAGCCAAAAGCGGAGGTTGGGATGGGGTTAACGATGAAGGAGAAGCGGTCCGTAGCGGCAGTGAAGGCCGCCGGCTACAACCAGGCGACGAGGCTAGAGAAGACGAGGCGGCTGGATGAGTTGGTGGAGCTGACGCACTATACGCGGCGCCACGCCATTCGGTTAATGAGTCAGCACGGGAAGAAGCTGTGGCTCAACCAGAAGACTAAGGTAGTGGGAGATCTGAAGCTGCGCCAGCGGCGGGAGCGCGCCCGGATGTATGACGAGTCAGTAAAGGTGGGGCTAGTCAAGCTCTGGAAAATGATGGACTACATTTGCGGCAAACGGTTGCAGCCGGCACTAGCGGAACTGATTGAGGTGCTGGAGCGACACAACGAACTGAGTTGCGACGCGCCGACCAAAGCGAAGCTGCGGAAGATTAGCGCCGCCACCATTGATCGACTGCTGCGCCCGGAGCGACGCAAATATGAGTTGCGATCGCGCTCGCGCACTAGGCCCGGGACGCTGCTCAAGCACCAGATCCCGATTCGCACCTTCTCCGATTGGGACGAGCAACGCCCCGGCTTTGCTGAGATCGATCTG
>WNGE01010877.1_pt1 | contig 12558 bp, 10 predicted proteins | sample 5400651 | NCBI WGS metagenome assembly WNGE01 (sample SAMN13153370, study PRJNA577476) | soil metagenome | isolation source: 60 cm soil or saprolite under grassland replicate 2 | place: USA:California | collected 2016-06-15 | reverse complement strand
CTCGAACGTGAGCGCGTTGAGCCGCTCCGGCCGGTCGAAGGTGACGGTTGCCACGCCGTCCGCCTCCTGGTAGCGGAAGTGCTCCCACTCCCCGGTGAGCGGCGCCGAGCCCCGGAACGGGCTCACGGCTCGCCTGTTCTCTTGAACAGCTCGCGGGCGATGACCGTGCGCTGGATCTCGGAGGTGCCCTCGTAGATGCGCGGGGCGCGGACCTCGCGGTAGAGGCGCTCGAGCAGGTGCCCGCGCACCAGGGCCCGGGCGCCGTGGACCTGCACGGCCGCGTCCACCACCCACTGGGCGGACTCGGTCGCGTACAGCTTGGCCATGGCGGCGAGCCCGGTCACGCCCTCGGCGCCGCTGTCGTAGCGGCTGGCGGCCGGCTCCGAGAGGGCGAAGGCCGCCACCGCCTCGCCGCCCGCGACCGCGATCGGGTGGGCGCCGAGGCCCTGGAGGGCGAGCACGCCGCGCGCGAGCGCCCGCACCTCGGCCATGCGCCGCTCGTGGTGCGGGCTGAGGGCAAAGGCAGAGCTGCTGGGGCTGGACATGCAGGGAGGGTAACAGCCGGCGGGCGGTGCCTCAGCCGGTGGCGAACAGCCGCGCGATCACCCCTGCGGCGACCAGACCGCCAACCAGCCTGGCCAGTGCCCGCCGCCGGGGGCTCGCCTGGGCCGCCAGGGAGTCGGCGAGGGGGACCAGCCCGAAGGCCAGCAGCGCATACACCAGGTGCAGGAACTCCTTGGGACGCTGCCCGCCCGCCAGCAGCGCCAGCCCGCCCGCGACGGTCATCCCCAGCAGGATCGCGGCCGCGCCCAAGCCCACCGATGCCGCCTTGGCCGAGGGCCGCGCGCGGACCAGGCGCACCGCCCCCTCGCCGGCCACCAACAGCATCGCCACGATGCTGGCCAGCGCCAGCGTCACGTGCAGATCATGCGCGAACACCGTCGGATCATGCGGCCTGCCCGACCGCCAACGCCAATCGTCTTCGCCGTCAGCCCGTGGGGCTGACGATGTTGGTGACCGTGCCGATGATCAGGATCACCCAGAACAGCGCCATCGCCGTAAACGCCCAGCCACGCCGCCGCAGGCTCAGCGCCTCGTCCCAGTTGCGCGGCTCGGCGGTGCCACGATCCACAAGCGGGATGACGACCAGGGCGGCGGTCATCAGCACGATGCCGATGATCGTCCCCCAGATGTCGGGCTCCAGCTTGAACGCGATGGCCACGAACCGGTTCATGCCGTGGGTCCACATGATCGGGAAGGTCGGCACGATCCCCAGCCCACCCGGGCCATGCTTGGAGCCAAAGAACGGCGAGGAGGGCAACAGCTGCGGTGCCGGACCGGGATCGCGGTCAACGAAGATCGACACCAGCACCACTACCCCAAGGATCACCGCGCTGTAGCCAAGCCAGGCCCGCACGTGCTCGCTGAACGGCGCGGTGCGACCGGTCGGCTTGTGCCAGAACGGCAGCGAGATGCCCTTGACCTTGATCAGGTAGTAGTGCATCGCGATCAGCCCGAGCAGCAGGATCGGCAGGATCGATACGTGGAATGCGTAATAGGGGATGAGCAGCCGGGTGGCTTTCGGGATATTCAGCAGGTCGGGGTGGGTGTAGTGGAGCGTCTTGTCCAGCCCGACGGCCTCAAAGATCTCCGAGGTGTGCCAGGGGACCGCGAACCCGCGCTCGTCCCAGTGCAGCGTCTCCCCGGTGGTGCTGAGCAAAAACACCGTCCCGGCCAGTCCCACGCCGATCTGCCACAGCCCGGTCCGTGGCCCGCGGTAGCCGCCGCTGAAAAACACCCGCAGCATGTGGATGATGACCAGCCCGAAAATGACATAGCTGGTCCAGTAGTGGAAGTTGAGCGCGACCGACCAGCCACCCTCGCCCAGCAGCTTGCTGGTGATCTGGTAGGCCTGGCCGGCGTCGGGGATATACCGCAGCGCCAGCACCATCCCGCTGATGATCTCCAACACCAGCGCGATCGCCAGCACCCACCCAGGGTGTACCAGAAGGTGTTGGTCTCCACCGGGATCATGTACTCGCTGACCATCCCGCGCAGGCCCAATTGCTCCTTGACGCGGTCACGACCGATCCCTGTTTCCCGGCGGCCGGCTCGCTGTCTCCCACGTGAGCCTCCTCTTCATCGGCGGACGGTCGAATTGCCAGGGGACCCGTCACTGCCTCGCTGCGCGGGCGCTCCGAGCTGTTGCCGTTCTCCTGCCCGCAGCGCCACGAGGTGAGCATTATCCGCTTCTGGGAGGGCGCTGAGAAGGGGCACAAGCGCCCGCCGGCGGTTGCCGCACCCAACTTCGGGCCGGGGGCCTACGGTGCCTGGTCGCGGCGGGCGGCGCCGGTCCCGGCGAAGGCGTCCGCGCGGTCGGCGGCGGGTTCCTCTGGCCGGACGGCGCGGGATGGCCGCAGCAGCGACCTCCCCCGGCGCCGGCACCCTGACCCGCCGCGGCCTCGATGCGCGCCTGCACGGCGGCAGGGAGGTGGAGCTGCTGGAGCCTGGAGGGCAGGACCGCGGTGAAGCGGGCGGTGACGATCGCGCCGAGCACGGCGACGCCGAGCGCCCCGCCGATCTGGCGGGTGGTGTTGACCGTCGCCGAGGCCACGCCCGCCTGCTCGCTCGGCATGCCGGCGACCGCGGCCGCCGTCACCGGTGACATGGCGAGCCCGAACCCCGTGCCGAGCAGGATCAGGGGCCCGAGCAGCTCGCCGTACGGGGTGCTGGCTCCGTTGCGGGTGAGCAGCAGCAGCGCTGCCGGCGACGACCGGCACCCGGTAGCCGAAGCGCGAGGCCAGCCGCCCGGCGATCGGCGCCACCAGCACCACGGCCAGGGTGTTGGGGGCGAAGCGCAGGCCCGCCGCCAGCGGGCTCCAGCCCTGTACGGTCTGGAAATAGAGGGTGTTGAAGAACACGAAGCTGAGCAGGGCGAAGCCGATGAGCACGGCGATCGCGTTCGCGCCGCCGAAGCTCGGGTCGCGGAAGAAGCGCAGCGCCAGCATGGGCTCGGCCCGGCGGGTCTCGACGAGCAGGAAGGCCGGCAGGCCGACCGCGGCCGTCGCCAGCAGGGCGAGGATCGGCGGGGAGGTCCAGCCGTGGCTGTTGCCCTCGATCAGCGCGAAGGTCAGCGAGCCGAGGGTCACGATGGCGAGGAGCTGCCCCGGAGGGTCCCGGCCACCAGCGCCATGGCCGAGACCCCCGCCCACAGGCCGATGGCCTGGACCTGCTCGCGCGGGTCGGGGAAGGTCGAGGTGAGCAGCGCCAGCGTGCTCGGCAGCAGGGCCGCGCCGCCGACCGCCTGGAGGGCGCGCGCCGCGATCAGGGTCTCTTCGTTGACCGCCAGGCCGCATAGGGCGGAGGCCACCGTGAAGATCACCAGGCCGACGAGGAAGACCCGCTTGCGTCCGAAGCGGTCGCCGAGCGCGCCGGCGGTGAGCAGCAGGCTCGCGAAGACCAGGATGTAGGCGTCGACCACGAGCTGGAGCCCTGAGACGCTGGCGCCGAGCTCGCGCTGGATGCTCGGGAGCGCGACGTTCACGATGGTGTTGTCGAGCATCACCATGAACAGCCCGAAGCAGCAGGCGCCCAGGGTGAGCAGCTTGACCTTGCGGTTGGAACCGAACACGTGCCCTCCCCTTCGTGGCACGGGGGACCACCCCATAGTGCCGGTGTTCGCCCACCAGGCCCAGCCTGCGCGGGTCGGCGGCCCACGGCGTCGGGCCCGCTGAGCTGTCGGGCGGCCCTGCTAGACTCCGGCGCGGGCTTCCCGGCGGCGGCCGGGACCGGCTCGTCTGGACGCGCCGCAGGCGCCACGACAGTTGTTCGAGGGGGGAGAGACGCTGCTCGTCGAGGATTACGCCGAGCGGGTTCAGGGCTGTGCGCAATACCTCACGCGGCTGCTGGCCGACCAGGGGACACGGGTCGACAACCCGGTCGACGAGCCGGTCGCTCCCGAGGAGAGCGCGCCGCTCGAGCTGGCCACCGACTGCGCGATCGTCGAGCTCGACGTGGACCCGGCCCCTGGCGTCACCGCCGCGGCCGTCGACGGTGGCTCCGCCTGCCTGCTGAACGGCCGCTCGTTCTGGGCGATCGCCTACCGGGCCGGCACGATCTGGCACCGCGACCGGGTCACCGTCTTCGAGGACCGCGACCCGCTCGTCCTCGAGGCGCTCACCCAGTCCGACGCCAAGGGCCGCTACGCGCAGGCGCTCGCCGACGCGGGGGTCGTGCGCGAGCGCGAGCTGGCCGACCTCAGCGGCGTGGTCGACGTGCTGCGCGAGCTGGCCGAGTGGCGGCGCGCCCGCGAAGCGGTCGAGCGCGCCGCCCCGGGCGAGCTGGTGCTGGTGGACGGCAGCCTGCACCCGGGCGCGTTCCTGCCGGCGTCGCTGGTGGTGCCGGTCCACGAGCTCGCGCTGGCCCGTGGCGTCGACCTCGTCGGGGTCACCAAGGCGTCCAAGCTGCGCTGGGGCCGCTACGCGCCGCTGGTCCTGCGGGTGCGGCGGCGCGCCGAGGCCGAGGTCGGCCCGGACGCGCGCTGGTACCTGCGGGTGACCCAGGACCCGGACGGCCCGACCGGCCCGCCGGCCTGGCGCTCGGAGGTGTACGTCGCCCGGCTCGCGTCGCGCGGGGCCTACGCCTTCCGGGTCGACGCCGTGCGCGGCCACCGCAGCCCCCAGGAGCTGTTCGCCGTGCTCGCCGGGCTCTCCGACGACCCCGCCTTCCTCGGCTACCCCTACCCGCTCGCCCGCGTCCACCAGCTCGTGAGCCTGCCCGGGCACCTGCTCGCCGACCTGCGCCGCGACCTCCGCGCCGCCTTCCTGCGCGAGGGCCTGCCCTCCGACGACGTCGACCTGGTGATGCGCGACTTCCACCTGACCCTGAACGCCTGACACCTCCCGAGGGACCGCCCATGCCCGACCTCGCCGACCACGGTCTCGCCGACCACGGTCTCGCCGACCTCGCCGACTACAAGGGACGGATCTTCGGCCGCTCGGTCCAGGACGTGCGCTTCCGCGCGTTCTACGGCGAGGACCTGTTCCTCGGCGAGCTGCTGGTCGGCGCCGACGCCGAGCGGGGGCGGCGCTACCTGTTCCGGGTCACCGACGTGGCCTACGGGTCGGAGTCGTCCGACGACGGCTGGGCCGAGCGCGTCGCCGGCGGGCTGATGGAGATGGACCGCGTCGGCGAGCCCACCGGCATGCGCGACGTGGAGCGGCGGCTCTACAAGGTCGCCAAGGTCGCCTCGCTCGGCTACGTCGACGCGGTCGGGCGCTTCCACAAGCCCAAGAGCCTGCCGGCGCAGTTCGGCGAGGTGAGCGCGCCGACCGAGACGGACCTCGAGTTCCTGCGCGCCCGCATGGGCGACGTCGAGATCGGCCGGCTGCGCTCGGGCGAGGACACCATCGACCTGCCGGTGGGCATCCGCGGCGAGACCCTGCCGAGCCACGTCGGCGTCTTCGCCACCACCGGCATGGGCAAGTCCAACCTCATGAAGGTGCTCGCCGGGCAGTTGCTCGCAGCCGGCGGCCGCTACGCCATGCTGCTGTTCGACCCGCACGGCGAGTACCTCGAGGGTGGCGGCCCGCCCCGCAGGGGGCTCGCCCACCACCCCTGGGCCGGGCAGCGGCTGCGCGTCTACTCTCCCAGTCCCAGGGCCGGCCAGGCCAGCCTGCTCCGGCTGTCGCTCGCCGAGCTGTCAGTGGACGACCTGCGCACCGCCTGGAAGTTCACCGGCCCGCAGTCCGAGGCGCTGGACAGCGCCGCCGCCCTGCTCGGCGACAAGGGCACCTGGATCCGGCGCCTGGCCGAGGAGGAGCCGGAGGACCTCAAGGACGCCGAGCTCGGCCGCCACGCGCTCGCCACCATCCAGGTGCTGTCGCGCCGGGCCAAGCGCATCGTGCGGCTGCCGCTGATGACCGAGGACCCCAGCCAGTCGCTCACCGGCAAGGTGCTCGACGACCTGGCCGCCGGCAAGGTCGTCCTGGTGGACACCTCCGGGCTCGAGGCGGTCGAGGAGATGCTGGTCGCCTCCCTGCTCACCCGCAGCCTGCTCGAGGAGCGGGCCGCCGCCTACCGTGCCGACCGCGACCGCTTCGCGCAGCTCCCGCGCACCCTGGTGGCGCTCGAGGAGGCGCAGCGGGTGCTCACCCGCCTCGAGGACGCCGAGTTCAACGTGTTCCCGCGCCTGGCGCGCGAGGGCCGCAAGTTCAACGTCGGCATGTGCGCGGTCACCCAGCAGCCGAAGCTGATCGACGCGGAGCTGCTGAGCCAGTTCAACACCTACTTCGTGCTCGGCCTGGCCGACGAGCGCGACCGGCACATCCTCAGGCAGTCGTCCAAGCAGGACCTGTCCGACCTGGGCGCGGAGATCCAGACGCTCATGCCCGGCGAGGGGCTGGTCACCAACCCCGAGGCCCCGTTCGCGCTGCCGGCCAGGGTGCACCTGTACGAGGACTGGCTTGCCACCGTCCCCGAGCCCGAGCGGCCCAGGCCGCGCCCGGCGGGCTCCCTCGACGGCTTCTACGACTGATGGGCCGGGTCGTCGCGATATCGGACGCGCACTTGGGGCGGGCCCACTGCCACGCGGTCAACGAGCAGGGGCTCAACCAGCGGGAGGCCGACTTCGCGGCGAGCTGGCACCGGGCCGTGGACGCGGCGCTCGACCTGAACCCCGACGCGGTGCTGGTGCTCGGCGACCTGTTCGACATCCCGCGGCCGAGCTACCGGGCCTTCCGCGAGGGGGCCAAGGGGCTCAGGCGCCTTGCGGCGGCGGGGGTGCCCACGTGCGCGATCTCCGGCAACCACGACACCACCCGGCTGCGCGAGTCCGGCACGCCCTACGCGGTGCTGGCCGACACCTTCCCGGAGCTCACCTTCGTCTACCGGGGCGCGTACGAGCCGGTCGACCTGCTGCCGGACCTGCGCGTGCACGCGGTGCCGCACTGCGCCGACGAGGGCGAGCTCAAACAGCAGATCGCCGCCGCCGCCGCGGCCCGCTCGCCGGACCACCACAACCTGCTGGTCACGCACGTCGCCGTCACGGTGCTGTCGCGCCGCTACACCTACGGCGACGTGAACGAGCTGGAGATCGACCTCTCCGCCCTCGACCCCGGCTTCGACCGCATCCTGCTCGGCCACTTCCACAACTTCGCCAGGGTGGCGCCGAACGCCTGGTACCCGGGCTCGACCGACACCTTCAGCTTCGCCGACCTCCCCCAGGGCGACGAGCCCGAGGTCAAAGGCGTGCTCTCGCTGGAGACCGCGGCGGGCCGGGTCCGCCACCACCCGGTGCCGGGCGGGCGGCCGCTGCGCACCTACCGGGTGGACGCCTTCGACCTCGACCTCGGCGAGGTCTACGACGCGGTGACCACGCTCGCCCCGCCGCAGGAGAGCGACGGCGCCGTGGTGCGCCTGTACGTCGGCGCGGCCCGGCCGGAGCTGCGCCGGCTGCTCGACCGCCGCACCGTCGCCGAGGCGTTCCCCGGCGCGCTGGCCGTGACCGTGCACGTGGACGCCGCCGAGGAGGAGGGCGCCGCCCAGCTCGCCGCCGAGCCGGTGGCGAGCCTCGCCGACGAGTGGGACCGCTACCTGTCGAGCGTGCCCATCGAGGGCTACGACCGTGACCGGCTGGCCGCCCTGGGCCGGGAGCACCTGCGGCGCGCCGAGGAAGAGGCCAGGTAGGACATGCACCTGCGCTCCCTCAGCCTTCGCAACTACCGCGTCTACCGGGCGGCCGACATCGAGTTCCCCGACGGCCTGGTCGGCGTCTACGGCCCCAACGGAGCCGGGAAGTCCGCTTTGATCGAATCCGTCAGGTACGCGCTGTACGGGGACGCACGCACCGAGAAGTCGGAGCTGCGCTCGGCCGGGATCAACGAGGACGTCCGCGTCGAGCTGGTCTTCGAGCACGAGGGCAACAGCTACGAGGTGCGGCGCGTGCTCAAGGGCCGCAACCTCACCCCCTCGGTCGAGGTGTACGTCAACCGCCGGCTCGCGGTCCAGTCGGTGCGGGAGGCCAACGCCTACCTCGCGCGGGTCCTCGGCATGGACCAGCGCGCGTTCCTCGCCTCGGTGTGCGCGCAGCAGAAGGAGCTGACCACCTTCGCGACCATGGTGCCGAGCGAGCGCCGCCGGCTGGTCCTCGACCTGCTCGGGGTCAGCCCGATCGAGCGGGCCCTGACGCGCGTCCGGGAGGAGGCGCGCGACGCCAGGACCGCCGCCGGCGCGGCCCGCGCGCAGCTCCCGGACCTGCCGGCCGCCGAGGCCGCCACGGCCGCGACCGCCGCCGAGCTGGAGGTCGCGGGGCTGGCCGCCCAGGCCGCGGAGGCCGCCGCCGGGGCCGCGCAGGCGGCGCTGGCCGAGGCGGAGGCCGCCGCCACCGCGGCCGAGGCGGTCGCGCGCCAGCTCGACGACCTGTGCCAGCAGGCCGCGCTCGCCCGCGCCGAGGCGGGAAGCTGCCGGCGCGAGGCCGCGCGGCACGAGCAGCGCGCGCTCGAGGCCGACGCGCTCGCCCCCGAGATCGCCACGGCCGAGGCCCGGCACGCCGAGCTGGTCGCGGCCGCCGCGCCGCTGGGGGCGCTCGAGCGGGCCCGCGAGGCGCAGCTCGAGCGGCAGGGGCTGCTGCGCGCCCTCCAGGACGCCCGCGGCCGCGAGCAGGTGGCCCGCCGCGCCCTGGCCGAGGCCGAGCGGGAGTCGGCGGCCGCCGCCCGCCTGGTGGAGGCGAGGGACCAGGCCGAGGCGGCGCTGGAGGAGACCGAGGGCGAGCTCGCCGCCATGCGCGAGCGGCACGGCACGGCCAGCGAGGCGCTCGGCGCCGCCGGCGCCCGGCTGGAGGCGGCCACGGCCGCGGCCGAGCGCTGCGCCCGGCTCGACCCGGGTGCTCCCTGCCCGACCTGCGGCCAGCCGCTCGGGGAGGCGTTCGCCGAGGTCGCCTCCGAGCACGCCGAGGAGCTGGCCGCGGCCAAGCGGTCGCACGTGCGGGCGGCCGCCGAGCGCGACGCCGCGGTCCAGGCCGGCAGGAAGCTGGCGGCCCAGCGCGACGAGCAGCGGCGGGTGCTGGAGCGGGCGCGCGCCGCCGAGCAGCGGGCGGCCAAGGCCGCGGCCCTGGTCGAGAGCGCCGAGCAGGCCATCAAGGTGGCCGGCGACGAGGTCACCACCCGGCAGTCGGAGCTCGAGCGGCTGCCCGACCCGGGTTTCGACGCCGAAGCCCACCGCCTGGCCAGGCGGGCGGCCGAGGCGCTCCCGCAGGTGGTGCTCGCCCTGAGCGAGCTGCGCGGCCGCGCCGACCGGGGCGAGGTCGAGCGCAAGCTGGCCAGGGAGGCGCTCGACCGCGCGGGCGAGGCGGACCAGCGCGGCGCCGCCCTCCAGGCCCAGGCCACAGCGCTCGGCGAGGCCGGGCAGGCGCTCGCCGCCGCCCGCGAGCGGGTGCGCCAGGCCGCTGCGGCGGCCCGCCGCACCCACGGCGAGCACGAGCGCGCCGCCGAGGCGCTGGCCGCCGCCGGGCGGCGCCACGCCGACCTGGAGCAGGCGCTGGCCACGGCGCGAGCCAGGCACGAGGAGGTGGCCGGGCTCGAGGAGCGGGCCGCGTACCTGGCCCGCCTGGCCGACCTGATGGCCGCCTTCCGCCTGCACCTGGTGGCACGGCTCGGCCGGCGCCTGTCGGTGGAGGCGGCCGGCCTGTTCGCCGAGCTCACCGATCACGAGTACCAGGACATGGTGGTCGACCCCGAGGACTACTCGATCCGCATCGCCGACGACGGCACCGAGCACGAGCTGGCGCGCTTCTCCGGCTCCGAGAACGACCTGGCGAGCCTGTCGCTCAGGGTCGCGGTCAGCCTGGTGATCGCGGAGGGGGCCGGAGAGCTCGGCCTGCTCGTGCTGGACGAGGTGCTCGGGGCGCTTGACCGCGAGCGCCGCGGGCGTATGCTTGCCGCCCTCACCACCTTGCAGGGCCGCTTCCGGCAGGTCCTGCTGGTCACACACAACGACGAGGTGAAAGACCTGCTCCCGGCCGCGATCGAGGTTCACAAGGGCCCGCACCGGACGTCGACGGTGGCCGTGCTCAGCTAGGACCCCTGGGACTCGGGGCACCACATACCAGATCGCCTGGCCGGGAACAACACCGGCCTCGAGAGCGTTAGGGTCGTGAGCACTGCACCGGCGCACTTTTGAGGTTCGTGGTAAATAAGCCGGCGCGGTGACCTGAATCCCTGCCGTCCACGATCTGAAAGGAACTGTGAGGGTGCCAGAGGAAGAGGAGGACGAGGCTCAGGTCGAGGCATCCCTCGACGAGCTGATCGCCAAGAAAGCGGAGCGGCCGGCCCCGGTCGACGAGGACGAGGAGGACGAGGTCCTGCTCGCGCTCACCAGGGACGAGGCACGCGAGCCGCTCACCACCAGAGTCCTGCCAGTCCAGCACAACGAGTTCGTCTGCAAGAACTGCTATCTCGTCAAGCATCGCAGCCAGCTCGCCGACCAGCGGCACCAGCTCTGTCGCGACTGCGCCTAGCCATGGCCCGGGTGAGCGCTCAGGTGGGACGGTGGGCGACTCCCCGGGCGGTTCCCCGGGTGGCCGCCGCCGTCCTCGCCGGAGCCGCCCTCTCGCTCGCGTTTCCCGGCCCGGACCTCGGGCCGGTGGTCTTTTTCGCTCTGGTCCCGCTGCTGCTGGCCGTCGAGACGGCGGGGCCGCGGCAGGCCGCGGCGCTCGGCTATCTGACCGGGTTCGTCTTCTTTGGCCTGCTCATCCTGTGGATCCCCACCGAGTTCCTGTCGTGGACGGGCGGGGTCGGCTGGCTCGCCTGGGTGGCGCTGTGCGGCGCCGAGGCGTGCTTCGTGGCCGTGTTCGCCGCGCTCGTGCCCGCCACGCGGCGGCTCGGCGGCTGGCGGGTCGTGCTGCTGCCGGCCTGCTGGGCCGCGCTCGAGCTGGTCCGGGCGCACGCCCCGCTCGGCGGCTTCCCCTGGGGCGTCCTCGGGGTGAGCCAGCACGGCGGCGGCCCGCTGCTGCCGCTCGCCCGTGTCATCGGCGCCTACGGTCTGTCGGCCGCGATCGTGGCGGTGAACTTCGCCGTGGCGGCCTGGGTCCGCGGCCTGGCGCGCTGGTGGTCCGGGACGGGGGCCGGGTCCACGTCCGCGGCCGGGCCCGGGTCCGCGGGGCGGTCCTCCGGCCCCCGGCTGGTCCCCGCGCTCGGCTGGCCGGCGCTGGCGGTGGCCCTGGTGCTGGTCGGGCTGCTCGCGCCGGCGCCGCCGGCGGCCAGCGGCCCGCCGCTGGACGTCGCGGTCGTCCAGGCGGGCCTGGTGGGCGGGCACGGGCTCGACCGGGGCGCCACCACCGAGGCGGTCTTCTCCAACCACGTCCGCCGCACCGAGGCGCTCGCCGGCGGCGCCCACCCCGACCTGGTCGTCTGGGGCGAGGGGTCGGTGGACGAGGACCCGCTGGTCAACCCCGAGCGGCTCGACCGCATCCGCCAGGTGGCGGCCCGCGTCGAGGCGCCGCTGCTGGTGGGTGCCACCACCAGCGCCGGGGGCGGCCACTACGCCACCGAGGCCCTGCTGTTCGACCGGCAGGGCCGGCTCGCCGGCCGCTACCGCAAGCGCCGCCTGGTGCCCTTCGGCGAGTACGTGCCCATGGCCTCGCTGATGGGCCGCGTCCTGCCCGTGACCCGTGAGGGGGTCCCGTTCGACAAGGTCCCCGGTGACCGCCTGCAGCCGATGGTGGTCGACGGCGTCAAGATCGGCACGGTCATCTGCTGGGAGTCGACCTACGCCGAGGACTCCCGCACCCTGGTGCGCGAGGGCGCGCAGCTTCTGTTGGTCTCCACCAACAACGCCTCCTTCGGCCAGGGGCCCGCGTCGCGCCAGCACCTGGCCGCCAGCCAGCTCCGCGCGGTGGAGGACGGCCGCACCGTGGTGCAGGCGGCCGTGTCCGGCGTGAGCGCGGTGATCTCCCCGGACGGCGTCGCCAGCCAGCGGACCGGCCTGTACCAGCAGGCCACGCTGCGGGTCCCGGTGGCGCCCCGCGGCGGGCTCACGCCATACACCCGCTTCGGCCGGCTGATCGAGGCGCTCGTGCTCGCCGTCGCCGCGGCCACCGCGCTGGTCGCGCTGCTGCCGTGGAGCCGGCGCGGGACCGCCCCGGCAGCGGCGCGCCCGACCCCGTCCACCCACGAGCGGGCCGTCGGCAGCCCCCGCTGACCCTGCCCCGCCCTGGCCGAGGCCCTCCAGCGGCTCGGCAGGGCATGATGTCGTACCGCGAACGGCGCGGAGCGCGGGCTGAGGAGGTCGAGGGACGGCATGTGGCGGCGGCGGGCACCCGATCCGGAGGTCGAGGCGGCCTTCCTCGACGAGCTCGCCCCGGTCCAGGACGCCGAGCGCGCCCTCCGCGCCCTGCGCCGCCGCCGCTGAGACCTCTCAGCGCCCACCGGGGTTGCGGCGCTTGGCGATCCCGGAGAGGGCTTCGAGGACGATCCGGTTGGCGAGGAAGGCGGTGACCTGGCCGGGACCGTCGTAGGGGGGTGACAGCTCGACCACGTCGAGGCCGACCACGGGCAGCTCCAG
>WNGE01010532.1_pt1 | contig 12558 bp, 8 predicted proteins | sample 5400651 | NCBI WGS metagenome assembly WNGE01 (sample SAMN13153370, study PRJNA577476) | soil metagenome | isolation source: 60 cm soil or saprolite under grassland replicate 2 | place: USA:California | collected 2016-06-15 | reverse complement strand
CCAACGATGGCGGCCCGTACGACGTCACGGTCCCCGGCCAGCACCAGACCGCGCTTGCTCTGCCGTGGGGTGGCATCTCTCACCCGGTCTGGTTCAAGCACGACCCGCGCGTGGCCAACGTCAAGGCGCTAGGTGGCTTGTTCGACCGCCAACTTATGCAGGGTGTGCCGCTGATCGTGCGGTCCGCATTGGAGCGGGTCCAGGGTCTGCCCGATGACGAGAAGTACACGGCACTGTCCGCGGTGGCCTCCAGCGTGCAGAACCAAATGCCGCCGCGGGAGAACCCGCGGATCAACACCTCTTTGGATTCGGTCCACGCCTCGGGACCCCTCGGCCGGGCGCACTGCGTGATCCACGGCAACTGCAACTACAAGCAAACCGCGCTACTTCACGCGTTCGCCGCGTACTCGCTGCTCCAGCAACCGCCCAGGCGCCCTGGCTTCGCCTCTGCTTGCCAGGCCTTCGGCCACCGCGAATTGTTTGGCGTGCTGCGGAGCTTCGGTCTCGTTATGGAGCCGATTCTCACCGTGCACCGGTGACGGACCGCGGTCCGGTAGCGCCTGGGGACGACACCAGTCCAGGGATAGCAACCAACACGGAGGACAACGCATGCGTCTGATCGACTACCTCGACAAAGGTGCTTCGCTCGGCACTGAGTTACCATGCCTGACGATGGCGGGCCGCACGCTCAACTACCGAGACGTACAAGAAGTCTCGTGGCGGGTCGCCCGGGCGTTGCACCGATCGGGCGTGCGGCCGGGCGAGAAGGTGGCCATTCTGTCAGCGAACGACCCGATCGCGTTTGCCTGCGTCTTCGGCATCTCTGGGGCGGGTGCGGTGTGGTGCCCAATCAACCCGCGCAATGAGGCGGCCGAGAATCGCGAGCTACTTGACCTCATGGACTGCACGTGTCTCATTTTCCAGAAGGCCTTCGCGCCGCTGGTCGAGCAAATCCGCTACAACCTGCACAAGCTCACAACGCTGATTTGCCTGGACGCCTACGTCCCGTTTGCCGTGCCGTTCGACCAATGGCTGGACGAGGTGAGCGCCGAACCGTGGCAGGCCGATCCGGCCGACGACGTCGTCATGATTGCGGGCACCGGCGGGACGACGGGCAAGCCCAAGGGGGTGATGCTGACCGGCCGGAACATCGAAACGATGTCGGCGCTCACCTTGATGAGCTACCCGTTCGAGGGACGTACGGTGTACCTGGCGCTCGCGCCACTCACCCACGCGGCGGGCGTGCTCTGCTTCCCGATCATGACGCTCGGGGGTGAGATCATCATCATGCCAAAGCCCGACCTTGCCGAGTTCCTCGCGCTGATCGAGAAGCACCGGGTCACGCACACCTTCCTGCCACCGACCCTTATCTACATGCTGCTCAGGCACCCCGACCTGGCGTCGAAGGACCTGACGTCGCTGCAGTGCCTCTGGTACGGAGCTGCCCCCATGTCTGCGACCCGGCTTGAGGAGGCGATCCGCAGGATCGGTCCAGTGCTCGGTCAGCTGTTTGGCCAGACCGAGGCGCCGATGATGATCTCGACCATGGCGCCACAGCAGCACGTGCACGCGGACGGCTCGCTCGCGAGCGAGCGGTTCTCGTCGGCTGGTCGTCCGACGCCACTTGTCAGCGTCGCGATCATGGACGGCGATGGAAACGTGCTGCCGACAGGCGAACGCGGCGAGATCGTGGTCCGCGGTTCCCTTGTAATGGCGGGCTACTATAAGAACCCGTCAGCAACCGAGGAAGCCGGCCGATTCGGCTGGCATCACACAGGCGATATCGGCTACCTGGACGCCGACAACTACCTGTTCATCGTCGACCGCGCGAAGGACATGATCATCACAGGCGGCTTCAACGTCTACTCCGCCGAAGTTGAGCAGGCGTTGATGGAGCACCCTGCGGTCCAGGATTGCGCCGTCATTGGACTGCCCGATGACACGTGGGGTGAGCGCGTGACCGCGGTGGTGCAGCTCCGCCCAGGCTACAGCGTGACTGAGAGCGAAGTGCGAGCGTTCGTCAAGGCGCGGATCGGCAGCGTAAAAGCCCCCAAGCAGGTTGATGTGTGGCCGGACCTACCGAGGTCCAAGGTCGGCAAGGTGCTCAAGAGCGAGGTAAAGGCCCAGTTGCTCAATCGATCCACACAGGAGGATCAGTAGTCCGGATGCGAGCATCGCCCGCCTGGACACTTGCTCATAGCTTCTTGTTTTCACCTGAAGAGGAGGGTCAATGTGAGAAGAGCGAGGCGCATCCTCTTGCAAAGAAACCACGGGAGGGGTGCTGCAGGCCTAGAGAATGATTCGTCCGTTCTCACTTGTCGTCTTTTCAACTGAAACACCGGTCATTCTTGCGGGGGTTCGTAGGCGACACACATCATTCCAAAGTAGGTTGGGACCTCGTAAGAGAGCAATTCGCCGCGAAAATTCGTGCCTTCTATTGCGCCATGCAGGTTGAGTATCTGCCCATATGCATCCGTCGCTGCCCGTTTCAACCAGGCCTGGTCGAAGGTCAGCAGTCGTCCGAGGTCCTGCGCTTTGACGGCTTCAAGAGTGGCGGCATCAAACTCGGCCGAGGCCGGGTCAAAGCCGTAGGGTCCATCTTTGTCATGTGCATGCCCCAGATCGGCGCTGGCAATCAGGGCAACGCGCCGGCCTGTTGCTTCTGCGGCCTGCCGAATCGCCCTCCCGAAGCGTGGGGATAGTTCCCATGGTATATTGCCACGGTCAGGGCATGCTATCACCACTCTGGGCTGTGGGTAAAACATTCCCCCCAGAAACCAGAGGGGAATGCTGGCTCCCCAGTCGACCGGCAGGAAATATGTGGGGTCGTCCGGTACGGCATAGCCTATGCGGGCAACAGGAACTTCCAGGGAACGTGCGGCGTCGATAATTGCTGTGTTCAGCTCCTTATCTACTTCAAACACCAGAGAGATGCTATTTTCGTTTCCCCCTATCTCGGGGCCGAGTTTTCCTTGNNNNTTGTTGAGCAGTGAGAAGAAGCCATCAACCCTGTAGCCATGGGGCGTTACCAGCACTACCGTTTCGGGATGGCTGGCGGCCATACGTCGTCCCAGTTCTTCCATTGCTGACTGGGTTGCTAACGCCTTCTGCCCCGCCTCGCCTGCGAGTGCGGGAATGATGATGCCGCCGTGCGGGGCAATGCAGGCAAATACAAGACCACTCATAGGTGATACCATACAGCCTCCTTTGCTGGATATCGCTCTTTCAATGGGATTATACTAAGGAGGAGGTGAGATTGTCTAGAAGGGTTATTCTACTTTCTCATTTAGGGCCCTGAAGAGAAGGTGAGAGGTGCCGTCGTAAAGATCACCGAAAAGGTTTTGCAGACGATGACGACCGAATGGTACTTCCCCAGGTTCCTGCCAGGGTCTGCCGGTATGGCTACATTTATAGAACCTTCCGTCGCCGTCAGCAGACCCAGATCGACGCCTTCACTCTTCACCTGCTCAGCATCGGTCGAATTGCTCGTGGGTGCCAGGTAAACATGCAGGTCAGGGCCGTTGGTGACATTCAAATGATCGAGGTAAATCAGGTAATTTCCATCGGCGGTCTTCCCAATGGTCACATTGCCGGAGCCGTGATCATTGTTAAGACCCGCCCCTGAATTGGCTTTGTCGATGAACTTCCCGGTTGCCAGGACGATTGGACCTGCCGGTACTGGCGTCGATACGGTTCCTGATGGACTGGTAGAGGCAGAGGGACTCGCAGCGGATGGAGTGTGGGCGAACGGATTTGCATCGTTGCTCGTAGTATGGAAGAATAATGGAGAGAATAGCCACCAGGCAATGCTCCCTGCTCCTACCAGGACAATCAAGACGGCAGTGAAAAGAAGCGCTCTTGTTGATCGCCTACGGTGATGTGGTTGAGGATGCGATAAAGAATCATGCTGTTGTTGCGGACGAAGCGTCATACGGTTGCCTCCCACTCGAAGGTATCAAGGAGCTACTCATAGCGACATACTTGCAGTCTCAGAGCCAGGAAAGGTTGCCGCTGCAATGAGCTGTAAGCTACTGCTTAATAGAACGTTTCTGGCCTTCACTTTTTTCGTTTTACATCATTAGGCATCTTGCTGTTCAGCTTCGCCGGGGCGAAAGTTGAGGGCGACGGAATTGATACAATAGCGCATCCCTGTTGTCTCTCGCGGCCCATCATTGAAGACATGGCCTAAGTGCGCACCGCAGTTTTTGCAGACTACCTCTGTTCGCCTCATGAAAAGTGAATTGTCTTCATGTAACTCCACGTGCTCTAAATTGATTGGTTGGTCAAAGCTAGGCCACCCGGTGCCTGACTCAAACTTGGTGTCAGAGGAGAACAGCGTTTGACCGCAGGCTACACACTCATATACACCTTTCTCATGATTGTTGTAGAGCGCTCCACTGAAAGGGCGCTCCGTTCCCTTCAGGCGGCAGACTTTGTATTGCTCTGGCGTTAGTTTTTCTTTCCAATAGCTTTCTGGTTGGTTTTTTAGATCTTTCATATTTCCTACTTTCCTTGTAACTTTTCAGGTACCCGATGCATGCCGCCTGCGGCGGCCAGGGAGAAGGGTGAAGTGAGCTGGGGACACCCCAGACCCCGGCAGAAGGGACTTCGTCCCCTCTGCACTCCCCTTTCCTTCACGGATGACGGACGTTTCTTTTTCTTGTATTGGCCATCCATAGAAGAGAACAACGCGAAGCATTCATTTGTTTCCGCCAAGCTACAGAGGTCGAGTCAATTACACTGCCAGCCATACCTGCACTGTTTTATCGCTGCTTGCTGAGGCGATGTATTGTCCGCCGGGGGCCCAGGCGATGGAGTATACCCAGTTTGAATGACCGGGGTAACTGACGGCATTTTCTCCGGTAGTGGCATCCCATATTTGAACTGTCCGGTCAAAACTTGCCGAGGCGATACGTGCCCCACCAGGCGACCAGGCTACAGCATTTACCGTAAACTGATGACCTTGATAGGTGCACAGGGTGCCTCCGGTGGTGGGTTCCCATACCTCGACCACCTGGTCGGCGCCAGCTGAAGCGATGTACTTTCCATCAGGGGACCATGCCACAGTGAGCAGAGTGTTGGAGGAGCTGTGGGTGGTGAACAATATTTTTTCCGTGGGAATATCTTTTGTAGACACCTTCCAAACCTGTACCGTCTTATCTTCATCTGCCGAGGCAATGTACTGCCCGTCAGGAGACCATGCCACAGCGTGTACTGGTTGCGCATGACCGCGGTAAACGAACAAGCGGTGGCCAGTTGTAGAATCCCAGATCTGGACTGTGCTATCTGCACTTGCTGAAGCAATGAGGTAGCCATGCTCTAGAGAGGAAGTAATCCTCGTTGGTGACCATGCTAAAGCGTTGACCTTTTCGGAATGCCTGGTGTAGGTACACACCTTGCCCATGTTCTCGGCAGCCCAGACCTGTACACTGCCGTCTGTCCCCGCCGAGGCAATCCATTTCCCGTCGGGCGACCAGGCGATGGTACTTACTCCACCTGAGTGCCCACGATAGGTGTGGACTTTACGCCCGGTCATGGCTTCCCAGATCTGGACTGTCCCATCATCGCTTGCTGACGCGATGTGGCTGCGGTAGTGCGCCGCTTCATGCCTCTCGCCTGGTGGCCAGGCCACGGCGTTTACCGGAGCAGTATGCCCACGATAGATTGTGAGCATTGTCTCCTGAAGTGGGAGGATATTCACCTCTTGCAGTGGGGAGAGAGGTTCAGTGCTGGAAGAGATTATTTCCTCGCCTAAATGTATCGAGGGATATGATTGTCCATCGTAGATACCCTGCGCAAAAGCATCGGCAAATTCCTGCACGCTGGCAAAGCGCTGAGCGGGGTCTTTCGCCAGGGCTTTGAGGACTGCTGCTTCAACTATGGGTGGGGTAGTTGGAACCTGTTCTCTTAAAGGAGGAGGGAAAGTAAGGGTATGGTGGGTGGCAACCTCCACAAAAGAACCTTGAAAGGGGCTGCTGCCGGTCAGCCATTCGTAGATAACGGCCGCGAGGGCGTACTGGTCACTTGACTTGACAGGCATGCCTCTGAGCTGCTCAGGCGCCATATATGCAACGGTACCGGCCACACCTTGCATGCTCTGGGTGCGTGAGCTATGAGCCACGACAGCAATGCCAAAATCAGCGAGCAAAACTTCATCGTTGGCTCCCAGGAGCATATTCTCCGGCTTGATATCTCGGTGGATCAGTTTCTCGTCATGTGCATATTGCAAAGCCGAAGCAACCTGCATGACATAGGGCTGAATATCCTCGGGCGGGAGACGACTGCCTTTGGGTAAATGTGAGCGTAATGTGCCATTGGGAGCGTAATCCATGACCAGGAATGGAGTATTGTCCTCCACACCGAATTCCAGTACCTGGATGATAGAGGGATGCTTCAGGTGGGCGATAGTGCGCGCCTCTTTGAGAAAATCTTGCATATCATCGTTGGTCAGCCGCATATCAAGCACTTTGATGGCGGCCTCAGTTTTGAGGTGAATGTGTTCGCCGAGATAAACATCAGCGAAGCTACCCCGGCCTAGAAGGCGCACCAGGTGATAGTTTCCAAGCTGCTGACCAATACGAGGTCTGGAGGAATTGCGTTTCCTGTATTCCAACTCCGCGCTCCTCTATCAGATTTTACTTTGCATGCCAGACATGCACCATTGTATCATAGCCGGCCGAAGCGATGCGCGTGCCGTTGGGAGACCATGTTACGCTACTGATCTCTTTAGCATGACCTCGATAGGTGAAGATGGTCTCACCTGTAGTAGCATCCCATACCTGTACTGTGCGATCATCGCTTGCAGAAGCGATGCGAGTGCCATCAGGAGACCAAGCTACAGCGTTCACCTTACTGGAATGCCCACGATAGGTGAGGATGTTGCTGCCAGTGACCACATTCCATACCTGGACATTGGTGTCCGCGCTGGCGGAAGCAATCTTCTTACCGTCAGGCGACCAGGCCACCGCAGTGACGAAATAGAAGTGGTCTCGATAGATCAATAGATTACTTCCGGTGAGGGCATACCAGATTTGCACGGTATTATCAACATCAGCTTTCCCGGCGGAGCCACTTGCGGAGGCGAGGCGCCAGCTGCTTTCGGAGGGTGAAGAGTTGACTGGTGACCATGCCACATCATAGACGGGACTGGTATGGTCTTGATAGGTGAAAAGCCTGTTTCCCGATTCAGCCTGCCGAACCTGTACCGTCGTATCCAACGAAGCGGAGGCGATGTACTTTCCATCGGGAGACCATGCTACCGTGCTCACTCCCCGCGAGAAGCCACGATAGGTAAAAAGCTTGCGCCCGGACTGGACGTGCCAAACCTGTACAGATGTGTCCCAGGAGCCAGAGACGATACGCGAACCATCGGGAGACCATGCTACCGCGCTCACTGACTTATTATGGTTGCGGTAGATAAGGATAGGATTTTTGCTGGTAGCGTTCCAGATGTGAACCGTTTTATCGGCGCTAGCGGAGGCAATCTTCTTACCATCGGGAGACCATGCAATGCTTAGCACCGGCGCAGAGTGTTTGCGATAGGGGGTAATGAGTTTCCCCATGGGGACCGGTGCGCTTGTGTGCGGTTTTGGCAAATCTGCCTTACACACTTGTTCGAAAGCGGTAGCGAATTCTAACACGCTCGCAAAGCGTTGTTCCGCATTCTTGGAGAGCGCTTTTTGTATAACCAGGTCAATAGCAGGTGAGAGCGCCGGATTCTTACCGCGTAAAGAGGGTGGGGGAACAAGCACATGCTGAGAAGCCACTTCTATGAAAGAGCCCGAAAAGAGGCGCTCTCCAGTCAACCATTCATAGATGACGGCAGCCAGCGCGTACTGGTCGCTGGCCGGGCATGCTCTGCCCTGGAGTTGCTCAGGGGCCATGTAGGTTACGGTGCCAGCAACAGTCTGGAGGCGATCACGGGAACTCTGGGCAATCACCGCCAGGCCAAAATCACTGAGCAAGACGGCATTCTTATAGCCGAGCAACATATTTTCCGGTTTCACATCCCTGTGAATGAGTTTTTGATCGTGGGCATACTGTAAAGCGGCGGCAACCTGCCGAACATACGCTACGACAGCGGCCGGAGGCAAAACCGTACCCCTCGGATATAATTGGCGCAAGGTACCATGAGGAGCATACTCCATAACAAGAAAGGGAATGCTGTCCACCACGTCGTATTCCAGGATGCGCACGATGGAGGGATGTCTAAGATGGGCGATGGTACGTGCTTCCTCGAGAAAGCTGCGTTTATCTTCGTCGGTCAGACGCATCTGGAGCACTTTGATGGCAGCTTGAGTGTTGAGATAGACATGCTCGCCGAGGTAGACATCAGCGAATCCGCCTTGTCCGAGTAGACGGACCAGGCGGTAGTTTGCAAGTTGCTGACCTACGCGGTCTGGCATGGTGGTATAGCTCCTTGATGAAGCCGGGAAATTCCCTGGACTTCTTTGCCCGCTGCCTGCGTCGCTATCCTCTCTCCCTGAGATGGAGCCCCCGGACGCGGCCAGGGTGCATCTGGTTTTCCCGTTTCACGTGAACTGTGTCTGTCCTGTAGTATATAGTTGATTTTAGATGTATAGAACGAATGTGTCAAGGAGCGCAACCGGCGCGGTCGGCAAATGGTTGAGCTTAAATTCAATGCTTGATAAAATTGAGAGAATGTGGTATAATTCTAAGGAAAAAGTATAGCTCTTCTTTTGTCTTTCTTACGTGTTGGTCTGTTGTAGTTTCCCCTTTTACTGCAAGACTTTGGACGAACATCAAAATAGCTCCCAGGAGATCGGAGGTACACCCATGCCTTACGATAGGAAAGGGGTCCCTAGAAAAGACAAGGTCCCGGTGAAAAGTATCCTTGTTGTTGAGGATGATGCTGCTAATGGGGCCTGCTTCGCTGAGATGATTGTGCAGGAAACCCCTTATTATGTCTTGCTGGCCCCAACGAGCTTGCGAGCTCTGGAAATCGTCAGGCATATCAAACCAAACCTCTTTATTTTCGATTATCGTCTCCCTCGAATGAACGGCGTGCAACTATTTGACCAGCTTCATGCTCTTCCGGAGCTAGAGGACGTTCCCGCTCTCATTCTCACTGCTTGTTTGGAGGATTGTGAAGCTGAAATCGAAACCCGCAGGCTGATCGCCTTGAGAAAACCCTTCGACATGGACGAGTTCCTCTTGACCATTGAAGAGATGTTAGAGAAGCCAACAGATAGATCGTCCCGGCAACCGGTCCTTGTACTATAAGGAGTTTCCTCAATACCTCTGTAACTCCCATGCTGAGGAATAGATGAGAAAAGAGCAAGCACGGATACTTGCTCTTTTCGTTTTTTACTTCGCAATATGAACAAGTTTAACCTGTATTCCTCAGTCCTGCCGCAATGCCATTAATCGTCAAAAGGACGGCATAGGTAAGTTCGGCTCGTTCACGCTCCTGGTCACTTGCTTTCTGCCGTGCTGTTTCATCGAGAACGAGAGGGCCTCCAAGTGCGCGTAGACGACGCAGCAGCGCTACCTGGAAATAGCTCAATGGATCGACATAGGGATTGCGCAGGCGAATCGAACGTTGTAGCACCGGCGCTTTATCCAGTAGTGCCTGGCTTCCCACAATCTGTAGCACGATACGCCGCGTCCGCGCGTATTCTTGCTCAATTTCAGTTGAGATAGACCGGCGCAATGCCTCATCATCCACCAGTAGAGCATAGTGGTGGGCGATGTGCATATCAGCCTTGGAGAGGGTCATCTGCAAGTTGTCCAGGAAAGCACGCAGAAAGGGCCAGGAACGGTACATTTCCTGGAGTTCAGCCAACCGTACGGGGTCTTCTGCGATATATTCCTCGAGCGCCCCACCCACACCATACCAGCTCGGGAGTACATAGCGGCTCTGCATCCAAGAGAAAACCCAAGGAATAGCCCGTAGTTCTGCGATGTTGCGGTCCGTCGTTCGACGTGCCGGCCGCGAGCCAATGTTGAGGTAGCCAAGTTCCAGGATGGGCGTAGCCTGTTCAAAGTAGCTTAAAAATTCTGGATTCTCATAAATCAGGTGCCGGTAGCGGGTATAGGCTATTGCCGACAAAGCATGCATGGTTTCAGGCCATGCATGAAGCGTTTGGGGGCGCGCATGCGAATTTGCGAGCACCTCGTCTGGTATGCTGGATTGCACAACGCCAGCTACGACCAGCTCCATGTTACGCAGTGCAATTTCGTGTAGTCCGTACTTAAATGAGAGCATCTCTCCCTGCTCTGTGATACGAATTCGCCCGTTGATAGTACCCGGGGGTTGTCCCAGGATAGCTTCGTAGATGGGACCGCCCCCACGTCCGATTGCTCCACCGCGGCCGTGGAAAATAGTAATGCTGATGGAGTACTGTGCTCCGAGCGCCGCCAGCCGCATTTGAGCCTGGTACAGTTCCCAGCTAGAGGTGAGGATACCGCCATCTTTACTGCTATCGGAATAGCCCAGCATGACCTGCTGTTCATTGTTACAAGATGCAAGCCAGGATCGATAATTTGGGTGGGTGAAGGCACTCTCCAATATATCTGTACATGAACGCAGATCATCAATTGTTTCAAAGAGAGGTACGATGGGGAGCGCGGCAATACCGGCCTCTTTGCAAAAGAACTGTACTTCGAGGAGGTCGCTCAAGCTGCATGCCATGCTAATGATATAGCATGTGATGGCTTCCTCGCCCAAGTCTTCCCGTGCCTGGCGAATTGCATCAAAAGTTTGCAGGATATGCCTGGTCTCTTCACTCAAACGCAGTCCCTGACGGGGCAAGACACGTGGATCACTCAGAAGATTGCCTAAGATGCTCACTCGCTCTATCTCATCTAGCCCGCAATAATCATCATTGCGTAAACCGGCGGCTTGAAGCAACTCGGCAAGAGCGCTTGCGTGACGTTCACTATGCTGGCGTACATCGAGGGCCGCAAAGTGGAAGCCAAAGACCTGCACCTGGCGAATAAGAGCCGCGAGTTGTCCCTGGGCCACGTTTTGTTCTCCATCTGCCAGCAAACTGTTTTGCACGAGCATAAGATCACTGAGTAATTCTTGTGCGCATCGATAAGCAATAGCTGTATCCCCGGGTATTTTCAAGAGGTTCTCAGCTTTCTCTTTGGAGATAGGTTGCCTTGTTTGTTCAAGACCAACGACGTCGAGCGCAGATATGGTTGCTTCCAGTCGTTTCCACATGAAGGAGAGTTTGCGTCGATATGGTTCCTGAGCTGTCTGTAATCCAAGTTCGCGATCGTAGTCAGGCAGACGAGTGGTATCGCAATTGAGAGAGTCTTGCAATTCTGTCGTAATCGAGCAGTGTTTAATAGATTGCGAAAACTCTTGTGCCATTGCCTGGATGGACGAACGGTAGTGCTCAATGACCTGTGTTCTTTGCCAGTGGAGGGCTTCCAGGAGTGTATTGGCATGTACATGAGGATTACCATCCTGGTCGCCACCGATCCAGGAACCAAAACGTAAAAAAGGTGGAACAATCAGCTTCTCTTGAGGGTAATCTTCACTAAGAAGTTGTTCCAGGTCGGCATAGAGCTCGGGTACAGCATCAAAGAGGACCTCATTGAGATAATAGCCTCCCATTTTGATTTCGTCCATCAGTTGTGGGCGGACCTGGCGTACAGCATCGGTGCGCCACAGAAGGCCGATAGTACTTTCCATTTCCCGTTTCCAGGTAGCGCGCTGTCGCGGCGTCATATCGTCTTCACGATCATGGGCTTCAAGCAGTGCTGCTAGCTGGCGTAACTTGGTAATCAGGCTGCGGCGCGTGGCTTCGGTAGGATGGGCCGTAAACACCAGTTCAATCGAAAGCTGGTTGAGGAGCCGCTGAAGAGTTGCACCATCGAGCTTTTTGTTTTTGAAAAAGGCGACTAGCCCGGCAAGTGAGCCATACTGAGGAGTAGATGGAGAAATTATTTCATGGGCGTGACGACGTCGTATACGGTGCTGTTGTTCGGCAGTATTGACAAGGTGGAAATACACCGTAAATGCACGTATTACGTCGATAGTAGTATCCAGGTCGCAGGCATCTACAATGCAGGCAATGTCTTGATCGAGGGCGGCGATCTCGTTTTGAAGGTAGACAACTTCTGTCCCAGAGGCATGGGGAAGGCCTTCAGTGCAACTGCGGAGACGCTTGCACTTACCGCGTAGCTGCTCCACCGTTTCAAAGATGGAACCGCCACCATCTCGCTGTATTGCCTGTCCCAGGGCATATCCCAGCATGCGAATATCAGAGTGTAGGGGTGCGTCTTTCCCGCTGCGATCTTCTTGTTCTGGCATTAAATGGTCCTCATGGTCGCCAACTTGCAATTTCTTGCGAAAGTATATGCTGGCGCGCCGTTGGGCCATTTCTTCTCAGAGCATCACTTCAGGTCTGGGTGCCTGGGTACACATAAAGAACTGCTTACCCTGCCCTCCATCACTGACCAGTTGTCATCAAACAGCGTGTGAAGCGCTCTTAACGTGAAGTATAACCTCTCCGGCGGTTAATAGCAAGAGAGACGACACCTCCTCCTCGCTATTGGAATGATCTTGTATTATCGATCTGTTTG
>WNGE01007470.1_pt1 | contig 12560 bp, 12 predicted proteins | sample 5400651 | NCBI WGS metagenome assembly WNGE01 (sample SAMN13153370, study PRJNA577476) | soil metagenome | isolation source: 60 cm soil or saprolite under grassland replicate 2 | place: USA:California | collected 2016-06-15 | reverse complement strand
GCCAATAAATGAATATTATAAACTCCGGGAGAATCATACATGATATCAGGGGGATTTTGAGCAATTGAATTAGGTATGCCGGAGTTATTAGAACCTGCAAATCTTAAACGGGTAATGGTATTATTATTTACATTAGGAATCAAACTGTATAAATCAGAACCAACCCTGAATATTTTTGATAGAGAATGTGGAAAATTGAAATTTCCAATATTACCTAAAGATGTTGCTACAGGTGCATTTGTAAAGTCCCCACTAAAATTAAGTTTTATAAGATCATTAGTGTTTTCATTAGTTACAAAAGCAACAGCCTCCCCGCAAAAAAACGGCCGAAGCTAAAAATATTGGTAATCCTTCCAACTTAGGTTCGAGGGTTAATAATCCTTTTCACAGTGGTTTATGGTTGTTACAGTTAAATTTTTGTTTCGCATAATTTTCATGCCTGTTTAATCTTCTTTTAATAGCTCCAGGAATTTATTCATCCCTTCAAGTTTTTCTTTGGTTAGCTTATAACTGATATTCTTTTTATAATAAACATTCAAATCATACACTGCATTTTGGTTCTCCGCAATCACTTTATCCATGTTCTCCAAACCTGTTGCATTAGCTTCATTAAACCGCCAAATAAAATCATCAGGCAATTGTTTATTGGCTATCCATGCAGCAAATACAAAAGGCAGACCTGTCATGGCTTTCCATGCTCCTGCAAGATCATAAATATAGGGTGATACTTTCCGCTGCGCCAATGCCCGGTCTCCAATTACAACTCCTGCTGTGGTTCCGTTTATATCCCGTATGTAATTCTCTTTCGCATCTTCCTGCACAGGACTAATTTTCCAATAATGCCTCAGTAATATTTTACACAGGTGCACCGATGTACGGCTTTGATAATCGAGCAACACCCTTTCAATTTTTTCTACAGGTACTTCGCTAAACAAACAAACACTTGCCACATCGCCTTCCGCGCCAATACAATAATCAGCAACAATATGCCATTCCTGAAGCTGAGGAATTATGGATATCGGCACAAGTCCCGCATCAATCGTTCCATCCATCAGCATATCTGCAATTTTTGAAGGATATTCTTCAATCAACTCAATCTGCTTTATTAGTTCGCATGAATGCCTGATGCCATACAACAAAGGCTTCGTATTTAAATAACTAACGGCTCCAATTTTTATCTTCTTCAATTAATATATTTTTGCATGCAAAGAAAAGAGATTTTTATGAACCGGGCGGGAGTACATATGGCATCGTTTGTTGCGTCGCACTCTTGTACGTTTTGAACTTTGTGAAGCAGTTTGAATGTTCCGGCGTTTGAAACTTTTAAGGTTGAACTTTCGAACAATCAAACTTTCGAACAATCAAACTTTCTCGAAAATATTCAACTGTCCGTTACATAAAATAAAAAAACTAAAAACCGGAAACCACTCGCAGAGTCCTGCGGACAAACTACAAACTATTAAATGGAGCTAAACAATCTCACTGCCATCTCTCCCGTTGACGGACGTTATCGCAAGCAAGTTGCTCATCTGGATGAATACTTTTCTGAATATGCATTGATAAAATACAGGGTGATTGTAGAAATAGAATATTTTTTGTTCCTTGCTGATAAAAAATTTTTTAAACCCCGAGCAAAAGCAAAACAGCAATTGAAAAAAATTGCCGAAGGTTTTGGTCTTGATGACGCACAGCAAATAAAGCAAATTGAAACGATCACCAATCATGATGTAAAAGCAGTTGAATATTTTTTAAAACAACAATTGGAAAAAGCCGGTGCTGCAGATATAAAAGAATGGATACATTTTGGTTTAACTTCTCAGGACATCAATAACACTGCCATTCCATTGAGCTGGAAACATTGTATGGAGCATGAGTATTTGCCTTCAATAATTAATCTGCAAAACAAGCTGCATGAATTTGCTGTCCAATGGAAAGATATTTCGATGCTCGCCAGAACCCACGGGCAGCCTGCATCTCCCACAAAGCTGGGAAAAGAAATTATGGTATTTGTGGAGCGTTTGGATAACCAGGTGCAACTGTTTGCCCATATTCCTTATGCAGCAAAATTTGGCGGCGCTACAGGCAATTTTAATGCCCATAATATTGCGTTTCCAAAAAAAGATTGGGTGGATTTGGCAACAGAATTTGTAGAAAATATTTTGGGTCTTCAACGTTTGAAATTTACTACGCAGATTGAACATTACGATAATCTTGCTGCTCACTTTGATGCCATCAAACGCATCAATACAATACTCATTGATTTATGCCGTGATATCTGGATGTATATCAGCATGAATTATTTTAAACAAAAAACAAAGGAGGGTGAAATCGGTTCATCAGCAATGCCGCATAAAGTAAACCCCATTGATTTTGAAAATGCAGAGGGAAATCTTGGCATTGCAAATGCTTTGCTGGAGCACTTTTCAGGAAAACTTCCCGTTAGCCGACTGCAAAGAGATTTAACTGATTCAACAGTATTAAGAAATCTTGGTGTGCCTGTTGCACATACATTAATTGCAATTAAATCCATTGAAAAAGGTTTGGAAAAATTGGTATTGAATAAAGCAAAACTGAAAGAAGACCTTGAAAACAATTGGGCTGTAGTAGCAGAAGCTATTCAAACAATATTGAGAAGAGAAAATTATCCCAATCCTTATGAAGCATTGAAAGACCTGACAAGGGGGAGATCATCTGTTACCAAAAATGACATTCATCAATTCATAGATACTTTAAAAGTCAACGCAGGAATAAAAAAGGAATTGAAAGCAATTACACCACACAATTATACAGGAGTGAATCCAGAGATAAATACAAAAAACAAATTTCAAATAACAAGCTCGAAATAAGCAACAAATAAAAAATAAAAACGAATTCGTTTTTTAATTTGAAGTTTAATTTCTAATTTATTTGTTTCTTGATTTTTTGGTTATTGTTTCTTGATTCTTGTTTCTTGATTCTTGTTTCTTGTCAATGGTTTCTTTTCAGCTTAAACATCAAAAGCTTTTTCTTGTTCTCCATAAAAAAGCCATCTTGTTTAAAGCCACATTTTAATAACACTTTTTGAGATGCAATATTGGGTTGCTCTGTTATAGCGTACAAATATTGATGCTGCTGAGAATTAAAGTAAAAAGGAATGCCAGCTTTTACAAGTTCAGTTGCAAATCCTTTACCCCATGCCGAAGGTTTTAAAGCATAACCTATTTGAATTCTGTCATCTTCTTCTTTAATTGGTATCAGCGCAAATGATCCGATAAATTCCCGTGACACTTTTTCATAAGTTACCCATCGCCCCATGTTGGGATGTGTGTTATAGAAGCTTATATTTTGCTGAAGAAACGAATCGCACTCTTCCTTGCTTTTGGGCGGCCTGATATAGCGCATTACTTCTTTATCGCTGTTTAACGCATAAAAATCATCGGCATCATCCATTATATACTGGCGAACAATTAACCGCCGTGTTTCAAAAATGATCAAGGATGAGTTTCCGGTTAGTTTTTTAATATCATTCTCTGCAGTATCAACTCTATTGTCTTTCATATTTTAAAGTTAACAAGCTTTACTATAAAAATTTTGATCACAACAATTTTTTCATCACATACATTCCTCTGTATTCTGGTTTCATTTTTTCAAAAGGTAAATGATAAGTCCCGCATATTTCAAAACCCATTTTTTTATAAAATTGAATTGCGGCCGTACTGCTGTCCATTACTTTTAACCAGATTAGTTTTTTGTTTTTTTCCTTTGCAATTTCCATGATTAAATTAAGAACATATTTACCTATTCCTTTTCCACTTGCTTTTTTTCTAAGATAAATCCTTTCCAGTTCAAGTGAATGTAAATTTTCTTCATTAAATAATTGCGCGTCAATATTTAGTTTAAGAAATCCAACAGCTTCTTTGTTGTAATAAATAATATAGAACCATGCATTAGCATCACCAAGTTCATGAAGAAGACTTTCTACAGAGAAACTTTTTTCAATATACCATTTGCCCTCATCATGCCAAAGATGTAAATAATGATCACTATAAGCACAAATAGCAACATCGCTAAGCAAAGCCGCATCGTCAACACCAATTCTTTTTATTTCTATACTGTCATTTGTGATCATAACTGCTCAAAAGAATTACAAAGCGTACTAAGAGTGCGACGCAACGGAAGCTAAACTGAAATACAAAAAGCCGGGCTCATAAGAATTATTTGCTTTAATCAACTACAAACTGTAAACTATAAACTGTAAACTACTTATGAATCTCACTCGTAAAATGAAATTCTATATCCGGGTTATTTTGTTTTTCGGTATTTAAGAACCATTCGCTTTGCGCAAGATAAACAGGATGACCATCTTTATCCACTGCAGAGTTTTGTTGCTTGAAGCGAAGAAAATCTTCCAGTTTTTTTGAATCCTTACTTGTAAGCCAGCATGCTTTGTAAAAAGGTAATGTTCTGAATTCACAGGCAGCGCCATATTCATGCAGCAGGCGATATTGTATTACTTCAAACTGAAGCTCACCAACGCAGCCAATAATTTTTTTTGTGCCTCCATATTGTGTGAACAACTGTGCAACGCCTTCATCGGTCAACTGCCGAATGCCTTTTTCCAGTTGTTTTGTTTTCATAGGATCTTTATTCACCAGTTCCTTAAAAATTTCAGGCGAGAAAGAGGGAATGCCTGTGAAATAAAAATCTTCACCCTCTGTAAGTGTATCACCAATTTTAAAATTGCCCGTATCAAACAAACCCACCACATCACCGGGATATGCGTCTTCAATAATATCCTTGCTTCGTGCCATGAATGAATAAGGATTACTGAAACGCAAATCTTTATCAAGCCGCACGTGATGATAATATTTATTGCGTTCAAGTTTGCCGCTGCATACACGAAGAAACGCAATGCGGTCGCGGTGTTTGGGATCAAGGTTGGCGTGTATTTTAAAAACAAACCCGCTGAATTTATCATCGTCAACATCAACCATCTTTACATTCGTTTCCCTGCTGCGCGGCACAGGTGCAATGCGAATAAATGTATCGAGCAGTTCCTTCACACCAAAATTGTTAATAGCACTGCCAAAAAATAAAGGCGCCACTTTGCCCTGCAGATAGTCACCCACATTCAATGCACCATGAACACCTTCTATCAGCTCAACATCATCTCTTAATTGTATGGCATCCTTCTGTCCTATTTTTTCATCAAGCAAGGGATCATGCAAATCTTCAATTACTACGCTGTCTTCTTCTGTAGCCTTTGTATGCGCAGTAAACAACAATAAATTTTTATCATGAATATTGTAAACGCCTTTAAAATCCTTACCGCTGTTGATAGGCCATGTCATCGGGTGCAGGTTTATTTTTAATTCCTTTTCAATTTCTTCCAAAAGGTCAAACCTGTTTTTGCCATCACGATCAAGCTTATTAATAAACACAATCACCGGCGTATCACGCATACGGCATACTTCCATTAAACGCCTTGTTTGTTCTTCCACACCATTTACACTATCAACTACAAGCACAACACTGTCCACTGCCGTTAATGTTCTGTAAGTATCTTCTGCAAAGTCTTTATGACCCGGTGTATCCAGTAGGTTTATCAGCATGTTTTTATATTCAAAAGTCATTACGCTTGTTGCAACAGAAATACCGCGCTGCCGCTCAATTTCCATAAAGTCACTGGTAGCGTATTTTTTTATCTTGTTACTTTTTACAGCACCCGCTGTTTGAATAGCACCACCAAACAAAAGAAACTTTTCCGTTAATGTTGTTTTCCCTGCATCAGGGTGTGAAATAATTGCAAATGTTTTACGCCTGTTTATCTCTTTATCGTATTTCATAATCGTAATCCAAAAGTTGGGGTGCCAATAAAGCCCAAAAGAAGTTGTAACGGACTTCCTGACTTTTCTGACTTCTTTACTTTTTCGGGGCGCAAAGGTAAGGATTGGATTTTTTATGGAACGGGCTTTAGCATTTCTTATAAGCTTTCGTTGATCACTCACTTCAGGGTTCTGAACTTTAGCAGTTAGCGTTTCCAATTACATGTGAGGTTTCCAATTTTCAATTTGTAGTTTTTAATTCAACATAAAATGACTACCTGCAATTTTTATTACTCATAATTTTGCCCTATAAATTTTCAGGCAATGGCATTTATAGATTATTATGAAATATTAGGCGTAAACAAAAATGCGTCTGAGGAAGAAATAAAAAAAGCATACAGAAAATTAGCACGCAAATATCATCCTGATTTGAATCCGAATGATAAAGAAGCGAACAAAAAATTTCAGCAGATCAATGAGGCAAATGAAGTGCTGAGCGATCCGGAGAAACGAAAAAAATACGATCAATACGGCAAGGATTGGCAGCACGCTGAAGAATTTGAAAAAGCAAGACACTCAGGACAACGGCGGTCAACCGCAGGTGCAGAAGACTTTTCAGGCTTCTCAGGTGCATTTGATGAAGAGGGCTTCTCCGATTTTTTTCAATCAATGTTTGGCAGCAGTGGAAGAACACGAGGCAGAGCAAGCCAGGTAAAATTCAGAGGGGAGGATTACAATGCTGAACTGCATCTTTCATTGAGGGATGCATACAAAACACATCAGCAAACATTAAAGGTGAATGATAAGAATATAAGGATCACCATACCTGCAGGTGTTGAAAACGGGCAGATCATAAAATTAAAAGGTCATGGAGGGCCAGGTATTAATGGCGGACCAAATGGTGATCTCTACATCACATTTGTAATTGCTGATGATCCTAAGTTCAAGCGTTTGGGAAACGATTTGCATGCAACCGTCGATCTCGACTTATATACGGCAGTATTAGGCGGCGAAATAACTGTTGATACAATGAATGGAAAAGTAAAACTGAAAGTAAAGCCTGAAACACAGAACGGCACTGTAACAAGACTAAAAGGAAAAGGTTTTCCAGTATATAAAAAAGAAGGAGAGTTTGGTGACCTATATATAACCTACTCTATAAAAATCCCCACTCACTTAACAGAAAAACAAAAAGAGTTGTTCCGGGAATTACAAAAACACTCATCATAAAAATTATTGCAATGGAAAATGAACATTTAATACCGGCAGATAAATTTTGTGCTCATTATAATGTTGAGTTTTCGTTTATCAATACATTGCAGGAATATGGATTAATTGAAATGACTTCAATTGAAGAGAATTATTTTATAGATCTAAATCAATTGCAAAAGCTGGAACAATACACAAGGTGGCATTACGATCTTGATATAAATATAGAAGGCATTGAAGTGATAGAACATTTATTGAATCGTGTGAGAAATATGCAGGATGAAATTATTTCGTTACAAAACAGGTTGAGAATATTTGAAGAAAATAGCAGAAGAATTTTTTGAACCAGCCAGGTGAATAAGTATTGAGCTTCCATATATAGTAGCTCTATTGTAGTGTGAAACATGAGAGGAGGGCGTGAGACAGTCTCGCCTTTGTCGTTTCACGCCTCACGATTAATCCTTCACTCCTTCTTCCCTCCCAGCATTGGCACGAAAGAAAAATAATCAAAATATTCTTCATCAAGTGTTCCGTTTTCATTTTTTGTAACGCGCAACATACGCTGCTTGTCGCCTTCATCAAGAGGAACTACCATAATGCCATCCGGTTTCATTTGCGCAAGAAGTTTTGGTGGAACGAAGGGGGCTGCAGCCGTGATCAGCACTTTATCAAAAGGCGCAAACGCAGGAAGACCTTCAAAGCCATCTCCATAAAAAAATTTTACAGTAGGATACTTCTCTTTAAAAATAAAATTTTTGCTGTTCTCATATAATTTTTTCTGCCGTTCAATAGTATAAACCCTTGCTCCCATCTCCGCAAGTACAGTTGCCTGGTATCCGCTGCCCGTGCCTATTTCAAGCACTTTATCATTACGTTTTACCTGCAACAGTTGTGTTTGATAAGCAACTGTGTAAGGTTGCGAAATGGTTTGCCCTTCTGCAATGGGAAAAGCCCTGTCTTCATAAGCAATTTTTTCAAAAGCGGAGTCAAGAAAAAAATGGCGGGGAATATGTTCTATGGCATGCAAAACGTTTTCATCGGTTATACCTTTATGGCGCAACTGTATAATTAACTGGCGTCTCATTCCCTTGTGCTTATATGTGTCTTCGTACTTTCTCATTGGTCCTGCAAAGTTAACTAAGAGATAAGGGAGTAGAAAGAGAAAAACAAATGGAGCTTAATAAAAAATGCTATGAAATCTTAATCATAGCATTAAAAAAATCAAATAACAAAAACGCTGTCTGTCGTTAGGCAGGAAATAAATTAGAAATTCAAAAGTTCAAATAAAAAAACAAATCTGTTTTTGCTTTTTACTTTGTACTTATTTGAAACTTGCTTTTTGGGATTTGCTTTTTCTTCTAAAGATGTTTTATTCAATTGTAAATTTATTTCCTTCGGTAACTCCCTTCCAGTCATCTGTCCTGAATGGAGATGCGGGAAAACCCTCTTTATTGTATAAATTATCAGTACCCGTATCATCGGCCCACCCAAAACGAACAGCTACCGGGTTATTTACACTATCACTGGATACTATAACATGATCTCCTTCAATCATTGCTTTCGCAGAATGAAACTGTTTATCTGCCCCTGCAATTTCAAAACCTTTCAACTCGCCATTCTTTGATATTAAACCGCTACCCGTGTTTGTAAAATAAATGTTGATCTTGTTACCATTTACCTGCATTGATTTGTACACCGGTCCGCTGTACACTACATTTTTCTTATACACATTATGCAATGCAATTGCAGCAAGACGTTTGCCTACGTCCTGTTTATTTTTCGGATGAATATCATTTGCTTCACCAATGTCTGTTGTAACTGCCATTCCTGTGTTTGGCAAAGATAAAGTCATTGTTTGCGCTTCACGTAATTCAGCCCATGTACTTCCTTTTTTGCTGTTACCATTATCTGCATTAAAGCTTGCCAGTTGCACAAAATAAAAAGGAAAGCCCCCTTGATTCCAGTGCTTACGCCAATCAGTAATCATGAGTGGAAATGCTTTCCTGTACTGGTATGCGCGACCTGCATTGGCTTCACCCTGGTACCAGAGTGCCCCTTCGATTGCATACGGAATTAAGGGATTTATCATTGCATTGAACAATAAGGTAGGATAACTGTTTGGCTCTACAGAAGCAGTCTCACCTGCGATTGATTCAACCTTAAAAGGCCAGTTACCGGCTAATGAAATAACGTTGCTGCCAACAGTCAACTTCATATCAGTGCTATCACCATAAATACCACCGCCACCTCCCGTATCTTCAACACGAACTGCTATCACATTCTTACCTTCTTTTAAAACACCTGCCGGTATGGTGTATTTCCTTTTAGCATTATAAGAATTTATGCTTCCTACTTTTACACCGTTTACATAAGTAATATCGTTGTCATCAATCATCGCTAATTCAAGCGTGGCTTCTTTGCCTGCATCTGCTGCTGAAATATTAATCGTTTTACGAAACCATACAAAACCATCCAATTCTCCTAATTGCTGATTTTCCCAAAGACCAGGTAATTTCATTTGCTGCCATTTACTGTCATCCATATCTGCATTTTTCCAATTCTCCGCTTCACCGGCATTTGGTAGTGAACCTTGCAGCGCTTCTATCTTTTTCATCGTTGCTTCCTTACGCACTTTAGCAAGTGAATCGAGATTAAGTGAAGGCATTGCAGCAATCATACTTTTAAACTCATCACTATTTTCAAAAGCATCACGGCTTGTCCATGTTTCTACATGTGTGCCGCCCCATGAAGTATTGATCAAACCTATCGGCACTTTTAATTCATTATATAATTCTCTCGCAAAGAAATATCCAACAGCTGTGAAATCTCCAACTGTTTCAGGGCTACATACTTTCCATTCTCCTCGCAGTATATCTTTTTCTGGTATTGCGCTAATGTTGTTGGGAACTTTGATATGTCGTATCTCAGGATAACTTGCCGTTGCGATCTCTTTATCTGCATTAATCGCTGAACGTACTGTAAATTCCATATTCGACTGTCCTGAACAAATCCACACTTCACCTACCAATACATTATTGAAAGTAACTGTATTGTTTCCTTTTATAACAAGCTGATAAGGACCACCTGCTGTTTCTTTATCAAGATTAATTTTCCAGTTGCCATTTTTATCTGCAATCACAGATTTTGTTTTATGATTAAACTGAAGAGTAATTTTTTCATTTGCTTCTGCCCAGCCCCAGACAGGAATTTGTTTATTACGTTGAAGCACCATGTTATCACCAAAAATTTTCGGAAGAGTAACATTTGCAAAAATTCGCCCACAAAAAAATAAGAGTACCAGTAAAAGAAATTTTTTTTTCATGTTGGAAGTAATTGAGGTAATAAAATAATAAGATAGATTTCGATTTATATTTTCAACAGTTACATAGAAACATACCCACAAAGGTTTTCCTCTTTTGTCTATTATGCTTTCTATGTATCTATGCATCTATGTTTTTGGATAGTAAATTTCTTTTGTTGAATAAAGTTTAGTCACGATAGCTATCGGGAGTACAAGTGAGTGACACAAGAGACGATCATCAAAGAACAAAGCTTGTAACAAAAAATCATTTCAAAAAATTATGATCAGACTGAGAGTTAAACCTTAAATTCTACTTCAGCTTCATATCCTCAATAACACCTTTTATTCTTGCTTCAAGTTTTTCATGAGTTGTATCATACTCTTCCTTGCTGTTGAGTTTTGTATTGACACTAAAGTAAAATTTGATCTTTGGTTCTGTACCTGATGGCCGTGCAGAAATTTTTGTACCATCCTCTAAAATAAATTGCAGCACGTTGCTCTTTGGCAAAGTGATATCCCAGGTTTCCTTTGTTTGCAGGTTCTTGCCAATCTGCAATTGGTAATCGAGCAACTGTACCACTTTAACACTATTGATAGTTGTAGGCGGATTATTACGGAAACTTTGCATCATTTCTGTAATTTCTTCCTGGCCACGCATGCCTTTCTTTGTAAGACTGATGAGATGCTCGAGATAAAAACCATATTTGATATACAGCTCGATGAGTTTATCGTATAAAGTATTGCCCTTACTTTTTTCATAAGCTGCCATTTCACAAAGAAAAGCAACCGCAGAAACTGCATCTTTATCACGAACCTTATCGCCAATCATCATACCGAAACTTTCCTCGCCACCAATCACATAATTTTCTTTTCCCTCTTTTTCTTTTATCAATTCTGCAATCCATTTAAAACCGGTAAGCACATCATAACACTTAACATTATTTGTCCTGGCAATGTTGTGTATCATGTCTGTTGTAACAATCGTTTTTACAACCATATCATTGGGCTGCGCAATTCCTTTCGCTTTTCGCGCCTCCATCATGTATGTAAAAGCAAGCACGGCAGTTTGATTACCATTCATAAGTACCCATTCGCCTTTGTGATTTTTTATACCAATGCCTACACGATCTGCATCGGGATCAGTACCGGCAAGTATATCAGCATCCATGCTACGAGCCTTTTTCAAACCAATACTCATTGCTTCACTCTCTTCGGGATTAGGATAAACAACAGTAGGAAAATTTCCATCAGGCTTACTTTGCTCCTCTACGATATGAACATTAGTAAATCCAAATGCTTTCAACACAGCAGGCACCAGCATAATACCAGTACCATGAATAGGTGTGTAAACAAGTTTAAGATCATGTTGTAGAGCAATCACATCAGGATATACACTTAAACTCTTTACCATTTTTATATACTCATCATCTATTTCTTTACCAATGATGGTAATATTTTTTTCACCACCACTCCATTTCACTTCATCAACACTATGTATCGCTTCCACTTCATTGATCACATTTTTATCATGCGGCGGCACTAGTTGTCCGCCATCATTCCAGTATGCTTTATAACCATTGTACTCTTTCGGATTATGTGATGCTGTGCATATAACACCGCCGTTGCATTTAAAATAGCGAATCGCGAAACTTAGCTCCGGTGTGGGTCGCAGCGATTCAAACAAATAAACTTTTATACCGTTGGCAGCAAAAACATTGGCAGTTGTTTCAGCAAAGAAGCGGCTATTGTTGCGGCTATCATGACTACCGTATATTTATTCATGCGATTCGTACCAACCCCCATCAGTCCCCGCAAACCACCGGTACCAAATTCAAGATTGCGGTAAAATGCATCTGTTAATTCTTCGGGGTTTTCTTTTTGCAGGCGGCGTATTTCATTTTGCGTTTCCTGATCGTAGCTTCCGTTGAGCCATGTATTTATTTTATTTTGAATTGCGGTGTCCATAGTGAAAGGTTTTTTATTGGACGACAAGTTTACACAATATTCACGATTTTTATTTCAATTATTATGGTTACTGGCAGCAGATTTGCATGGCATCTTCGTTGTGTCATGCTCTCCCTATAAAGTCATTGACCCTCTTGTGCAGTTTATTTTTATTGCGGACAGAGCGAGAGCAATTGATACACCAATGCGAAAGCAAGACTCTTCTGAAATATTATTCAAATGAGTTACATCCTCTTAAAAATAATTGCGAGAACATTTACAAAAAATTATTGCAGTGAGAA
>WNGE01009320.1_pt1 | contig 12562 bp, 22 predicted proteins | sample 5400651 | NCBI WGS metagenome assembly WNGE01 (sample SAMN13153370, study PRJNA577476) | soil metagenome | isolation source: 60 cm soil or saprolite under grassland replicate 2 | place: USA:California | collected 2016-06-15 | reverse complement strand
GCTCAGTCAGTAGGCGACGGAGACGAGGTAGAGCCCCCACGGTGGCGCGGTCGTCCCCGCGTCGGACCGTGGGCGGCCGTCGAGCAGCGCCGCGAGCTCCTCGGGCTCGACCTCGAGCATCGTCCCCACCAGCGTTCGAACCATGCGCCTCAGGTAGCTGTTCGCCGTGATCTCGAAGTCAAGGTGCTCGCCGCGGCGAAACCACTCCGCCCGCTCGACGAGGCGGACGAAGACCTGGTGCTGCGTCACGGTCGGCGTGAACGCGCGAAAGTCGTGCTCGCCGCGCAGCAGCGCCGCGCTTGCGTTGAGCCGCTCCTCCTCGAGCCGCCGGGTCAGCCACCAGGAGCGGCGGTGCTCGAACGGCGACGGCGTGCTCCGGTTGAAGATGCGATAGCGGTAGCTGCGCGAGCGCGCCGAGAAGCGCGCGTGGAAGTCAGCCACCACTTCTTCCGCCGACACGACCGAGACCTCGTCGGGCAGGCGCGTGTTCAGCGCCTTTGCCGTGCGCGCCGCCGGCGGACCGCCCACGACGTCAACCGAGACGACGTTCCCGAGCGCGTGCACGCCCGTGTCGGTGCGGCCCGCGACGGCGATGCTCCCGAACGACTCGAAGGTCTGCGCGAGCGCGTCGCCGAGCACACCCTCCACGGTCGCCAGTCCCCGCTGGGCCGCCCAGCCGCGAAACGGCGTGCCGTCGTACTCGACCGTCAGCTTGAGCCGCACGTCAGGCGTCCCTGACTCTATTTGTCAGGAGTGCCTTATGCTCTAGGTCTTTGCACACCGCCTGATACACTCTACTCTAATGTCCGACGAGCACACCTTCCTCCTACAGCGCGTCCAGCCGGCGATGGTCGGGCTCATCGACGGCTCCCTGTCGACCCTCGCCCCGATCTTCGCAATCGCGCTCGCGTCGCACGATCCGCGGTACGCCTTCATCGCCGGTCTTGCGACCTCCCTCGGCGCTGCGGTGAGCATGGGCTTCTCGGAGGCGCTCTCGGACACGGGCGAGCTGACCGGCCGAGGCAGTCCTGTCATGCGCGGCACGATCACCGGCGGCGGCACGTTCCTGGGCGGAATCCTCCACACCCTGCCGTTTCTGATCCCGCACTACCACGCGGCCCTCTTCTTCGCGACCGCGGTCGTCGCCTTCGAGCTGATGGTGCTCGCGTACCTGCGCTGGAAGTTCTTCCAGGACACCTTCGTCCGCGCACTCGGCATCGTCACCTTCGCCGGCCTCATCATCGCCGCGCTCAGCGCGGGCCTCGGTTCGCTGCTCGGCACCCCCGTCGCCGGTTAGCCCACCGGCTCGACGACGAGCGTGAGGCCCTCGACGTCACGGATGCGGACGCGTTGACCCGGGGCTCCTCCGCGCTGCTGCCACAGCTCGCCCCGAACGCGCACCCAACCGTCGTCGTTGACGACCGTCTCGGCGCCGATCAGCGCCTCGGCGCCGACGGCCGCCCGGCGCCGGTGCGACCAGCGCCACCAGAACCACGCCTCGCCAAGCTCAATGGCACCGCCACCCGCAATAACGGCCCACTCCCACCCGCCGTCGACCACGAACAACGCCAGCATGACGGCAACGACGAGAGCCATTTCACGCAATGATGCCCCACTGACCCTCAGCTCTTGGTGAACCGGCGTCCCGCGCGCGGAGGCCAGACCGCGCTCTGGCCGCAGCGCAAAGTGCGGCTACGTCACGCGTGCCCTACCCGTAGAAAGTGCGTAGCACTTTCTACGGTTCGTAGTCGACCAGTTCGAGGTACACCATCTCGGCCGAGTCGCCCAGGCGCGTGCCGAGCTTCACGATCCGGGTGTACCCGCCGGGCCGGTCGGCCATGCGAGGCGCGACGTCGGCGAAGAGCTGGTGCACGACCTCCTGGGAGTGGAGCTCTGAGAGCACCTGCCGCCGCGCGTGCAGGTCACCGCGCCGGCCCAGCGTGATCATCTTCTCTGCGTACGGCTTGACCGCCTTGGCCTTCGCCTCGGTCGTCTTGATCCGCCCGTGCTCGATCAGCGAGCACGCGAGGTTCGCGTATAACGCCCTCCGGTGCGACGCGTCGCGGCCGAGCTTCTTGCCGGTCCTGCCGTGCTGCATTAGTGGTGCACCACGATTACTCGAGGCCTCCCCCGCCGTTGTCGCCGCGGAGGTTGAGGCCGTGCTGCTGCAGGGTCTCCTTGACCTCCTCGATCGACTTCTTGCCGAAGGAGCGGACGCCGAGCTCGAGCTCCTCGATCGGGAAGTTCTCCATCCCGTGCGCGAGCGCCGCCTCTGGGCCCACACCGTCGCCGGCGATCGCCGCCGACTCGCCGAAGCCCTCCATCTTCTCGATGTCGGTGAAAATCGCGAGCTGGCGGATGAGGATCTCGGCCGCCTCGCCCAGCGCGTCCTTCGGCTCGACGGAGCCGTCGGTCGTGACGTCGAGCGTCAGCTTGTCGTAGTCGGTGCGCTGCCCGACGCGGGCAGACTCGACCGCATACGAGACGCGGCGCACGGGTGAGAAGATCGAGTCGATCGGGATCACGCCGATCGTGTGCTGGGGCCCGCGGTTGAGCTCTGCCGGCGAATAGCCGCGGCCGCGGCCGATCGTCAGCGTCATCTCGAGCCGGCCGTTCCCGGCGAGATTCGCGATCTCGAGCTCCGGATTCAGGAGCTCGAGCTCCGCCGGCGCCTCGATGTCGCCCGCCGTGACGGTGCCGGGGCCCTTCTTTGCGATGTGCACCTCGACCTCGGGCGAATCGCCGTGCAGGCGCGCGATGAGGTTCTTGAGGTTGAGCACGATGTCGGTCACGTCCTCGCGGACGCCCGGCAGCGTCGTGAACTCGTGCGCGGTGCCCTCGACCTTCACCGAGGTGACCGCAGCGCCCTCGAGAGAGGAGAGCAGCACACGGCGCAGCGAGTTGCCGAACGTGTGGCCGAAGCCGCGATCGAGCGGCTCGATGACGAAGACCCCGCGGTGATCGTCGACGTCCTCGTGGACGATCTTCGGGATCTGGAAGTTCATTTCACGTGTCGCCAAGAATGTTCCCTTCTTCCTTGTTACTTCGAATAGAGCTCGACGATGAGCTGTTCCTGGACCGGCGTGTCGATCTCGGTGCGCTCGGGCTGCTTCAGCACCTTGCCGGTGAGGCCGTCGTGGTCAGCCTGGAGCCATGGCGCGACGGTCGACACGAGATCGGTCGCGTCGCGGATCACCTGCTGCGCCGACGAGTTGGGCGCCACGGTGACGATGTCGTCCGGGCGGACCTGGTAGCTCGGGATGTTCACGCGGCGGCCGTTGACGTGGAAGTGGCCGTGGCGCACGAGCTGGCGGGCCTGCGCGCGCGAGGCGGCGAAGCCGAGCCGATAGACGACGTTGTCCAGGCGAGTCTCGAGCAGGCGCAGCAGCTCCTCGCCCGTGACGCCGGAGCGGCGGGACGCCTTCTCGTAGTAGTTGCGGAACTGCTTCTCGAGCAGGCCGTAGTAGCGGCGCGCCTTCTGCTTCTCGCGCAGCTGGAGCAGGTACTCGCTCTGCTTGATCCGGCCGCGGCCGTGCTCACCCGGCGGATACGAGCGCCGCTCGATCGCGCACTTCTCGGTGAGGCAGCGCTCCCCCTTCAGGAAGAGCTTCAAGCCTTCGCGCCGGCAGATGCGGCACTTCGGACCCAAGTCTCTTGCCAACTAGACCCTTCTCCTCTTCCGCGGCCGCACGCCGTTGTGCGCCTGCGGTGTCACGTCCTTGACGCTGATGATCTCGAGCCCCGCGGCCTGGAGCGAGCGGATCGCCGTCTCGCGTCCCGAGCCCGGGCCCTTCACGAATACCTCCACCTTCTGGAGGCCGTGCTCCATTCCCTTCCGCGCGCACGCGTCGGCGGTGACCTGCGCCGCGAACGGCGTGGACTTGCGCGAGCCCTTGAACCCGGCCGACCCGGCGGACTCCCACGCGATCACGTTGCCCTCCTTGTCGGTGAGGGCGACGATCGTGTTGTTGAAGCTCGTCTTGATGTGCGCCTGACCGATCGCGATGTTCTTGCGGACGCGGCGGCGCGCGCGACCACGGGTCGCCTGACGACGGGGAGGCGCCATTTACTTCGCCTTCTTCCCGCGACTGACGGTCTTCTTGGGGCCCTTGCGTGTCCGGGCGTTCGTCTTCGTCCGCTGCCCGTGCGTCGGCAGTCCGCGCCGATGGCGGAGCCCGCGGTAGGCGCCGATCTCCGAGAGGCGCTTGATCGCCTGCGTGCGCTCGCGGCGGAGATCGCCCTCGACCTCGAGGTTCGTGTCGATGTAGTTGCGGAGCTTCGTCACCTCGTCATCGGTGAGGTCGCGGATCTTCGTGTCCGCCGAGATGCCGATCTCGTCCGCGATCTTCCGCGCCGTCGGCTGTCCGATGCCGTAGATGTACGTCAGCCCGATCTCGAGCCGCTTCTGGTTCGGGAGGTTCACTCCGGCGATGCGCGCCACTAGTGGGTCTCCTTGTAGTCACGGTGGATGCCCGGGGCGTCCACACCAAGCGATGCAAGGACGCAGGGAGCGCTCGTGGCGGCTGCCACGGGCGCGACCGAGGACGCGGCAGCGCGCCGTGTGTGGGCGCGCCGGGCGCCGCCGATGGCTGCGAGGAGGCTCACTACTGCTAACCCTGCCTTTGCTTGTGTCTCGGGTTGGAGCAGATGACCATGGTTGTGCCGTGCCGCTTGATCACGCGGCAGCGTTCGCACATTGGTTTGACGGACGGGCGTACTTTCATCTCAACGATGCCTGTAGGTGATTCGACCGCGGTTGAGGTCGTACGGGCTGAGCTCCACTTTGACCTTGTCGCCCGGCAGGATGCGGATGTAGTGCTTGCGCATCTTGCCGGAGATGGTCGCCAGGACGTCATGCCCGGTATCCAGCTGCACCCGGAACATCGTGCTCGGGAGCGCCTCGGTTACCTCGCCTTCCACCTCGATCTTCTCTTCCTTCTCGGGCATTTCCTTTCGTTCCGGTGCCTACAAAGGGGTCTTTCCGCGCACGGCAAAGCCGCTTGGCGGTCGGTCATCGTAGCAAAGCGGCTCCGGCCTTCGTCAGGATCCGGGGCCCTTCGGCGGTTACGGCCACGGTGTGCTCGAAATGGGCGGCGAGGGACTCATCGACCGACGAGATCGACCAGTCGTCGTCGTGGACGTAGACCTCGGGCCGCCCGGCCGTGATCATCGGCTCGATCGCGAGCGTCATCCCCTCCTGGAGCAGCGGTCCGCGTCCGGGAGGGCCGTAGTTCGGGATCTGAGGGTCCTCGTGGTACGAGCGGCCGACGCCGTGGCCGACGAGGCTCCGCACGACCGAGAAGCCGGCCTCCTCGACCACTGTCTGGACGGCGTGCGAGATGTCCGAGAGCGCATTCCCGATCCGCGCCTCCGCGATCCCGGCGGCGAGCGCCTCCTGGCACACGTCGAGGAGCCGCTGCGCCTCGGCGGTGATCTCCCCCACGGGCAGGGTCACCGCGCTGTCAGCGACGAGGCCGTCGAGAGTCACGCCGAGATCGACGGAGATGAGGTCGCCCTCCTTCGCGCGATACCCGTCGGGAATGCCGTGGACGACCATCGAGTTCGGCGAGATGCAGAGCGCCGCGGGAAAGCCCTTGTAGCCCTTGGAGGTCGGGATGCCGCTCTTCGATGCGATGTGCTCGTCGGCGATGCGGTCGAGCTCGAGCATCGAGATGCCCGGCTCGAGGTGCTCGGCGACGAGCTGCAACGTCTCGTGGACGAGCTCGCCGGCGCGGGCCATGCCCTCGATCTCCTGTTTGGACTTGCGGATGATCATGGTTTCAAGCGCGGGCCTCCACCGCAGAGAGTGCCTGCTGGATCTCGTGGAAGACGTCCTCGATCGATCGGTCGGCGTGGATGCCGACGACGTTTCCCCGCGTCGAGCGGTAGTACTCGCCGAGCGGCGCTGTCTCCTTGTCGTACTGCGCGAGCCGGTTGTAGATCGCCTCGGGCGTGTCGTCGGACCGGTTCTCGTCCGCCGCACGCTTCAGCAGCCGGTCGAGCAGCTGCTGCCGGTCGGGCACGTGGAAGTCGAAGACGATGTCGATCGAGCGGCCGAGCTCCTGGAGGAGGTCGTCGAGCGCTTCGGCCTGCACCATCGTGCGCGGGAAGCCGTCGAGCACGAACCCCGGCAAGGTGTCGCCGCGGTCGAGCCGGTCTCGGATCAGCCTGATTATCAGCTCGTCGTCGACGAGGTCGCCCCGGTCGTAGACCTCGCGCAGCTCGGCCCCGAGCTCCGTCGGCCGCTCCTTCATCTCGCGGATCATGTCGCCGGTTGCGATGTGCGGCACGCCGTAGGTCGCCGCGATCTTCTTCGCCTGCGTGCCCTTCCCCGACCCCTGCGGCCCCAGGATGAGAGCGTTCAGCGAAGGAATCCTTCGTAGTGGCGCATCATCATCTGGGATTCCATCTGCCGCATCGTGTCGAGCGCGACGCCCACGACGATCAGGACGGAGGTGCCGCCGAGGGCGCGGCCCGTCTGCTGCGAGAAGTGGAAGTACTTGATGAAGAGGCTCGGCGCGATCGCGATCGTCGCGAGGAACAGCGAGCCGGGCAGCGTGAGCCGCTGGAGCACCCTGTCGAGGTAGGCGGCCGTCGGCGGGCCCGGACGGATGCCGGGGATGTACCCGCCGTACTTGCGCAGGTTATCCGCCTGGTCGACCGGGTTGAACTGGACCGACGTATAGAAGTAACAGAAGATGATGATCAGGAAGCCCTCCATTGCGAGGTAGATCGTGCTCGTCGGCTGGAAGTTGCGATTCACGAAGCCCGACCACGAGGGGACGAACTCCGCAATCGTCGGGGGGAGGGCCATGATCGCCGCCGCGAAGATGACCGGAATAACGCCGGCCATGTTCACGCGCAGCGGCATGTAGGTCGAGCCGCCGGTGGTTTGTCGGTTCCCCAGCTGTCGCCGCGCGTACTGCACCGGAATGCGCCGCTGACCTTCTTGCACGTAGACCACCGAGGCGACCACCGCGAGCGCGATGATCGGGAAGAAGAGCCGTTCCATCGTCCCGCCGTTGATCCAGGCGCTGACGCCGCTCGGGGCGTAGGCGAGGATCGAGGCGAAGATCAGGAGCGAGATGCCGTTGCCGACGCCGCGCTTCGTGATCTGCTCGCCCATCCACATGAGGAGCGCGCATCCGGCCGTGAGGGTGAGGATGATGATCACGAGTCGGCCGGCGTTCACGTTCGGGAGCGCCTGCTGCCGCTTGAAGAGGAACGCGTAGCCCGTCGCCTGGGCGGCGGCGAGCGCAATCGTCAGGTAGCGCGTGTACTGGTTGATCCGCGCATAACCCGCCTCGCCTTCCTTCTGCAGCTGCTCGAGCTTCGGAACCACAACGGTCAGGAGCTGCACGATGATCGACGCCGTGACGTACGGCATGATCCCGAGCGCGAAGAGCGAGAAGCGCGAGAGCGCCGAGCCGGAGAAGAGGTTCAGCAGCGAGAGGATGCCGCCGCCGGAGAAGAGGCTCTGGAGCGCGTTCTGGTCGACGCCCGGCGCCGGCACCCACGAGCCGAGGCGGTAGGCAGCGAGAACGGCGGCGGTGAAGAGCACCCGCTTGCGCAGCTCGGGGACGCGCCACGCATTCGAGAGCCAGGAGAACATTGCTATTCCTCCGGGGCTTCCGCGGATGCCTCAGGAGCTTCCGCTCCTGCCTTGTCGACCGGTGTCTCGTCGCCGGCCTCTGCGGCCGCCTGCTCTTCGGGCTCAGGCGTCTCCGCCGGCTTGGCGTGCTTGCGCTGCTTGCGCTCCTTCGGCTCGCGCAGGAGCTCGACGGTGCCGCCGGCTGCCTCGATCTTCTCGCGCGCTGTGGCTGAGATCGCGTGCAGGCGGACGACGAGCTTCTTCGAGATCTCGCCGGTGCCGAGCAGCTTCACGTCGATCTTCGTGTTCTTGAGGATGCCCTTCTCGACGAGCGACTCGGGCGTGACCTCGTCGCCCGCCTCGAAGCGGTCGAGGTCGCGGACATTGACCGGGTGCGTATACGTGCGGAAGGGGCCGACCGGGTAGGCGTCTTTCGACGTAGAGCCGCGCAGCTTGCCGATCCGCATGTGGATCGGCATCTGGCCGCCCTCGAACCCGGCGCGCATCTTGTGCGAGCCTGCACGCGACTTCTGGCCCTTGATCCCGCGACCGGCGTAGCGCCCCTTGCCGGAGCCCAGGCCGCGGCCGACACGCTTGCGATCCTTCCGCTCCTGCGCCGGCTTGAGATTCGACAGGTTCAGCTGCTCGCCCACTATGCCTCCTCCACCTTCACGAGGTGGCGGACCTTACGCAGCATGCCTGCGAGCACCGGGCTCTCGGAGTGCTCGCGCGAGCGGCCGATCTTGCCGAGCCCGAGCGCGCGCAGCGTGCCGCGGTGCCGCTCGGTCTGGCCGATCTGGCTCTTGACCTGGGTGATCCGCACCTTTGGCACTACGAGTCGTCCTTCTTCTTGCGCGAGAGGCGGCGCTTCGGCTTCTGCTCGGCAACAGGAGCCTCCTCCGGGGCGGCGGGAGCAGGCTCCTCGACCACCGGAGGCTCCTCGGCGGCGGCCTCGGCTGCGGGCTCCTCGACCTTCGGCTTCGGCGTGCGCTTCGGCTTCTCCTCGACAGGAGCAGCCTCCTCTGCGACTGGGGCCTCCTCCACCGGCGGCGCGGCTTCCTCGACGACCGGCGCCTCGAGCTCGACGACAGCGCTGACCGCCGCGACTGCCTCCTCCGGCTCGACTTTGATCGCCCGGACCGGCAGCACTTCGCTGATCTGCTTGCCGCGGATCCTCGCGACGTCCTCCGGACGGCGCAGGTCCTGCAGCGCGGCGACGGTCGCCTTCGCCATGTTGATCGGGTTCGTCGTGCCGAGGCTCTTCGCGAGCACGTTCCGCACACCGCCGAGCTCGAGCACCGCGCGGACGCCGCCGCCCGCGATGACGCCCGTACCTTCGGACGCCGGGCGCAGCATCACGCGCGCCGCGTCGAACCGGCCCAGCACCTCGTGGGTGATCGTCGAGCCGTGCTTGGGCACCGTGAACATGTTCTTCTTCGCGTCCTCGACCGCCTTCGTGATGGCGAGCGGGACCTCGCGCGCCTTGCCGTAGCCGACCCCGACGCGGTCGACTTCGTCGCCGACGACGACGAGCGCAGTGAACGAGAAGCGCCGGCCGCCCTTCACGACCTTGGCGACGCGGTTGATCTCGACCACGCGCTCCTTGAGCTCGCGGGTCTCTGAAAAATCGACAGCCATTAGAACTGAAGCCCTCCCTCGCGCGCGCCGTCTGCGAGCGCCTTCACGCGGCCGTGGTACAGGTAGCCGGCGCGATCGAACACGCACGCCTGCACACCGGCCTGCTTTGCGGCCGCGGCAAGCTGCTTGCCGACCTCCGCCGCCTGCTCGGTCTTGTCGCTCTTGACCGAGCTCTTGAGCGCGAGCCACGACGACGCAGCCACCGTGCGACCGGCGATGTCGTCGACGAGCTGCGCGGCGATGCCGCGGTTGGAGCGGTGGACGACGAGGCGCGGCGTCTCGGCCGTGCCCTTCACGCGGCCGCGGACGCGGCGGTGGCGCCGCTTGCGGGCTTCGCGAACGGTCAGGCTAGGCACGCTTACCAACCTTTCTGCGGACGTACTCGCCCTCGTAGCGGATGCCCTTGCCCTTGTACGGCTCCGGCGGGCGAACCTTGCGAATCTCGGCGGCCGTCTGCCCGACGACCTGCTTGTCGATGCCCTTCACGACGACCTGCGTCGGGATAGGAACCTCGAACGTGATCCCGGTGCGCGGCTTCATGACCACTGGATGCGAGTAGCCGACGCTGAGCTCCAGGTCGGTGCCCTTGAGCGTGGCGCGGTAGCCGACGCCCTGGATCTCGAGGCGCTTCTCGAAGCCCTTCGTCACGCCCTCGACCATGTTCGCGACGAGCGTCCGGGTCAGACCGTGCAACGCACGATCCTCACCGCGCTCGGTCGGGCGGGCCACGGTCACGACGCCCTCGGCCTGCGAGATCTCCATGCGCTGCGGAACCTCCTGCTGGAGGGAGCCGAGCGGGCCGCTGACGGCCACACGCCCAGGCTCCACCTGGACGGTCACGCCGCCGGGGACTTCGATCGGTCTTTTGCCAATGCGACTCATGTCGTTCTCACCAGATGAAGCACACGACCTCGCCGCCGATGCCGCGCTCCTCCGCGGTCCGTGCGGTCACAAGGCCAGACGACGTGGACAGGATTGCGACACCCATCCCGCCCAGCACGCGCGGCAGGCGTTCCTTCCGCGCGTACACCCGGCGGCCCGGCTTCGACACGCGCTTCAGGCCACTGATGACCCGCTCGCGGTTCCGGCCGAACTTGAGGTCGATGACCAGGGTATCGAAGGATTCGCCTTTCACGGTGTGGTAGTCGCGGATGTAGCCCTCCTCTTTGAGGAGCCGCGCGATGTCGACCTTCATCCTCGAGGTCGGCATCTCAACCTTCTCGTGCAGCGCCTTGTTGGCGTTGCGGATGCGGGTGAGCATGTCTGCGATCGGATCGGTCAGCATCGTCTCTCGCCTACCAGCTCGACTTCGTCATGCCCGGGATCGTGCCCTGATGCGCGAGCTCGCGCAGGCAAATCCGGCACAGCCCGAACTTTTTGAACACCGCGCGCGGCCGGCCGCACCGGTTGCACCGCGTGTACGCGCGCACCTTGTACTTCTGGGGCCGCTTCTGCTTGACGACGAGCGATGTCTTCGCCACTGCCTAGTCCCTCCTCTCGCCCTCGGCGCTGAACGGCAGGCCCATGGCCTGGAGCAGTGCGCGGGCGTGGTCGTCGGTCTCGGCGGTAGTCGTGATCGTCACGTCGAGCCCGCGGACCTCCTTGACGTCGTCGTAGTTGATCTCCGGAAAGATGATTTGCTCCCGCACGCCCATCGAGTAGTTGCCGCGGCCGTCGAACGATTGCGGGTTCAGCCCGCGGAAGTCGCGGATTCGGGGCAGCGCGATCGAGATGAGCCGGTCGAGGAACTCGTACATGCGGGCGCCCCGCAGCGTGACCTTCGCGCCGATCGGCATGCCCTCGCGAATCTTGAACTGCGCGACCGACTTCCGGGCACGGCGCACCTGCGCACGCTGCCCGGCGATGATCGTCAGCTCTTCGATCGCGGCGTCGAGCTGCTTGGCGTCGTTCTTCGCCTCGCCGACGCCCATGTTGAGCGTGATCTTCGCGATGCGCGGCACCTGCATGATCGACTTCACGCCGAGCTCGTCCTTCAGGCGAGGACGGAGCTCGTTGTCGTAGCGGTCCTTGAGACGCGGCGTATAGGTCTCGGTTGTCGCCATCACCGGTCGATCTCCTGACCGCAGTCGGCGTGCCTGCACACGCGCACGCGAATCGTCTTGTCCTTCGTCGTGCGCAGGTGCGTCCCGACGCGCGTGGGCCGCTTGCAGGTCGGGCACACGACCATCACGTTGGAGACGGGCAGCGGCGAGGCCTGCTCGATCCGGCCGCCCGGGATGATCTGCGGGCCGCCCATGCGGCTCGAGTTCTGGATCGGCCGCGGGCGCCGGTGCCGCACGATCATGTTGAGGTTCTCGACGAGGACGCGCTGGTCCTTCGGGCTCGCCTCGAGGACCCGGCCCTGCTTGCCGCGGTCCTTGCCCTTCATGACCTGCACGGTGTCGCCCTTGCGCACCTTCAGTGTTTGTGCCACGACTACAAGACCTCCGGTGCGAGTGAGACGATTTTCATGAAGTTGCGCTCGCGCAGCTCGCGGGCCACCGGTCCGAAGATGCGGGTGCCGCGCGGGTTGCGCTGGTTGTCGATGATCACAGCGGCGTTCTCGTCGAACGCGATCGTGGTGCCGTCGTTCCGGCCGAACGGCTTCTTCGTGCGCACGACGACCGCGCGCACGACCTCGCCCTTCTTCACGGCGCCCTGCGGCGTCGCCGTCTTGACGGTGCCGACGATGATGTCGCCGACGCGCGCATAGCGACGGTGGTGCCCGCCCATCACGCGGATGCAGAGCAGCTCGCGGGCGCCCGTGTTGTCGGCCACCTTCAGGCGGGATTCTTGCTGGATCACTGACCGTCGCCTCCCGTGTAGGTCGTGCCTGATCGCCGCGCACGGTGGTGACTGGCAAGGACGCAGGGAGCGTTCGTGGCCAGCGGCCACGGGCGCGACTGAGGACGCGGCCAGGCGCCGCCGTGTGCGCCCGAGCGGGTGCGAGATACGCGGGTGGTGGCGGTCACTTGGCGACCTCGACGATCTCGGCCAGGCGCCAGTGCTTCGTCTTCGACAGCGGGCGCGTCTCGACGATCCGGACAACGTCACCCACGTGCGCGCTGTTCTGCTCGTCGTGCGCATGGAACTTCGTCGAGCGGCGGATCACCTTCTTGTACTTGGGATGCGAGCGGATCGACTCGACCTTCACGACGATCGTCTTATCCATCGCGTCGGACACGACGACGCCACGCCGCTCCTGGCGGCGGCCGCGATCGTGCTCCGGCTTCTCCTCCCGCGAGATCGGCTTGCGCTCGGTTGCGACCTCATGCTTCGGCCGCGTCTTCTGCGGACGCAGGGACCGCGGCAGCCGCTTGCTCTTCTTCTTCG
>WNGE01006855.1_pt1 | contig 12563 bp, 11 predicted proteins | sample 5400651 | NCBI WGS metagenome assembly WNGE01 (sample SAMN13153370, study PRJNA577476) | soil metagenome | isolation source: 60 cm soil or saprolite under grassland replicate 2 | place: USA:California | collected 2016-06-15 | reverse complement strand
GAGGACCCCGCCACCCAGGTGGCGCTCGAGGAAGCGCGCTTCGAGGACCCCGAGTTCCAGGTCGGCGACGTGCTGGAGGAGGAGGTGCCCTTCGAGGCGTTCGGCCGCACGGCGGTGCAGGCGGCGAAGCAGCGCATCATCCAGCGGGTCCGCGAGGGTGAGCGGGCGCGCATCCGTGAGGAGTTCACGGACAAGGTGGGCGACCTGTTGTCGGGTGAGGTGCAGCAGATCGAGCGCGGCAAGATCGTGGTGATGCTCGCCAAGTTCCGGGAGGCCGAGGCGATCATCCCGTATCGCGAGCAGAACCACCGCGAGCACTTCCATCAGGGCGATACCATCCGGGCCGTGCTCAAGCGCATCGAGGAGACGCCCAAGGGGCCCCGGCTGATCCTGTCGCGCGCTGACCCCCTGTTCGTCAAGGCGCTCTTCAAGCTCGAGGTGCCGGAGGTCCAGCAACAGATCGTGGAGATCCGCGCCACGGCCCGGGAGGCGGGGAGCCGCACTAAGATCGCCGTGTCGTCGCGGGACGACTCGATCGATCCGGTGGGGGCGTGCGTGGGCCTCAAGGGCTCGCGCGTGCAGGCGGTGGTGAACGAGCTGGGAGGCGAGCGCATCGACATCGTGCCGTGGTCGCCCGACCCCGAGCGGTTCGCCAAGCTGTCTCTCGCTCCGGCGCGCGTCGCCAAGGTGTTCTCCGATCCCGAGACGAAGACGATCCAGGCGATCGTGGACGAGGACCAGCTCTCGCTCGCCATCGGGCGCAACGGCCAGAACGTGCGCCTCGCCTCCGAGCTGACCGGCTGGAAGATCGACCTGTACTCGAGCCGCGAGTGGCTCGAGCGCGGCGGCGAAGGGCCGTTGTTCGCGCCGCTGCCGCCGGTCGAGGAGGAGGCCGCCACCAAGGTCGCGCTGCGTGAGCTCAAGGGCCTGCCGGTCGAGCTGGTCGACGTGCTGGAGCAGGCGGGCCACAAGACCTTGCAGGACATCCTGGATCTCGAGCGCGAGGACGTGGAGAAGATCCCGGGCATGACCCCGGAGCTGACGGACAAGCTCATGGCCTTCCTGACCGAGATGACGGAGGAAGGCGGGGACGAGGAGCCGGCGCCCGGCGACGGGGCGCCGGCACCTGCGGCATGACCGAGCGACTGCTGCGGCTGCTGGGGCTCGGCGTGCGAGGCGGGGGCGGTCGGGTGGTGGTCGGCGTCGCGGGGGTGCGGGCCCGCCTGCAGCGCGACGCGCTGGCCTGCGTGGTGCTCGCGGCGGATGCCTCCGCGCGCACGCGGGAGAAGGTGGAGCGCCTGGCCCGGGCTCGCCGCGTGCCGGTGCTGGTCGGACCGGCGGCCGAGCGGCTCGGAGCGGGATTGGGGCGAGCGCCCGTGCAGGCGGTCGGCGTGGCGGATGCCGCGCTGGCGCACGGGCTGGTCGGGTCTGTGGAGGAGTGAGTGACGACGACGCGGATTCACGATCTGGCGGCTGAATTCGGGATCTCCTCGGAGCAGCTCCTGGGCATGCTCAAGGAGCTGGACATCTTCGTGCGCAGCCATCTCTCACCGCTCAAGCCGGAGCAGGTGGCGCTGATGCGCGCGCGCTGGGAGCGGGAGAAGCGCAAGCAGAAAGACGGGCCCGCGCCGCCGAAGCGGCGCCGTGCCGTGAAGGCGGCCGAGCCGGTCGCGGCGGTGCCGGAGGCCCGGCCCAAGCGGCGCCGGCGCACCGCGGCCGAGATGGCGGCGGTCGACGCGGAAGCGCAGGCGGAAGCGGCGCTCGAAGCGGAGCGCGAGCTCAAGGCGCGTGAGGCGCTCGAAGCGGCCAAGGTGGTCGAGGAAGAGGCAAAGCCGTCGCTCGAGGAGCGCGCCGCCGCCCTGTTCAAGGACCTGCCCGCCCTGGAGGAGCCCGGCGTGGAGCCGCCGATCGCGGCGGCGGCCCTGGGCTCGGCGGCACCGCCGTCTCCCGCTGCCGCGTTCCCGCTGCCCCGCCCGGTGATCCCCACGCCCGTGCGCCCCAAGCCGGTCGCCAGCGCGACGCCCGGGGGCGCCGTGCCGCCGCGCCCCGTCGCCTCCGCCGCTCCCGGCGCCATCCCGATGGAGGAGCGGCGGCGCGAGAAGGGCAAGAAGCGCAAGAAGGGCAAGAAATCCCTCGTCGACCAGGAAGCGGTCGCGCAGAACATCTCGCGCACCCTCGCGTCGATCAAAGGCCCGGTGGCCCGCAAGGGCGTGCACCGCCGGGAAGAGGGGCCGAGCATGCGCGAGCAGCTCGAGGAAAAGCGCCGGGAAGAGAAGGAGCGCGAGAAGACGCTGGTGCGCGTCACGGAGTTCATCACCGTCTCCGAGCTCGCGAACATCCTGAAAGTCCCCGCCAAGGAGATCGTCGCCTTCGCCTTCAAGGAGCTCGGGCAGATGGTGACGATCAACCAGCGGCTCGATTTCGACATGATCGAGCTCATCGCGTCGGCGTTCGGCTTCCAGGCCGTGCGGGAGGAAGAGTATGCCCTCGCCGCCCCGGAAGAAGCCGTCAAGGAGGAGGCCGGCGACCTGCAGCCACGCTCGCCGGTGGTCACCGTGATGGGCCACGTCGATCACGGTAAGACCTCGCTCCTGGACTACGTCCGCAAGGCGAACGTCGTGGCGGGCGAAGCGGGCGGGATCACGCAGCACATCGGCGCTTACCAGGTCAAGCTCAAGGAGGGACGCTCGATCACGTTCCTCGACACGCCGGGCCACGAGGCGTTCACCGCGATGCGCGCGCGCGGGGCCCAGGTGACGGACATCGTGGTGCTCGTGGTGGCGGCCGACGACGCGATCATGCCGCAGACCATCGAGGCGATCTCCCACGCGAAGAACGCGGGCGTGCCGATCGTGGTGGCGATCAACAAGATCGACCTCCCGACCGCCAACGTGCAGAAAGTGAAGCAGGACCTGCTGGCCCACGGCGTGGTGCTGGAGGAGTTCGGCGGCACGACGCTCGCGACTCCGATCTCCGCCAAGACGGGCCAGAACGTCCAGGAGCTGCTCGACCAGATCCTGCTCCAGGCCGAGCTGCTCGACTTGAAGGCGAATCCTGGGCGCCGGGCCCAGGGCACCGTGCTCGAAGCGACCCTCGACCCCGGGAAGGGACCGCTGGCGACGATCCTCGTCCAGAACGGGACCCTGCGGGGAGGGGACGACTTCATCTGCGGGCAGTTCTACGGGCGGGTGCGCGCGATGTACGACGAGCGCGGCCAGACGGTCGAGGCCGCCGGCCCGTCGACGCCGGTGCAGGTGCTCGGCTTCGAGGGCGTGCCCGAGGCGGGCGACACGTTCCAGGTCATGGAGGACGCGGCGGCGGCGCGCGACATCGCGCAGAAGCGCCAGCGCCTCGAGCGCGAAGCGCAGCACCGCCGCACCGGCCGGGTGAAGACGCTCGAAGACTTCATGGCCGAGCGGGTGGACGGCGGCGCCGCGACGCTGCAAATCATCATCAAGGCGGATCAGGGCGGCCCGGCGGAGGCGCTGGCCGACGCACTCGCCCAGCTCTCGACGCCCGAGGTCAAGGTCGAGGTCGTGCACCGGGGGGTGGGCGCGATCACCGATTCCGACGTGCTGCTCGCCAAGGCCTCGAACGCCATCATCATCGGATTCCACGTGCGGCCCGACTCCAACGCGCGTGCCTCGGCGGAGCGCGAGAAGGTCGAGATCCGCACCTACCGCATCATCTACGAAGCCGTGGAAGAGGTGAAGGCCGCGATGGAGGGCCTGCTCGCCCCCGAGAAGAAGGAAGTGGTGCTGGGCGAGGCCGAGGTGCGGCAGCTGTTCAAGATCGCGAAGGTGGGTACCATCGCCGGGAGCTTCATCCGCTCGGGCGTCATTCCGCGGACGGCGCGCGTGCGTGTGATCCGCGACGGTGTCGAGGTGTACGACGGGACGCTCGCGTCGCTCAAGCGCTTCAAGGACGACGTGCGCGAGGTGCGCGAGGGCTTCGAGTGCGGCATCGGAGTAGAGAACTTCAACGACTTGAAGGTCGGCGACTTGATCGAGGCCTACCGCGTCGAGGAAGTGGCCCGCTCGCTCGGCGCCGGGAGTGCGGCGAAGGGCGGCTGAGCCATGGTCGTGGGGGTGATGACGTGGGAGCTGCACCTCGCGGCATGCCGCTCCCTCAAGGACAAGCGGCACGTCTTGAAGAGCCTCAAGGACCGCCTCCACAACCAGTTCAACGTCTCCGCGGCGGAGACGGCGCACCACGATCTGTGGCAGCGAGCCGAGGTGACGGTGTGCGTGGTGGCCACCGACCGCGGGCACGCCCAGAGCGTGCTGCGGCACGCAGATCGCTTGATCGAGGGGGCCGACGGCGCGCGGATCGTGGACACGAGCACGAGCTTCTTCTGACATGGTGCGCAGACCGAGCCGCCACCGCCCCGAGCGCGTGGCGGAGGCCATTCGCCAGACGGTGGCGGCGTTCCTCACGGGCAACGTGCGGGACCCGCGCGTCGGCTTCGTGACCGTCACCGGCGTGGAGGTGTCGGCCGACCTGGGGCACGCGCGTGTCCGGGTGAGCGTGATGGGGAGCGAGGAGGAGAAAGGGAAGTCGCTCGAGGGACTCGCGAGCGCCGCCCGCTTCCTCCGGGCCCAGATCGCCAAGGAGCTGCCCCTGCGGGTGACGCCGGAGCTGCGCTTCGAGCTCGACCGCGGGCTCGAGCACGCCCAGCAGATCGACCGGGTGCTGCGCGACCTCGAGGAGGACGCGGGCTGATCTCCGGCGTCGCGCTGGTCGCGAAACCTGAAGGGCCCACGTCGCACGACGTCGTGTCGCTCGTGCGCCGGGCCCTCGGCACCGAGCGGGTGGGGCACCTCGGCACGCTCGACCCGTTCGCGGCGGGGCTGCTCGTGATCGTGGTGGGGCGGGCCACCCGCTTGGCGGCGTTCGCGCTCGAGTGGGACAAGGCGTACGAGGGCGTGATCCGGCTGGGTGTGACGACGGCGACCGACGATGCCACGGGTGCGCCGGTGGCCACGTCGGACGGGTGGCGCGGGCTGGATCGGGCGCGGGTGGAGCAGGCTGTGGCGGGGTTGCGAGGCGCTTACGAGCAGCGGCCGCCTGCGTATTCGGCCGTGAAGGTGGCGGGAGAGCGCGCCTACCGGCGGGCGCGCCGGGGCGAGCCGGTCGCGCCGCCCCCGCGGCGCGTCGCAGTGAGCGAGCTCGACCTGGTGTCGTGCGAGCCGCCGGACCTCGCGTTCCGCGCCACGGTGAGCGGCGGCACGTATGTGCGCGCCCTGGCGCGGGATCTGGGCGAGGCGTTGGGTTGCGGAGCGCATCTCGCTCGGTTGACGCGGACGCGCGTCGGACCGTATCGGCTCGCCGATGCGGTGCCGCCAGAGAGCGTGACGGCCGGCGCGCTGCGCGATTCCGCCGAGCTCGTCCGGGGATTGCCGCGCCGCGAGCTCGACGCGGCCGAACGTGACGCGGTGCTGCACGGCCGGCCGCTGCCGGCGGAGCGGGGAGAAGGTGCCAGGGTGGCGCTGTTCGCGGGCAGCGAGCTCGTCGCCGTAGCGGAACGCGTCGGGGAGGTGCTCAAGCCCCGGGTCGTGGTGGCCGAGCCGTGAGCGGCGTGGTCGCCACCGTCGGAACGTTCGACGGCATCCACCGGGGGCATCAGGCGGTGCTGAAAGAGGTGGTGCGGCGCGCGCGGGCGACCGGGCGTCCCAACCTGCTCGTCACGTTCGATCCGCATCCGCTCGAGGTCGTGAACCCGAGCGCGGCACCGCGGCTCCTGACGCTGCCCGAGGAGAAACGGGTGCTCGCGGCGGCGCTCGGCGTGGGGCGGGTCGAAGTCGTGGCGTTCACGCCTGAGCTGGCGCGGCTCGGCCCCGAGGAATTCGTGCGCGCTGTGCTGCGGGCGCGGTTCGGCATGGAGGAGCTGGTGCTGGGCTACGATCACGGCTTTGGGCGCGGTCGCTCGGGCGACGTGGACCTGGTGCGGCGGCTCGCGCGCGAGGACGGATTCGCCGTCGCGGTCGTACCCGCCGTGACGGACGACGGCCAGGCGATCTCGTCGTCGCTGATCCGTACCGCGGTGGCGCACGGCGACCTGGCGTCGGCCCGGCGCGGGCTGGGGCGGCCGTACAGCCTGCGCGGCGTGGTGGAGCGGGGGGCGGGGCGCGGCCGGACGATCGGGGTGCCGACGATCAATCTCACGTCCCCCGATCCCCGAAAGCTGCTGCCGCCCGACGGGGTATACGCCGTGCGGGTACAAGTGGAGGGGAAAGGGGACGGGGGCAGGGTGGCACGGTACGGCGGGATGATGAACCAGGGCGCGCGGCCGACCTTCGGTGTGCACGCGCGCGGGCTCGAGATCCATCTGTTCGACTTCACCGGCGACCTGTACGGGACAACGGTGACGGTGGAGTGGGTGCACCGCTTGCGCGACGTCCAGACGTTCCCCTCGCGCGAGGCGCTGACCGACCAGATCGGGCGCGACGCCACGGCGGCGCGCGCGGTCCTCAACGGGTAGGGGACGCGATGTTTCACACGATTCGCTCACGACTGATCGCGATCGGGCTTCTCTTGGCCCTGAGCATCTGGGCGCTAATCCCGACCGACACCACGCAGCGCGTCCGCGACGCCGTGACGGGCCGGATGAAGGACACGACCATCCGGCGCGTCCCCATCAACCTCGGGCTCGACCTGCAGGGCGGGATTCACCTGGCGCTCGAGGTGGATCAATCGAAAGGGCCGGTGCCCGATTGCGCCGACGCCATCCAGCGCGCGCAGCGGGTGGTGCGCACGCGGATCGACGAGTTCGGCACCACCGAGCCCGTGGTCCAGCTCCAGGGACGCTGCCGCTTGATCGTCGAGCTGGCGGGTGAGAAGGACCCCAACCGCGCCAAAGCCATCATCCAGCGCACCGCGTTCCTCGAGTTCCGCATCACCGACATGAAAAACCTGTTCCGCGATGCGCTCCCCGACATCGACAAGGCGCTGCGGCAGGCCGGCGTCAAGACGTCGGGCCAGGGCGCTGCGGCCGCCAGCGTGACGCAGCTGTTCGGCACCGACACGGGCAAGGCCAAGGGGAAGCCGGCGAAGGGCAAGGCCGCCGCGAAGGACACGAGCGACCTGAATGCGCCGGGCGCGCTGTCCTCCCTCCTGTTCCAGGGGCAGCTCCCGGGGGAGTACCTAGTTCCCGAGGAGCAGGTGCCGGTCGCCGAAAGCCTGCTCGCGCGGCCCGACGTGCAGCGGCTCATCCCGCGCGGGATCGAGCTGCGGTGGGGGACGGAGGTCGTCTCGCGGGCGGCGCACAGCTACCGGGCGTTCTATGCCGTCGAGGACCGCCCGATCATCACCGGGGAAGAGCTGCAGGACGCGAAGGCCCTGCGCGACCCGCTCACCAACCAGTCGGTGGTGAACTTCGTGCTGTCGCGGCGCGGCGGCCGGACCTTCGAGCGCGAGACGGGGCGCCACGTCAACGATTACATGGCGATCATCCTCGACGCGCGCGTCCAGGGGCAGCCTCCGGTGATCAAGAGTCAGATCGGCCAGCACGGCCAGATCGAGCTGGGCGCCAAGCCGCTGCAGGACGCCCAGGATCTGGCGTTGGTGCTCAAGGCCGGCGCGTTGCCGGCGCCGCTCACGATCATCGAAGAGCGCACCATCGGCCCCTCGCTCGGCAGGGACTCCGTGCACGACGGGATCCGGGCGGGGATCGTGGGCGTGGCGCTCGTCGTCCTGATCATGGTGATCTACTACCGGCTGTCCGGCGTGCTCGCGGTCGCCGCGCTCGCGTTGTACGTCGTGTTCACGCTGGCCGGGCTCGCCGGGTTCGGATTCACGTTGACGCTGCCCGGCCTCGCCGGTCTCGTGTTGTCGGTGGGCATCGCCGTGGACGCGAACGTGCTGATCTTCGAGCGCATCCGCGAGGAGCTGCAGCACGGCAAACTGGTGCGCACGGCCGTGGACGAGGGCTTCAAGCACGCGATGAGCGCCATCATCGACTCGAACGTCAGTACCATGCTCACCGCGTTCATCCTGTATCTCGTCGGCACCGGCCCGGTGCAGGGCTTCGCCATCACGCTGATCATCGGCATCGCGGCATCGATGATCACCGCCGTGTTCGTGGTTCGGACCTTCTACATGATCTGGCTCGAGCGCCGGCCGGACATGGCCACTCTGAGCGTGTGACATGATTCGACTCTTCGCCAACGCCAACTACGACTTCATCCGGTGGCGCCGGTGGGCCTACGGACTCACGGCCGCCATCATCATTCCCGGATTCGCGCTGTTCCTGGTGCGCGGGCTGAACTACTCGATCGAGTTCACGGGCGGCACGCTGATCCAGGTGCATACGACCCAGCCAATCGGCACCGACCGGCTGCGGACAGCCCTCGACGCCGCGGGCATCCGCGACGCCGAGATCAAGCAGTTCGGGGCACCTACGGAATACGTCGTGACCGCGCGGCTGGGCGCGGGTGGGGTCACCGCCGAGGGCTCGACCGAGGCGACCGCTGCGGCCGTGGACTCGGCGCTGGCGCGCGGGGTGGGCGCGGGGCAGTACACGATCGGCCGGTTCGAAGCCGTCGGCCCGAAGGTGGGGCGCGAGCTGCAAGGGAAGGCGTTCCTCGCGATCTTCTTTTCCTTCATCGTCACGCTGATCTATCTCGCGGTCCGGTTCGAATGGCGCTTCGGACTGGCGGCGGTGCTCGCAACGTTCCACGACATCCTGACCACCATCGCGTTCATCCGCTACCTGGACCTCGAGGTGAGCCTCGTGGTCGTGGGAGCGGTCCTGACGATGGTCGGCTACTCGCTGAACGACACGATCATCATCTTCGACCGCGTGCGCGAGAACCTGCGCAAGTTCCGGCGCCAGAATCTGTACGAGATCCTGAACCTCTCGATCAACGAGACGCTGCCGCGCTCCGTGCTGACCCACGGGACCACGATGGCCACGACGCTCGCGCTGGTCTTCCTCGCGGGTGAGGTGCTGCGGCCGTTCGCCCTGGTGATGACCTTCGCGATCTTCACGGGCACGTTCTCGTCGATCTACATCGCCGCGCCCATCCTCATGTATATCGAGAAGCGCTGGCCGGGTGAGGACGCCCGCGGCGCCCGCGCCTTCCGCTTGGGCGGCGCGGTGGCGCCCGAGCCCCGCGCCCCCGCCCAGCCGCAGCCTACACGATAGCGGCCGCGCGGCATGCCGCTCCCCGTGCTGGTGGACGCCCACTGCCATCTCGGGGACGCGGCGTTCGAGGCGGATCTCGACGCGGTGCTCGTTCGCGCCCGCGCCGCCGGTGTGGCGCACGTGATGGTGGTGGGCGGGTCGCTCGCGGAGAGCGAGCGGGCCGCGACACTGGCGCGCACCCGCGCCGGACTTTCCGCGACGGCGGGGATCCACCCGCACGAGGCCCGGCACTGGTCGGCGGACACGGCCGCCCGCCTGAGAGACCTGCTGGCCCTACCCGAAGTGGTGGCTGTGGGGGAGACGGGTCTGGACTACCATTACGACCACTCGCCCCGGGACGCGCAGCGCCGGGCGTTCGAGGCTCAGCTGGAGCTCGGCGCGGAGCTGGGAAGGCCGGTGGTCGTGCACGCGCGCGACGCGGACGAGGACATCGCCGCGCTGCTCGCCGGCGCGCGCACGGACGTGGTGCTGCACTCCTTCAGCTCGGGTGCGAAGGTGTTCGAAGCGGGAATGCAGATCGAGGCGTACTTTTCGTTCTCCGGAATGATCACCTTCAAGAGCTGGACGATGACCGACCGCCTGACCGCCTGTCCGCCCAACCGGTTACTCGTCGAGACGGATGCGCCGTATCTCGCGCCCGTGCCTCATCGCGGGCGGCGCAACGAGCCGGCCTTCGTGCGCGCGGTGGCGGAGGCCCTGGCCCGGTCCCGCGGCGAGCCGGTGGAGCGGATCGCGCAGCGGACGACCGACAACGCGTGCCGCCTCTTCGGAGCGCGGCTCGCCACGCCGCTCTAGCCGCAGAGGATCCGTGACCACCACGGCCAAGGTGCCCACCGACATCGCCATCGCCCAGGCGGCCAAGCTCCGCCCGGTGGCGGACATCGCCGCCGAGCTCGGACTCGACGACGACGAGATCGAGCTGTACGGCAAGTACAAGGCGAAGGTCCGGCTCACCGCGCTGGCGGCACGCAAGGCGAAGGGCCGTCTGGTCCTCGTGACGGGCATCAACCCCACGCCCGCGGGAGAAGGCAAGTCCACCGTCACGGTCGGCGTGACCCAGGCGCTGCGGAAGCTCGGCAAGCAGGCCGCGCTGTGCATCCGCGAACCCTCGCTCGGGCCGGTGTTCGGCGTGAAGGGCGGCGCGGCGGGCGGCGGCTACGCGCAGGTCGTCCCGATGGAGGACATCAACCTCCACTTCACGGGCGACTTCCACGCCATCGCGAGCGCGCACAACCTGCTGTCGGCCATGCTCGACGCCCACCTGCATCACGGCAACGCCCTCGGCCTCGACACGCGCCGCATCACCTGGCCCCGCACCATCGACATGAACGACCGCGCCCTGCGGAACGTCATCGTGGGCCTGGGAGGCCTGAACGCCGGGCCCGCCCGCGAAGAGCGCTTCGTCATCATTCCGGGGTCCGAGATCATGGCGATCATGGCGCTCGCCACCGGCGTGGACGACCTGGAGCAGCGGCTGGCACGCATCATCGTCGGGCTCACGGTCGGCAAGAAAGCCGTACACGCGCGCGACCTGAAGGCGCAGGGCGCCATGACCCTGCTCCTCAAGGACGCCGTCAATCCCAACCTCGTGCAGACGCTCGAGGGAGGGCCCGCGTTCATCCACTGCGGTCCGTTCGGGAACATCGCCCACGGCTGCAATTCGGTGGTGGCGACCAGGCTCGCCCTCGCGTTGTGCGACGTGGTGCTCACGGAGGCGGGGTTCGGCGCGGATCTCGGGGCGGAGAAGTTCTTCGACATCAAATGTCGCATGGCGGGCTTGAATCCCGAAGCGGCGATCGTCGTCGCGACGGTGCGCGCCCTCAAGATGCACGGTGGCGTGAAGAAGGATGCCCTCGGCGCCGCGGACGTGGACGCGGTGACGCGCGGTGCGGCGAACGTACGCCGCCACATCAGGAACGTGAAGAAGTTCGGCGTCCCGGTCGTCGTGGCGCTGAATCGGTTCGTGAGCGACACCGACGCCGAGCTCGACGCGGTCCGCGAGGCGTGCGCCGCCGAGGGCGTGGGCGTCGAGCTGTGCGAGGTGTGGGAAAAGGGTGGTGAAGGCGGGATCGCGCTCGCCGAGGCAGTGCTCAAGCTGCTCGACGGTCGCACGGCGAGGTTCAAGCCGCTGTACGATGAAAAGCGGCCGATTCGGGAAAAGATCGAAACGATCGCGAAGGAGATCTACGGCGCCGCAGGCGTGGCGTTCGCCCCCGCCGCCGAGCGCGCCCTCGAGCAGCTCCCGGCGCTGGGCCTGAGCGAGACGCCGGTGTGCATGGCCAAGACGCAGTATTCCTTCAGCGACGACCCGGCCAAGCTGGGCGCGCCGAGCGGCTTCACGCTGCAGGTGCGCGACATCCTGCCGTCGGCGGGCGCGGGGTTCGTGGTACCGCTCGCGGGCGACATCATGACCATGCCGGGGCTCTCGAAGACGCCCGCCGCGGAGAAGATCCGGGTGCACCCGGACGGCACGATCGAGGGACTGTTCTGATGCCATCGAAACGACTGGGAGTTGTGGCGGCCGACGGCGCGCCCAAGGCGATCGGTCCCTACAGCCAGGCGATCGTCGTGGACGGCATGGTGTACACGGCGGGCCAGATCCCGCTCGATCCGGTGACCGGCGCGATCGTCGGCAAGACCGCCGCCGAGCAGGCGGAGCAGGTGCTCAGGAATCTCGCGGTGATCCTCGAGGCCGCCGGTTCTGGCCTGCACCGGGTGGTGAAGACCACGGTGTACCTCGTGGACATGGCCGACTTCCCCGCGATGAACGAGGTGTACGCGAAGCACTTCGCCACCCATAGGCCGGCGCGCTCGACGGTGCAGGCGGCGGCGCTGCCCAAGGCGGTACGGGTGGAGATCGACGCGATTGCGAGGGTGGGATGACGCGGCGAGCGGCGCTGCTGTGGCTCGCCCTCGCCGCGGCATGGCCCTCCGTGGGTGCCGGTCAAACCGGATTGTCCGCGGCCGACAGCCAGCTCGCCCGCGGCATCTTCCGCGAGCTGATCGAAATCAACACCACCGATTCCCTCGGCAACACGCCGCGTGCCGCGCGGGCCATGGCGCAGCGGCTCCTGGCCGCGGGATTCCCCGCCGCCGACGTGCAGGTCCTCATCGGGCCCGACGCGCGGCACGGCAACCTCGTGGCCCGCTATCGCGGCTCGGGTGCCGGCGGCCGCGCGATCGTCGGACTGGCTCACGTGGACGTGGTGCCCGCCCGCCGCTCCGACTGGTCCGTCGAACCCTTCACGCTCCTCGAGCGCGACGGCTACTTCTACGGCCGCGGCACCACCGACGACAAGGTCGGCGATGCGATCCTCGTGGCCGATTTCATCCGGCTCAAGCGCGCGGGGTTCAAGCCAGCGCGCGACCTGATCCTCGTGCTCACGGGCGACGAAGAGACGGCGGGGAGCTGCATCCA
>WNGE01025016.1_pt1 | contig 12566 bp, 10 predicted proteins | sample 5400651 | NCBI WGS metagenome assembly WNGE01 (sample SAMN13153370, study PRJNA577476) | soil metagenome | isolation source: 60 cm soil or saprolite under grassland replicate 2 | place: USA:California | collected 2016-06-15 | reverse complement strand
GCATGAATCTCCTCGCGAGCATCGATATAGTCGCGGCGAAAAGTGTCTAGTTCGCCATAGCCAAGGCGAACGGCAAACCTGCGTTGTTCCTCTGGATCGGTGGGAAGCATTGAAATGCTTCGGTTGTCGTAACGTCGCAGTACAAGTTCACAGCGCCGCAGCAGTGCATAAGCTTTTTTGAACCTCGTGACTTCGAAATCATTCATGTACCCGTGATGGCGGAGCCGGTCGATCGCCCTCTCCAAATTTTGCTCCCATATGTTTTCCCGCAGCTGCAATGCTTGAACGAGAAATTCCGCCTCTATGATTCCGCCGCGGCCAGTCTTTAAATCGAGAAAATCCGACCCGCTGCCTCGCTCGCGCCGAATGCGCTCGAGCATGCCATCAATTGTTGTGGAAAGGTTGGGATTGTGACCGGCGCGACGCCAGGCGGTCTTTGCAATTTGCATAAAGTCGCTCTGTAGCGGTCCGCTGACGGCACGTGCGCGAGTCAGCGCTTGCAATTCCCACGGCTGCGCCCGGTTTCTGTAGTACCATTGGTAAGTTTCAATCGAACAAACAAGCGGGCCGTTTTCCCCTTCGGGGCGCAGTCTTGCATCGACCGCCCAAATGTTTCCTTCGGTAGTTGACTGCGTCATAGCGATCATGAGCTTTTGCGCGGCGCGATTGTCATCGCCGACGAACAAAACGTCCAAATCCGCACCGTAGCTAATCTCGCGTCCGCCAAATTTACCGAGCGCAATTATCGTTAATTGCTCATTGCCAAGGGCTCTGGTTGTAAAAAGCAGACAGGCTTCCGCAAGATCGGACAGCTCCGCGAAGGTCTCAGCCGGGCTGATAAGCCCCAGGACCTCGCATAGAATGATGCGCAAGAGTTGCCGCTGCCGGTAGGCGCGAATTGGATCGAGATTGTTCGCGTCGGCGCCCGACAAATCGAGCCGCCGCAGATTCTCCGTCACCGAGCGAGGTTGGTGAAACGCAGGGTCTCGAGTGATGTCTTCGAGAAGTTGTGGCCGGCGAATCAAAAGCCCGCCGGCAAAGCGACTGGCATCGAGTGTCTTCATGAATAACTCGAGTAAGCGAGGATTTTCAACCAGCAGCTCAAAGAACAGACTGCGCAAACCATAAGCTTCTACAAATCGAACGAATTGATTCAGAGTTGCATCCGGGTCGGCGGTCTTTGTAAGCCATCCGATCAGGAGCGGACGCAGCTTGCTAAATATCTGTCGTGTCCGTAGCGCGGTGTGGAAACCTGTAGCGCCTTGAGCGAGATCGCTGAATGCCTTGGCTGCGCGTCTTTGGTCGTGGAAAATTTCCAAATCAGTCCCATGAGGTGCCTCGGTTCGCGTCGCGGGCGTTTTGGCGATGATTCGTTGAAAAATCGGTCGAACAGCGCGCATCCTTTCATGCAAAGCCGCCGTGAAATCTTCGCTGGACGAAAAACGGAGGCTAAGTGCGAGGCGCCGCAAAGCTTCCGTGTCCCGCGGCACAACGTGGGTTTGCTGCTCGGCCTCAATCTGCAGACGATGCTCCACCCGGCGTAGAAACCGGTATGTATTGTCCAACGTCAGCACTTCATTGCTCGGAAGAAGATCCAATTCTCGAAGCGCCCGCAACGCCTTAAGCATACTCGGTTCCTGTAGGAAGGGATGACGCGCTCCATGGATCAGTTGCAGCGTCTGCACAATGAATTCGATGTCGCGAATGCCGCCGCGCCCGAGTTTTACGTCGCGCTCGAGCTTTTCTGTCCCAACGATGTCGCGCTCGATGCGATGCTTGATGCTCGCAATCTCATCCAGCAAATCGGGGTTGGTGCTCTTTGGGTAAATGAACGGCTGATGTTGCCGCAAGAATTCGTAAGCGAGCTCACGGCTACCGGCGATTCCGCGTGCTTTGATGAGCGCAAGCCGTTCCCATGTTTCGCCGAACCCAGCGTAATAATTTTCCATGCTCTCGAGCGACCGGGCTAATGGTCCCGCCGAGCCTTCCGGGCGCAGGCGAAGATCGATCCGAAAAAGTGAACCGGCTGGATGCGGAGTCGAAAACGTTTCAAGGATTCTTTTACCCAGCCGGTTGAAGAACTCGTGATATGAAATATGCGGCGTGAGTTGGCCTTCTTCGCTGTAGAGGAAAAGAAGATCAACATCTGAGCTGTGATTCAGCTCGCTGCCGCCGAGTTTCCCCAGGCCAAGGATGGCAAATTCCGCCATCGGTGAACCCTGGCGTTTACGCAATTCGCTGTCCCAATGTTCGAACACGCGACGAATGCAAATCTCCGCGATCTGTGAAAGCTCGCCGGTCGTCTCTTCCAACGGCGCCACATTCGCCAGTTCGCGAAGCGCAACGCGCGTCATCTCGCGGCCTTTCCAGAAACGAAGCGCCGCGAAATCCTGCTGTGCGATCGAATCGCCGGCCAGGGCGCGCAGCTCGCTGAACATTTCCGCGTACCCGCGAGATGCGAGGCATACTTCAGGTTGGCAGAGCCACAGGAGTATCTCGGGGTTCCGCGTCAATCGCGTTGCACAAATGCTCGAGACCGCCAGAAGATGAAGCAGAGCCGCTTCACTCAGCGCGAATTGTTCGATGAGATGCCGAAGAGGGCGCGCGTTTGCTGGCCATCGTTCACTGAGTTGCACCAGAGTGGTGCCCACCTGCGAAGGGTTCAGCGATGCCGCCCCTTTCTCCCGGGTCCAATCAGTGCCGCCAGCCATCACGCGAAACATGAGGTCATGTTGATCGAAAGACCAGCTAGCCACCACGCGGGACTAAGACGATGGAGGTGGCGCCAAAACCCGGAGCGCTTTTTTCTGGATTTGGAAATCAACCGGACAGTTGCCGGCCAGCTCGCCGTCAAGCTCCAAGGGAACGTCCTGGTCGCTCGATACGCGCAGGCGCTCGGTTTGAAAATATTCAACTTCGGGAACACGGATCTCAGAACTGAATACAACGTCTTGCAGGTACTTTATGATTTCGAGGAAGCCGAGGCGTTTGAATACGACGACATCAAACAACCCGTCATCTAAAACGGCGTTTTTGAAAAATGGGAAAGGTCCGCCGTAAAGCCGCCCGTTGCCGATGAGGACGAACGATCCTTCGCTCACAGAAGCATTCTCCGACTCGAGGAATAGCTTCGGTGGTTGCCGCGCCGCGATCTGCGCTGCGGAGATGAGATAGCTTAGTGGGCCGAAACTGCGCTTGAATGCGAGGCTCGTTTCCTTAACCACTTGTGCATCGAGGCCAACCCCACCAAGCTGGACAAAGTGTTTTCCGTTCGCGCTCGGCAGATCAACCAAACGGACATTCCCGCTGTTGATGATTTCCCAGCAAAGCTCCAGATTGTTCGAGGGCAATCCAACCTCCATCGCGAAAACGTTTACTGTGCCCAAGGGAAGAAGACCCAAGGCCGCACTGCTACCCGCGAGCCCGTTCGCCACGTGATTAACCGTCCCATCGCCTCCGGCCGCAACGATTCGTGCCAAGCCTTCCTCAACGGCACGCCGGGCCAGCGCTTCCGCTTCGCCCGGATGCGACGTAATGCGGATGGGGCAATCTCGGACAATTGATTCAACGCGTTCTTGCCAGTGCCGAGATGTTTCGGGACTGCCTGCGGCAGGATTGATAATGACAACGGTGTTTGTCATGCGGGAAAAGTAACCCAGGGCTTTGGTCTTTTCTTCAAACTTCCGCGGGGTAACGTCTTGGAGTGCGAAAATTGCGTCGGATTACGTTGATTGCTTTCGCCACCGTGATTGCGCTCGCCGGAGCTCTCTTGCTTGGAGTGAATCTCTATGTGCAATCGCAAGGCACACAAGCAAAGATTCAGCAGGAACTGAGCCGACGCCTCGGCACTACACTGGAAATTCGTAGCATGAGCGTGACTCCTTGGGGCGGACTCCAACTCAGCGGGATCATAATTCCGCAGACCTCTCCGGCGGCCCCGAGGCATTTTCTCGAAGCAAAAACATTTCGGCTCCGCGTTCGGTTCCTTTCCCTTTTTTCCCGAAGACTTGTGATCAAAGAAGTCTCACTGATTAAGCCCCGTGTCGTCTGGCCGCAAGACGCGGAAGGAAAGTGGAAATTACCCAAGTCGCAAGAAGTGCAGTCGTCTGGAGTTTCTCGAAAACCGCCGGTAAGCGTTTCCCAGTCGCGACGAGAAGGCGAATTCGTCCAGCCGACGGTCCCTCCTATGGATATTGCGCCGTCGACGAATCTTTCTCCGCCAGCTCAGCCTTCTGTCGACAATAAACCACCGAGACGGGCAGTGGCTCCCGAAGTTCGACGAGTGAGCATTAAGGACGGCAGTTTCAGTTTTCTCGATCAGGCTGGGGGGCTGCTCGCGAGCTTTACGGGGGTGGATTTTCGTACCAGCATCCGCAGCGCGTCAGCACTGCAGCACTGCATGGCGACACAAAGGTGGCAAGAATTTCGTTACGGGATCGCTTTTTTTTAGAGGAACTGCGTTCCGCGCTTCGGTACGAGCCCGACGTGCTGGAGCTTTCCAAAATTTCTGCCCGCGCTGGAAACGGCGAAATCAACGGCTATTTTGCCATGCAACCGGAAGCGGAAGATTCACCGTTCACCACGAGCGTAAAGTTTCGGAATGTGCTCGCCGACCAGATTGTCGAAAACGCCGGCGGTCCCAAGGGAATGGTGAAAGGCGAATTGGAAGGAAGTTTCCAGGCTTCCGGGAAAACTGCTGACCCGAACGCGCTCATTGGCAGGGGGGAAATTTTCCTGCGTGATGGGCGCGTTCAACAATATAGCTTACTGGTGTTGCTGGGGCAGATTCTCCAGATCGAAGAGCTACAAGAGCTCCATTTAGAGCAAGCCGAGGCGAAATATCATTTGAGCCCAGGGTTGGTCACGATTGACAACTTGATCTTGCGCTCGCAGAATATTCACCTTACTGCGTCCGGCACAGTCGCATTCGACGGCAGGTTGAAACTCGATTCCCAGCTTGCGATCAACGACAGGATTCGTGGCCAGCTTTTCAAAGCCATTCGGGTGAATTTTCAACCCACTAATGAACCCGGCTATTCTGCCATCGATTTTCAGGTAGGCGGTACGATCGACCGACCCAGTACAAATTTGATGGATCGGCTCGTTGGCCGCGATCTTACCAATATGCTCAATAGCCTTTTCGGCGGAAAAAAGGATCGAGCAAAGAAGAAAAAGAAGCAGATCGAAGAGGCGATGCCCGCAGTTCCATCGCCCTCTGCTTCGACCGAGGAAGCGCCGCCTCAAGCCACTTCAACGCCGACTCCGGTTCTGTCGCCATGAGGGTGATCGCCGGCAGCGCCGGCGGGATCCGCCTGGCAGTTCCCAATCGCGGTGTGCGACCCACAATGGATCGCGTCAAGGCCGCCATCTTTTCCAGCTTGGGCGATGCGGTTATTAGCGCCCGCATCCTCGATCTTTTCGCCGGGAGCGGCGCTTTGGGAATTGAGGCGCTCAGCCGTGGCGCGTCGTCCGTCGTGTTTGTTGAAGAAGATCGGCAATCTGCCGAGATCATCGAGGCGAACCTTGCCAAAACGCAACTAAGAGGACGCATTCGACATCAGGACGTTTTCGATTTTCTGCGCCACGCCTCCGCTGCAGAAACTTTTCAGATCATCTTTGCCGATCCGCCGTATGAGAAGACAAAGCGCGGCGAGCGCTACACTGAAAAGCTCCTGACCAACGATGGGTTGCAACGATCGCTGGAGTTCAGCGGCGTTTTCGTTTTGGAGAAACGACCGAATGAAGTTCTTCCTAAAATGAAGCTCTGGCGAATTGTCAGACAAAAAACATATGGGGCCACGGAGGTCTTGTTTCTTTCCGCAATCCGCAATTGAATGATCCGTTTCATTTATAATTTGTTTTGGCCGATCGGCCTCCTGTTCTTTTTGCCGAGCTATTTCATGAAAATGGTTCGCCGCGGCGGTTACCGCAAAAACTTCGGACAGCGCTTTGGAATGTACAATCGCGAACTCCGCGTCCGTCTATCGAATCAAAGATCGACGTGGTTGCACGCAGTCAGTGTGGGAGAAGTGAATGTTGCGCTCAAACTAGCTTGCGCGTTGCGCGCGCTCGAGCCCGATTTGCACTGCGTTTTGAGCACGACAACCACCACCGGATTCGCCATTGCAAATCAAAACGCTCCGGCTTGGATGGACGTTATTTACACGCCACTCGATTACTGGCCGGTCATGCGACGTGCGTTTTCTGTGATTCGTCCTGTGAGAATTATTCTGGTTGAGGCGGAGGTTTGGCCCAATCTTGCCGCCGAAGGTCACACGCGTCGCATTCCACTTGTGCTGGTGAACGCGCGATTGTCCCCGCGCTCTGAGCGAAGATACCGACGGTTCCGGTTTTTTGTCGCACCGATATTCCGGCTTCTCGATTTGGTTTGCGTACAAGAACCCACGGATACCGATCGATGGCAGCGAATTGGAGTGGCGCACAGCAAAATCAAGTGTACTGGCAGCATCAAGTACGATCCTGACGTTCAGACACAAAGCCAGGTTGTAGCCGTTCCCCTGTGGGACGCGCCGATTCACGCCCCAGATAGCGCCGTACTTTTCGGCGGAAGCACGCACCGCGGTGAAGAGGAAATCCTGGCGGCGGTTTTTCTGCGCTTGCGTCAGCAATTTCCGTCATTACGGCTTTTCATTGCGCCCCGCCACGTCGAACGGCTGCCGGAAATCCGAGCGCAACTGGATGCATTAGGGTTGCGCGTCGCGCTTGCCAGCGAAGCGCGCCCCGGGCGCGGACGCTATGACTTGGATTGCTTGCTTCTGGATACAACCGGCGAACTTCAACGGTGGTACGATATAGCCAGCGTTGTTTTCATGGGGAAAAGCCTCGCTGCACATGGCGGGCAAAATCCTGTTGAACCGATTTTGGCGGGCAAACCAGTCGTATTCGGTCCGAATATGGAAAACTTCGCGACGCTTTCCAAAGCCCTCGTCTCAAAAAAGGGTGCGATCCAGGTCCCGGACGCCGATTTTCTCGAGCAGACGGTCGCCGAGCTTCTCCGCGATAGCAAAGCGCGGCAGAGCCTTGTGGAAAACGCGCGTGAAGTATTGAGCGCGCATCAAGGCGCAACTGCGCGCGCAGCGGCGTTGATTCACNNNNTTGAAGAGCTAGGCAATTTGCCTTGCGCAAAAGAATGGCAATTCCGATATTGCCCGCGCTTTTGTGACCCTATCGTCTAGAGGCCCAGGACACCGCCCTTTCACGGCGGTAACACGGGTTCGAATCCCGTTAGGGTCGCTTCCCTCGTAAATGGGGGGAGCGACAAATGCATAAACGCTTTGCATGACAAGTGTACTGAAATCCACCAATGTTCGTCTCTGTATTCAGAGACGCTGAAAAACCGTCCGGGTAAGGTGTAGCGGAAATCACCGAAAGGCTCAAAGAGAGAGACTGCGCCAGAGTTACAGCGTAGGAAACTCGTATTTCAATCGCAAGCGCATTTTGCGCTTGCCGGAAGTCCGTCAATGCCAACAAAACGCCCGATAACCCTCCGGCAATCTTGCCCGAGGGTTGCCTAGCTAGGCCAGAAATGTTTACGGATTTGCTTTGAGCACATCGGGGGACGAGAGCGACAACAACTTGGGAGCGACAGTCGTTGGGATTGCCCAGCGATCACTTCTCCCTGACCAAATCCCACTTCCCGTCCTTGTATTGGACAAACTTGTGGCGAACTGAGTGGTCGACGTGCCCTCCCGACCCGAATCCACTATCTCCGACTTCTCCCCATGCTACATGGTAAGTCGTCGCGCCAAAATGGACGTAGGGTTTTCACCAGTGGCCCAAGAGGCGATTTTTCAAGGTCTTGATGGACTTTCGCAAACGTGGCAGTCGAGATTTTTTCCTTTCTTTTGAAACTCGGGGAGCAGTAGAAAGGTCGCGAGTTCTTTTTCTAACAGTCGGGCGGCATGAGCGGCACGTCCAAACGCTGCATAGACGCTGTCCGAATATCTATAAGGCGTCACAGGCATCTAACGAGACACAGCTCTACCTCCGGCGGAACTTGGAATCGGCTTGCCATGCAACCGTCTAACGAGAAAGAGATAAGCCGCGGCAGGGTGTCGTCGCAAACACGTTGGTAGTCATTCAATCAGGGGCTGTTGACTTTATCGGCTGGTTGAGCGGCGCGCCACGGAATATCAAGACGGCGTGAAGCCTTTTGCAACGATGAGCGTACCTCGTGTCGACTTCAGTCGCAGAGGGAGGATTTCTTGGTATTCCGGCGAGTCATACCAACCGTGGAACGCCGTCATTGATGGGAATTCGAGAATGACGGTGCGCGAGTGCTCAATTGACCCCTCTACGACTTCCGGTTCTTCATCGAAGGCGACAATTCGCCCCTGATGAGACTCGATGGTGGGAATAACCTTTGCCACATATTGATCGATCAACCCGCGATTCTCGATTTTGCCTTGTGCGATGACATAAACGGACATTCGATTATCCTCCCTGCGCATTTGCGGCATACTTCGCCGCCCAACGAGAATTAGACTGCATCTTGCAATCTATTTCTGCCTCCATAGGGCAGTTTGGATTAAAACACTGCAAGCTGCCAAGTCCTCTTTCGGGACCCCGAAACCGCCGAAGCTACTTGGCTAAAATCACAAAGGCCGACCGCGCAGGCCCCCCCGATGCTCAACTCAGCGCGCCGGCATTGCATCTCCCCACGCCGAGGGCGACGAGTTGAGTGGAGTGACCAGCGACCGGGAATCGAACGCCTTTATTTCCGTCCCCGCCTCTTTTGTCGGCGGTGTGCCTGTGACGCGAGCCAGGAATCCGTGGGCAATGCCGGAAGCATCGACGTAACGACCACAGATAAACCCCTGCGCATTGATTCCGTTGAGCGATGTAAAGGTTGACCCGGGATAATCGAAAGTGAAGAAGCTGTTTGGCGGGACAAAGAAGAGTCCATGAGTCACGCCTGAGCCGTCCGCATATCTGCCCACCACCCAGTTCCTGTCGTTAAGTCCAAACAGGACTGTCCCAACGGAGCCCGAAGGATCGATCGGGAAGTGCAGCGCCCCATTGGCGTCCCGGAAGTAGCCGTGAAGGATTCCTGAGCCGTCTATATAGTATCCCACCACCAACTGGTTTGAATTATTGGTCTCGTAAGCAAAGGTCGAGAGAGATCCCGGGACGCTAAACGACGTTATGGTTCCGCCATGGCTGACGAACGCCTGGAAGATCCCGCTGCCGTCGTCAAACCCGCCGGTAAAGTCGCCGGCATCGTTTATACTAAGCAGATTGGTCTGGAGCGCGCCGGGAACATCGTATTCTGTGAAGGTGCCGCCCGACAGGAAAAACGAGTGAAGGTTACCATCGCTGCCGACGTAGTCACCGTTGACTGTGCGTGAGTTATTGATGCCTCGTCCTTCGGTAAAACCCACAGTATCGTTAGGGTCGACGATCGGCGCGCTAAAGCTACCATCGCTGAACCGGACAAACGCTCGCGTCACCCCGTTCGAATCGATGAATTCGCCAACGACGTCGCCTCTTTCGTTAATCTTTTGCGGCAAGGTCAGATTTCCCGTCCCGGGATAATCAAAAGTCGTGATCACTTCAATAGAGCCCGAGTTCGCTGCTTGCTGAGCGAACGTCCCAATCAATGGGAACACGAACAGAACTGCCAGAATGCTGATAAATATCGATTTTGGTTTCATAATGCTAATTGCCTCCTTAATTGAATTCCTCATTGCAAGGCCGAGGTGGCAAAAACACAATATCCACTTCGCGAATTTCGACCTGGCCACTTTGTGTGTTATGCGGTTTTCGTTGGGCCCGCTTTTGGGTTGCCGGCACATGGAAATGAGTAGAGGCGAGAGCGCCAGATGCAACAGCCTGCTGGTGTGGTCGTGCGTCCGGCTATAAGACACGTCCCCGTTCTGTTGTTTGTGATGCGCACGAGCGGATAGTTCGCTGCGGCTTGGGAATCGTCCCCGTAAGCAGCGAGACCGAAGACAAATTTGAAGACGCAATGGAAGTGACTACAAGCTCACCACTCCCTGAAATTGCCCGCGTGCTCTTGCGTTTCAATCACGTTGCCAGCTTCATAATAAACGCGAATGACTGCGTGATGTGACCGGCTATAAAACTCCGCGTAGCCGACAGCATCATCCGGTGTGGTGTACCATAGGCCGCCGAACGGAAGCGCATCGGAGCACTGACTTTCAAAATGCCCGGCTGAAGGTTGCCGGTCACGGGATCTAAAGTGTTCGTCGCAACGTACAGATCGCCTTTATAGATCGCTAAACCCCGCGGGCGAGAGAGACCAGGAGCAAACGTGTTCTGCGCTCCGGGCGGTGTATATTGGAAGACTGCACCGCCGAACTTTTGAGTGTTGCCATTAACCGAAGCAAATAAATAGCTGTTTTGGGCGTGAACAGCGATTGGCGAGAGGATTGCGGCCAAGACAACCAGAATTGAGAGAAATCGGCTCTTATTGCTTGTCGCGGGAACCAAGGTCTTTGAGCTGCACAATATCGGAGAATTGTGCCTTATTAGCCGGACACAGGTCCACTATTACGGCAGCATCTCATCTTGAGAAAGCATTCTCTGGATGCGAAAGTCGTGTCGTGAAAATGAATGGCGCAATCTACGGACGCACAGGCTCATCGGTCCCAAAGCAGCGCCGGTCATTTAGTCATGTCGTTCGAAATGGTGCGGCTGGATCGCGCGTCGTCCGAGCCACTTTACCAACAACTGTATCGTCAAATACGAGAAGAACTTGAGAGCGGCAGTTTTGATTCAAGCGCTTCCCGTGTGCCTTCCTCCCGAGTTCTCGCTACAACTCTCGGGATTTCGAGACCGACCGTAAACCAGGCGTTCTCAAAGCTGCTTGCAGAGGGCTATCTTCAAGTCCGGAAACGGTCTGGCATCTTTGTCGCCGATCATTTACCGGCAACTTTTCTGAAGGCTGCCAGGCTTCGTTCAAGACCGCATAATGTTTATCCAGGGCGGTCACGGCTTAGAACGCGCGCTGCCCGACATCAGGGCCTTCCAACCGCATTTTCGCAATGGCGATTACGAAGGCGCGATCGCGGCCGAAATCGATTCGATCTGTAAGGCGATCCGCCGGGAGTACCCCAGCCCAAGCGAAACGGCGCGCGAACAACACCGCCGCCATAGCTTGCTCGTACCATTCCTCTTCTTTTCGCTTCTGGGTCTGCTCAGCTTGGCCGGTGGACTTCACCGAACGGTGCGGCGAGGCTACGGCTACTCGAACAAGGGCGGCGGCTGGAGCATCGATTGGCTCTATGTTGTTTTGTTCTGGCTCGACCTCGTTCTGGGCCGCTCGTCCGGCGGCGACAGCGACAGATCTTCTTCCGGCGGCGCATTCAGGGGCGGCGGCGGAAGTTTTGGTGGCGGCGGCGCGGGATCGAGTTGGTGAGTGGAAATGCGAACAAAGGAATTTCTCAACAAGCTCGAGGATGATCGGATCGTTAACGCAATTCGCGAAGCTGAATCGAAAACCTCCGGCGAAATTCGCGTTTATATTCAGCGCGGCAAATTGAGTGGCGATCCGCGGATCGTTGCTCAGAAAAAATTTCAGCGGCTCCGAATGTATAAGACCCGCGAGCGCAATGCGGTGCTGATTTTCGTAGCGCCACGAGCGCGCAAGTTCGCAGTTGTTGGCGATAAGGCGATCCACGAAAAATGCAGCGAAGAGTTCTGGCAGCACATTGTGAACGGGATGCGGACGCATTTTCAAAACGAAAAATTCAATCACGCACTGACGGAGGTGATCAGAGAAATCGGCAAAGTGCTCACGGCGCACTTTCCAAGCGGAAATGCCGGAAGCGGTAACCGCAATCGCGAAACGCTGCCTCTAATTCCTTGAGAAGATTCGTCCAATCAAGATTGTTAGACATCACACTCGCGTGCACGAAATCCCCGCTGTTTGAATAACTTCCCCTTCGCAACAAAGCGGTCGACGACGGCTTTGTGGCGAGGTACACGGCCATAATTTGTTCCATCGTAGCGCCGGACGACTCTCCTATCACAACGGCCTTCATACTGCTCTCCTCCAATGGCATCGCATGGTGGCCTCGAACTGGTCTTGTCAGTTGTACCGTCGTAGCGAAGCGGACGTTATCCGGACGATTGAGACAGTAAGGAATCACCGCGCACGCGACCGCGATTGCCGCCGCAAATGCTTCTTGCGGTGCGCCTTTAGCGGACAGCACGCCCACAACCCCAACAAACCCTCCGAAGAGAGAACCAGCAATTGTGAGCAGCCATAACATAGTTCTTATCATTGCTCTTTTCCTTTCGCTTTACTCTTGCTCTAGGGTTGCTAGCGAAATCCGTTTACCTTTTGATAGGCCGCCGCTTCGAGTTCAACAAACGCAGTCAGCTTTTCATCAGACCGCACAATGAGCCTCTCTCCGTCGTCGCGGTGCGCGTCAGCAATCCAGATCGTTTGCCCCTGAGATCAACGCTGACACGTAACCCAAGCTCCAACCACGTTTCTTGAGATTACGGGCAATTATTTAGCATACGTAAATGCGGCGGAATCTGCGTATCAATTACGACACGAGCAACTCGGAAAACCG
>WNGE01013455.1_pt1 | contig 12566 bp, 12 predicted proteins | sample 5400651 | NCBI WGS metagenome assembly WNGE01 (sample SAMN13153370, study PRJNA577476) | soil metagenome | isolation source: 60 cm soil or saprolite under grassland replicate 2 | place: USA:California | collected 2016-06-15 | reverse complement strand
CATGGCTGTCGAGGGCAACCCGCCGTTCGGTACCGACCAGAACCCGATGGCGGTGCTTCACCGGGTCGCTTCCGGCGAGTCGGACCCGCCCACCCGCAGCGGTCCGTTGACCCCGATGCTGAACACGATGATGTCCCCCGATGCGGCCCGGCGGCCGAGCATGGTGGACGTCGCGAACACCCTCCCGAGCCTGCACGCGGTGACGCCCGATCCGCCGACGAGTTCCGCCGCCCAGGTCATCACCCGCCCGCAGCGGCCGGCGCTAGCCGCCACTCCGGTCGCGGCGGGTGACACGCTCGCCTTCTCTGCCCCGCCACCGAGCAGTCGCCCTGCTCCACCCTCGAAAGACCGCGAGCGGCACGGCCCTTGGCTGCCGGTCGTCGCCGCAGTGATCGTCGTCGCGCTCGGCGCGGTGCTCGCGATCGTCCTGCTCAACGGGACCGGCGACACTCACAACGGGGCGAGCGGGCCGACGTCCTCCGCACCGTCGCTGTCACCGTCGAAGTCGAATGGGCACGCCTTACGCCGCACTTCCAGAGCACCAAAGCGCACAATCGCCAGACCTTCGACAATTTCTGGAACAGTGTCCAGCGCGTCAGCGTCCGCAACGCGCGAGGCGAGCCACCGAACGGCGCCACCGCGACACTCACGTACCACTACAAGGTCGGCCGAGTCGTGACCGAGCAGACGCATTTCAGCTTCGTCCGTCAAGACGGCGTGCTCAAGATCGACGGGGAGAACTAGACCTGCCATGTGAATGGGTACGTGAGTTCGCCGGTCCGGCCGGGAGTGCGTCGCGGCTGCGGTCGATGTGCATCGCCTGGCTCGAGGGCCGGGGTTAGTCGCTCTTCGGTGGGCCGCTGGACAAGGCGTGATGCAGCAGTGCCCGCGCGGACCATTTCATGAGTTCGACGGCCTGGTCGTGCGGGAGGCCGGCGACGTCGGTGAGCCAGACCAGTGACTCGATGCCGACGGCGCTGCGGATGGCCATGGCGAGCCGATGTATCCCCTGCTCGGTCAGTTTCGGCCGGAGCGGGTCCAGCGCGTCTTCGAACCACGCGACTGCTCGTCCTTTGCGCAGCGGCAGGTCATGAGGGGCGTCAGACCCGAGGGAGAGCCGCAGCATTGTGCGCTGCTGTTGCTCGGTGTCGATCACCAGCTGGGTAAAGGCGTTGACGGCAGCGAGGAGTCGTTCCTCGGGATCGTCGCCGGTATCGGGCGGCAGCAGTGATCTGGTGTCGGTCTCGGGATGAGCCGCGACGAGCAGTGCTTGCTGGTTCGGGAAGTACCGGTAGGCCGTCGTGCGTGAGATGGATGCTGCTGCGGCGGCTTGCTCGACGGTCGGCGCCGACCCTCCTCGAGTCACCAGCGCGCGCGCCGCGGCGATGAGCTCGTTGCGGGTGCGCAGCTTCTGGCGCGTTCGGCCCGACCGCTCGTAGGGCGTTGACACGCCTGTTACGGTACCGTAGTTTCGTTATGGGACCCAAGTCCCACGAACTTCGGAGGCAGGGTTCCTATGAAGACACTCGCTGCCACCGTGCGCGAGAACGGCGAGGGTGAACAGCGCTGGTTCTGCGGCGGTGGACTGCACACATGGAAGGCAACCGAGGACGAGACCGGCGGGGCGTTCCTGATCTTTGAGGACAGCCTCGACGTGGGAAAGGTGACACCGCTGCATCGGCACCCTGATGCCGACGAGACGTTCTACATGCTCGAGGGCGAGATCGTGCTGCACGTCGATGGAGCGGAGTCTCAACTCGGCGCCGGCGGCATTGCCGTCATCCCCCGGGGCATCCCGCACGCATTCAAGGTCACCTCACCGCACGCGCGGATGCTTTGCCTGCAAACCCCTGGCGGTGGCGGGGTGTTCTACCGCCTCGCGAGTGAGCCCGCTCTGCAAGGTGAACCACCGGCCCCCATCGACTTCGACCGAGTCCGCGCGGCAGCAACACGAACCGGCGCGATAGACATTCTGGGGCCACCCCCGTTCTGAAACGCACACAGGGCGTGGTCATTCGTCATGACCGTCAACCACACCCGGCCGGTCGTGGCGTCCGAGTCTTCGGACCATACGGGTGAGTTGTCGCTGCTCCGAATAGGTTTGCGCAATGGGAACACTTCGAGTGGTGACCGACCGCTTGGAGTTGAAGCCTCTGCCAGCACAGGCGGCCGCAGCCTTACCGGAGGATCGGGAGGCAGCGTGTCGCACCTTGGATGCACGAATCTCTGCAGAGTGGCCGGATCCTCATCTTGTTGGTGTGCTTCGACGTCACGCGGGCACATCGGTGGACACCGAGTGCTTTGGCGTCTGGGTGATGATCGAGCGCTGCAGTGGAACCGTGATCGGGGATATCGGCTTCCACGGACCGCCCGACGACACCGGCACGATCGAGGTCGGATACAGCGTCATCCCTAGCCGTCGCCGTCGCGGATATGCAACCGAGGCGGCCAAAGCCCTAGTTGGATGGGCACGTTCTCAGCCGAGCGTCCATGTCATCGTCGCCGGCTGCGACCCGAACAACGTGTCCTCCGTTCGGACCCTGGAACGGGTCGGCTTCCGCCGGACCGGTGAGGCGAACGGCGAGACCAGATGGCACTATGGCGGCACGTCCGGTCGTCCCGGGTGAGCGAAGCTACTTGTCGCGGCGCGGGCTTCGTATCGGCGAGCCGAATCGAATGATGTTGCCATCGGGGTCGATCACGACGCCCTCATGCTGTCCCCACTCGGTGTCCTCCGGACTCCTGACGTCCGCGCCAGCTGCAGCCCAAGCACTGGCAATCTCGTCGGCGTCTTCGACGAACAGATACGCAGAGGACGGTGTCGTGGTCACGTCGGCTGGGACCACCCCCAGATGGATCTCGCAACCATCGAGACTGGCGAAGCCGTAGCCGCCGCGCTCGTACGGGCGGGTTGCGAAGCCAAGTCGGTGGTAATGCTCCAAGGAGACGCTGAGGTCGCGGACGGGAAATATCGGGGCGACCCGCTTCGAGGCAACCATCCGGCAACGCTACCGAGTCACGGCCGGGACAGGCTCGCTCTCAGCGGTGGGAGGTCGCGGCAGTTCTGGACGTTTCTTGGTACCCCACGAGCTCTAGGGTGGGCGGTCACTGGACGCCGGAAGTTCCTGACGCGGTGTCGGATCGGGCCGCAGCCGTTCGTGGAGAAGGTGGAGGGTGGCCGCAGGGGCCACTCCGGCAAAGGAGGAGACATGACCGAGTACCTCATCGCCTTCAACGACGAGTGGGTACCTGACCACACGATCGAGGAGCTGCGCGAGAAGTCCAAGGCCCTCAAGCCGTTGGTGGCAGAGATGGAGGCAGCCGGGGTCCTCATCTTCACCGGCGGCCTGGACGACGCCGCCCCGGTTTTCAGTGTCGATGCGTCAAGCGGTACGCCACTGTTCACCGATGGTCCGTTCATCGAGTCCAAGGAGCACCTCGGCGGCTTCGCCGTCGTCGATGTGGCCGATGAGGAGGCGGCGCGGCTGTGGGCGGGAAAGATCGCGGTGGCCTGCGGTTGGCCGCAGGAGGTGCGACGCTTCCGGGTCCGCATGCAACTTCCGGAGACTTCTTAACGGAGTCGGCGGGCGTTCCTGCCGCGAGGCTCTACTACGTGTTCTTGTAGATCCACACGCGGAGTCGAGATTGGAGCCTTTGATCGTGGGCGGTGTTCCGCAGGATCTGTTTGCGTCCGCTGCTTCGTACTACGAGCGGTACCGCTCGGGATACCCGGTCGCCGAGCTTGACGCGCTGGCGGCTCGGGTAGGGCTGGACGGCAGCGGACAGGTTATCGACGTCGGGTGCGGCACCGGACAGGTTGCGATCCCGCTCGCGCGTCATGCCGGCACGGTCGTCGCGATCGACCCGGTCGCGGACATGCTGGCCTATGGTCGGCGCGCGGCCGAGGCGGCTGGATTGGACAACATCACGTGGCTGCAGGGTGACTCGCGCCAGCTTTCGGTACTCGTTGAACCCGGTGCGCGGGCCGCGTTCTTCGCCGCGTCATTTCATTGGACCGATCGTCCGGCCGTCGTCCGGGAGTTGGACGGACTGCTCGCGCAGGCCGGGTCGATCGTGGTCATCAATGATGATCTCGGCGAGTCCGAGGATCCGGACTGGGCGCACGCGATCGCCGTGCTCCGCGCCCGATATCTCGGCGCCGACCCCGCCGGGACGGACGCGCACACCAGCCCCAGTCACAGCCACTACGACGTGCTCCGCGACTCGCCGTTCTCCTCCGTCGACAGATTGACCTGGTCGTGGACTCGGCAGCTGAGCGTGGAGGAAGTCGTGGGCCTGCAGTTCTCCTACTCGTTCTCGACCCCGGCGCTCTTCGCGGGTCGCGCCGAGGCCTTCGCCGAGGACGCGTTCTACGCGTCGGTCGAGCAGCGCGACGATCCGCGGCTGCGTGCGCGTCCCGTCATCGTCGGCGGCGGGGTCGTCCTCGCGGCCAGTTACGAGGCCAAGGCGTACGGCATCCGGACGGCGATGGGCGGGCGCCAGGCTCGCCACCTGTGCCCGCAGGCAATCGTCGTCGAGCCGCGGATGTCGGCCTACTCGGCCGCTAGCAAAGCGGTGTTCGAGGTGTTCGACGACACGACGCCGCTGGTCGAGGGACTGTCGATCGACGAGGCGTTCCTCGACGTCGGTGGCCTGGGCCGGGTGTCGGGCACGCCGTTCGACATCGCGGTGCGGCTTCGACGCAACGTCCTCGAACGAGTCGGCCTGCCGATCACGGTCGGCGTGGCCCGCACGAAGTTCCTCGCCAAGGTGGCAAGTGGCGTTGCCAAGCCGGACGGCCTGATCGTGGTGCCGCCAGACCGCGAGCTGGCATTCCTGCACCCGCTGCCGGTCGAGCGGCTCTGGGGCGTCGGCGCCGTCACGGCCGAGAAGCTTCGCGACCGCGGGATCACGAAGGTCGGCGAGGTCGCCGAGCTGAGCCAGGCGGCGCTGGTCTCGATGCTGGGCCGCGCGTCCGGACGGCATCTGCACGCGCTCGCCCACAACCGCGACCCCCGCCCGGTGCTCGTCGGCCGCCGCCGTGGATCGGTTGGCGCACAGCGCGCGCTCGGTCGCCGGCGGAGATCGTCCGCGGAGATCGACGCCTCGCTGGTCACGCTCGTCGATCGGGTCACCCGCCGGATGCGCGCCGCCGGACGCGTCGGGCGCACCGTCACGCTGCGGCTGCGCTTCGACGATTTCTCGCGGGCGACCCGGTCGCACACGCTGGCCAGGGCGACGGCGCAGACCGAGACCATCCTCGCGACGGCCAGAGAACTGCTGTCGACAGCCACGCCGACGATCGAACGCCAGGGGCTGACGCTCGTCGGAGTGGCGGTCGCCAACCTCGACCGGCACGCCGCCGTCCAGCTCACGCTGCCGTTCGACCGGCACGATGCGAGCGCCCTCGACGCGGCGCTCGACGAGGTGCGCGAACGGTTCGGCACCGCGGCGGTCACCCGGGCCGTGCTGCTGGGCCGCGACCCAGGCATGACGGTGCCGCTTCTGCCGGACTAGTGGCACTCGCGATGTCGTAGGTCCCGTCGGCACTGGGACCAACGCCGGTACAACTCCGGCCTCGCACAGCCCACGCTTTGGGTATTCGGGGGTGGTCGTAATGACTCACATGACACGCAGACGTTTTCTCGGCTATGGAGCAGGAGTCGGCGCCGCATTGGCGTTGCCGCTGACGGCGGGAACGCCGGTCGCATCCGCCTCAGCGGGCGGCAAGCTGACGAAATACATGGAACCCCTGCCGGTGCCCGGCGCCGGGATCGTGGTCGCGACGCAGAGTGGCCCGGACGCGTACTCCTTCAGCCAGACGCAGATCGCCCGGCGCCTGCACCCTCAGCTGCCGAAGACGCCGCTGTGGGCCTACGACGACGGGTCCGGGTTGGGCGGCCAGGCAGGCTCGTTCGGCATGGCGATCGTCGCGCAGAGCGGCAAGCCACTCGACGTCCAGTTCAAGCACAACCTACCGGCGATCTATCCGAACTGGCTCCCGGTCGACGAGCGGCTGACGCCACTCGGCGACCAGGTTCGGCTGATGACGCACTTGCATGGCGGGTTCGTCGCCGCCGACAGCGACGGCAGCCCGGCCGTCACGCCAAACGGATTCGGGCCCGATGACATCCAGGCCGTCCACTACCCGAACGACACACCAGCAGCACAGTTGTGGTTCCACGACCACGGCCTCGGGACGACCCGGCTGAACGTGATCGCCGGACTCGCCGGCGCGTACATCCTGCGCGACGAGTTCGACACCGGCGCTGAGCCGAATCCGATCGGCATCCCGGGCGGGGCGTACGAGATCCCGCTCGTGATCCAGGATCGCCAGTTCAATCCGGACGGGACGTTCCGGTACCCGACGAGCGACATTCCCGGCGTGACCTGGATCGGTGAATACTTCGGCGACACGATGCTCGTGAACGGCAAGGTGTGGCCGTACCTGAACGTCGAACCGCGCCTGTACCGGTTCCGGTTCCTGAACGGCTGCAACGCTCGCATCCTCAGCCTCGGACTCGGCGGCGCACCGATGTGGCAGATCGGCGCCGAGGGCGGCCTGTGGGACAAGCCGGTGGCGGTGCGCGATCTCGTGCTGGCACCCGCCGAGCGGGCCGACGTCGTCGTCGACTTCCGCCGGCTGGCCGGCCAGACGCTCGTGATCAAGAACAGCAAGCCGACGATGCCAGTGGCGACACCGGCGCCGCAGCTCACGCAAGTCATGCAGATCCGCGTCGGAACCTCAGTCACCCAACCCGGCCCGAGTTCCGTCCCGGACACCTTGCCTGGCCGCGCTGCGGATCTGCCGGACCCCGTTCGAACCCGCTACATCACCCTGAACGAGATCGGCACCGACACCAACGTGTGGTACCTGAACCTGAACGGCCTGCACTTCGACGACCCTGTGACGGAGACGCCGCGAGCCGGGACGGTCGAGGACTGGGTGTACGTCAACATGACCGGCGACACGCACCCGATGCACCTGCACCTGGTCACGTTCCAGGTCGTCGGCCGGACGCCGTTCGACGAGGAGGCGTACGAGGCCGCATTCGGCACGCCGACCGGAGTCCCGGGCGGCAACGACCCGGCGCCGTTCGCAACCGGCCCGATGCAGCCACCGGACCCGACCGAGCGCGGATTCAAGGACACCGTCAAGGTGAACCCGGGTTACTTCACCAGGATCCGGGCCAGGTACGTCCTGCCGGCCGGGGTGACCGAGCCGCAGACGTACGTGCACCACTGCCACATCCTCGAGCACGAGGACAACGACATGATGCGTCCGTTCACCGTCACGGGCTGAACGAGTGCGGAGCGGCTCGCATGTCGGCGAGCCGCCCCCCGGTACTTCCCTTCTAGCTGTGGTTCTGTGCCGTCACGATGCCGGTCATGTTCTTGTGGACCACGACGATCTCGTTGGTGGACGCGCTCCTCGCGGTGTTGTTGTTCCGTCGGCGCCGACTGCCAGTAGAAGTCCCGGCAGCACGCGCTGGTACGGTGACCCGCGTTGTACAGCAGCTCCACGTTCTGGCAAGCGTCGCGCAGGTTCGTCCCCTCGATCCCGGCGAAAGGCGATATCGCATGCCCGGCAAACACCTACGAGGCCAGAGCACCCATTTTCGGGTTCTGCTGGCGAGCCTGACCGCGGTGAGCCTCGCGGCGCTCGGCGTCGCTGTCGCCGGGAACCCGGCAAGCGCCCGAGGCCCCGGGAAGGGCAGGTCCACGCTGACCGCGGTTCCGCTCAATTCCCCGGACGGCCTGGCCCACTACGACGGCCAGGTGACCTTCAAGGTATCCACGACCGTCACAACGAAGCCGTTCGTCAAACTCGACTGCTACCAGGACGGCGCTTACGTTTACTGGTCGTCTGCCGGCTTCTTCCCGGACTACCCGTGGCAGTGGGCGCAGGATTTCACTCTGACGTCCAGCTACTGGACGGGCGGGGCGGCCGACTGCACCGCGACGCTGTACTACTCGGCTGGCCACGGCAAGTTCCCGACGCTGGCGACGACCAGCTTCCAGGTCTACCCGTAGCCCGCGGGAGCCCGCCCGCTGGAGTGCGACACGAGCAGGCCCCGGCTCTTTCGAGCCGGGGCCTGCGTCGTTGGGGCTAGATCACGGGCTGCTAATGGTCCCTCCGTTGTCGATGCTGAGCGCGGTCTTCTCCAGGCAGGTGGCCGGGATATCGCGCTGCGCGGGGTTGGTGCTGTCGTAGCTGACCAGCCAGGACACGTTCGGGCTCGTGGTGGAGTGCGTCGTGTTCGTGGTGGTCACCGTCTGCGGCGAGCCGCCGGCCACAGTGACCGTCTGGTCGTGCAGCACCGCTCCGCTGCAGTCGGCCGTCTGGTACAGCTGGAATTGGACGCTTCCTGCCAATGCCCCGCCGGCCGTCGCACTGACCGTCACAGAGTCATTCGGGATGAACGACTGTGCGCTGAACAGGGACGACGCGACGCTCGTGACCACGACGTCCTCTGCGGTGTCGGTGCAGGCCGTGTTGTGGTCGGTGGCGAGGGTGTTCGGCGAGTCGCCGCTGTAGCTGGCAACCCAGTGGTAGGTGCCGACCGCGGTCGGCGTGAGGCTGACCGGGCCATAGGTCCCGTCCCCAGTTACGGGCGTCACGGGCGTCACGGTGCCGAATAGGGCGCCGCAACCGGTGTCGCTGGGACCGTAGAGCGAGAACGTGATGCTGCCGCCCGCCGGGCCACCCGCGGTCGTCGGGTTGATGACCGGCGTGCCCGGCTTGTTGGCCGTGCCGGTCAGGGTGGCAGTGTCGGTGATCGGGTTACCGAGCACGACGTCGGGTCCACCGCTGGTCGTGAGTGTCGGCGTGACCGGGTTGACCACAAAGCACTCGGTCGCGCGGGAATCACTCGAGCCGGGGATGCCCTTCGCGGCATCGCCTGAGTAGACGGCACGGAAGCAGTACCGTCCGGCCGAGGTGAAGGTCGCGAGATCCGATACCGCAGTCGCTGGGTTCGTAGTTCCGGCCAGAGTGCGGACGCCGATTGCAGTGCCGCCGGTGTCGCAGAGCGCTGGGGCTGCCAGCGGGCCGCAGACGAAGAACGACACGGTGCCGGTCGGATTGACGCTAGAAGGGGTGGCGGTCACCACCGCCTGGTCCTGGGCCTGCACCGAGCCGGTGCCGATCGAGAGGCCACCGGCTGGGATGCCGGTGCCGTCGGACTGTTGCGGGGTGGTTACCGTCGACGAGACGCATGTGCCGAAGCTACCGAGCACGAAGTCCTTCAACGTCGCGGTCGGCGAGGTCGAGGCGCGCGTCTCGGAGGCGACGCTGGCGAAGCACTCGCCACCCAGGTTGATCGACGGGTCGCTGAGATTGACGCCGCCCTCGTAGAATTCGCCGTTCAGGTAGGTGGAGTTGCCGCTCTTGTCGAGGAACGACCACGGCACGGTTGTCCCGTCGGTCGGGTTCACGATGCCGCAGAACGCGTCGGGTGAGGATCCGCCGCACTTCGCTGCCGTGCCCCCGGCCAGGAAGTTCAGGGTCCCGTTGGTGTCGCCACCGGAGCCGACCCACTTGTAGATGTTGATCGTCGAGGTGCCGCCACCGTTGCTGAAGTCGCTCAGGATCAGCAGGTCACCGACCTTGTGGACGCCGTTGAACTTCCCGGTCGCCGCATCAGTTGTGATCTTGTTCTGGAAGAACCAGAACCCCTCCTGCGCGTCACCGCTGTTGTCGAGACGGTCCGAGCCGAAGTAGAGCAGTTCGCAGTTTGCTGCTGTTGCCGCGGCCGGACACGTGGTGCTCTTTGGGATCGAGTAACGCGCGGCGAAGCTGTTCTGCAGGTTGTCCTTGGCCGGCAGGCCGCCCAGCTCGTTCTTCCACTGCCAGCTGGAGATGTCCGACGGGTCCTTGGAACCGCCGCCGGTGAAGATGGTGCCGTTGACCGGGCCATCGTTGGTGAACGACACCGCCGTGGCACCCGTCGTGTTGGAGCCGGTCGGACAGATCGTCGGCGCCGCCTGGTGACAGACGTTGTCCCAGTCGTCGCCTGGCGTTGCGGCGCTACTGGTCGGGTTGCCGTCCAGTTCGAACGCGCCGGTGTCGTGGACCGCTCCCGCGGACCCCCCGAACACGGTCAACGCGATCGCCGTGCTCGCGACTGCGATGAGGACGGTCAATACCCGTCGCCTACTGCGCCGCCTGTGCCTAGTGCTCATTGCGTCTCCCCGAAAGGTAGTCCCGGTCGCCGAAATCCCCTGCGTACTTCGGCGTTGGTGCCGGCGTTCAGCCGCCGTGTCGAAAACCGTCCGGGCAGCAGCGCTCCGCCCGAACCCAATAGGACTGAAGGAAACTGGTGCCGCTATCGACTGCGCCAACCAGGATGCGGGCGAAGCGCGTCGCTGCGCATCTGAGTCAACTGCGTCGTCGCGGTACCTGTTTCGCCATCCAGCCAGCACTCGAATTGGAGCCGGCCGTGGCATCTGTGGCTAACAGCACGCCACATGGTCGCCCCCCCGTTCGCGAGCCAAGCTAAGGTGTACGGGCCGAGCCGATCGGTGTCAAGGCGGCAGGCAAGAGAGAGTGCCCTTGCTACGTAGGCCATTCGCGATAATCAGCAGTTGATGCGATCTATCGCCTAATTCCAGGAAATATTGGCTCATCTGACTTTAGCCAGCCGCCCGAAAAGAAAGGCACACAAGCTTCGGGACGTGGCGGGGATCGTCCCCTCCCCAGGACGGCAACACCCCGCCACGCCGCTCCTCGGGAGCTGCTTGATCGGGTGAGACGGCCGGGCTATGCCCGATGACACAAGGGATTCCTGGCGTACGCTTCGACGATGCCGTAGCGGGGGTCGCCCGGCAGTACTAAACGTCGCACCAAGGTCCGGGGCGGGGGCTGCGACGGAGCATCGCGATCAAGAAATGGGCCGTGACGCAGGCGCGCGCATCGAAGTGCCTGCCAATTGTCGCTCGCCACCTAGTTCTGGCCGATTTGCTCCCGATTTGCCCAGCTCTATCTTAAATTTCGTCAACAACCACACGAACTAATTTCGGGGACAACGACATGCGTAGAACACTCATTGCATTGGCGGCGATGATCGTCGCTTTCATCCTGGCAATTCCGAACGCTTGGGCAGGCAGCCCGCATTTCATTCAGAGCGCGACTTCCGCATCCGTCTCGGGCAACACGCTCACCGTGTCGGCCAAGGAGGCCGGCCTGGGCGACGAGTCCCAGATCCATGTCGTGCTCACCGCTACCGCGCTGTGCATCAACGGCGGCGGCAACCATCCCAAGGCAGTGAACAAGGCAAGCGTCAGCGCTGCGGCTGACGAGCCGGTGCAGAACGGCAAGGCCGACTACACGATCAGTGTGACCGCTACATTCCAGCCGAGCTGCGACCCGCCGATGACCGTGTCGTTCACGGACATTGTCCTGACCGACGAGACCAACGGTCTCACCGCGAATATCCCGGGAACGCTCCCGTAAACGGGCCGGCGGTCTCAGGCCGTCCAACCCTCGTGATCACCGGCGGCTAATCCGCGCCGGACGGTGCACGATCCGCAGGTGATCATGAGGACGATCCCCCGCTACGGCACGCCCAATCGGGTCGCCAGCGCGCTGCGCTACCGCCGTCGGCTGCTTCGTCCGGGCAGCACCCGATACCCGACACGTAACGCCACGAACGCGATCACCGCTATCCACCAGTAGTGCTCCACCCACGTTCCCCTCTGTCTCGCTTGTTTAGGGGAACAGTAGGAATCAACGGTCGCGGCCGGCAGTGCCGCGATCGCCGACGTTCGCGCTGACTAATGTCACACGGCAGGTGCGATGAGCCCATAGTGGCCGTCATAGCGGTGATACAGCACGGCGCCGCGCCCGCTGTCAGCGTCCACGAAGAACACGAACGGCCACCCCGTCAGCACCAGCCGGGCGACGGCCTCGGTCACGTTGAGCCGTGGGGCAGGTTGCGGGGTCACGGTGAGCGATACCGCAGCCGACGGCACGGGTCCAGGTGCTGTGCGCGCCAGGCGGTAACCAGTCGGCCCGGCCCGGTACAGCACCGAGTCCAGCCGCGTGTCGACGTCGGTGAACAGGTGGAAGTCGTAGTCCAGCACGTCCATCTCGAACGCGGCTTCGTCAGGCGTCTCCGCCACCAGCGCGAACGACTTGTGGCGCACGATCTCCCGTTCGTCCACCGGACGCCGGTAGTGGTGCGCACGGTGCGACGGTTCCTCGCCGTGGCGCCATTCATGCTCGCCCGGGACGGGCCGTCCGCCGCGGCGAGCTTCCCAGTGCTGAGCCATCCGGTCGAGCCGGCGCAGCAGCCGCTCGTGCAGCAGGTCAATAGCCTCGAGCATGGTCTCGCCCGTGGCCTGCGCGCGGACGACTCGCCCGTCAACGTCCAGGCTGGCCTGCGCGATCGACGGCCTAGCCAGCGCCGGATCGCTCGATCGGGTCAGTTTCGCCCGCGCGTACAGGATCGGCTCGTGCGTATGGTTCGCGACGGCACCGATCCGCGACCGCGCGTATGCGACCGCGCGTGCGGGCACCTTCCCTCGGGTCTCGACATCAACGTCCGGAATCGACTTGGCGATCA
>WNGE01006851.1_pt1 | contig 12566 bp, 20 predicted proteins | sample 5400651 | NCBI WGS metagenome assembly WNGE01 (sample SAMN13153370, study PRJNA577476) | soil metagenome | isolation source: 60 cm soil or saprolite under grassland replicate 2 | place: USA:California | collected 2016-06-15 | reverse complement strand
CGATTGTGTGCTCAGGCCCGCGGTTCAGCTCCGCCGGGACGTACCCGCGGCCGCGACCGATCGTCAGCGTCACCTCGAGCTTGCCCTTGTCCGAGAGGTTGGCGATCTCGAGGTCCGGGTTGAGGATCTCGAGCTCGGCCGGCGCCTCGATGTCCGAGGCCTTGACGGCGCCGGGGCCCTTCTTCGACAGGCGAACCTCGATCTCGGGCGACTCGCCGTGCAGCCGGCAGATCAGGCTCTTGAAGTTGAGCAGGATGTCGGTCACGTCCTCGCGGACGCCAGGCAGGGTCGTGAACTCGTGCGCGACGCCCTCGATCTTGACCGAGGTGACGGCGGCGCCCTCGAGCGAGGACAGCAGCACGCGGCGCAGCGAGTTGCCGAACGTGTAGCCGAAGCCGCGGTCGAGCGGCTCGATCACAAACACTCCGCGGTTGTCGTTGATCTCCTCGTGGACGATCCGCGGGATCTGGAATTCCATCAGGCTGGTTCGAACTGCCAATTTTGATCCTTTCTACTTCGAGTAGAGCTCGACGATGAGCGATTCTTGGACAGGCGTGTCGATCTCCGTGCGCTCGGGCCACTTCAGCACCTTGCCGGTGAGCCCGTCGTGGTCTGCCTGCAGCCAGGGCGTGACGGACGCGGTCAGGTCGGTCGCGTCGCGCACGACCGGCTCGGCCGGGCTTCCCTGGCGGAGCATGATCACGTCGTCGGGGCGTACCTGGTAGCTCGGGATGTTGACGCGCCGGCCGTTGACCTGGAAGTGGCCGTGGCGGACGAGCTGGCGGGCCTGGGCGCGCGAGGCGGCGAAGCCGAGGCGGTAGACGACATTGTCGAGCCTCGTCTCGAGCATTCGCAGCAGCTCCTCGCCCGTGATGCCCGAGCCTTTGGCGGCCTTCGCGTAATAGGTGCGGAACTGCTTCTCGAGCAGGCCGTAGTAGCGGCGCGCCTTCTGCTTTTCCCGGAGCTGCAGCAGGTACTCAGACTGTTTGATCCGGCCGCGACCGTGCTCGCCCGGCGGGTAGCTGCGGCGCTCGATCGCGCACTTCTCGGTCAGGCAGCGCTCTCCCTTGAGGAAGAGCTTCATGCCCTCGCGCCGGCACTGCTTGCATTTCGGAGAGCGGTCTCTCGCCATTAGACGCGCCTCCGCTTCTTGGGTCTGACCCCGTTGTGGGCCTGCGGGGTGACGTCCTTGATCCCCAGGATCTCGAGCCCGGCAGCCTGCAGCGATCGGATCGCCGTCTCGCGGCCCGCCCCCGGGCCCTTGACGAAGACCTCGACCTTCTGCAAACCGTGCTCCATGCCCTTGCGGGCGCAGGCGTCGGCGGTGACCTGGGCGGCGAACGGGGTCGACTTGCGCGACCCCTTGAAGCCCGCCGAGCCGGCCGACTCCCAGGCAATCACGTTGCCGTCGTTGTCGGTGAGCGAAACGATGGTGTTGTTGAACGACGTCTTGATGTGAGCCTGCCCGATGGCGATGTTCTTCCTGACGCGCCGGCGGGTGCGGCCGCGCGTCGCTGCTCTCCGAGGTGGCGCCATTAGGTCTTGGTCGGAGCCCTCTTACCGCGGCCCACGGTCTTCTTCGGGCCCTTGCGCGTGCGCGCGTTCGTCTTCGTGCGCTGCCCGTTGACGGGCAAGCCGCGCCGGTGGCGGACACCCCTGTAGGCGCCGATCTCCTGCAGGCGCTTGATCGCCTGAGTGCGCTCGCGGCGCAGGTCGCCCTCGACCTGGAGATTCCCGTCGATGTACTCGCGTAGCTTGGTGACCTCCTCGTCGGTCAGGTCCCTGACCTTCTCGTCGATCGAGAGCCCGGTCTCGGTGCAGATCTTGCGCGCCGTCGGCTGGCCGATGCCGTAGATGTAGGTGAGCCCGATCTCGAGCCGCTTCTGGTTGGGAATGTTGACGCCCGCGATTCGCGCCATTACCCCTGCCTCTGCTTGTGGCGGGGGTTGGTGCAAATGACCATGGTTCGGCCGTGCCGCTTGATTACGCGGCAGCGCTCGCACATGGGCTTGACTGAGGCTCTGACTTTCATCGGTGTCGGTACGTGATCCTTCCGCGCGTGAGGTCGTACGGCGAGAGCTCCACCTTCACCTTGTCGCCGGGGAGGATGCGGATGTAGTGCTTGCGCATCTTCCCGGAGATGGTGGCGAGCACCGTCTGGTCCATACCGTCGATCTGCACCCGGAACATCGTGCTCGGGAGCGCCTCGACGATCTCGCCTTCGACCTCGATTTTCTCTTCTTTTTGAGCCATCTACCTCACAGAAACCGCGCTCGCCGAGCGCGGTTGGGACACGGAAAAACACGGCTCTCGCCGCGGGGGACAATGGTAGCAGAGCGAATCAGGCTCAGATCAGCCATTTTCCGCCTTCCTGGACGAGCTCTCCGTCGAGCTCGAGCCGGCCGCCGGTGCCGCGCAGCTCTTTCACGATGTCCCAGTGGATCTGGCTCACGTTCGTGCCGCCGACCTCCGGTAGGCCGTTGCCGAGCGCGAGATGGATCGTGCCGTCGATCTTCTCGTCGAAGAGGGTGTTCTTCATGTGCCGGGTGATGCGCGGGTTGCAGCCGATCCCGAGCTCGCCGAGCCGCCGGGCGCCCTCGTCCCGGTCGAGCATCTCGAGGAGGAAGTCCTCGTTCGCGTCCGCCGATGCCTCGACGACCACGCCCAGCTCGAACCGGAGACGGATGCCGGTCACCTCGCGGCCGGCGTAGACCGCCGGGAACTCGGTGAAGGCGATCGTCCCCGAGGCGGAGTCCTCGAGCGGCGAGAAGAAGAACTCGCCTCCCGGCATGTTGGCGCCGCCCGCGTCCACCAGTGCCTTTCGCCCGGCGAGGCCGAGCGTGAGATCGGTTCCGTCGGCCACGATCCGAATCTCGTCGGCCTCGTCGAAACGCTGCGCGTAGCGGCTCATGCGCTCCCGCTCGGCGTCCCAGTCGAGCAGGCAGGCTCCGTAGAGGAAATCCTCGAACTCGGCGAGCGACATGCCCGCTTCCTGGGCGAGCGCGGCGGTCGGGTACTGGCAGCCGACCCACTTCAGGTCAAACGTGAAGACCCGCTCGACGTGCGGGCGGAGCGCGGCCTGGAGGCGGCCGAGACGCTCAGGCGCGAGCGCCGACATCTCCCGCGTGTTCTCGGGGGCTTCGATCCCGATCCAGCCGTCCGCCTCGTGGAAGGCGTACGTCTCGATCGGAGCGGGATTGTCGAGCAGCTCGTCCGACGCCTCCTGGGCCCAGGGAAGGTTGAAGCCGGTGCCCGCGAGGCTGACGCGCTGGATCGCGTAGGCTCCACGCCGGCCGACCTGCCGGGAGACGGACTCGAGCAGCGGTCGCGCGAGCGCTCCGCCCGAGACCATCACCTGCCAGCCGGGCTGGACGTCGAGACACGTCTCGACCAGCAGCTTCGCGTAGTCCTCGACTCGCGGGTCGGTCATGCGCTAGGCATCGCTTGCGATGCCGTTGTCAGGACGTACGAGCTCGGCTCGTGCGTCCGTCTGAAGAGACCGGTCGAACCGTTGGGAGCTGGTGACGTCACGTGCGGACAACTGCTCGGGCGGCGGTCAGGATTCGCGGGCCCTCGTCGGTGACCGCCACTGTGTGCTCGAAGTGCGCCGAGAGGGAGCCGTCGGCGCTCGAGATCGACCACTGGTCGTCGTGGACGACCACGTCGGGCCCGCCGGCGTTGATCATCGGCTCGATCGCGAGAGTCATGCCCGGCGTCAGGACCGGCCCGCGACCGGGGTCCCCGTAGTTCGGGATCTGCGGCTCCTCGTGCATCGAGCGCCCGACGCCGTGGCCGACGAGGCTGCGGACGACGGAGAAGCCCCGCGTCTCGGTCGCGACCTGGATCGCGTGCGAGATGTCGGAGAGGTGGTTGCCGGCGCGGCACTGCTCGATCCCGGCGGCCAGCGCCGCGCGGCAGGCGGAGAGCAGGCGCTCGGCGTCGGCGGGAATCTCGCCGATTGCGAACGTGTACGCGGAGTCGGCGACGAAGCCGTTCAGCGTGACGCCGACGTCCACGGAGAGAATGTCGCCCTCCGCGAGCGTGGTCGGCCCGGGGATCCCGTGGACGACCATGTCGTTCGGCGAGGTGCAGATCGCGGCGGGGTAGCCGCGGTAGCCCTTGAAGGTCGGCTCGCCGCCGTGGGAGCGGATGAGCTCTTCGGCGAGCGCGTCGAGCTCCTCGGTGGTCACTCCCGGCCGTGCCCGCTCCGCGAGCATCGCGATCGTCTCGGCGACGACCTCGCCCGCGCGAGCCATGCGCTCGATCTCCTCTGCGGACTTCCGAATGATCACCGCACGGCCACCTGCTCGAGGGCGCGCTGGAGCTCGGCGAAGACCTCGCCGACCGACCGGTCGGCCCGAATGCCGACCAGGTTGCCGCGCGCGCGGTAGTACTCGACCAGCGGCTCGGTCTGCTCGTGGTAGAGCGCGAGCCGGGTGCGGATCGCCTCGGGAGTGTCGTCCGCACGTCCCTCTTCCTCGGCGCGGCGTCGCAGCCGCTCGAAACAGACGTCCTCGGGAAGCTGGAACTCGAACACGACGCTGAGCGGGCGCTCGATCTCCTCGAGCATCGTGTCGAGCGCCTCCGCCTGGGCGCTCGTGCGCGGGAAGCCGTCGAGGACGAAGCCTCTGGAGGTGTCGTCCTCGGCGAGGCGATCGCGAATGAGCTCGATCATGATCTCGTCCGGGACCAGCAGCCCGGCGCTCAGAAGCGGCTCGGCTTTGCGCCCGATCTCCGTTCCGGCGGCGATCGCGGCACGCAGCATGTCCCCGGTCGCGATGTGCGGAATGCCGTACTCGGCGGAGAGCAGCCGGCCCTGGGTTCCCTTGCCGGCGCCCTGCGGGCCGAGCAGGAGGATGTTCAGGGCCACTATTTGAGCCGCCGACGTGGCCGAATCGTGCCCGCTGGCCGCGAAACGCCCGCCTCGCAAGGACGCAGGGAGCGCTCGTAGCCGGAGGCTACGGGTGCGACTGAGGACGCCGCGAGGTGGAGCGTTGCAGCGCCCCAGCGGGTGCGAGGCGGACACGTCGGCGGCGTCACTTTAAGAAACCTTCGTAGGAGCGCATCATCATCTGCGACTCCATCTGGCGCATCGTGTCGAGGGCGACTCCGACGACGATCAGGACCGAGGTGCCGCCGAGGGCGCGCGAGTTCGCCTGGGAGAAGCCGCCGTAGCGGATGAAGATGCTCGGCAGCACGGCGACGAACGCGAGATAGAGCGAACCGGGTAGCGTCAGACGCGTGAGCACGCGGTCGAAGTACTGGGCCGTCGGCGGCCCCGGACGGATCCCGGGGACGTAGCCGCCGTACTTGCGGAGGTTGTCCGCCTGGTCGACCGGGTTGAACTGGACGGCCGTGTAGAAGTACGTGAAGACGATGATCAGGAACGCCTCCAGGCCGAGGTAGGTGAGGCTCGAGGTCTGGAAGTGGCGGTTGACGAAGCCCTGGGTCTGCGGGAAGTACTGGCCGATCGTCGGCGGGAAGGCCATGACGGCGGCCGCGAAGATGATCGGGATGACGCCCGCCATGTTCACCCGCAGCGGCATGTAGGTCGCGCCGCCGCTCGTCATCCGCCGCCCCACCATCCGCTTCGCGTACTGGATCGGGATCCGGCGCTGGCCCTCCTGGATGAAGACGACGGCGACGATGATCCCGACCGCAATCAGCGGGAAGAACAGCTTCTCCATCGGGCCGCCGTTGTACCAGGCTGTTACACCTGCCGGCGCCGTCGAGAGGATCGACGCGAAGATCAGCAGGGTGGTGCCAGCGGTCAGGGTGATGATGATCAGCACGAGCCGACCCGAGTTGTGCGTGAGGATGCCCTGCCGCTGGAACAGGTAGGCATAGCCCGTCGACTGCGCGGCCGCGAGGGCGACCGTGAAGTAGCGGGTGTACTGGTTGATCTTGGCGGTCCCGGCTTCGCCCTCCTTCTGGAGCTGCTCGAGCTTCGGGACGACGACGGTCATGAGCTGGAGGATGATCGACGCGGTGACGTAGGGCATGATCCCGAGCGCAAAGAGCGAGAACCGCGCGAGCGCGCCGCCCGAGAAGACGCTCAGCAGGCCGAGGATCGTGCCGCCGCCCTTGTTGTCGAAGTAGCCCTGGATCTGGTCGGAGTTGACTCCGGGGGCGGGCACCCAAGAGCCGAGCCGGTAGAGCGCGAGGATCAGGGCCGTGAAAAGGACGCGCTTTCGGAGCTCCGGAACGCGCCACGCGTTCGCTAGCCAGGAGAACATCTAGTGCCCCTTCAGGTAATGCTGTCTAGCTTCTGGGTCGCGAGCACCAAGCCAGGGGCCGCACTCGCCCGCGGCCAAGGCTGGTTGCCTTGGCAAGGGTGAGGGTGGTTCCTGGCGCCGCGTGATCGCGGGCCAGAAGCGGGCGTGGATTGCCTGGAGGGGCACTAGCTCGTTCCTTCTTCCTCCGCAGGCTCCTCCGCCGCCTCGGGCTCCTCGGCCTCGGGCGCCTCCGGCTCGGGCGCGGCCTCGGGCTTTGTGGAGACCGGGCGAGCGCGCCGCTTCGGCTTGCGCTCCTTCGGCTCGCGCAGAAGCGTGATCGAGCCTCCCGCAGCCTCGATCTTCTCGCGCGCGCTGGCCGAGACCGCGTGCGCGGTGACGCTCAGCTTCTTGGTCAGGTCGCCCTTGCCGAGGATCTTGACGTCGATCTTCGTGTTCTTGAGGACGCCCTTCTCGACGAGCGCCTCGGGGGTAACCTCGGCGCCGGCATCGAAGCGCTCCTCGAGCGCGGCGACGTTGACCGGCGCGGTTTGCGTCCGGTGGGGCCCGACCGGCATCGCGTCGGCCGAATACGGGCCGCGCAGCTTGGCGAGGCGCATGTAGATCGGGTTCTGACCGCCCTCGAACCCGGGCCGCATCTTGTGCGAGCCGGAGCGCGACTTCTGCCCCTTGATCCCGCGGCCCGAGTAGCGCCCCTTCCCGGAGCCGAGGCCCCGGCCGACGCGCTTGCGGGCCTTGCGCGCCTGCGCAGGCTTGAGGTTGGAGAGGTTCAGGTCGTCAGGCATCGGAGTCCACCCGCACGAGGTGACGGACCCTCCTGAGCATACCCGCGAGCTGCGGGCTCTCCTCGTGCTCCCGGCTGCGGCCGATCTTGCCCAGCCCGAGCGCCCGCAGCGTGCCGCGGTGGCGGGGGCTCTGACCGATCGTGCTACGCGTCTGAGTGATCTTCAGCTTGGCCATCGCTCTCCCGTGACTCCTGCGGTTCCTGTGTCTCCTGCGGTTCGGGCTCGGGCTCCTCGGGCGGCGGAGCGGCCGCAGACACCGGCAGAACCTGGCTGATCGTCAGCCCCCGCGTGGCCGCGACCTCGTCCGGGCGGCGCAGCCGCCGGAGCCCGTTGACGGTCGCCTTTAGCATGTTGATCGGATTCGTCGTGCCCAGGCTCTTCGCGAGGATGTCGCGGATCCCGGCCAGCTCGAGGACGGCGCGGACGCCGCCGCCGGCGATCACGCCGGTTCCCTCGCTGGCGGGCCGCAGCAACACCCGGGCTGCGCCGAACTCGCCGAGGATCTCGTGCGTGATCGTCGTGCCGTGCTGCGGCACGACGAAGAGGTTCTTCTTCGCGTCCTCCACGGCCTTCGAGATCGCGAGCGGTACCTCCCGCGCCTTGCCGTAGCCGAGGCCGACGCGCTCGACCTCGTCGCCGACCACGACGAGCGCCGTAAACGAGAACCGCCGGCCGCCCTTGACCACCTTCGCGACACGGTTGATCTCGACCACCCGCTCCTTGAGCTCTCTCATCTCCTGCCGGTCGATCAAAACTTGAGTCCTCCTTCACGCGCGGCCTCGGCCAGCGCCTTGACGCGTCCGTGGTAGAGATAGCCGCCTCGGTCGAAGACGACCGCCTCGATCCCGGCCTCCTTCGCTCGCCCGGCCAGCAGCTTGCCGACCTCGGCGGCCTGCTCGCTCTTCGAGCCCTTGAACCGCTTCAGCTGCAGCCAGCTTGCGCCTGCGAGCGTTCGGCCGTCGAGGTCGTCGACGAGCTGGGCCTCGATCCCGCGGTTCGACCGGAACACGACCAGGCGGGGCCGCTCGGCGCTGCCGGAAACCTTGCTGCGCACCCGCTTGTGCCGGCGCTCCCGCGCCTTCCTGACCGTGAGCGTGCTCATGCTCTTTTCCCGACCTTGCGGCGCACGTACTCGCCCTCGTAGCGGATGCCCTTGCCCTTGTACGGCTCGGGTGGCCGCACCTTCCGCACCTCGGCGGCCGTCTGTCCGACCTGCTGCTTGTCGATTCCCTTGACGATCACCTCGGTCGGCGTGGGCACCTCGAAGGTGATCCCCGCGGGGGCCTTCAGCACGATCGAGTGCGAGAAGCCGACGTTCAACTCGAGATCTGTACCGCGCAGGGCGGCGCGGTAGCCTACGCCCTGGATCTCGAGACGCTTCTGGAAGCCGCTCGTCACGCCCTCGACCATGTTCGCGATCAGCGACCGCGTCAGGCCGTGCAGGGCGCGATCGTCGCCGCGGTCGCTCGGGCGCGTGACCGTGACTGAGCCTTCCGCCTGCTCGATCTTCATCCGGGCGGGCACCTGCTGGCTCAGCTCGCCGAGCGGTCCGTTGACCATCACGCGCCCAGGCGAGAGCGCGACCGAGACGCTGGTCGGAAGCTGGATGGGCTGTCTACCGATTCGGCTCATTTGCTCACCAGACGAAGCAGACGACCTCGCCGCCGACGCCGCGCTCGGCCGCTGTGCGGCTCGTGATCAGGCCGTTGGAGGTGGAGAGAATCGAGATGCCCATGCCGCCGAGCACCCGCGGGAGGCGGTCCTTGCGGGCGTAGACGCGGCGGCCGGGCTTGGAGACGCGCTTCAGGTCGGTGATCACGCGCTCCCGGTTGCGGCCGAACTTGAGCTCGACGACGAGCGTGTCATAGGACATCTCGGGCCTGCGCTCCACCCGGTAGTCACGGATGTAGCCCTCCTCCTTGAGCAGCCGTGCGATCTCCGCCTTCAGGCGCGAGCTCGGCATCTCGGCGCTCTCGTGAAGAGCGCGGTTCGCGTTCCGGATCCGGGTGAGCATGTCTGCGATCGGGTCGGTATGCATTACCAGCTCGACTTGGTCATGCCCGGGATCACGCCCTGGTGGGCGAGGTCGCGCAGGCAGATTCGGCAGAGGCCGAATTTCTTGTAGACGGCGCGCGGGCGTCCGCAGCGGTTGCAACGGGAGTACGCCCGCGTCTTGAACCGCTGTGGCCTGCGCGACTTCTCGATCAAGGCCTTTTTTGCCACCTATGTGTCTCCTTCAGTTCTTTGCTGGGCGAACGGCATCCCGAGCGCGCGCAGGAGCGCGAGCCCCTGCTCGTTGTCGGCCGCCGTCGTCGTGATCGCGACGTCCAGGCCGCGGATGTTCGCGATCGAGTCGTAGTCGATCTCCGGGAAGATGATCTGCTCGCGGATCCCGAGCGAGAAATTGCCGCGACCGTCGAACGAGCCAGGGTCGAGCCCGCGGAAGTCCCGGATGCGGGGCAGCGCGATCGAGACCAGCCGGTCGAGGAATTCCCACATCCGGTCGCCGCGCAGCGTCACGCGGGCGCCGACGGGCATCCCTTCTCGGACCTTGAAGCTCGCGATCGACTTGCGGGCGCGGCGTACGTGTGCGCGTTGGCCCGCGATCGTCGTCAACTCGTCGATCGCGCCGTCGAGCGCCTTCGCCTCGGTCTTCGCCTCGCCGACGCCCATGTTGAGCGTCACCTTCGAGACGCGCGGGACCTGCATCACGCTGCTCACGCCGAGCTCCTCCTTCAGGCGCGGCCGAACCTCCTGCTCGTACGCGGCCTTCAGGCGCGGCCGGTAGCCGTTACTTTCTGGACGCTTTCGCGGACGGCTCATTTGTCGATCTCCTGGAGGCAGTCGGCCCGCTTGCAGACGCGCACGTGCGTCTCGCGGCCCTTGACCTCCTTCGTCGTCATCCCGATCCGCGTCGGCCGGTTGCACGTCGGGCACACCAGCATCACGTTCGAGACCGGAACGGCGGAGGCTTTCTCGATCACGCCGCCGGGCGTCATCGCCGCGCCGCCCATCCGGCTCGAGTCCCTCATGGGCTGGGGCCGCGTGTGGCGCTTGACGACGTTCAGGTTCTCCACGATCACGCGGCCGTCGCGCGGGCGCGACTCGAGGATGCGGCCCTGCTTCCCGCGGTCCTTGCCGGCGAGCATCTGGACGAGGTCGCCCTTGTGGATTCTCATTCGCGCCATGGCGAGGCCTCGCTTGCGATGCCGGCTAGAGGCCATGGCGGCTTTGCCGCCGTGGCCGTCTTACTCCGGCTCAGGGTGAGAGAACGGTCTGACGTTGCGTGAGGCATCGTTAGAGGACCTCCGGAGCGAGGGAAACGATCTTCATGAAGTTCTTCTCGCGCAGCTCGCGAGCGACCGGGCCGAAGATTCGCGTGCCGCGGGGGTTGCGAGCGCTGTCGATCAGAACCGCCGCGTTCTCGTCGAAGGCGATCGTGGTCCCGTCGTTGCGCCCGAACGGCTTGCGCGTGCGCACGACGACGGCCTGCACGACCTCACCCTTCTTGACGGCTCCCTGCGGGCTCGCCGTCTTGACGGTCGCCGTGATCACGTCGCCCACGCGCGCGTAGCGGCGGTGCGAGCCACCCTTGACCCGGATGCAGAGGATCTCGCGGGCACCGGTGTTGTCGGCGACGCGGAGGCGGGATTCCTGCTGGATCATGGGTGATCCTTCCGGTGACGGTTTCGCGTCTCTGGGGCGCGAGCTGCAAGCAGTCCAAGGACGCAGGCCGCGGCCGGGCTTGGCTGCCCGGGCGTGGCTGAGGACGCCGGAATGCGCCGCAGATCGCGTTCCAGAGGCGCACTAACTGTTGCCGGGAGGATCACTTAGCCTCCTGGAGGACTTCGGCGAGGCGCCAGTGCTTCGTCTTGCTGAGCGGGCGCGTCTCGACGATGCGGACGAGGTCTCCGACCTTGGCCGTGTTCTGCTCGTCGTGCGCATGGAACCTGGTCGAGCGGCGCATGATCTTCTTGTACCTCGGGTGCGCCTTCACCGTGTCGACCTTGACCACGATCGTCTTGTCCATCGCGCTCGAGACGACAACGCCCCGGCGCTCTTGCGTGCGGCCTCGCTCGTGCTCGGGCTTGGGCAGGCGAGTGATCGGCCGGCGCTCGGCGGGACGCTCTCGCTTGCGCTTGGAGTGCTTGTGGCGCTCGCTCCGGGGGAGACGCTTTCGCTTCGGCTTGCGCTCAGGCTGCGCCGGAGCAGGCGGCGCTTCTGCTGCAGGCTCCTCGGCGACAGGTTCCTCGGCGGCAGGCTCCTCGGCCACGGGCTCGTCGGCTGCAGGTTCCTCGGCCACGGGCTCCTCTGCGGCAGGCTCCTCTGCCTCCGGCCCAGCTTCCTCGGCCGCGGGAGTCTCTGCCTCAGGCTCTTCGGCCACGGGCTCCTCGGCCGCGGGAGTCTCCTCCTCTGGGGCCTCGGTGGTCTCTTCGTTGTTCTCGTTCTTCTCTTCGTCAGGCATGGGTCTCTCTCGTCAGCGTGCTCTCACGCTCGTTGCGGATGGTCAGAATGCGCGCGATCTCGCGTTTGGCGAGCTTCAGGCGGGCGGTGTTGTCGAGCGCCCCTGTCGCTCCCTGGAAGCGCAGGTCGAAGAGCTCCCGGCGCGTCTCGGCCAGCCGGTGCTCGAGCTCTTCGTCGGTCATCTCTCTCAGCTCCCTAGCTCGCAAAGAGATCCGCCTCCCTCTTCACGACTCGCGTCTTCAGCGGCAGCTTCCGGCTCGCGAGCCGGAGTGCCTCCTTGGCCAGGCGCTCGTCCACGCCGGCGAGCTCGAACATGACTCGGCCCGGCTTGACGACCGCGACCCAGTGCTCGGGCGCGCCCTTGCCGGATCCCATCCGGGTCTCCGCCGGCTTCTGGGTCACCGGCTTGTCCGGGAAGACGTTGATCCAGACCTTGCCGCCACGGCGGATCTTGCGGGTCATCGCGATCCTGGCGGCCTCGATCTGGCGGTTGGTCACCCAGCCCGCCTCGAGCGCCTTGAGGCCGTAGTCGCCCGCCTGGACCGACGTCTGGCCCTTCGAGACGCCGCGACGGCGACCTCGCTGGTACTTGCGGAACTTGGTTTTCTTGGGAAGCAGCATCAGCCGGTGCTCCTCTCGTTCGATTCGTCGCCCGAGCTCTCGAGCTTCGTCGGGTCTTCGACCTGCTTCTTGGGCGTCGTCGTGTCAGGTGCGTCTGCCACGGCGTCGGCGACGACCGGCGTCTCGGGCTCGACGGGAGGCTGCTCGCGGCCCTCGGCGGAGGTCGCGGCCTCGTCGGTGCGCGGACGCTCGACGTTGTCCTGGCCGCGCGCGCGGTCCCGCGCTCCCGGCCGGCGGGGCCCGCCGCCCTGGCCGCGCCGGCGCTGGCGCACCGGGCCGAGGCCTTCGCGGTCCTGCCCTCGCCCGCGCCCGCCCTCGCGCGAGGCGCCGAGACCCTCGGTGGTGCCGCCCCTGCGCCGCGCCTGGTCCTGGTCGCCGAGCCGCGCATCCTTCTGGGCGACGCCCTCGTAGCCCTCGGGCATGATCTCGCCCTTGTTGATCCAGACCTTCACGCCGATCCGGC
>WNGE01018274.1_pt1 | contig 12567 bp, 13 predicted proteins | sample 5400651 | NCBI WGS metagenome assembly WNGE01 (sample SAMN13153370, study PRJNA577476) | soil metagenome | isolation source: 60 cm soil or saprolite under grassland replicate 2 | place: USA:California | collected 2016-06-15 | reverse complement strand
GTCCTCCTACGCCACGGTCGGCTTGAACAGGAAGGGTGAAATCGGATGGCTGGAGGTGCATTGGCCAGAAGTCCCGGCCGTCGTGGTGAAGGAAGCAGAGTTTCTCCAAACGTTGATTAAGCGGGGCTTCAAACCGCGTGAGTTGCCGGGTGCTCGCCCGGAAGCCGTAGAGGTGGGTGTTATCCATTCACCCGCGGTCGGGTTCTTCATGGATGTGATCACCGCGGTCCGCGTCATCTACCGCGGCTACGAACCCAATGTGGGGCGGAAGGCGACGTTGTACTTCGACCGACATGGTGATCTCGTCTCGCTTCCGCGCGAAATCGAGCCCGCTAAGCCCCAGCCCGTGGAGCGACCGAAGCCCCGCTGAATCAACCGTTCGCTCGAGCGAGTCGCAATGGTGCTGTAGAACTATCCCGAACTATCCCGCGACAGCTCTGTTACCGGTTGTTGTATCGTAAGTACGTGCGCGCCCGTAGCTCAGTTGGATAGAGCATCGGCCTTCTAAGCCGAGGGTCGGGGGTTCGATTCCCTCCGGGCGCGCCATTCCGTTTCTCACCTCGTTCCCCATCTACCGCTCGCGGGGTTGGCAGTACGAGCGCCATGAGGAACGTCACGAGGGATGGCATCGGGGATAGATCGTCTTCGCCGACTGCCAACGACTGAGGGACCTTGCGAGCGCTGGCGGCGCCTCCTCTCCGACGCGAGCGTCGCCGGGCTCCACGCGTTCGTCTATTGGTTCTCGCTGCCGGCGCGGCTCTTCGGGCGGATAGCGGAGACGCCGATCCTCGCGCTGTCCGACTGGCGGCTCCTCGCGGCGTACCACCCGGGAGGACTGCTCGAGTCCGCGCTCGCGATGGTGGTCGGGCAGGTGGCGGGCGACCACCGCGCACCCGTGCTCGGCCTGCGTGAGCGTAGATCACATAGACCCGTTCTCAGTCATGACCCGCCTCGCCCGAGGGCCCTCCCTCGGGACCTGTCTTGTCGACTCGCGGGACCCATTCTATCGTGATTTCCGCCGCCGGCTACACGCCGAGCAGGCTGAGCCGGAGCTCCTGGTCCGAGTGGAGCGCGTGCGCCTCGCCGCTCCAGGCAATCGAGCCATTGTTGATGACGTAGGCACGGTCGGAGAGGGCCAACGCAAGGTCGGCGTTCTGCTCGACCAGCAGGATCGTGGTCTCGCCCTTGACCGTGTGGAGCACGTTCCAGACGACCTCGACGATCGCGGGCGCGAGCCCCTCGAACGGTTCGTCGAGCAGCAAAAGGTCTACGTTGCCCATGAGGGCGCGCGCGATGGCGAGGAGCTGCAGCTCGCCGCCGGAGAGCGTCGCCCCGCGTGCGTCGCGAAGCGCCCGGAGTTTGGGGAAGGTGTCGAACGCGCGGTCCACGGTCCAGCCGCGGTCGCCCCGGCGCGCGATCTGGAGGTTCTCGAGCACGGTGAGATTGGGAAAGATCCGCCGCCCCTGCGGCACCAAGCCGATTCCGCGCCGCGCGATCTCCTCCGGGGGGCGGCCGGCGAGCTGTGTCCCGCGGTAGTCCACTCGACCGTCGCGCGGCGGGACGACGCCGGTGATGGTCCCGAGCGTCGTGGTCTTGCCCGCGCCGTTCCGGCCGAGCAGGGCGACGAGCTCGCCTTCGAAGACGTCGAGCGAGACACCGTGAAGCACGTGGCTCTTGCCGTAGAACGTGTTGACGTCACGTACGCTGAGGAGCGGTTCCCCTACTCTCCGGGCCGCCGTCGCCGCGGTCCCTGACGCGAGGGCAAGGTGGCCGAGGTACGCCGTCTGGACCTCGACGTTCTGCTGGATCTCGGCCGGCTCGCCCTCCGCGATGACGCGGCCCTGGTGGAGCACAGTGATCCGGTCGGAGAGCGCGAGGACTTGGTCGATGTCATGATCGATCAGGACGATCGTGAGCGAGCGGTGAAGCGCGCGGATCAGGTTGGCGACCCGCCCGCGCTCGTGGGCCGCGAGGCCGGCGAGCGGCTCGTCGAGCAGAAGCAGCTCCGGCCGCGTGGCGAGGGCGATCGCGATCTCGAGCAACCGCTGATCGCCGTGCGAGAGGTTGGCCGCGACGGCGAAGGCCTGGTCGCCGAGCCCGACCGCGGCGACGAGCCGGAGGGCCTCGTCATTCAGGTCCGTGAAGCTCTCCGCGTCCGCGAGCATGGCGAAGCGGCAGCGGTGCTTCGCCTGTGCCGCGATGCGCACGTTTTCGAAGACCGTCAGCGCGTGGAAGACGCTGATGATCTGGAACGAGCGCGAAACGCCGCAGGCGACGATCCGGTGCGGGAGCATCGCGGTGATGGCGGTGCCGCGGAAGACCGCCTGGCCCCGGTCGGCGGCCAGCAGGCCCGTCAGGCAGTTGAACAGCGTGGTCTTGCCGGCGCCGTTCGGGCCGATGATCGAGCGGAGCTCGCCGCGCCGCACCTGGAAGCTGGCGCCGTCGACGGCGGCCAGCGCGCCGAAGCGCTTGGTGAGATTGCGGACGTCGAGCAGAACCTCGGCGGCCTCGCCGGGGACGCCATCCGCCGCCGGGGCTGCCGGCGCCGGCGGCGGGCCGCCCGCACGCCTGGGCCTGGTCTGCTGCGCGCGGCCGCGCAGCCGATCCCACACGCCGACGATGCCGTTCGGCGAGAACATCACGAAGCCGATGAAGATCACGCCGAAGTAGACCAGCCAGTTCTGGGTCCACGACGACAGCGTGTCGCGCATGAAGACGAAGACGGCCGCGCCCACGGCGGGCCCGACGAAGCTCCGCATCCCGCCCACGAGCGTCATCGCGGCGATCTCACCCGCCATCGTCACGTGGAGCGACTCCGGGTAGGCGAAGTTCAGGAGGAACGTGTAGAGCGCCCCGGCGAGGCCGCTGAACGCGCAGGAGACGACGAAGGCGGTCAGCTTGTAGCGCTTGACGTCGTAGCCGACGCAGCTCGCCCGCTGCTCGTTCTCGCGGATTGACTCGAGGACCCGCCCGAACGGCGAGTGGACGACGCGCCAGAGGAGCCAGATCGCCCCCGCGGCGATCACGGCGGTCGCGTAGTAGTAGACCTGCTTGTCGCCGAGGTCGACGCGGAGGGGCCCGAGGTGGAGGGGAAAGCGCTCGATCCCGCCGAGCCCGTTCTCCCCGCCCGTCACGGTCGTCGCCCCGTAGACGATGTAGAAGAACATCTGCGTGAAGGCGAGGGTCAGCAGCGAGAAGTACACGCCGCGCTTGCGCATCAGGAGGAACCCGATGAAGACGCCCGCGAGCGTGGCGACGGCGACGCCGGCGAGGAGCGGCACCACCATGCCCTTCACGAAATGGACCTGCACCAGGCCGGCGCCGTAGCCGCCGAGGCCGAAGAAGGCGCTGTGACCGAACGAGACGAGCCCCGTGTAGCCCATCAGGAGGTTGTAGGCGATGGCGAGCAGCGTGAAGACCACGATCTCGGTTCCGAGCGAGGCGGTGGACCCTACCGCGGTCATGAGCATGGGCAGGAGGAGGAACCAGGCGAAGAGCCAGGTGAGCGGGTGGCGGACAAGGCGACCGATCAATCGAACTTTTCCCAGCGCTCGCCCATGAGCCCGCGCGGCCGCAGCAGGAGGATGACGGCCATGAGGACGTACATCGAGGCCTCGGCCGCGCGCGGCTGAAAGTAGATGCTGAGGCTCACGACCTGGCCCACGAGCAGGCCGGAGATGATCGCGCCCCAGAAGCTGCCGAGGCCGCCGATCGTGACGACGACGAAGGCCGCCGTGCCGACGTTCACGCCCATCGCCGGCTGGACGCCCGCGAGCGGCGCGGAGAGCACGCCCGCGATCGCCGCCAGTGCGGTGCCGAGCCCGAACACGAGGGTGAGGACGGGCGTGAGGCTGATGCCGAGGAGGCGGACCATCATCGGATCGCGGCTCCCCGCACGCACGATGGTGCCGATCGGCGTCTTCTGGAGGAAGAGCATGAGGCCGGCGATGAGCAGGATGACGGACACGAGAATGAAGCTCCGGTACTTCGAATACGTGAGCGCCCCGAGCGTGAGCGCACCCGCGAAGGCGGGCGGCACGTTGAACGTCTTCGGGCTGAGCCCCCAGACCAGCCGGATCCCCTGCTCGAGCACCATCGCCAGGCCGAACGTGAGCAGGAGGCCTTGGAGAGGGTCCTGGAGGTAGAGGCGGCGCAGGAGCGTCGCCTCGATGAGCATGCCGAGGAGGCCGACGAGGACGGGCGCGACGACCAGCGCGCCCGCGAACCCGAGCGCGCCCTGCACCTGGAAGGCGACGTACGCCCCCAGCGTGAAGAGCGCGCCGTGGGCAAAGTTGATGACGCCGATCATGCCGAAGATGATCGACAGGCCGAGCGCCATCAGCACGTACAGCGCCCCGAGCACGAGCCCGTTCAACAGGAACTCGGCGAAGACTGCGGGCGTCATCGGCGGGGGCGTCTTACGCTAGCGGCTCCAACTGGCACTGGCTCTCGGCCTTCGGGATCGCGATGTCCTCGAGTGCCGCGCCCCGCGGCGGGACCTCCTGGATGATCTCGAAGATGTCCCACTTGTCCTTCCACTTCGCCTTGTCCTTCGCGGCCACGACGTACATCGGCTGCAGGAGCTGGTGGTCCCACGCGCGGAAGGTCAGCGGCCGGCCCTTGAGCCCGTCCATCGCTCCCGTCAGCGTGTGGCCCTCGAGCGCCGAGACCAGCTTCGCGCTGTCCGTGGACTTCGCCTTGTCGATCGCCTGGGCGATCGCGTGGACCGCGAGATAGTCGCCGTACGCCTGGTTGTCGGGCGGGCGGCCCCAGCGCTTCATGTAGCGCGTGGCCCACGCCTTGCTCGCCGGATTGTTCAGCTCGTGCCACCAGATGATCGGGAAGTGGCCGCGCAGCGACTCGCCCACCGGCCACGCGAAGGCCGAGTCGATGACGCCGCCCGCGACCTCGATGGTCATCCCCGACTCCGCGTACTGCTTGAGGAAGTTCGTCACGTCGGCGCCGGCGAGGTTGTGGAAAATGAGGTCCGGCTTCGCCGCCTTCATCTTGGTGATGTACTGGCTGAAGTCCGTCGTCCCCGTGGGGGCGAGGTCGCTCCCGACCTCGGTGCCCTTGTTTGCGGCGAGAAGACTGCGCGCCACCCGCAGGAGATCGTGGCCGAACGCATAGTCGGAGGTGAGGAAGTACCAGCGGCTGACCTTGCGCTCCTTGATCAGCCAGTTGCCGATGGCGCTCACGTACTGGGTGTTGCAGCCCTCGGTCGAGAACACGTAGCGGTGGCAGCGCTTGCTCCGGATCTCGTCGGAGTTCGCCCCCGCATTGATCAGGAGCACCTTCGCCCGCTGCACCTCGTCGCCGACCGCGAGGCACGAGGCGGAGGACACGAGCCCCTCGATGGCCACCACCTTGTCCTTCTCGATCAGCTTGCGCGCTTTCTGCACCGCGACGCCGGGGTTCGCCTCATCCTCCGTGATCAACTCGAACTTCCGGCCCAGCACACCGCCCTTCTCGTTCAGCTCCTCAACGGCAAGGGTGGCGCCTTGCTTGCCGTACTCGCCGATGGCGCCGAGGAACCCGGTGAACGGGATGAGCTGCCCGATGCGGATCGGCTCCTGGGCGCGCACGATGGCGGGGAAGGACAGCGTGCTCGTCCCGACGGCCGCGGCGGCAGTCCCGAGCGCGCTGGTCGTGAGGAATTCGCGGCGGTTCAGGCGCTTGGGCATCTGGTCACCTCGAGGCGAAGAATGCGCAGAAAATATGTCCGCACGGATGGGTTGTCAAGACGATTAATTTGACCGGACGGTGATACCACAGGGGGCTGTGGGATCTCGTTGGGTGCCGTTGCGTCCTACGAAGAACTTCTAAGCCGAGGGCCGGGGGTTCGATTCCCTCCGGGCGCGCCAATCTTCTCGTCACTTCCCCTTCGGCCCACGCGGGGCCACGGTGTCGGGGAAGCACATCGCTTTATTGAAGCACCTCGTTCGCCCGCCCCAGCACCGACGGCGGGATGGCTAGGCCGAGCGCCTTGGCGGTCTTGAGGTTGATGACCAGTTCGAACTCGGTGGGCTGCTCCACGGGCAGGTCGCCCGGCTTGGCGCCTTTGAGGATCTTGTCCACGTAGGGCGCGGCGCGCCTATGCAAATCAGCAAGGTTCGCTCCATAGGACATAAGGCCCCCGACATCGACAAACGCCCTCGATGGGTACACCGCCGGCAGCCGGCTCTTTGCCGCCAGGTCCACGAGGCGTCTTCGCTCACTGAAAAACATGGCGATGGGCCGCACAGCCAGAGCACCCGCGCGCGCCCTGGTCATCTCCGAGAAGGCCCTGTCGAAGTCCTCGGGACTTCGCGCCTCAACGAATTGAGGCCGCACCCCCCGCGCTCGCGCCGCGACGTCTGCTGCCTTCAGCATGTCCTTGTCCGTGCGTCCGCCGGAGCCACCTGGCTGCCAGAGGACAGCGACCCGGCTGACCCCTGGAGCGGCCTGCGTGAGCTGGGCGGGAGTCTAGCAGAGTCAGAACCTCTCCGACTTCGCTCCGAAGAGGTATCCCAACGCTGGCCGAATGTGACCCGCTGGATTGTGTCCACTTGAAGGGATGCGAACCTCTACGCGGCCGAGCTTCTCCCACGGATGATGCTTCGGGATCCCTTTCAGGCCGCGCCTCGAACGATTCAGATGCCCATTACCGTTCTGAGGATTCACGAGTGAGCGCGGCGGACAATGCGGTCGCGGGCTTGATGGCCAGTACCGTGTTGTAGGTGTTGCCGAAGACGAACCCCTTGGAGGTGTGCCAAATGATTCGTTCCAGTTCCACGAACGTGCGCATCTTGAGGCGGTACTTCCACAACAGCATGTGTTGAATGAAGTTCCAGGTCAGACCCCAGGCCCAGAACGGCAGTCGCCGATAACGAATCGGGTCGAAGCCGACCCGCCGCGTCTTGTAGACGAGAAGATTGGCGCCGAGAAAATTGTAGCGCCAATTGTCGAAGAAGGCAGTGACGCTCCGGTAATCCTCCTCCCGGCGGCAATGATCGAGCGACCCTGGAGAGCGGATCATCAGACGTCCTCCCGGCTTGAGCAGTCGCCAGCAGCGGGCCAGCCAAGCGTCCACGTCCTTCGTGTAGCCGATCGATTCCAGCGCATAGATCGCGTCAAAACTCTCACTGGGGAGATCGAGGATATCGAAGTCGGTGACGATCACCCGCACGCGCCCGCCAAACGTGGAAAAGTTTCGCCGACAGATGACCGCTTGCGCCAGGGAATTGGTCACGCACACGATTTCTACCTTGTACCGGCTGGCGAGGTAGGAGGCGGCCGCGCCCGATCCGCACCCGAGCTCCAGCAGCCGCATTCCGTCCTTCGGCCTCAGAAGAGCGCGTTCGGCTTCGTAAGGACGCGTGAATGCCGCCCGCGGAAAAACGCACGTGCTGTAATTCGCTTGCTCGTCGCGATATGCGCCGAACACGTCATCGTATGTGCGGTTCTCGTCGTCGTGCTTGAGAAAATCGTCCGCTCGTGGTGTCCACTCGACAAGTTGGCGCTGCTCGTATTCATTCAACTGGTGCCCAAGCTTGCCTGCGTCCTTCGGATGCGTCACGAGGAGAAACAGGACGTAGTGAAAAAGGTTGTAGGCCACGAACAACCCGACCATGGTCGCCATGACCAACAGCAGTATCGATACGGTGTCCAAGAGTTGCTCCTCGGCGCCGCCTCTCCCAGGTTCGCGCAACCCCTTCTGAGTTCCGGCAGCTTGACCGCGGGGGTCCGAGTTCTGCTGTGGGCCGGCTTACTTCGGTAATGGGGGTTCCTGGGCCACGGGCGTCCCACAGCGGGGGCAGTGGCTCCAGCCGGTCTCGAGCGAGTTCCGGCAATGCGTGCATGCGGGCAACGCCGCCGTGGGCTTCGGGGGTGGGGCCTGCTCCACCTCTGGCTCTACTCCGATTCCCTTCTTGAATTCCTTCATGGACTTTCCGAGTGATTTCGCGAGGTCCGGCAGCTTGCTCCCCCCGAACAGCACCAGCACGATCACCAGGATGACAAGCAGCTCTTGTGCGCCAAGACCAAACATGTCTGTCTACCTCCGGTTGTGTCGCACGCCCCGTGGCCTCGTCTCAAAGCGCCCACGCATGGGTGAGTGTACCTCGCGAGCCAATCCCACACGGCGCGGCATCCTTGCCTTGACACGAGCGTGGGACTACCCTGAAGTTCCATGGCCACCACCTTGGCGAAGCGGTCGATTGAGCGCTGTCGCGCTGGCCAGAGTCGTCTGGACACGTCTTGCCGCCTGCTCGCACAAAGTCGCCGCCTCCTCAACCGAGCGTGGTGGATGGCCGGGGCCTCGGATGTCCAGCGCGACCTCGGAACGAAGGGCGTCATCCATATCGTGCGTCAGAATCACTCTGATGATCCGTCGAGCCCGTCGACCTTCCTGATCAGTTTTGGCGGAAAGAAGGATGGGATCGGAGTGTTCTATCTTGGTCGGGCCAGTGGCCTCGATCCCCTCGTGGCGCTCCTGCAGAAAATAGGCGTCTCGCCCGCCGAGGTGGACACAGCTCTTCAGGTGCTTGCGGAAAGACCACAACACGAGATTGCGAACGTAGTGCTGACCCAGGACACCATCCGCGATCTCGGCTTGTAGGGGTCTTTCGTCCCCGTAGCTACCCCTCCAGCAGCTCCAGCAGGTATTGGCCGTAGGCGTTGGGCAGGCTGTGGGCGAGCGTCTCGAGCTGACCAGCCGTGATGAAGCCCTTGTGATAGGCGACCTCTTCGATGCAGGCGACCTTGAGACCCTGCCGGAGCTCGATGGTCTCGATGAAGGTGGAGGCCTGCAAGAGCGACTCGTGCGTTCCCGTGTCGAGCCACGCGAACCCTCGCGAGAAAGGCTCGACGTGGAGCTGGCCGCGGGTCAGGTACTCACGGTTGACGTCCGTGATCTCGAGCTCGCCGCGCGGGGAAGGCTTGAGGGCAGCGGCGATGTCGACGACTTGGTTGTCGTAGAAATAGAGGCCCGTCACCGCGAAGTGCGACTTGGGTTTGGCGGGCTTTTCCTCCAGCGATAGCGCGCGCCCCTCCTTGTCGAGCTCGACCACCCCATAGCGTTCCGGTGATTTCACCGCGTAGGCGAAGACCGTGGCGCCCTCGGGCCGGCTGCCCGCGCGGGTCAGCATTTCCTGGAAGCCCCGTCCATAGAACAGGTTGTCTCCCAGCACGAGGGCCACGTGATCCTTCCCCACGAATTCCCGGCCGATGATGAAGGCCTGGGCCAGCCCTTCGGGCTTCGGCTGCACCGCGTAGCGGATGGAAATGCCGATGCGGCTTCCATCGCCGAGCAGGCGCTCGAAGCCGCCGATGTCTTCCGGCGTCGAGATGAGGAGGACGTCGCGGATGCCCGCGAGCATGAGGGTGGAGAGCGGATAGTAGACCATCGGCTTGTCGTAGATGGGCAAGAGCTGTTTGCTCACGGCCCGCGTGATGGGATAGAGGCGAGTTCCGGAGCCGCCGGCCAGAATGATTCCTTTTTGGCAAAGTATGTTCGTCATATGGGTTCGAGAGTAGCAAAAATCCGCCACTTCTTCTTCATGCCCGCGCCACACGCCGGCAATACTCCGGGCCCACCCTTGGGCCAAGGGAGGGCCAACCATGAAAGCAGACGAGCTGATCAGCGAGCTTCGATCGTCCCAGACCGACCTGGCGCGCTTCGTCGAAGCGGTGATTCGTGACAGCATGCCCTACGTCGTCGTGCCGTCCGAGGCGGTGCGCGCGTGGCAGCGGCGGGAGCCCCAGGCGTGGGCGAAGGTGGCGGGCTGGCTGGAAGCGCATCACGTCGCGGTCGTGGCCGTGTAAGCCGGACAGGCGATCAGGATCGGGCGGCGCGCAGCCAGGCACGGTGTGTCTCGTTGGCCACGATGGCGAGGGCGGCGGTGATGAGAAGGATGCCCGCGCCGAAGGTCAGCCGCGCGAGCGACGGCGCCCATCCGAGCAGATGCAGCTGCCCCAGGAGATAGTTCCAGTCGTGCACGGTACCGTCGCCGCCCAGCACGGGGAGGGCCTGCGTCTTCGCGTCCGCCATGTAGATGGCGACGTCCGTGATGCTCTCGCCCGTCCAGAAGAGCGCCACCGCGAAGGAGCCGAGGTGGCGCTGGTGAAGAAAGGTCAGGGCGCACACGGCAGGCAGGATCACCTGGAGGGCCGAGCCCCCGAGAATATGGAAGAAGCGTGGGAAGACGAGCGCGAACACGTGGCCGGCCTCGTGAATGACGAGGTCTATGCCGTGAGTGAAGCGCAGCGCGCCGCTCGCCGCATCGAAGCTGAGCTCTCGCTGGAAGACCTGCCAGCCGAGCACCGCCATGACGAGCAGGCCCATGGCCCGCCCGGCGACGGCGGCCCGGGCTACGAGCGGACGCTCAGCCTCCGGCCTTGGTGGCGGGGACGGCGCTCGCGTCGGGATGGCCGTCTCCGTCGATGGCGCAGACCGCCGCCGCGCCGTCGCGATGAATCGACAGATCACGGATGGTCGGATGCTCACCGCAGACCGGGCACTTCGGATCGCGCTTCAGCTTCACTTCGCGGAAGCGCATGCCGAGGGCATCGTACGTCAGGAGTCGCCCAATGAGAGGCTCGCCGATGCCGAGGAGAAGCTTCACCGCTTCCGTCGCCTGCACCACTCCGATTATGCCCGGGAGCACGCCCAGGACACCCGCCTCGCTTCAGGAGGGGACGAGGCCCGGCGGGGGCGGTGTCGGATAGAGGCAGCGGTAGCAGGGCCCCTGGTTCGGGGCGAAGACCGAGGCCATGCCCTCGAACTGGAAGATGGAGCCGTGGACATTGGTCTTGCCCGCGAGATAGCAGGCGTCATTGACGAGGTAGCGGGTGTCGAAATTGTCCGACCCGTCGATGACGAGATCGTAGTCCTTGATGATGTCCATCACATTGTCCACGTCGATGCGCGTGGGCAGCTTGATCACCTTCACGTCGGGATTCAAGGCCTGGATGGTCTCCGCGCCCGAGTCCACCTTCGGCCGCCCCACGCTGGCCGTAGTGTGGAGCACCTGACGCTGAAGGTTCGACACGTCCACCACGTCGCCGTCCATGAGTCCCAGGGTGCCCACGCCCGCCGCGGCCAGATAGAGCGCGGTGGGGGAGCCCAATCCGCCCGCACCGATGAGCAGCACCTTGGAGCGCAGGAGCTTGCGCTGTCCCTTCTCGCCGACCTGCGGGAGAAGGAAATGGCGGCTATAGCGCTGGATTTGGTCGCCGGAGAGCGGCGTGTCTTTCACCACGGGCAGCCCCGACTGTGCCCAGCGCTGGAAGCCGCCCTGGAGATTGGTCACGTTCGTATAGCCGAGGTCATGGAGTGCCTTGGCCGCGAGCATGGAGCGCAGTCCGGTCTGGCAATAAAGCACGACGGGCGTGGACGGCTCCGGAGCGACCGTGCCGATCCTGAACTCGAGGAACCCGCGGCTGATATTGGTGGCGGCATCGATGGAGCCGTCGCGATACTCGTCTGGGTCGCGGACGTCGACGACGACCACCGGCTCGCCGGCGTCGAGGCGCTTCTTGAGCTCGGCGGGTGGCTGTTCGGGGATGATCTGGCGCGCTTCGCCCAGCATGTCCTTCAACGTCTTCATGTGCTCACTCCTTGCTTCGATATTCGCTCTGGAATTGGCCGTTTCATGTTACCACCATTCCCGGTCGGATCAAGGTACAAGGCTGTCCTTCCTGTCCAAGCGCGATCAAGACTGCTATAATCAGCAGCGAAATGAAAGGGTTAATCCTCGTCGGAGGTATAGCCTCATGCGCCTGAACGATGAGGCCCAGCGCACCTTCTCGGTTCAGGACTACGGCGCCCAACCCGCCATCCAGGGTGTGGAGATCGTCGAGCTGAAGCGCTTCGCGGACGACGGGGGGAGCCTCACCGAGCTGGGGCGCCTCACCTCGGGTCTGCACGCGGCCTTCGCGGGCTTCGAAGTCAGGCAGGTCAACTACAGCGAGATGGACCCCGGCGTGATCAAGGCCTTCCACCTTCACCGGCGGCAAACCGACGTATGGTTCATCCCACCCGGCGACAAGATGCTGGTCGTCCTGGTCGACGTACGGGCGGGGTCGCCGACGGAAAAGGTGGCGCGGCGGCTCCCCATGGGCGACGGGGCTTCGCGGCTCATACGTATCCCTCCCGGTGTGGCTCACGGCGTCAGGAACATTGCCGCCTCGCGGGGCCGCATCATCTATTTCGTCGACGTACAGTTCCAGGCTGATCCCGCCGAGTGCGACGAGGGCCGTTTGCCCTGGGATTTCGCGGGCGCGGATATCTGGGACGTCGTCAAAGGATAAATCCCCGTGAAGATACTCGTGACCGGCGGAGCTGGCTTCATCGGCTCCAACTTCGTGCGACATGTGCTCGGCAGCCATCCCGAAGACTCCGTGGTCAACCTCGACAAGCTCACGTACGCGGGGAATCTGGAAAACCTGCGTGACGTGGAGAAGGACCCGCGCTACCGCTTCGTGCGGGGCGACATCTGCGACGGGGCCATCGTGCGTGAGGCCATGGACGGCGTGGAGGCGGTGGTGCACTTCGCCGCCGAGACGCACGTGGACCGCTCGAACGCG
>WNGE01015215.1_pt1 | contig 12567 bp, 12 predicted proteins | sample 5400651 | NCBI WGS metagenome assembly WNGE01 (sample SAMN13153370, study PRJNA577476) | soil metagenome | isolation source: 60 cm soil or saprolite under grassland replicate 2 | place: USA:California | collected 2016-06-15 | reverse complement strand
ACCCTGACGTCGTGCGGGTCGAGTTGACAGGGTCGCGAGCCCGCGGCGAAGCGACCGCCCTCTCGGACTGGGACCTCCAGATCCACACGACGAACGCCGCCGCTGTCGCACGCGATCTCCCGCGCCTCATGGCGCCGCTAGATCCGCTCGCCGCGCAGTGGGACCGCCTGACCGAGCGCGCCACGTACATGCTGATGCTGCCCGGAGCGGTCAAGATCGACCTCTTCGCCGGGAACGCGCGAAGCGAGATCGGGCCGCCGTGGCAGCCAACGCCCGAGAACCTCGCCGCGATCGACGCCCATTTCTGGGATTGGACGCTGTGGCTCGGCAGCAAGTCGCTCCACGGTCGAACCGATGTCATCGACGAAGAGCTGCGCAAGCTCTACCGAAACCTCCTCGCGCCCCTCGGCGTCGCGACGCCTCCGACGACGGTCGCGGCCGCCGTCACGGAGTACCGCGACGCTCGTGACCGCTTGGAGCGCGAATGGGATGTCTCCGTCGCCCGGCGATTGGGAGACGAAGTCACGCAGGCACTTCAGCGGCACGGCGTGATCAGCCGTTCATGACTGCCTTCGTGACCGCCGGGGCCGGCTTCTTGCTCGCGGTCCTGTGGTTCGACCTCATGTTCGACGTCCAGGTGCTCCGCCATCGCGATACGGACGTACCCGAAGAGACGCTGGCGTCCATCGCCGCGTACTACCGCCGGGTGACGACGGCGGCCCGTCCGATGAACCGGCTCATCGCCGGCGTGATGCTGGCGACGATCGCGTCGATCGTCGTGCAGCTCGTGCGGGAGGATGCGCCGCGTTGGGCGGGAGTGCTGTCGCTCGTGCTCACAGCATCCGCGATCTCTCTTGCCGCCGTGCACACCGTCCCGAGCGCGGTGCGCCTCGGTACCCGCCTCGACGGGGTCGAGCGGCAGAGCCGGCTCGCACGGTCGATCCTTCGGGACCACCTGGTTTGCGTCATGGCAGTCGCGGCAGTGCTCTTCATCCAGCTGGCCTTCGCTCGGTGATGGACTCCGGGAGCAAAATCGGCGCACACTGGAGAGGCCCAAGCTCGGGCCGGGGGGTCAGGAGGACCGATGGGCGACAAGTCGCCGCACCGCTCGAACGACAAGAAGCGCGGCAAAACGCTGCAGGAGAAGCGAGCGGCCAAGCGGCAGAAGCGTAGTGAACGCCAGGCCGCCGAGCGCGCCCGCGACATCAGCGAAGGGATGTAAGCAGCCAGCAGTTCCTGCGGGGCTTACGTCTGCCGGCGCTCGATACGCAGGACCGCGGTCGGGCCCGGCGGCGGTGGGCGAAGAGCCGCGCCTGGCACCCGACATGGCACGGAAGCGTCGAACGTCTGGCGCCACCTGTCGGCGCCCGGCGCGCTGCCACGGGCCCAGCGGTTGGCGACGTGTCCGGGGACCACCAGATCGGCCGTCACGAGCCGGCTGCCGCGGCTGAGGAGGCGGCGGATCAGCGAAGTGGTGATGCCGAACGGCGGGTTCGCGACCACCCGGAACGGCCGCCGCGGAAGTCGAAGATCGGCGGCGTCGACCTGCACCACGGTGACCCCGGCGCGCGCGAACCGGTCCCGGAGCTGACGGGCCCGACGCGGGTGGAGCTCGACCGCGATGACATGCGCGCGGTGCGAACGAGTGGGCCGGTGAGCGCGCCGGTGCCGGCGCCAACATCGAGAACGAGATCGCCGGGGTTGATCCGGGCTGCATTGACGAGGCGTTGAGCCCAGTCGTCAGCGAGCTGATGCCATCCCCAGCGCGTCCGCGGTTCGGCGGACACGACGCACCATCACCATCATCGAGGCAAGAATGACAGCCGGTCGGTATGCCGACCAGCGAATAACCGTGGTCACAGAGCGAGACGTCGTTGCCGCCTTCGACTCCGAGGAGTGAGCGTCAGCGGTGTATCGCGCGGTCGATCTGCCGCCATACGAGCGCAGGCGCGAAGCGGCGTGCGCGCCAGACCGCCTTCGTGCCCTTTCCCGGTAGCACGAACAACTCCCCTGCGTCGAGCGCGCGTTCAACCGCGTCGAGCACCACGCCGGGCTCGATGCCGCGTTGGCCGCCGAGCGCGAGCTCATCGCGGGTGCGGATGCCTTCGACCATGGGGGTCTCGACGACGGGCGGGCACACACACGCGAACCGCACACCGCTCCCCCGGTTCTCGTACGCGAGCACCTCGGTGAAGGCGACCACGGCGTGTTTCGACGCCGCGTACGCGCCGAGGTGCGGGCTGGGGAGCCAGCCGGCGAGCGACGCGAAGGTGACGACCTCTCCGCGGCGGCGTTCGAGCATGCCCGGGAGCAGCGCCTTCACGACGCGCACCGTCCCGAGATAGTTGACGTCGATGATGCGCTCGATCTCGCCGAGCGGCTGGTCAGCGAGCGGTCCCGGAAGGCAGATCCCCGCCGCGTGCACGACCCGGTCGACCGGCCCGAACGCCGCCTCGACCTCCTGCACGGTGCGCTCGACGGTGGTGTCGTCGGTGACGTCGCACGCCCACGACCGCATGTTCGGGGCACGCGAGACGGTGTCGGCGAGGCGCTTCTCGTCGACGTCCACCGCGGCGACGGACGCGCCGGCGGCGGCCAGGCGGCGCGCCGCGAGCTGGCCCATGCCGCTGGCAGCTCCCGTGACCAGTGCCACCGCCGGTGTCATCGTGTGACCACGTCCGGGGCTTGGAACTGCATGCGCACGTGATCGATCGTGCTCGTGAACGCGGCGCGCCGGGGCAAGCCCAGGCCCCTCAGCTCCTTGGCCATCGGATGGTCACCAAGCCAGAGCACGGCGCCGCCCGGTCGCCCGCGCACGCCGCGGGGCTCCATAGACCATGCCGTGCGGCGGAGAACGCCGTCGGCGCGGGAGTACGCGTCGACGCTCGACCCGGGTGCGGGCATCCGCACACCGCGGCGGATCGACAGCGAGAGCACGAAGTCACCGTCGTGGTGCAGGGTGCAGCGGGCGACCCGTCCCGCGAGGTCGAGATCGATGTCGGCGAGAAACTTGGGAAAGCCCCAGATGTCACGCCCCGCCTCGAGCGTGAACTCCTGGTTCACGGGCAGTTGATGGATGAACGCGCCGAGGAAGCCGCGCGCGACCTCGGCTGATTTCGTGAACGTCGACGCCGGCTCCATCCCCTTGTGACGAACGAGGAACGCGACCGCGACCTCGTGGTAGGGGCCGAGATCGCTGTCGACATACCGCATGAACGCGATCGTGCACACAGCCCTGCCGGGCAACGGCTCGGCGACCTCGAGGTCGGAGTAGGCGATCAGGTCCTGGGCCGCCGCTGCGGGCACGAAGAACGACGCCATGTGTGCGCTCGCGTCGCGCACTTCGACCGGGATCGTGACCTGTTGGCCCTGGATCGTGTAGCGCGGCGCCTCGCTCAAGGACCACCTCCCGACTCGATCCACAACACCGCCACCGCATCGGGAGGCAGCGTCGCCAGCTCGAGCTGTCTCGCCTCGGCCAGCTGCTCCATCGCCTCGAAGCGTCGTCGGAACCGTACCGCCCAGCCCCGCAGCGCCGACTCGGCGTCGACGCCACCGGAGCGGGCGAGCACGATCGCCGCCGCCAGCAGGTCGCCGAGCTGGGTCTCGAGGTCGCGGCCCTCGTCCGAGCGCAGCTCGGTGAGCACCGCGTCGAGACGTCGCAATGCGTCGTCGCGCCCACCGGGATCGAGCCCGGTCGACGCCGCCTTGCGCAGGAGCTTGTGCGCGTAGAGCAGCGACGGCAGCCCGGGGGTGATCCCCGAGACGATCGATGCGTGACCTTTCTCGTCCTTTTTGATCTGCTCCCAGTTGCGCATCACGTCGGACGCGCTTTCGGCGTCGGCGTCACCGAACACGTGCGGGTGGCGGCGCACGAGCTTGTCGTGGATGCCGCGTGCGACGTCACCCATGTCGAACGCGCCAGCCTCGTCGGCGAGGACGGCGTGGAAGATCACCTGGTACAGCAGGTCGCCGAGCTCGTCCTCGAGCGCGCGGTACGCCTCGGCCGGGACGTCACCGGCGGGTGCGTCGGGCGGCAGCGCCTCCACCGTCTCGACGACCTCGTACGCCTCCTCGAGCAGGTAGCGGGTCAGCGAGTGGTGGGTCTGCTCGGCGTCCCACGGACAACCGCCCGGGCCCCGCAAGCGCTCGGCCAAGCCGAGGAGGCGGGCGATCTCGCGAGCAGCGGCACCGGCGCCGCCGTCGACGAGCAGCGCGGTCAGGTGGTCGGGGTCGACCTCGCGGTCGAGGTCGGCGAGCGCGACCGTGCGGATCCGCTCGTCGGGCAGCCCCAAGCGCTGAAGAACGGTGACGGGCGCGTCGGCGGCCAGCACCTCGAGGAGGACGACCTTCACGTCCCAGAGCACGAGAGGCGTGTCGCACTGCGCGATGAGGAGCGGACCTTCGCCCGCCACGGTTTCCGCCGTGAGCCGGCCGGCGTCGGCGACGCGCGCACCCGACATGGGGTCGACACCCAGACGGGTCCACGCCAGCTCGGCGAACGAAAGCCCCGGCACGATCTCGAGCTGGATGTCGCCCCGAGACGCCGCGTCGCGCAGCATGGCGACGCTGCGTTCGGCCACGGCCGGGTTGCCGGGCACCGCGTACGCGACCTCACCGTGCGTCGCCGCGATGTCGAGCAGCCTGGCCGCGATGCGGCGGTAGACCTCCTCGAGGTCGTCGGCGGCGTCGTACTCGTCGTCGAAGCTGTGCAGCTCGACGCCGGCCGCCGCCAGGTCCCCGGCCGCAGGATGCCGGGTGGTACGCACGAACCGGTTCGGGATGTGCTCGAGCGCGTCGCGAGCCGCGGGAAGCATGAGGTCGACGCCGGCCGGCCCCAGCCCGACCACGACGACGCGGGCGGCCACGGTCACGGCCTCGTCGACGGCGGGATCGTGGGCGTCGCTCCGGACGGCGGCGACGTTGGCGCAGTCAGGCTCCGCGCGCCGCGCGGTGGCTCCACGGTCCCCCGACCGTTACGCACGACCCAGCGCCCATAACGCGGGTCGACGTCGACCTCGGCTTTGGCGACGAGCTCATTGAGGTTGCGCTGCGCTGCGGGTGACTGCTGCACGAGCTGCTGGCGCAGCGGGCCTTCCAGCAGCTCGAACGGGATCGTGTCGCGCACCATGACCAGCTGCCATCCGGCTTGGGCCGGAACCGGTGACGACACTTGGTCCAACGGCTGCGACCTCACCGCCTGCGAGACGAGCTGTTGCCCCTCGAGACACCCGAGCGCGCCGCCGTTGGGCGCCGAGCCCTGATCGACCGACTGCTCGCGGGCGAGCTGCTCGAAGCTCGCGCCGCTGCGAATCTGGGCAGCGAGTGCATCTGCCTGCTGTCGACTCGGCACGATGATGTGTGACACAAAGCGGCCGGACGGACACTGCGCGCGGAGCTGATTGATCGTCGTGACATATGCGGCGAGCACATCGGCGTCCGTCACCACCGGGGCTTCGATCGTTCGCGAAAGCGCTTCCCGGCGGGCGTAACCCTCGAGCACGCGGACTTGGAACGACTCCGGGAACGCCGCGAACGCCTGCGGACCGAAGAAGTCCGAGGCCCGGCCCTCGGCGGCACGGCGGTCGTCCGTCGTCACCGTGATGTCGCGTCGGCGAACCTGCTGGTCGACGACCTGTTGTTCGACGAGATGAGTGAGCCAGATCGCTGCACCGCTCGATCTGATCGTGCCCTCAGTCTCGGCGATGCGATCTCGCAAGCCCGGGTTGTCGGCGATCGTGGCGAGATCGTCGTCGATCGACGACCGCGAGAAGTCTTGACCGTTGACACTCAACGCGGGCGGCCGCACCGCGTTGCATCCGGCCGCGACGGCGACCCCGACGACGGCGACAAGCGCGAGCGAGGAACGCACGACCGATTTCACGGCGCGGCGGATGCTAGTGGTGCCGTCTCTTCGGCGGGAATCAGCTCCTCGAGCAGATCGACGAGCGTCGCGGACACGGTCGAGCCATCGCCCTTGACGGGAACCGCGATCTCGCCGTCGGCCTTGGCCACCGCGCCCGGAACGATCCTGCGCAGACGGATCTTCTGCGACTCCCGCAACTCGATACCCAGGATCCGCGCGATCCCGCGCTGCACCGACACGCTGCGCACGCCGGTGCGCACGCACTCGGCGCGCAGGCGGGCGACGTCGAGCAGCGCGGCCGCCGGCGGCGGCGGCGGCCCGTAGCGGTCGTGCCACTCGGCTCGGATGTCGTCGACGTCGTCGGGCGTCGTGACGGCGGCGAGGCGCCGGTACGCCTCCATGCGCACGTCGTCGCGGGCGACGTAGTCGACGGGGAGATACCCGTCGACGGGCACGTCGATCGTCACCTCGACGGGCTCCGGCAGCGGCCTGCCCGTCAGCTCCCCCACCGCCTCGGTGACGAGCTGGCAGTAAAGGTCGAAGCCGACGGCGGCGATGTGCCCGGACTGCTCGGCGCCGAGGAGGTTGCCTGCGCCTCGAATCTCGAGGTCGCGCATGGCGATCTTGAACCCGGAGCCGAGGTCCGTGAACTCGCCGATCGTCTTGAGGCGCTCGTAGGCCTCCTCCGTCAGCGCGCGGTCGCGCGGATGGAACAAGTACGCGTAGGCGCGCTGGCCGCGCCGTCCGACCCGCCCCCGCAGCTGGTAGAGCTGGGCCAGTCCGAGCAGGTCGGACCGGTCGACGACCAGGGTGTTCACGGTCGGGATGTCGAGCCCGCTTTCGACGATCGTCGTGCACACGAGCACGTCGTATTCACGTTCCCAGAAGTCGAGCACGACGCGCTCGAGCCGGCCTTCGTCCATCTGCCCGTGCGCGACGCCGATGCGCGCTTCCGGGACGAGCTGCCGGAGTTGCTCGGTCACATAGTCGATGTCCTGCACACGGTTGTGCACGAAGAACGCCTGGCCTTCGCGCAGGAGCTCACGACGGATCGCCTCGGCCGCCGCGCGATCGTCGTACTCGCCCACATAGGTAAGGATCGGCTGGCGCTCCTCGGGCGGCGTGTTCACGAGCGACATGTCGCGGATGCCGGTCAATGACATCTCGAGCGTCCGCGGGATCGGAGTGGCGGTCAGAGTCAGCACGTCGACATCGGCGCGGAGGCCTTTGATGAGCTCCTTGTGTTGCACGCCGAAGCGCTGCTCCTCGTCGACGACGAATAGGCCGAGGTCCTTGAACTCCACGTCGGCGGACAGGATCCGGTGGGTTGCGATCACGACGTCGACCGAGCCGTCGCGCAGTCCCTCGACGACCGCGGCCTGCTCCCGGGCGGTGAGGAACCGCGAGAGCACCTCGACGCGTACGGGATAGTTCGCGAACCGCTCCCGGAACGTCTGGCCGTGCTGGTTGGCGAGGAGCGTGGTCGGCACGAGCACTGCCACCTGCTTGCCGTCCTGCACCGCTTTGAACGCGGCGCGGATGGCGACCTCGGTCTTGCCGTAGCCGACGTCGCCGCACACGAGGCGATCCATGGGGACCGGTCGCTCCATGTCCGCTTTCACGTCGGCGATGGCCTGGGCCTGGTCCGCGTGCCCGGGCGTCGCAAGCCGGCGGCGGTACAGCACGACGAGCTCCTGGGCGATCTCCCGGACTGCCGAACGCACCCGGGCCCGGGTCTTCTCCCAGTCGCTGCCGCCCATCCTGCTCAGCGCGGGCGTGTCGCCGCCGGTGTAGCGGCGGACCGCGCCGACCTGGTCGGTGGGGACGTACAGCCGGTCGGCGCCGCGGTACTCCAGCAGCAGGTAGTCGCGTTCGACGCCACCGATGGCCCGCTTGGTCATCCCCGCGTAGCGCGCGACGCCGTGCTGATAGTGCACGACGAAGTCGCCGGGCTCGAGCGCGTCGTAGAAGTCCGCGCCGCGCTGAGCACCGCGCGGGCGGCGGTGCACCCGGCGCCGGCCGGTGAGGTCGGCTTCGGCGATGACCGCCAGCTGCGCCCCCGGCACCACGACGCCCCGTTCGAGCGGCGCCATCACGATGCCGATCTCGCCCGGCGCGATTCCTGTGATCGTGTTGATGCCCTCGCCGGCCAGCACGTCGTGCAGCCGCCCGGCCGTGCCTTGGCCGTCGGCCGCGAGCACGACGCGCGTCCCGTCGTCGCGCAGGTTGCGCAGCCGGCGGGTGAGGCCTTCCGTGTCGCCGACGACGGGGTCGAAACCGGCGGCGGCGAGCTGCGGCGTCGCGGGTGACTCCGGTGTGGCGAGCACCGCGGTCACGCCGGCGCGTGTGTGCGCGAGCAGCCGGTCGAATGGCAGCGAGAGGCGGGGGAAGTCGCGACCGTTCGACGCGCCCCACGTCGCTGCGAGTGTCCGGCCGAGGTCGGCTTCCTCGTCGAGGAGCTCTTGGGCGCGGTCGCGAGTGCGCGTGGGCTCGACGACGAGCACGAGCGCGTCGTCGGGCAGCAGGTCGGGCAGGAGGTGTTCGCGGTCGCTCAGCCACGGCAACCACGACTCCATCCCGTCGAAGACCTGGCCCTCGGCGAGGCGGTCCCACTGCTCCCGGCCCCACGGCTCGCGCGCAAGGAGCTCGGTCGCGCGCTCCCGCACCTCGGGCGTCGGAAGAAGCTCGCGGGCCGGGAAGACCCACGTCTCGTCGATCTCGTCGGTGGAGCGCTGATCGGCGACGGAGAACCGCGACAGCCGGTCGACTTCGTCTCCCCAGAGATCGATGCGCACGGGATGGTCGTCGGTCGTCGGGTACACGTCGACGATCGACCCGCGCACCGCGACCTCGCCCCGCGCTTCGACTTGGTACTCGCGCCGGTAGCCGTAGCCGACGATCCGGGCGACGAGCTCGTCGCGGTCGAGCTGGTCGCCGGTGCGAATCCGGATGGGCTCGACGTCCTCGACGTGCGGGCCGAGGCGCTGCACGAGCGCCCGCACCGGGGCCACGACGACGTCGGGAAGGTGGTCGCCGCCGGCGCGCAGCCGCCACATCACCCGCAGGCGACGCCCCATGGTCTCCAGCGAGGGCGACACGCGTTCGAACGGGAGCGTCTCCCAGGCGGGGAACAGCTCGACGGCATCGCCGGCGCCGAGGTACTGGGCGAGGTCGTGGGCGACGCGCTCGGCCGCGACCGCGGTGGCGACGGCGACCAGCAGGGGGCGGCGGGTGGTGATCCGAGCCATCGCGGCGACGAACAGGGCTCGGGCCGGCTCGGGGACCGCCACCGCGGACTCGCGGTCGATCACGGCGCGCACCGCCGGCTCCTCGGCGAGGAGCGCCGGAAGCTCGGCCAGGGGGGACACCGGGGTGGTCTCGGTCGTCGTCGTCATCGCCTTCGTGGGCCGTGGTGGGCGCGCGCAGAGGTCCCCCGAGCCTGGTCGGCCGGGGGTCTCGTACTCGTCAGGTTAACGCCGCCTCGGTCGCACGCCTTCCCCACGGTCACCGCCCCCGTCCGCCGCGGCCCCCCGACCTAACCTCCTTGCGTGACGGCGGTCTCTCCACAAGCCGCAACCGCGCCCGCTTCCCAAGAAGTCGGCGCAGCGGACGGGAACGCGCGTCGATTCGGCCGGTTGAGGGACAGGCGAGCACTCCTCGCTGTTGCGCTCACGCTGGTCGTTCTCCTGCCCGTCCTCGCAACGCTGCTGACCCGAGTCGGGTCGAGCTACACGCCGGCGGGCGACATGGGGATGATCGACCTCCGCGTGCGCGACGTTTGGTCAGCCAATATCCCCCTCATCGGGCCGTACAGCCGCTACGGCTGGAGCCATCCGGGACCGCTGCTCTTCTGGCTGCTGGCGATCCCGTCGGGCGTGTTCGGGCAACCGGCGTGGGCCACCCTTGTGGGAGGGGCCGTGCTCCAGGGGGTCGCGATCACCTGGCTGGCGGTGTTGGCCTGGCGGCGGGGCGGGCTGCCGATGGTTTCGGTCGCCTTGGTGGGCATGACCCTCGTCTACGTGAGCACCGGTTCCTGGATCATGCTCGAACCGTGGAACCCCCATATTGCAATGCCGTTCTTCGCCCTCTTCGTGTTCCAATCCTGGTTGCTCGCGACTGGAGACGCTCGCGTTCTTCCCGGAGCCGTCCTCGTTGCGACCTTCCTGGTCCAGACGCACGTCGGCTACGCCCCGCTGGTCGCCGTCTCGGCCGTGACCGTGCTCGCGTTCGCCTTGCTCGACGCGCGCGCTCGGAAAAAGGGCTCGCGGTGGTCGAGCTGGCAGCGACCGGCCTGGATCTCGCTCGCGATCGTGTCCGTACTGTGGCTACCGGTCGTCATCGAGCAGCTCACCAGCTCGTCGGGGAACCTCGCCCGGCTTCGGCACTACTTCATGGGCGGGAACATCGAGCCGGTCGTGGGCCTCGCCACCGGGCTGCGATTGATGGCGGCGGAGTTCCGCCTGCCACCGCCGTGGCTGGGTGGTGCCAATGACAGCGATGTGTTCACGGGTGCGGCGCCCGAGGGATCGCTGGCATTGCTGCTGCTCCCGCTCGCGCTCCTGGGCGTCGGGCTCTACGTGACGCGTCGGCGCGCCGCCACGCCGGCGCGGCGGTTCCAGCTGCTCGCGGGCGCGCTCTTCGTCACCGGCATCGTGACGATGGCCAGGGTCACCGGCGTTCCGTACCCGTACCTGTTCCAATGGCGGTCTGCGGTCGCGGTCGTCATCGTCCTCGGCGCCGCGTGGGCAATCGCCCAGGTCGGGCGGGCTGGCTTGGTCGATCGTCGACCACCCGACCGAGGTCTCTCCATTCGAGCCGGCGACCAAGGAGATCGCGACCGAACTGAAACGGCACGGCGTCCCGCCGGGCGGGGTGATCCTTCGTCTCGACACCGTGTCCCTCATCGCGCTCCAACGCGGTATCTACAACGAGCTCGACCGGTCGGGTATCTCGGTCTCGGTCGACGAGAACCTCGATTACCAGTTCGGGGATCGCCGCGGCGCGGCCGCCAAAGACGTGGAGCAGGTGTGGTGGGTCGCGGAGAACGGCCGATCGCTGGCATACCTGAGCTCGCTCCCCGGAGCGGAGATCATCGCCAGCTCCACACCGCTCGAGCGCGACGAGGAGCGGGAGGCGGCCACTTTGGAACGGAGGATCCTCGACGGCCTCGTGGCCGCCCATCGTGAGGATCTCATAGGAATGCTCGACAGCCCCTTGGCGGCGTTCGCCGTGGGGGGGGTACCAGGAATCGACATCCGCGACGTCGATCGTCTCGCCGAGCTCGACGCGAAGGCCTTGAAGGAGGGCGGCTGCCGGTGCGGCGTCGTGGCGATGCGCCCGGACGTTGCACCCGTCGACGTCAACTGGCTCTCTCAATCAGATCTCGTCAGTTGAACCGGTTCATCGCCGCGTCGACGCCCTCCCGGACGATCGACTCGACGGCGTTTGCACCCTGTTCGATGGTCACGTCGATGTCGGCGCGCTCGCGCTTGCCGAAGCGGTTGAGAACGTGATCGGCGCCCCGCTCCTTTGAGACCGGCTTCCCGACACCGATGCGTACCCGCTGGAAATCCTGGGTGTGCAGGTGGGCGACGATCGAGCGCAGACCGTTGTGGCCGGCGAGTCCACCGCCCGATTTCACCCTGAGCTCCCCCACCGGCAGGTCGAGCTCGTCATGAACGACAACCAGCTGCTCGGGCGCGACGCCGAACCGGCGCACGAGCGCTCCGACGGCATGGCCCGAGTCGTTCACGTACGTCACCGGGACCGCGAGAGCAACGCGCTTGCCGTCGATCGTGATCTCGTCGACGAGCGCGCGTTCCTTGCGCTTGCGCAGCCGCCCGCCGTGACGCTTCGCCAGGAGCTCGACGACTTCGGCGCCGACGTTGTGGCGCGATCCTCGGTACTCGTCGCCGGGGTTGCCGAGCCCGACGACCAGTAGGTCGGCCGCGGCGCCGCGGCGCGGCCGCAAACGCAAGGAGCGTCAGCTCTCGGACGTATCGGACGACTCGCCCGCGGCCTCGCCCTCGCCGGCGGCAGCCGGAGCCTCGCCTTCCTCGCCCTCGGGAACCTCGCCCTCGACTTCTTCGCCCTCTTCGGCTTCTTCGGGCTCGGGCTCCTCGACGACGCGCGGCATGACGACCTGCACGACGAGCTCGTCGGGCTCCTGCTGGACGGCGACGCCCGCCGGCAGTCGCAGGTCGGCGATGCGCAGCTGGTCGCCGATCGTGAGGGCCGACACGTCCATGTCGACACCCGGTGGGATGTCCTCGGGCTTCGCCTCGATGCTGAGCGTGAACACGAGCTGCTCGAGGATCCCGCCGTCGCGCACGCCCTCGGGCTCGCCGACGAGGTTCACCGGGATCTCGGCGGCGACGGCGACATCACGGCGGACTCGAATGAAGTCGACGTGCAGGAGGTCGCCGCGTGTCGGGTGGCGCTGGATCTGGCGGGCGAGGGTCAGGTGCTCCTCGCCATTCATCTTCAAGGTGATCAGCGTGTTGGCGCCGGACTTACCGGCGAGGATGTGGTTCAGCTCGCGGGCCGGAACGGCCACCTTGACGGTGTCGGTCTCGAGGCCATACATCACCGCCGGGACCTTGCCGGCGCGCCGCAGGCGCCCCGCCGGGCGGCTCCCGACGACCGTTCGGTCCTCGGCGACCAGCGTGTTGTCGGTGTTGTCGGCGTTCTCGGCCACGGTT
>WNGE01012667.1_pt1 | contig 12568 bp, 10 predicted proteins | sample 5400651 | NCBI WGS metagenome assembly WNGE01 (sample SAMN13153370, study PRJNA577476) | soil metagenome | isolation source: 60 cm soil or saprolite under grassland replicate 2 | place: USA:California | collected 2016-06-15 | reverse complement strand
CAAAAAGGGCTATTGCCCAAAAGGTGATTCCTATTTGTCAATCTCACTGCCGGGATTTGTAAACCATCCGTGGCGAGGTTTCCAAGGCATGCCTCTACGGGGATGTTCGCAGCTATCCCTTATTTAATCTTGTCGATTGCTGTGCCAGCTATGACCATGTTGGTTAGACTAGCAGCACAGAAACTGATCCATCCTGCTGTACCTCCGACGATAACCAGGCAGACAAAAACAAACGCGAGAAGCGCCACCATCGCAACCACGAACCATAAGAGACGGAACATATTCTTGTTGTCATTCAGTGGTGCATATACTTTCCCTCCTAACCCTTCTCTCAGTGGTTGCTCGTAGGAAGTCTCATTGTGTTGGCGCGTGTATTCCTGATCTCCCTCGTATCTCCCGTAGGTCGAGTTTGCTTGCTCGTCTATTATTGACTCACTCGTTTCCCTTTGTGACATCATGTTGTCTTTCTCCTCTATTGAGTTGATGGGTTTATTCGGGAAGGACTTCTTCTCATATGAGGGGTACCACATCGGTAACACGTCCGTATCACGCCGGCAGAGTCCTACCTCACAAGGTTATCACACCTGTTGGAGCACGAAACTGTGGCAGAAAATTTCTTAGTGATGAGTTTATCCCTAAAAGTGGATATGAGCCGTTTGAATTTTTACATTAATCGGACGGCTGTGAACGTCTCGCTAAACGACGTGATACTGATACTGGTACCTGGCTGTCCTGCTGTATCAGGCTGGAGCATCACGCTGAGGCCGCTTATTCCAGAGGGGAGAGCGTTGTCTGTCGCCTTCACCATCCAATTGTTTGGTGCGGTCTTGCCAGTTGACCAGGCCATCCCAGAGAGGTTTGTACCCTCAACGTGGAGGCGTAATGTGTAAGACACCCCGTTCTGAGCCGGGAAGGGGACCGCGTCGAGCTTAGTCAGAACGCCGTTTATATATTTCTGTAGCAGGAGGGTCTGTCCATCTATATCAAGTTTGTAGAAATTGTTGGAATCGGTCCAGTGTGTGACCACTCCCAGGTTCACCTGTGAAACGTTGAATTGATTTACCGAGCCGGTTAGTGTGAGATCTACATTTGTGGTCGAGGGATCAAGAAGGGCCGTGTAATTGCTCTGACCCTGGTCATGAGCGATCTGACCAGCGTTTCCCTGCATGGAAAAGACCGTCCCATTCGTCGCATCTGCGCTCCATGGGACGGCAGTTGTTGTCCACGATGGCTGGTCTGGTCGCTGAAAGGTATCTTGTATCGTGCCGGTAAACGTTGGTGATGTATGTGTGGGCACCACTATACCGGCTGTGAGCGCGGCGGTAGGCGATGGTACGGCGGCAGGAGGCGTTGAGTTTCTCGCAGTGGTTCTCAATTGAGCAATCATCGTTGCCATCGCCTGGAGCTGTGGCTTCGCCTGGCCGTTAGCAGTCATCAGCAGGTGCCCATCGTTGGCGCCGGTGCCCATATTATACTGATTGGCGAACGCAACCTGGCCCTGCGCAAGCGACTGGAGGGATTTTGTGGTGAATGCGGTCATGAAAGCGGGATCACTCTCTTCAGGTTTCGCCTGATTTCTCCAGTTATCATTCCACTCAGTCACTCCAAGAGGCAGATCCCGATTAAGTACCTGGCGTACCGTCGCTCGCACCCGTTGTGCCGAAGGAGCATACTCATTGACGTTTTGTGTCAGGCACGTCTGTTGATCTACATCAGTGCAGGGATACATGTGGAACGACACGGCATCCGGGAGAGCGTTTGGCACATTTTGCAGGAAAGTGCGAATATAGCCGGTGTTTGGACTTGCCACAACGGGTCCGATGAACATCGCCTGTATCTTCTTCTGTTGCAGATCCTGGCGCAGAGCCGGGATGATGGCGTTCCACTGGCTCGCGTACTGATCCGGCGACATCGCATCATTGCTGCCGGAATTATCGGGTTCATTGCCGAACTCATACATCTGGCAGCGCGTCCCCGCCGTATCCACGATCTTACGATCAAGGGCGAGATCCGTCATGCTGAGTATACCCAGGCATGCAGCGCCAATCTGCTGGATCTGGGCGAGTCGCTGTTCAATCTCCTGACCTCCGTTGTGAGCCAGGGGAGTGCGGATGAGTGTAATGCCCGCCTGCTTCAAGGCGCTACGCATTGACTGTACCTGGTTGAGACGATAATTTGGATCCGTCGGCAAGACATGATCAAAGGTGGGGTCATTCGTACCAAAGAGGTACGAGGAGACTCCATTCCTCCAGATGCTTTGTCCGGGTAAAGGTGCTCCTAAAGCGTTTCCCGCATTCACGCTAGTCTGCGCGTGAAGGAGATAAGGGCCCCTTAAAAAGGCGAAGGTTATGCCAATAGAGGAAAGTAAAATCGTCAAAAACAGAACACAAGCAATGAGCCACCATAGCCGTGTCCGGTGGAAAGGGGTACGAGGCCGTTGCCCCTTGAATAAGCCAGACCGACTTCGGAAGAACTTTGGTAAGAAGCGCTGCATCTATTCTCATCCCCCTATGCAAAAATGGTCGTCTATCGCTGTGTGAACGATTCTCAACGCCCCGGTGCGATGTCCTTCTCAAGAGAATAAGCCCGCATCTGCTTATGCAGCCTATCGTTCCACACATTTTTTCTGATCGAACCAAATTTTGATCTCTTGTTAATGTATAGGATGAGATAACACATGGCAAGCGGCTACGCGTAACTATGGTACTTATTGACATCCTCCCGTCCCATTCAATGGGACGGGATTCCAAAAAAGGACTCATCGCTCCTGTTTTTTGAATGGGATGATCAATTCTGGGAACCTTGCTCATCATAGCATGGAGGAAAGTTCAATGCTTCTCCTAACTTGCTCTCATTTCATTCGCGCCAACCTGATCCACTCCCTCCTGCACGAAAGCGGCGCGGATGAGAGAGGCAGGAGAGAGCAGCGAACAGCGAGCGAGCGGCCCCTGGTGGTCGATGAAGCGAGAGAGATATGATTCCCGTACGCTAAAAATTATTCTGTTCATCGTATTCTTCTGCAGGTGAATAACTGCTCTGTTTGCTGACAATTTTTTGTCAATCATGCAACTATATTCCCCAGGACGATTGAAAAGTCGCCGCATGGACCCGTAGAGGCAGGCCTTGCGTCTGCCGGACGAGCGGGCGCAGCTCGCGAGGAGTCCACCGGATACCCATTTATTGAACGGGGTTCCACACGGGCGACCCGGCAGACGCAAGGCCTGCCTCTACGGGGACGCAGCGGCATGAGCAATCGAATCCTGGACACATTTCACAGAGATACGTATTTCCTGAGAGAAAGAGGAGACGATGGACGAACTGCAAAATTTACAACTCCGCGTTGATAACTTGCTGGTAGCTCACCCCACACCGCCTGCTCCAGCAAGCTCGCCTGCATTAGCCTTATTAGCCACTCCACGAGCAGTAACAGGCGCGCAACACTTTTCACCTTTTAACTCCGCACAAATGAAACGCGTTACCGAGATTCTCAGACAACTCACGATCCTTGCCAATTCCGCCCCAGGCACAGCAGGATTAAAGGCTGTGCTCGACGAGGCGGACAAACTATCCGCTACGGAGAACCCGGAGATCGTGAAATACGCTCTCATGTTGCTCATGACCCATCACCCTGACGCCAGGCAACTGAAACTTAAGCCTCTTGAGAAGCGCCTCCCGCAACAGGTGCTCGCCAGCAAAACACCGGTCCCTGCACATAGAGCCGTCACAGTTCCCAGCCAGCCTTCAGAAACGGCGCTCAAATGGTTCCGTGAAGATCCGAAGATAAACGAGCACCACGAGCATTGGCACCTCGTTTATCCAGCCAGTGGATTTATAGATCCAAATGACCCGAGCGCCCAACCGATCGTTAAGGACCGACAGGGCGAACTCTTTCTCTACATGCATGAACAGATGCTTGCCCGTTATGATACTGAGCGCATCGCCGTAGGGCTTGCCCCGGTAAAACCTCTAGATTATGCGGAGACTATTCAAGAAGGCTACGATCCCGATCCTCATTTACGCGTAGATGCTTCAGGCGGAGCTAACTTCCCGTTTGCCTGGGGCGACAATCTGCTACAGGCAGCGCGCAGTGGAAAATTTCGCGATGGAACGACCGTCACTGCCGATGCGCTCGGTGCAACCGTAGAAGCGACCGCAGCCTCGGTTGATCCCAATCGTGAAAACCCTGGCAGTTTTTATGGAGATCATCACAATCTGGGCCATATTTTTCTGGCGTATATCGATAATCCTAGAAACGAACAGACGGAACAACCCGGTGTCATGAGCGAGACGAGAACCGCGATCCGCGATTTCATCTTCTACCGCTGGCATAAACATATCGACGATATCTCTTTCCTCTGGCAGGAGCAACAGCCTGCAAATAACTTTTCAGATGCGCCAGAGGTTCGTATCCGCAAAGGACTCAATAACACGACGCCCGCGCACCAGAGTCCTGATATTATACTTGCCTTCAAAGACGCTATCCACACTGGCTCTCCCGGCTCCCCTGGCTCCCCTGACTCTGACGACTCGGATGCCTTCTGGCAAACATATGGCGAGCAACATTTTGGCGGCGCCAACTGGAATAAAGACTTTTCAGCGAGCACGGGAACAACTGCCGAACTACAGACAGCGATGCGCAAGCGCACGATCAGATTAGTTGAAGATGACCAGCAAACAGAGACCATTGATTATCTGTATCCCAGAGAATTCTTCTACTTTCTGCGCGTCGAGAACCTTCTGCCACAATCAAAAGACGTGACCGTACGCATCTTCCTTGCACCAACCGGTCCTATTGCGGGCAGCGCCGAACTCTCCGAAGATCGACGCAAATGGATCGAGATGGATAAGTTCAGACATACCCTCCAGCCGTCTGAGAAGGCCGTCATCTTCCGTCGTGCCGTAGACTCATCGGTCATCCGTAAGCCTGCGCTTAAAGATTTTCCTCCCATCAATATGCCCGATACTTCGGATGAAGCCGACGGCGATGGGGGAGATGTCACGTGTGACTGTGGCTGGCCCTATAATGTGCTCCTCCCAAGGGGTAAGCGTAATGGCATGAAATTTCGCCTGCTTGTCATGATCACTGACTGGGATATAGATCAAGTTCCAGAAGAAACATCATGTGGCTCAATGAGTTACTGCGGCGCGAAAGACAAATATCCCGACAGCCGGGCCATGGGCTATCCCTTTGACAGACCATTTAAAGCGGGCCATACCATAGCCCAGACAATCGCCGCCCAGGAAAACATGGCTGCACGAGATATAACCATCAAATGGGTCGATTCGGTTCCCTCGTAGCGCCGTCCTGACTACATCTTTTTATGGACTATTGAACCGGGGTAGGGGCGCGGTTTACAAGCCCGCTGTGGGGTTCACAAACTGGCGTCCACGGACCACGCCACGGGCTTGTAAACCGCGTCCCTACCTTGATCAGTTGATCAGGTTCTTCTGCCAACAATCTGACACGCGTGCCCGATAAATCGATAGATGGCGTTTGGCGTTCTTCTCGAAAATCTGCTACACTCATGATATGTTCTACGCGTATTCGCACAACCTCAGGAAGGAGACCATTAATGTATCATCTCGCACAGGTCAACGTCGCTCGCATGATAGCACCCCTCACCGATCCTCAGATGTCGGCATTCGTCGCCAGACTTGACGACATCAACGCCCTCGCTGATGTCAGTCCCGGCTTCATCTGGAGACTTCAGACGCCAGAAGGAGACGCTACCTCTATCCGCCCCTTCGAAGACGACCTCATTCTCGTCAACCTCTCAGTATGGGCCTCTCTGCAAGATCTAACCAGCTTCGTCTACGCCAGCGACCATCGCCAGGTCATGAAGCAGCGCCGCCGATGGTTCAAGCGCTTCGATGGCCCCTACATGGCCCTCTGGTGGATCCCACAAGACCATATCCCCACCGTCGAAGAAGCCAGAGAGCGCCTGACTCATCTGCGTACTCACGGAGAGACCCCGCATGCCTTCTCTTTCAAAAAATCATTTCCCGTACCTGGCGAAACAATACAAATTCTACCTATGGCTGTACTGGAGCGGCTTGCAGGATGCGCGTGGCTTGAATGAGTGTGGCAGCGACAGCCCAGTATGGCACTTCATTCATTCCATATACTCATGGAAAAAAAGAAAATCATAACCTCATCTACCATTTTTCCTATGTGTGCTATACTGTGGCAAATGATGTTTGCGGTAGGGATTCGATACATCATGTTCGCCAATTTATAGAGTCCTTCGTCCACCACATCTAAAAAATTGCTGAGGAAAAAACGAGTGAACGATAAAACCAAACCTGCCATGAGCGAAATGCGTTATTATCGCTCCATGCTTGAATTGATGGGAAATACTCCTCTTATGCGATTGAATCGCATTGCTAGCGATGTCCCGCCCCTCGTGCTGGCGAAGATGGAAATGCTTAATCCGGGCGGTAGCGTCAAGGATCGCATTGGCCCGACCATGATCGAGTATTGTGAAAAGCAGGGTCTGTTGCGTCCTGGTGGTACAATTGTTGAGCCAACCAGCGGCAATACTGGTCATGGCCTGGCTATTGCTGCAGCCATCAAAGGTTATCATTGTATTTTTGTGATGACTGATAAAGCCAGCGAAGAGAAGCGCAGTCTCCTGCGTGCATACGGCGCTGAAGTTGTTATCTGCCCCAGCAGCGTCACTCACGAGTCGCCAGATTATTATAAGAATGTCGCGCATCGCCTGGCCGATGAGATACCGGGCGCTTTTTGCCCCGATCAATACTCCAATCCGGCCAATCCAACTACCCATTACACTACCACTGGCCCGGAGATCTGGCGCGATACCGCCGGACGTGTCACAGCTTTCGTGGCAGGCATCGGAACAGGTGGAACTATCTCCGGCACTGGCCGCTTCCTCAAAGAGCAGAATCCGCATATCAAGATTATCGGCGCTGACCCTCCTGGTTCCGTCTACTCCGGCGATACTCCTGGCCCGTATAAAGTCGAAGGTATCGGTATGGATATCTTTCCCCACAACTACAATCCGCAGGTTGTGGATGAAGTAATTCGTGTCGATGATCGCACCTCATTCAACTGGGCGCGTCGCCTTGCACGTGAAGAAGGTATCCTTGCGGGTGGTTCCGCTGGCACCGCGCTTGGCGCAGCCCTTGTTTACGCACGTCGCCTGACTCCAGACGATGTCGTTGTCGTCCTGCTCCCTGATACTGGTCGTGGCTACTTGAGCAAACAATACAACGACACCTGGATGCGCGAGAATACTCTCCTCGTACAGGCCGAGACCGATCAGCCAACTCTGCATGACGTGCTCACCTATCGCCGTATCAATATGCGCAGCATGCCCCTGGTCGTCAGTGTTACCTCCAACGACTCTATCGCCGACGCCGTCGAGCTGCTCCGTCGCTACGGCATCAGCCAGACGCCTGTTATGGAAAACGGCCACATGGTCGGCAGTCTGACCGAAGACCTGCTCCTGCGCCGTCTTGCCAGTGGTGAACCCTTATCCGCCAGTTCCGTTGGTCAGGTGCAGGGCCCACCCTTCCCGCAATTGGACGCCGGAGCGCCGGCACGTGAAGCCTATACTATCTTCAACACTGGCCAATCCGCCGTCGCCGTTGTCAACAACGGTACCCTGGAGGGCATCGTCACCAAAAGCGACCTGTTAGAGTTCTGGGCGAATACGCGCGGCGTATAGGTAATTGATGAATGTGTAGGGACCCCATTTATGGCGTCCGGCGATTCATCGCCTTATAGAGTATGAAAGATGAATGTGTAGGGACCCCATTTATGGCGTCCGGCGATTCATCGCCTTATAGAGTATGAAATAGGCAGTAAGCGATTATAAATGCTACAGGGCGATGAATCGCCGGGCACCATAAATGGGGTCCCTACGGTAATAAAATCGTTTGCTTTAAGAGGTTGATATATGTCGCTTACCGCATTAACCCTGATCCTCATCGCTGCTGTCATGCACGCTGGCTGGAACCTCCTGCTCAAACAGGCTAAACATAAGCAGGTCTTTCTATGGTGGGCGTTTCTTCTTGGCACTATCTGCTTCGCTGCAATTTTCATCACTCACCTTGCGCTTCCCCTCCGCGTCTGGCCCTACGTCGTCGGCAGCGCTATCCTGGAAGCCGCTTACTTTATCACCCTGACCTGGGCCTACGATCTCGACGATTTCTCGCTCATCTATCCCATCGCACGCGGTACCGCTCCCGCCCTCCTCGTCCTCTGGACCACTCTGTTCTTAGCTGAACCACCACGTCCCACGGGTCTGCTCGGCATCATCATCCTCGTCCTCGGCCTGATTATCGTCGGTAGCTGCTCGGTCTGGTCCCAACTGGCGGGCGCAACCTTCAGTATACGTGGCATTATAGCCGCTCTTAGTACCGCCCTTTGCATCTCCCTCTACACTACCATCGACGGAGCCGCCTCACGCCTTGTCTCCCCTGCTCCCTACACCATCCTCGTCCTTGGCCTCTCCACCTTCCTTCTCATGCCAGTCGTCCTCGCCCGTTACGGACATCGCCTGCTCATCACCGAATTGCGTGCAGGCTGGCTTCGGATTACGCTGGTTGGAATTGCTATGCTTCTAACGTATGTGCTAGTATTACAAGCGTACACGATGGCGCGTGTCAGCTATGCGGGAGCTGTACGCGAGGTCAGTGTTGTCTTCGCAGCCCTTCTGGGTTGGCGCTGGCTGGGAGAAAGCTTTGGCGTTGCGCGCATCCTCGGCGCGCTGTTTATCTTTAGTGGTATTCTAATTATAGCTATTTCTGGTTAATTGTCGGTTGATCGCTCGCTGGAAATGTCCTGGAAGCGAAGAGAGATAGATATCCATGCAACAAACAACACCTCATATCTATGTAATCGGCGATATTCATGGCCAGCTCAAAAGACTGCACCATCTGCTCCAGGACGCCCATCTGATCGATAACAGGCACGCCTGGATCGGAGGTACTGCAATCCTCTGGTTCATGGGCGATCTCGTTGATCGCGGTCCAGATGGCATCGCGGTTCTCGATCTCGTCATACGCCTGCAAACAGAAGCCGCTACCGTCGGAGGGCGGGTCTCATGTCTACTGGGCAACCACGAAATGTTATTATTCGCTGCCTACCGTTTCGGTAGACGCTCCACGGGCCTTGGTAGCAGCTTCATCTCGCGCTGGAAGCAAAACGGCGGCAACAAAAAAGACATTGCCGGCCTGACCCGCGCTCACCTCGACTGGATCGCTGAACTCCCACCTATGACCCTTGTCGCCGACCGCCTCCTCCTCCATGCCGACAACACCCTTTACCTCAAACATGGCCGCACTGTAGACGAAGTAAACGCCGCTTTCAAAAAACTCATGCGCACCAGCGACGCCCTGGCCTGGGAAGACATCCTGGAAGACTTTGCTCGCCGCGGCGTCTTCATTCATAAACCAGAAGGCGAAAACTATGCCCGCCGCTTCCTTAACATCTTTGGTGGCCAACAACTCATCCACGGCCATACTCCTATCTCCCTTATGCTCAACGCCCAGCCCAAAAAAGTCACCACCCCTTTCATTTATGCAGCCGACCAGTGCATCAACGTAGACGGTGGCCTCTTCCTCGGTGGCCCCGGCTTCATCTACCAACTTCCCCCTTCGCAAGAACCTCAAACGTCCCCGTAGAGGTCTTGATGCAAACTAGATGACTAAAGCGTTTCGGCAAAAGAGAAAGGATGATCAGATGACCACGAATAACGCTGCACCGCAGCGGCTCTATCCGATGCAGGTGGCAACCATACCACAAGTGACACTCCGCACGGTCTAGAAGACCGGCGGCTTCTTCTGGCACTGCTACGTAGTCGGTTATTCGAGTGGATGTAGCGTGGCTACGACTCGTTGAATATCCGTAGTGGGTGAGCAATACCCGATACACTCTCAACCATCCCATCGAGTGTATCTTGCGCGGTGCCCTGCGCGTTCGCGGTTCCATGCCTGACACGGTTGGTAGATGGCCTTCCATTGCCTTTGGCGTCCTGGGAACGGCGAACACCTCCCGTTTTCACGGGCCTCTCTGTACGCGACAGAGGAGCGCGAGGCTTTTCCTGAGAGGAGGTCTGTGGATACCGAGCAAGCAGGCGTTTGCCAATAACAATGCTAGCATTCCTGTCTGAGTTACCGCGCATCTGGCACTGTGAGCAATGGACAAGGGGAGCACCAGGGGTGTATCCTTCCTCTGGCGATGCTGCATCGTAACGAGCAACCAGACTACCACAACGGGCACAGTCACGACTCGTATTCCTGGGGCTAACACGGCAGGTGACGATTTTCTCATTCCACCCTTTGTACTTCGTGGACTTGTAAATCTTCCCCCGTAGCCAGTACGAGCGTTTTTCGTTGCCTCTGCGGCTATACTTGCCCTTTTGTGGTTTGAAGTGTCCCAGATGCTCGAACACCAGAATCCTTGCTTGATGCTCTTTGGCAAACTGGACAATGCGATGGCTGACTTGATGGGCACTGTCTTCGTCCAGTGCTCGTATCTTTGCCCACAATGCTGCATTGTCTTGCTCACCTTCGGCAATGATGCCTGTCTTGCGTCGGTTTCGTGCAATTCTTCCCAACTGTCTCTTCCTAAGACCGTGTAGTTGCTTGCCACCTCCAATGAAGCGGGTTGCCACTACCGTGCCTTCGACGGCGAGGATGGTACACACTGCGAGGTGTTTTGTGATATTGAGATCGACTGAACAAATACGCGTCTGTGCATTGGTAGTGATTTGTTGCTCTACTTTGGAAGGTGCGGAGAACTTCTTCTGCACAGCGGTGTGCAGTTTCCAGTACTGCCCCTCCTGCACCAGTGTTGGACTCTCCACGTCCCATCCGTCGGGAAGATCACGGCCTTGCAAGCCGCATTTGATCCAGGCCCAACTCTTTCCCGTCCAGAGTTTGAGCAGGATGCTCTTTGGGGTACGTTCTTTCCATTGGCCTGCATAAAGGGTGACTGATCTATTCCAACGACGTGGCGGCGCTGGTGGATGAATGCTGAACTTCTTGCCCCTGGCTATCGCTTTCGCCTTCTGTTTGCGCCACTTTTCAAGATGAGTGGTGAACGAGTGTGCCGAACCAAGCGCAGCATGGATGGCAGCACGGCGGAACATGGCGTGAATGGAAGCTTCGATCACGTCAGAGAGTGGCATTACTGGATGAGGATTGGCTTTGGTCGTATGCGTGAGCGTTTCCAGAGCGGTGAGGGCTTCTTTGCCGGAAAGATCAAGGATGCCTGGATGAGCCACAATCACATCGAAGTAAAAGGCAGCAACTTGATTGAACAATGTTTTTGTTGCAGCAAAATAGGAGGCATGAGCAGCTTTGTAGCGAAGCGGTTGTCGGATGGTTTTTGTGGCTTTTGCCATGCTCACTTCCTTCCTGCTCATTGGGCAGATCCTTAGATCGAACTTCTGTCCTAACTCTAGCAGAACTATCCCTTCCCTGTCAAGATCTTCCTCATTTCCACTGGTGGTGAAAGTTGCCGTCGTTATGGACACGGAGCTATTTTGCAAGCACGGCTGGCAAGGTGAGCAGTGAGACGATCAACCGTTACATTGAAGCACAAAAGGGGCAGTAGTACTCCATAGATGGTCTCTCTTCAACAGGTTTTTGGCTAAAGCCACGGACGCGCCTAACCGCAGCCTCTAAAGAGGCGCGGCTTGCGGCGGGCTAAAGCCCTTTTTTTGTCAACGTCCCTATCGTCTGTTATCTCGTTCAAACTGGCGACGGCACCAATATTCTGATTGATAGCGGCTTCCAACATTTCCGGTTTTTCTTCTCACTTTGAGAATTAGGAGAGTGTCTTCACTTACAAATTGCAAGTAACATCAGAACAATAAGAGGAAAAGGAGCAACGGTGGTAAACTGTTTCTCCTTGCAAGAGGGAAATAGAATATAGTCCACAAGAGAGGAAACACCATGAGAAAAGTCATTTCCAAAGATGGCACTCCCATCGCGTTCGATCAGTCGGGCCAGGGGCCCGCGCTTATCCTGGTGGCCAGTGCGACCGCCACCCTATTAGCCCAGACATCACTGGCCGCGGCCCTGGCACCACAGTTCACAGTGTTCGCCTATGACCGGCGTGGCCGAGGCGAGAGTGGGGACACAGCTCCCTATGCGGTCGAGCGCGAGGTCGAAGACATCGACGCCCTGATCACCGAGGCGGGTGGATCAGCGTTCGTTTTCGGTCATTCCTCCGGCGCAGTTCTTGCCCTGGAAGCAGCGCGCCTGCTCCCCGGCAAGGTCGAGAAACTGGCGATGTACGAGCCACCATTCATTATCGACGACAGTCGCCCCCCGGTGCCACAGGATTACGTACCGCATCTTAACGAGCTGATAGCGGCAGGTCGCCGGGGCGAAGCAGTCGAGTACTTCATGATCGATGCAATGCTCGTTCCTGCCGAAGTGGTTGCCCAAATGCGAAATACGCCCATGTGGCCGCAGATAGAGGCTGTGGCGCATACGCTCCCCTACGACGTCATCATCATGGGAGAGACCATGAGCGGCAATCCATCGACCATCAGGAAGTGGGCTTCTGTCACCGTACCCACGCTCGTCA
>WNGE01006848.1_pt1 | contig 12568 bp, 9 predicted proteins | sample 5400651 | NCBI WGS metagenome assembly WNGE01 (sample SAMN13153370, study PRJNA577476) | soil metagenome | isolation source: 60 cm soil or saprolite under grassland replicate 2 | place: USA:California | collected 2016-06-15 | reverse complement strand
TATCTCGTCCGGTCCACGAAGCGGTGGAACGACAATGCTGATGGCTGACCCGAATACAAATGAGAAGAAGACGAAGAAAACAGCCGATCGGGATTCAAGCCGGCTCAAAATCAGGGAAAGGCGACTCCAGAAAGCGTACCGTCGGGAGATCTCCAATTGTTCATCTTGCGACAACCGCACCACCGAGGCAGTCTGCGCCCGAATGTCGCTTCTACGCATCTGACTTGCTTTGATGGAATTTACCCGGACCGAAGGCTGGACACAAACCTCAACATTTATCGACGGACATTGTTCCATGGCATTGTCGCCTTTGGAGCAGAAGCGCACAGCACGGTTTGGGCACAGACTAGCCCCGCGGTGCCTGATAAACCGTCCTACGCGAGATGTAGTGCCGGCTGGACCGGCGATTTGGAGAAATTCATGCCGTGGAGCAATCAGGGCGGCGGGCCCTGGGGTTCCGGGAAGGGGCCCTGGGGCTCCGGACCGCAGTCCGGTCCCACCCCGCCGGACCTCGAGGAGCTGCTGCGCCGCAGCCAGGACAAGCTCAGGGCCGTGCTGCCGGGCGGGAGTTTCAGCGGCCGCGGCTTTGCGCTGATCGCGCTCGCCGTGCTGGCGCTGTGGGGATTTTCCGGCTTCTTCCGGGTCGAGCCCGACGAGCTCGGCGTCGTGCTGCGGTTCGGCAAATACGTCCGCGATGTGCAGCCCGGGCTCAATTATCACATACCGTATCCGATCGAGTCCGCGCTCACCCCGAAGGCTTTGCGCGTGAACAAGATCGACATCGGCATGCGGCTCGTCGAGGACAACCGCCGCAGCAGCGCCATGCGCGACGTTCCCGAAGAGAGCCTGATGCTTACCGGGGACGAGAACATCGTCGACGTCGAGTTCTCGGTGTTCTGGCTGGTCGAGCCGGGCGGGGTCAGCGAATATCTGTTCAATATCCAGCATCCGGAAGGCACGGTGAAGGCGGTGGCCGAGAGCGCCATGCGCGAGGTGATCGGGCGTTCGCAAATTCAGCCGATCCTGACCGGGGCCCGGCAGACGATCGAAGGCGGGGTTCAGGACCTGATGCAGCGCACCCTCGACCATTATGGCGCCGGCGTTCAGATCACCCAGGTGCAGCTGCAGAAGGTCGATCCGCCGGCGCAGGTCATCGACGCGTTCCGCGACGTGCAGGCGGCACGCATCGACGCCGAACGTGCGCAGAACGAGGCGCAGACCTATGCCAATGGCATCGTCCCGGAGGCGCGCGGGCGCGTGGCGCAGATCACCCAGGCCGCGGAAGCCTATCGCGAGCAGACGGTCGCCGAAGCCACCGGCCAGGCGTCGCGATTCCTGAAGATCTACGACCAGTACAGGATGGCGCCGGAGGTGACGCGCCAGCGCATGTATCTTGAGACCATGGAGCGGCTGTTCGGCGGCACCGATAAGATCATCGTGGACTCCTCGAAGAATGCCGGCGGAAGCGGCGTGGTGCCGTATCTCCCGCTCAACGAGCTCCGCCCGCAGACGCAGGCGCCGCAAATGGGGAGCAGCAAATGAAACGCGGCCGCACCGTGAAAGGCGCTATCTGGCGCCTGTCGAAGCAATATGCGTGTTGGTGTACCTGCGGGTAACTTACAGATCAGCGCGACGAGGCCCATCGGACCATACCCCGGTCTGATAACTCCCGCATGTCGCATACAGTGGCTGAGGGACGTGCGTAAGCGCTTAGATGCTCCGATGCTACATGCGTTGCCGGTAAGCCCGATTACATGGCAATAGGTTGCCGCAAAATTCTAACCATTTCACCAAACGACACTTACCCGCCTGGGTAACTAGGTTACGAGGAGCAGCTCCCGTGCTAGCTCAGCAAATGCTGCAACGATCGGATTACCGTCTGGCCGGAAGATCATCTTCACGTCGGCCGCCGGCGCTGGTTCACTGAGGGGGCGATAAACGATCCCCCGTCGGGAAAGGTGCCGCACGCTCTCAGGCACCAGCGCTACACCCAACCCGCCGGCAACGAGGCTCGTCAACGAATATGCCTCCACGACTTCTTGTACGATGCGCGGAATGAAACCGGCTTCGACGCAGCAGTCGCGAAGGTATTGGGCGAAGCGCGAGTCCTCGAGACGCAGGAACACATGATCGTCGTCCCGGAGATCGGCGAGACGCAAACGGCTTTGCTTCGATAGGCGATGGCCTCTCGGGAGAGCAACCCACACTTTCTCCCGCCATGCGATTTTGGTGACGAGCTCGGGATCCTCGGCCGGGCTTCGGAGAAAGCTGATATCGGTTCTCCGGGCATGCAGAGAGGTGAGCTGGGCGAGCGGCGCCATCTCATGCAACCGCACCAGTACTTCCGGATACCGCCGGCTGTAAGCGGCGATGATCGAGGCGAGCGGCCCCAGCAGCACCGACCCGGTGGTCCCGATGTCGAGCTTCCCCGTTTTACCCGAGCCGATCGCCCGCGTCTGCTCCACCGCTTGCCCGACTTGCCCCAGAATCGATTTTACCTGTTCGAGGAACGCGGCCCCGGCCGCCGTCAGCTCGACTCGGCGACTCGTGCGTAAAAAAAGTGCAGTCTTCAGTTCCGCTTCGAGATGTTGGATCTGCTGACTGAGTGGGGGCTGGGAGATCCGCAGCCGGGCAGCTGCTGCGGTAAAGCTCAATTCCTCTGCCACGACCACGAAATATCGAAGGTGACGAAGCTCCATTGCCCTCTCCTACGACCACCTGGTTGATATCGGCTGCATATTGGTCAAGTCGAACAATATATTGGACGAATTGATACGCAAGTGCCACTGTCCGCCTGATCGATGACGCCGGTAATACGCATCACAGCGGGAGGCGACCGATGGCCAAAATGACCGCGGCAGCAGCGGCAGTATCCGTCATGGAGAAAGAGGGCGTGCAATGCGCCTTCGGCATCCCGGGTGCGGCCATCAATCCACTCTATGCCGCCCTGCGGCCTCGAAATCAGATCAAGCATTTCCTCGCGCGGCACGTCGAGGGCGCATCGCACATGGCCGAAGGCTACACACGCGCGAAACCCGGGAATATCGGCGTGTGCATCGGCACTTCCGGCCCGGCCGGGACCGACATGATCACTGGTCTCTACTCCGCATCGGCGGATTCCATCCCAATCCTCTGCATCACCGGCCAAGCTCCGCGGGCCCGACTTCACAAGGAGGATTTCCAGGCGGTGGACATCGAGTCGATTGCCAAGCCGGTGACCAAGTGGGCCGTGACGGTTCGCGAGCCCGCGCTCGTGCCCCGGGCCTTTCAGCAGGCGTTCCACCTGATGCGCTCCGCCCGTCCCGGGCCAGTGCTCATAGATCTTCCGTTCGATGTGCAGATGAGCGAGGTCGAGTTCGACATCGAAACTTACGAACCGCTGCCGGTCTATAAGCCGAAGGCGACACGGGCGCAGATCGAAAAGGCGCTCACCATGCTCAACGCGGCGGAGCGACCACTCATCGTCGCGGGCGGCGGCATCATCAATGCGGATGCGCCATCGCTGCTCGTCGAGTTCGCCGAGATCACCGGTGTACCGGTCGTGCCCACCCTCATGGGCTGGGGCACGGTTCCGGACGATCATCCGCTGATGGTCGGCATGGTCGGTCTCCAGACTGCACATCAGTACGGGAACGCGACTCTGCTTGCTTCCGACTTCGTCCTCGGCATCGGCAACCGCTGGGCCAATCGGCACACCGGCTCGATCGATGTCTACACTAAGGGCCGCAAATTTGTTCATGTCGACATCGAGCCCACGCAAATCGGCCGAGTTTTCGCGCCTGATTACGGCATCGTGTCGGATGCGAGAGCAGCGCTCGAGCTCTTCGTTACGATCGGCCGCGAATGGAAGGCATCCGGCAGGCTGAAGGATCGCGCGAACTGGGTCGCGGAGTGCCGCGAGCGCAAGCGCACGATGCTGCGCCGGACGCATTTCGACGACGTTCCACTCAAGCCGCAGCGCGTCTACGAGGAGATGAACAAGGCGTTCGGCCGGGACACCTGCTACGTGAGCACGATCGGTCTCTCCCAGATCGCCGCGGCGCAGTTCTTGCACGTCTATCGCCCGCGCCACTGGATCAATTGCGGTCAGGCGGGACCCCTTGGCTGGACCATTCCGGCGGCGCTCGGCGTCCGCGCGGCGGATCCGGATCGGGAGATTGTCGCGATCTCCGGCGACTATGACTTCCAATTCATGATCGAGGAGCTGGCGGTCGGCGCTCAGTTCAAGCTGCCGTACCTGCACATCCTCGTGAACAACTCGTATCTCGGCCTGATTCGACAGTCCCAGCGCGGTTTCAACATGGATTACTGCGTGCAGCTGTCCTTCGACAATATGAATTCGCCCGAGATCAACGGCTACGGCGTCGATCATGTTGCCGTCGCACACGGCCTCGGGTGCAAAGCAATCCGGGTTTTCAGTCCGGAGGAAATTCAGCCCGCCTTTGCTCGAGCAAGGGAATGGATGGAGGAATACAAGGTTCCGGTTCTCGTGGAGTTCATCCTGGAACGTGTGACCAACGTCTCCATGGGAACCGAGATCAGCGCAATCACGGAATTCGAGGAATTAGCCAAGGACAAGGCGGACGCTCCTACGGCGATCGCATTGCTCGACTGACCCAAGCACGCGAGAGGACTCCATGCCTAAATTCGCTGCCAACCTCACGATGCTCTACAACGAGCATGTTTTCTTGGACCGTTTCGCCGCCGCTCGCGCGGACGGTTTTGAGGCCGTCGAGTTCCTGTTTCCCTATGCCTTCCCCAAGGATCAGATTGCAGAGAGGCTGCAGAAGCATGGTCTCAAGCAAGTGCTGCACAACTTGCCGGCCGGAAACTGGGATGCCGGGGAACGTGGAATCGCTTGCCTGCCCGGTCGCACCGGTGAATTCCAGGAAGGGGTCGGCCGCGCGATCGAATATGCGACGGCACTAGTATGCCCCCAGGTGAACTGCTTGGCCGGCATCTTCCCAGCGGACGCCGATCGGGACCGTGTGCAAGCGACCCTCGTCGACAACTTGAAATTCGCGGCTAACAAGCTCGAGGCAGCCGGTATTCGACTGTTGATCGAGCCGATCAATGACAAGGACATCCCGGGTTTCTGGCTGAACTATGCCGACCAGGCGGTCGCGCTCATCGGCGAGGTCGGTTCAAGCAACGTGTTTCTGCAATACGACCTCTACCACCAGCAGAGAATGAGTGGTGAGCTCGCCGCCACGTTCCGGCGGCTGAAAGATCGGATCGCGCACATTCAGGTTGCCGATAACCCCGGACGCAACGAGCCCGGAACGGGAGAGATCAACTACCCCTTCCTGTTCGATCAGCTTGACCGCGAAGGCTACACGGGCTGGATCGGCTGCGAATACAAGCCGAGGACGACGACCTCGGAGGGTCTCGGTTGGGCAGCGGCTTATCTGCGGCGCTTGCCTGATCCACGGCAGCAAGCAGTGGGAACATAAGGAGTGGGCACATGAAGGTAGGTTTCATCGGTCTCGGCATCATGGGCGCGCCCATGGCCGGACATCTTATCAAGGGCGGCCATGATCTGTTTCTCAATACGCGCACAAAGGTGCCCCGCGATCTCGTCGCAGCCGGCGGCGTCGCTTGCGCATCGGCAGCGGAGGTCGCGCGTAAGGCCGACGTGACCATCACGATGCTCCCGGATACTCCGGATGTCGAAGCCGTCCTGTTCGGCAAGGGTGGTGTCGCGGAGGGTCTCTCGAAGGGCAAGGTCGTCGTCGACATGAGCTCGATCTCACCCCTGGAGACGAAGCGTTTCGCCGAAAGGGTCAATGCGCTTGGTTGCGATTATCTAGACGCGCCGGTGTCAGGCGGCGAGGTCGGTGCCAAGGCCGCGTCGCTCACCATCATGGTCGGGGGCCCCGAGGCGGCGTTCGATCGGGTGAAACCGCTGTTCGAACTCATGGGCAAGAACGTCACGCTGGTCGGAGGCAACGGCGACGGACAAACGACCAAGGTGGCGAACCAGATCATTGTCGCGCTCACGATCGAGGCGGTCGGCGAGGCGCTGCTGTTCGCCGCTAAGGCCGGCGCCGACCCCGCAAACGTGCGCAAGGCGTTGATGGGTGGCTTCGCCTCTTCGCGCATCCTCGAAGTGCACGGCGAGCGTATGCTGCAACGCCGTTTCGACCCGGGCTTTCGCATCGAGTTGCATCAGAAGGACCTGAACCTTGCCTTGCAGGGCGCCAAGGAGCTGAAGCTCACTCTGCCGAATACGGCGACTTGCCAGGAGCTGTTCAACGCCTGCGCGGCACATGGCGGCTCGGCCTGGGATCATTCCGCCATGGTGCGTGCTCTCGAAATCATGGCGAACCATGAGATCGGAGCCGGCAAAGGGCACTGACAGGCGAAGTCGGCTTGGGTGACTCAAAACATGATGGCAGCCCTAGGATTCGGGTGAACCGGGAGGAACCGAGATGTCCTTCTTCAGATCGCTATTCGGCCAAGTCGTCGTCGCGCTTGTGCTTGGGGTGGTCATAGGCATGGCGTGGCCCGACTTCGCCGTCTCGCTGAAACCGCTCGGCGACGGCTTCATCAAGCTCATCAAGATGGTGATTGCACCGCTCGTCTTCGGCGTGGTTGTTCACGGCATGGTCGGTGCCGGCGACTTGAGGAAGGTCGGCCGCGTCGGCATCAAGGCCATTGTCTATTTCGAGGTCGTCACGACGATTGCGCTCGTTCTCGGAATCGTGCTCGCCTACGTCTTCGAGCCGGGCGTCGGCATGAACATCGATCCGAGCTCGCTCGATCCGAAGGCGATGGCCGCCTATGCGCAACACGTCGGTCAGGTCACGGGCACCGTCGACTTCCTGCTCCGGATCATCCCGACGACCGTAGTGGACGCCTTTGCCAAGGGCGATATCCTGCAGGTTCTCCTGATATCGATCGTGTTCGGGGCCGGATTGGCCTTACTCGGCGACTACGGGCAGCCACTGGCGCACTCGATCGAGCGCATCACCAATGTGCTCTTCAAGGTCATCGGCTTCATCGTGAAGCTCGCGCCGCTTGGTGTCCTCGGTGCCATCGCGTTCACGGTGGGCAAGTATGGCATCGGGTCTCTGAAGCAGCTCGCCTACCTCGTCGTGTTGTTCTATGTCACGGTCACGATCTTCGTCGTAGGAGTCCTCGGCCTCATCATGCGGCTGGCGGGCTTCAGCATCTTCAAGTTCCTCCGCTACTTGCGCGAGGAGCTGATGATCGTGCTCGGCACCGCATCGTCGGACAGCGTGCTGCCGCAGATCATGCGCAAGCTCGAGGCGCTCGGAATCAAGGATTCGACGGTCGGCCTCGTCATCCCGACGGGCTACTCGTTCAATCTCGACGGCTTCTCGATCTACCTCACGCTGGCGGCCATCTTCATTGCGGAGGCGACGAACACGCCGCTCTCCACCGGCGACCTCCTGCTGATCCTCGGGATCTCCCTGCTCACGTCCAAGGGTGCGCACGGCGTGCCCGGCTCGGCCATTGTCGTACTTGCGGCGACGCTCTCGGCCATTCCGGTCATCCCGGCGATCGGGCTCGTGCTCGTTCTCTCGGTCGATTGGTTCATGGGCATGGCCCGCGCTTTGTCGAACCTGATCGGCAACTGCGTCGCTACCGTCGTCGTCGCGGCCTGGGAGGGCGACATCGACCGGGCGCGGGCGAAGCGCGTGCTCGACGGCGAAATCGATGTGTCGACCGAAGATGTGCTGGCGACGCCGACCGAAGTGATCGAGCCTGTAAGGGCCTAGCATAGCCATCGCCCCGTCTGGCGACAGGGCGCCTTCGTCGACGATCGACAAGAGGGACTGCGCCGGCTCCTCGCAATTCGATCGGCACCATTGCCCGGGAGATGAACATGACTAGGGGAATTTACGCAGGCCGGTTGCTGGTTGGTTTTCTGGGTGCCTTCGTCGTCGTTCCTCACTTGTTGTCGGGACCGGCGCTGGCCGATGATCTCGACCGCATTCTCGAAGCCGGCCTCGTCAGGATCGCGGTGCCGCAGGACCTGCCGCCGTTTGGTTCGGTGCAGGACAGCCAGCCCAAGGGCTACGACGTCGATGTTGCGAAACTTGTCGCCGCAGACCTCGGGGTGCGCTTGGAGTTGGTTCCGGTCACCAGCGTCAACCGCATCCCCGCATTGCTGACCGAAAGGGTGGATTTGATCATCGCCAATCTCGGGATCTCCCCCGATCGTGCCAAGACGATTGCCTTCTCGACGCCCTACGCGCCGTTTTTCTCCGGCGTCTTCGGCGCGCCTGACCTTGCTGTGAAAAGCCCTGCCGATCTGCAAGGCAAAAAGACCGCCGTGACCCGTGATACGATCGAGGATCGCGAGCTCACCAAGATCGCGCCGCAGGGCGCGGAAATCGTGCGCTTCGACGACAACGACGCGACCGCTTCCGCATTTCTGTCCGGCAACGCCGATCTGATCGCGACGGGCAATGTCGTGGTGGCCGCGCTGCTGAAGCAGAATTCGCAGAGAAAGATCGAGTCGAAGTTCCGCATCAAGGAGTCGCCGGCAGGTATCGGCGTGCGACGCGGCGAGCCCGAACTGCTCAATTGGCTGAACGTTTTCGTGTTCCACAAGAAACTCAGCGGGGACCTCGACCTTTTGTCGCGTCGGTGGTTCGGCGAGCCGCTGCCGGCGTTGCCGGTCTTGTGACTGTTGCCCATAGGGAGGATAGCGCCCGTGCCGAGACCGCCGCGCGATCTCTTGAGGGCGATGTTCGATGCCGCCGTCGAGGTCGCTTTGCCGGCCTGCACGATCCCGCCGCACCTGCCCGGGCAGCCGAAGGGCTGCACCGTCGTGGTCGGCGCCGGCAAGGCCTCGGCCGCGATGGCCAAGGCCGTGGAGGACGCGTGGCCAGGGCCGCTGGAGGGTCTGGTGGTTACCCGCTATGGCCATAACGTGCCATGCCGACGCGTCGAGATCGTCGAAGCCGCTCATCCGGTTCCGGACGCCAAGGGCCAGGACGCCGCGCGGCGCATTCTCGACCGGGTCTCGGGGCTCACCGAGCATGATTTGGTCCTTGCGCTGATCTCGGGTGGCGGCTCCGCGCTTCTGGCCTTGCCGGCTCCGGGGCTCACGCTCGAGGACAAGCAGGCCATCAACAGCGCTCTGTTGCGTTCCGGCGCCTCCATTCATGAGATGAACTGCGTGCGCAAGCACCTCTCGGGAATCAAGGGCGGCCGGCTCGCCGCCGCGGCCCACCCGGCGCGCCTCGTGACGTTACTCATCTCCGATGTGCCGGGGGATGATCCGTCCGTCATCGCTTCGGGTCCGACCGTGCCCGATCCGACGACGTTTGCCGATGCGCTCGCCATCCTGCGCAAGTATCGCGTCATGCAGCCGCGCGCGGCCGTTGCGCATCTCGAGCGTGCCGCCGAGGAAACCCCGAAGCCGGGCGACCCGCGCCTCACCGGTGCCGAGACCGTCATGATCGCCACGCCGCAACGCTCACTGGAGGCCGCTGCGGAGACCGCCAGCGCTGCCGGCTTGGCGCCCCTCATTCTCGGCGATGCAATCGAGGGGGAAGCACGCGAGGTCGCCAGGGTCATGGCCGGCATCGCGCGTCAAGTCGTCAGCCATGGCCAGCCGGCACCCGCGCCTTGCGTGCTGCTTTCCGGCGGCGAAACCACCGTCACGGTGCGGGGAAGCGGGCGCGGCGGGCGGAACGTCGAATTCCTGCTGTCGCTCGCAGTCGCGCTCGACGGCTTGCCTGGCGTGTTCGCTCTTGCAGGCGACACCGACGGCATCGACGGCGCCGAGGAAATCGCCGGCGCCATCGTAACTCCGGACACGCTCGCCCGCGCAGCCGCCAAGGGAATCGACGCCAAGCAAAGCCTCGCCGACAACGATGGTCATGGCTTCTTCGAGGCGCTCGGCGATCAGATCGTGACCGGCCCGACGCTCACCAATGTCAACGACTTCCGCGCACTCTTGATCACGGACGCGGCGGGGAGGACGGGCCCGCGGCAGCGCTAGTCGCCTCCTCGACCACACAGCCGTCGGCGCAAGGACTTCCAAGGGATGGCACATGAACACGACAAGATTTGGAGTCGAGAGACACAGCTCCACTTTCGGTGCTGCGCTCATCAGGAGGCTCGACGACCTCGCCGAGTTCTCGAGCGAGAAGAGTGCGCTCACGCGGCTCTATCTATCGCCGGAGCATAAGGCTGCGGCGTTGCAGACCATGGCCTGGATGTCCGAAGCCGGCATGAAGTCGATCATCGATGCGGTCGGCAACGTCGTCGGTCGATACGATGGGAAGGTGCCCGAACTGCCGGCGCTGCTTTTGGGCTCGCACATCGACACCGTGCGGAATGCCGGAAAATACGATGGCAATCTCGGCGTGCTGACGGCCATTGCCGCCGTTGCGGAGCTCAATCGCACCGGCGAGCGTCTCCCCTTCGCAATCGAGGTAATCGCTTTCGGTGACGAAGAGGGTGTGCGCTTTCCGGTCGCGCTCACCGGTTCCCGGGCCGTGGCCGGCACGCTGGATCCGGCCGCGCTGGATGCCGAGGATAGGGACGGCATCAGCGTACGCGAGGCCCTGCAGCACTTTGGCTGCAACCCGTTCGATATCCCCGCCGTACCACGCCGGAAAGCGGACGTGCTCGGATATGTCGAGATCCACATTGAGCAGGGGCCGGTACTGGAGGCCGAGGACCTCCCCGTCGGCGTGGTGACGGCGATCAACGGCGCGAGCCGTTTCGAAATCGAGGTGGATGGACAGGCCGGTCACGCTGGCACCGTGCCGATGGGCCTGCGCAAGGACGCCCTTGCCGCGGCGGCGGAGATGATCCTCGCCGTCGAGCGGCGTGGGGCTGCGACACCGCGCCTGGTAGCGACCGTCGGCCGGATCGAGGCGCAACCCGGGGCGGCGAACGTTATTCCCGACAAGGCTTGCTTCAGTATTGACATCCGAGCCCCGGCGGATACCGACCGCACAGCCGCGATCGGCGACCTTGAGCGCGAGTTTCGGGCAATCGCCTCGCGCCGCACCGTCGGCGTCAAGTTGAAGCGGACCTACGATGAGCTTGCCGCCACCTGCGAGCCCTGGCTCGTGGAGCAGCTCGGAGCAGCCGTCACCCGCCTCGGAATCCGAACCTTACGGCTGCCGAGCGGTGCGGGTCACGATGGGCTTGCGATGGTTGCTCTGTGTCCGATCGGCATGCTGTTCGTGCGCTGCAAGAGCGGCATCAGCCACAATCCGGCCGAGTCGATCATGGTCGAGGATGCGGATGTTGCGGTGCGTGTGTTGCTTGATTTTCTGCGCCACTTCCACGCGGCCGAATCCGGTCACTAAGTTGGATCCCATGCGATGAACGCGCTTAGCGGCGTCGTGAGCGACGTCACCATTCGGAACATTCAGTCCTACCTCGAGACTCAGCGCAAAGCGCAGGCGAAGTTCCTCGCCGAGCTCGTCAAGATGCCGTCCGACAATCCCCCCGGCGATTGCCAACGTCACGCGGAACGCGCCGCCGAGCTGCTCGAGCCGTTGGGTTTTGCCGTCGAGCGCCACCAGGTACCCGAGGAGCTCGTGCGCACCAAGGGCATGGTCAGCGCCGCCAACCTCATCGTGCGCCGGCGCTTCGGCGACGGACCGGTCGTGGCTCTCAACGCCCATGGCGACGTGGTGCCGCCTGGTGAGGGCTGGACCCAGGATCCTTATGGCGCCGCAATCATCGATGGCTGGATGTATGGCCGTGGAGTTGCTGTATCGAAGTCGGACTTCGCCACCTATGCCTTCGCGCTGCGCGCGCTCGAGGCTTCGGGCGTCCCGCTTACCGGCACGGTCGAGCTGCATTTCACCTACGACGAGGAAGCCGGCGGAGAGATCGGCCCGAAGTGGCTGCTGGACCAGGGATTGACGAAGCCCGACTACGCGATCGCCGCCGGCTTCTCCTATGCCGTGGTGACCGCGCACAACGGCTGCCTGCATCTCGAAGTCGAAGTCCACGGACGCTCGGCCCATGCCGCCATGCCCTACACCGGCGTTGACGCGCTGGAGGCAGCCACTCATGTATTGTCGCAGCTTTATTCCTGGCGACGCGCGCTGGGAAAGCGCGTCTCTGCGATTCCCGGGATCGGCGCGCCGCAGCTGACCGTGGGGCTCATCCGGGGCGGCATCAACACCAATGTGGTGCCCGACCGCATCACCTTCCGCCTCGACCGGCGCATGATTCCGGAGGAGGACCCGGCCACGGTCGAGCAGGAGCTGCGCAACGTGATCGCAGAAACGGCGCGTGCCTACCCGCGGACGCGTGTCGAGGTGCGGCGCATTCTCCTGGCCGAGCCGCTCAAGCCTCTGCCGGGCACCGAGCTTTTGGCTCGGCTGCTCTGCCGCCATGCGAGCGAAGTCATGGGCGAACGGATCGAGTCCAAGGGCGTGCCGCTCTATACCGATGCTCGGCACTACGCGGCCGCGGGCGTGCCGATCGCGCTCTATGGCGCCGGGCCCCGCACCATCGAGGAAGCGAATGCGCACCGCGCCGACGAGCGCCTGCCGCTATCGGATCTCTACACGGCGACCGAGGTCGTGGCTCGGACTCTGGTGGGCCTACTCGC
>WNGE01006847.1_pt1 | contig 12568 bp, 14 predicted proteins | sample 5400651 | NCBI WGS metagenome assembly WNGE01 (sample SAMN13153370, study PRJNA577476) | soil metagenome | isolation source: 60 cm soil or saprolite under grassland replicate 2 | place: USA:California | collected 2016-06-15 | reverse complement strand
ATCCAATGCGGGCTGCTCGCACGTAAGTAATCGTCCGCTTCTCCCTCCCCGAGAGTCCGCTCTTCTCGTCCCTCCGCTCCAATCCGTTCAAGCGCCGGCGCCGTAGATCTCTGTGAGTGGCGAGTGAGCCACCGAGGAGACGGTGATGGAGAGCAAGCGGAGATGGAAGAATGGGGCGGCGAGGGCCGCTCTGGCCCTCGGCTTGGTCGTGACGCTCGACGCGCCGGCGGCCTCCGAGCAGGGCGTAACCATCCAGACCTTCCAGTTCAAGCCCACGCCCATCGAGGTGGCGGCGGGAACCAGGGTGAGCTTCACGAACCAGGACGACATCACCCACACCTTCACCTCGGGCACTCCCGACAGCCCTGATGGCAAGTTCAGTCATCGACTCGAGGGCAAGGGCACCACCGCCACCGTCGAGCTCGGCAAGTCCGGTGTCTACCCGTACTTCTGCGAGCGCCACCGGTCGATGCGCGGCGAGATCCGCGTCAAGTAACCCATTCACGAGGAGGAGAGAGCCATGAAGCGTCTCGTCTCGAGCATCGTGGGAGTCGTTGCGGCCGCGGCGATCCTGGCCGTCAATATCGGAGAGCCGATCGCGCGCACGGAAGCGCAGCCGGGTCACGCCATGACGGCGATGGCCACCTCGAGCACCAAGGCGTCGGGGCTGCGCTCGACGCTCAACACCCTTTTCCAGGAGCACATCTACCTGGCCGCGGCGGCCACGGGCGCCGCCTTGGGCGGCCGCGAAGCCGAGTTCAAGGCCGCCGCCGCCGCGCTGGACGCCAACTCCGTGGCGATCTCCAAGGCCATCGGCAGCGTCTACGGCCAGGGCGCCGAGGACGCCTTCCTGCCCTTGTGGCGGAAGCATATCGGCATGGTCGTCGAGTACACGGTGGGCGTGGCCACCAACGACAAGGTCAAGCAGGACAAGGCGGTGGCCGACCTCATCGGCTACACCCAGGACTTCGGCGCGTTCCTGCAATCGGCCAATCCGAATCTGCCCAAGAGCGTGGTGGCGGACCTCGTCACGCACCACGTGGTGACGCTCAAGGAAGTCATCGACGCCCAGGCCTCCAAGGACCAGGCCAAGACATACCTGGCGATGCGCATAGCGGCCGGCCACATGCAGATGATCGCCGATCCGCTCGCGGAGGCCATCGTCAAGCAGTTCCCCGACAAGTTCGGGAGCTAGGGGCGCGCCCGCCCTCCCGCTTTCCGCATGGTCGGAGAGCGGGAGGGCCACCGAAGGAGCACGGCGAGGCCGACGGCGGGGCGGAGCATCAGATCTTCCCGTTGAGCTCGGCGACCACTCGCTCGGCGATCGCGGTGTCCACCAGATCTTCATAGCGATGGGTCTTGGTGATGAAGCCACCCGACTGGAGAATGCTCTGGAGGTAGTCGAAGCCGGGCCGCCGAAGGATCGGATCGCCGGACCACGTGCCCTGCTTGGAAAATCGCCCGACGGCCCGTTCGAGGATGGCCCGGTCGATGTCGGGAAACCCCGGCGCCACCGCGCCCGCGATGGCGTGGGCGTCGTGCCCGGCCAGCCAGCGCTGGGTGCGATAGATCGCCCGCGTGAAGCGGAGGACGGTCTCAGGCTCGCGGCGAAGGAAGTCGGGCGTGGTCATGTAAGAGGTGAACGGCACGGGCCCCGTCGCCTCCCCCATGGACGCCACCAGATGCCCCTCGCCGCCCGCCAGCATCTGCTCCACGATGGGCTGCGTCTGCTCGAAGAAGTCGCCGTGCCCGGAGCGGAAGGCGGCGAGCGCCTCCGGCACGGGGCGATGGCGCTCGATGTTCACGGTGACCGGATCCACGCCGTGTCGGCGCAGCACGGTGAGCATGCACTGCCAGGGCGTGGGCGCCTCCGCGAAGGAGATGACGGTCTTGCCCACGAGATCCGTCCAGCGGAAGCCGGGCCGCGGCTCACGGCTCAGGAGAAAGAAGCCGCTCCGGCTGCACACTTCGGCGAAGTGCGGGAGCAATCGCCCGCCACGATCCAGCAGATCGAAGCTCCGCATGAGTCCGCCGAGCGAGATCTCGATGCTGCCGTCGAGCACCGCATCGACCGTGCTCTTCCCATAGGCGGCCGCGGCCATCCACTTGACGTCGAGCCCTTCCTCGCGGAAGTGGCCGAGGGCGGCTCCGGCGGCGAGCGGCGTGTAGAACGGTGTGTAGAACGGCATGAGCACGGTCAGGGGACGCAGGGTCACGATGGGTGTTCCTCCGAGGCGAGAGCGGCGATGTGCGGCATCGTACCTCTGTTCGCCTCAGGTCGCACGGCGAAAGCCGCCCACGGCGACGAGGACGGCCGCCACCACCACCACCGGAACGAAAGCGGCCAGCGGACGCGCGTAGGCCTGGGCCACGCCCCCCGTCACCGCTCCGGCCACGAGGGCACCGATGATCAAGGTCATCCGCCGGCGCTCTCCCGTCACTCCCGAGACGGCCGTCAACTCGGCCACCAGGGCGGTAATGGTGCCCGTGATGAAGGTGGTCGAGACGCCGGGCACGGCCAGCCGTCGCGCCACGGCGCTCTGGATGCCCATGGCCAGGCCCGAGAGGACGATGAGGCCGACGAGGACGCCCCCGGCGAAGCGCGGCAGGCTAAGCCACCATCCGAAGGCAAAGACCCCCAGCGCGGCAAACTCGACGCACAGGGCGAGGGTGATGCCCCGCGACCAGACGACACGCTCGCGGGGCGAACCGACCAGCTTGGCGGCCACGATGACACCGAGGACGAAACCGACGATGGCCGCGCTCGAATGCGCCACCTGCATCTCCTGGGTCTGGCCGATGGCGAGGCCGAGGAGCACGGCATTGCCCGTCATGTTGGCGGTGAAGACCCGGCTCAGTCCCAGATAGCTCAGGGCGTCCACGCAGCCGGCGGCAAAGGCGAGGGCCAAAAGAATCCGGTCCCGGCGCGCCGCCGCCCTGTTCGGATCAGCTTTCTTCCCCGCCATCGTCTCCTTTTCCTCCTCTCGGATAGTCGCACGAAGACGTCGCAGCCGGCTTTCTTGGTACGAGCAGGCGCGCCATCTATACTGGCCACGGCTGTTCCCGCTGTCCCACCGTCTCCAGGGAGGGCATCCGTGGGCTGGCTCGATCGCTTCCCCGGACGGAAACCCGCGACCGATCCGCAGGCGCTCGCCAGCGTCTTGCCCCTCGACCAGGTCGAGGCCGGCGGCGAAACCTGGGACGTGACCGAGGTGCTCTTCTATCGCGATACCACGAGCGAATGGCCGGTGGTGAAGATCGAGCGTGGCGTGGACGCGGCGTGGATCGCCCTCGAAGACGGCAAGATCGTCCGCTACGACCACCTCGACCTTCCCGTGGGCCCCGACGGACGCGCGAGCTGGAACGGGCGCGAGTACGCGCGGGCGGAGATGGGCACGGCCAGAGTCTCCCGCGTGGTGGGCGAGCTAGACGTGGCGATGGGAGACACGCTGTCGTATCAGGTGCTCAGGTCGGAGGCCGACCCGCGCGCGTGGCTCTCGGTGGAAGCGTGGCCGAGCGGGTTTGTCGACGTGTCGGTGGGGCGCTTCTGGCCCGTGAACCGCATCATCAACAAGCAAGACCCCAAGCGATGAATCTCGTGCAGGGCTACGGGATCGCCGTCACGTGGGCCATCGCCTTCATGGTGCTGGCCTTCATCGTGCGCTGGGTCTTCGGCCGGCTCAACCTCTTCTCGCTCCGCGCGGCGTCGCAGAAGAAGGACGGGTCGGTAGGGCACGTGCTCCGCGGCCTCTACATCGCCCTCGCCATCATCTCGCTCGCGGCCATCCAGTCCACGCGCAGCCTCACGTGGGCCCTCGTGGACACGGTGATCAGCATGGCCCTCGTCCTCGTCTTCTTCAAGATCTACGACTGGATCGATCCCCGCGACTTCTCGGCCGAGCTCGAGGCCGACAATCGCATGCTCGGCCTGGAGCTCGAGGGTCTCTTCATCGTCCTCGCGGCCGTGATCGTGGGCGCCATGAACTTCCTGGGCGGCTAGTGCTCGAGGAGATTTCCGAGAGGCGTGTCCTGAGGGCGATGCGGGCCTGGCGGCGCGGGGTAGGCGCTCTCGAACCGTGGTTTCGCGCCACGCCCTTCGCCGCCGCCCATCACTACCGCGGCCGCGGCCTTCGCGCTCTCTCCGGCCGTGAGGCCCCGGCCTCCGTCGAGCGGCTCCTCGGCTCCCTCCCTTCGCCTTCCGGGCAGACCATCTGGATCTTCGACCTGCCCGGCCCGTTTGCCCTCTGGCTCGCGCCTGCTCCAAGGTCCCGTCGTCTGCCAGGAGCGCATCGAGGTAGCACGAGCGCGCGTGCCCGTCGCCACGGGCCGCGGGTGGCAGCGCGAGGCGCGCCACATGATCTTCGGTGTGTTTCTGGCCGGAAGCGGCGTCGCGGGGATCTACACGCGCGCCGGCGCGCGGGTCACGGGTCGCGAAGCCGTGTACACGCCCACCCTGATCGGACGGTGCGAGCGCGGCTCACCCTCACCCTGCCCTCTCCCTCTGAGAGGGAGAGGGATCAGAGGACGCCCAGGGCCTTCAGCACGATCTCTGGAGTGATGGGCTGTGAGGTGACGCGCGCGCCGAAGGGAGCGAGCGCGTCGTTGACGGCATTAAGCACGGCGCCGGGCGCGCCCGCGGTGCCCGCTTCTCCCGCCCCCTTGAAGCCGCCCTCGGCGTAGGCGGTGGGCGTCTCGACATGGCCGACCACGATGTCGGGCATCTCCGCGGCCATAGGCACGAGATAGTCCATCATGGTCCCCGTGAGCAGTTGCCCATGCTCGTCGTAGACGAGGTGCTCGTAGAGCGCCGCTCCGATCCCCTGGACGATGGCCCCGCGGAGCTGCTCGTCGACGAGGCGGGGATTGATGATGCGACCGCAGTCTTCGACGCACCAGTGCTTGAGCAGCCGCACGAATCCCGTCTCCACGTCCACCTCGACGTGCGAGAGCTGAATGCCGTTGGTGAAGGCGAAACCCTGATGCCGCGGCACGTAGTGGCGCGTCACCGTCAGCTCCGACTGGAAGTCCTTGGGCAGCGTATCGGGACGGAAGTAGGCGACGCGGCCCAGCTCGGCCAGCTCGAGCCTCACCTCGCCCGTGAGGGCATCGACGACCTTGCCGAGCCGGATGTCGAGGTCGTCGGGCTCGCATTGGAGCATGGCCGCCGCCACCTTGAGGATATTGTCGCGGATCGCTTTGCCCGTCTGGAGCGCCGCCTCGCCCCCGATGCCCGCGCCGCGCGAGGCCCAGGTGCCGCCCCCATAGGGCGAGACCATGGTGTCGCCCGTAAGCACGCGAACATCTTCCATGGGGACACCGACCGTGCTTGCTACGACCTGGGCGATCATCGCGTCCGTCCCCTGTCCCTGCTCCGTCACGCCCGTCATGCAGGTGAGCTTGCCCGACGGCTCGAGCTTGATGGTGCAGCCGTCCTGCGACGAGATGCGCGCGCCGCCGACCCCATAGAAGGCCGGGCCCGGCGTGGTCAGCTCGATAAGGGCGCAGAGGCCGAGGCCACGGTAGATCCCTTGCGTGCGGAGCTGGTCGCGCTCGGCGCAGAGCGCCCGATAGTCCGAGATCTCGAGCAGCTGGTCGAGCGCTTCCTCGTGGGAGAGGCGCTCGAAGAAGTAGCCGGTCTGTGACGTGTGCGGATACATGTCGGCGGTGACGTAGTTCTTCCGGCGCATTTCCACGGGATCGAGGCCGAGCTTTCGCGCCGCGCCGTCCACCATGGCCTCCATCACCGCGAAGGCGATGGGGTGACCGACGGCGCGGTACTGGCACATCGGCGTCTTGTTCTGGAAGACCACGCGCAGGGTGGCCGCGTAGTCGCGGAAGCGGTACACGCCGGGGGTGAGGCGCACGGTCTGGTTGCCCTCGACGGCGCTCGTGCGCGGGTACACGGAGTAGGGGCCGATGCCCGTGAGATCGTCCACGCGCATGCCAAGGATGGTCCCGTCACGCTTGACGGCCAGCTCGGCCTTCACGCGGTGCTCGCGCGCGTGGATGTCACTCACGAAGGACTCGAGGCGATCGGCGGTGAACTTGACCGGCCGGCCCAGCATCACGCTGAGGGCGCAGGTGGCCATCTCGTCTGGGTAAACGTGCACCTTGATACCGAAGCTCCCGCCCACGTCCTTGCAGATGACGCGGACGTCGGGCTCGGGCAGATTCAGGTGGCGCGCCAGGATGTCCTGCATCATGTTGGGGGCCTGGAACGAGTGGTAGACGGTGAGCCGCCGCTCCGAGGGGTCGAAGTCGGCGAGGATGGCCCGTGCCTCGAGCGTGACGCCGGTGTGGCGGCCCATGGTGAAGGTCTCGCTGAGGACGGTGTCGGCCTGCCCGAAGGCGCGATCGGCATCGCCTGAGGCGAGCTCGAGCCTGAAAGCGAGGTTGTCGCCGAGCTCGGGATGGATGACCGGCGTCGACGGATCGAGGGCGGTCTCGGGATCGGTGACGGCCGGCAAGGGCTCCCACTCGACACGCACGCGCGAGATGCCGTCCTCGGCCATGGCCCGGCTCTCCGCCACCACGGCGGCCACCGGCTCGCCCTGCCACGACGCCTTGCCGATGGCGAGGGGACGCTGTATGGCAGACTTCATCCCCTGGAAATGCGCGAGGGTGCCGACCCAGCCCGAGCAGACGGGCGCCATGTCCTCACCCGTCACCACCGCCACTACGCCCCGGAGCGCGCGCGCCCCCGCGGAATCGATCGAGGCGATCCGCGCATGAGCATGCGGGCTCCGCACGAAGGCGACGTGGAGCATGCGCGGCAGGGTCACGTCGTCGGTGAAGACGCCGCGGCCGGCGAGGAGCCGCGTGGTCTGCGGCCTGATCACGCTCTCGCCGATATAGCTCCGGCCCTTCTCGATGCGGGGGGTCATGCGCCTCTCTTCATCCGCGCCCTCGAGGTCTTGCGTATCGCCTCAACCATCGCGTGATAGCCGGTGCACCGGCAGTAGTTGCCGGAGAGCGCCTCGCGAATCTCCTCCGCCCCCGCCTCCGGCGTGCGCGAGAGCAGATCCTGGGCAGTGAGGAGCATGCCCGGCGTGCAGAATCCGCACTGGAGCGCGTTCTCCTCGGCGAACGCCTGCTGGAGATCGAAGATTTCGCCGGTGGCGGCGACGCCCTCGATGGTCTCGACGGAGCCGCCGTCGGCCTGAACCGCGAGCATGAGGCAGGCGCGCGCGATGGCCCCGTCCACCCGCACCGTACAGGCGCCGCACACCCCGTGCTCGCAGCCGACATGAGATCCCGTCAGCTCGAGCTCGTAACGGAGGAAATCGACCAGGCTCGTGCGCGACTCGACCCGCCGGCTCAGGGCCACGCCGTTCACCGTCAGCGAGATCTCGATGCTCGCCTCCATATCAGCCGATGCTCGCCAGCACCCGGGCGAGGAGCGCGCGGGCCAAGTGACGTCTCAGCCCCGGGCTCGCGTGGACATCACCCGGCGGGTCGAGATCGGAGTCGAGGGCGCTCACCGCCTCCGCGCGCACGCGGGAATCCAGGGCGCGTCCGAGGAGCTGCGCCTCGGCGCGCGCGGCGCGAATGGGTGTCGTGCCCACTCCGCAGAACGCGAGCCGCATGTCTTTGGCGATTCCGTTCTCGACACGGCCATGGGCGGCCAGACCTACCAGCGCATAGTCCCCATGGCGTCGGGCCAGCTCGACGAAGCGAGATGTCCAGGCCTCCTGGCCGGGCGGCACCACGACCGCCGTCACCATCTCACCCGGGCCGAGGTCAGTGGTGTAGATGCCGCGGAAAAATCGCTGGGCGGGAATCTCGCGCCGGGTCCCCGGTCCGGCCACGCGGATGCGAGCGTCGAGGGCGAGCAGGCAGGCGGGCAGCTCAGCGGCCGGGTCGGCGAGGGCCACGCTGCCTCCGATGGTGCCGCGAGTCCGGATCGCGCGATGACCGACATGAGGCATGGCGAGGGCGATCGGACGGGCATGACGGAGGACGAGCGGCGAGGCCTCGACGTCGACATGCCTGGCCAGCGCGCCCATCACGAGGCCCTCGGGCGCGAGGCCGATGCCGTCGAGTCCAGCCAGCCGATTGATGTCGATGAGGGCCGCCGGTGCGGCCAGTCGCATATTCAGGGCGGGCACGAGGCTCTGCCCGCCCGCCAAAATGCGTCCCTCGGACCCGTAGCGCTCGAGCAAGGCCAGGGCCTCTTCGAGCGAGGCGGGCCGATGATAGGCGAACGACGCCGGTTTCACTCGGGAATCCTACCTTGACGCTCGAAACAGCGCCCTGCTATGTTACGCCCCGGCTTCCCTCCACATGGCATCGCCCATCGTCCGTACCGAGCGACTCACCCGAAGCTTCGGCAGTCTCATGGCCGTGGCGCAGGTCGACTTCGAGGTCGAGCGCGGCGAGCTGCGCTCGATCATCGGCCCCAACGGCGCGGGCAAGACGACCTTCTTTCGCCTGATCTCGGGAGAGATGGCGCCGTCGGCAGGCCGGATCTGGTTCGATGGGCGGGAGATCACTGGCATGCCCCAACACCGGGTCTCGCGTCTGGGCGTCTCCAAGTCCTACCAGATCACCAATGTCTTCCCGCACCTCACCGTGCTGGAGAACGTGCGCGTGGCCGCCCAGACCTATCGCCTCTCGTTCAATTTCTGGGGGCGCGCGGCGGCCCTCACGGCCATCCGGGACAAGGCCGGCCTCATCCTGAAGGAGGTCGGCCTCTGGGACAAGCGAGAGCTTCTCGCCGCCTACCTCTCCCACGGCGAGAAACGGCACCTCGAGCTCGGCATCGCGCTCTCCACCGACCCCACCCTCCTCCTCCTCGACGAGCCCACGGCGGGCATGAGCCCGGAGGAGACCGACGAGACCATCCATCTGATCCGCCGCATCGCGGCCGGACGCACCGTCATCCTCGTCGAGCACAAGATGAAGGTGGTCATGAACATCTCCGATCGCATCACCGTGCTGCACCAGGGCCAGGTCCTCGCGGAGGGGAGCCCCGCCGAGATCCGCGCCAATACGCGCGTGCAGCAGACCTATCTGGGCGCGAACAAGTGACCCTGCTCGCCCTCGAGGGCCTGCAGACCTACTACGGCGAAGCGCACATTCTCCAGGGGGTGTCGCTCACCGTGGGTGCGGGTGAAGTGGTCACCCTCATCGGCAGGAACGGCGCGGGCAAGACCACCACCTTGCGGAGCATCATGGGCCTCGTCCCGCCGCGAGGCGGGAGCATCCTCTTCGACGGACGCGAGCTGACGCAGCTGCCCACCCACGAGGTGGCGCGGGCGGGCATCGCCTACGTGCCCGAAGAGCGTCGCATCCTGCCCAACCTGAGCGTGGCCGAGAACCTCCGGCTCGGCTTGCTCGGCTCGCGCGCCGCCTCCCGCGAGGCCAACGGGGCCGTGGTGGAGGAAGTGCTCGGCTACTTCCCTCGCCTGCGCGAGCGCTACGAACAAAAGGGCAAGTCGCTCTCGGGCGGCGAGCAGCAGATGCTCGCCATCGCGCGCGGCCTCGTGGCCCGCCCCAAGCTCATGCTGGTCGACGAGCCGACGGAAGGCCTCTCCCCCCTCCTCGTCGAGAACCTCACGGAGATCCTCGGCCAGATCAACCGGCGCGGCACCACCATTCTCCTCGTCGAGCAGATCCTCGAGGTCGCCCTCACCCTCTCCCACCGCCTCTACGTCATGGACCAGGGGCGTATTCAGTTCGAGGGCACCCCGGACGAGCTCCGCGCCGACCCCGACATCCAGCAGCGCTTCCTGGGTGTGTAGCCGGAAGGGCCTCTCCCGTGTACCACGTGACGGCGGGCGACGGTCGATCCACGGAGGAGCTGGTGGCGGCCGGCGGCTATGGGTATGCGCACTCGTGCATCACCTCCGAGAACTTTCCCACCGGGCGCTTCGGGGGGAAAGAGCGGCGCGAGATCGAGCTTCTCGCATTCGATCAGGCCACCACGGCCGCCGACGCCATCGCCGCCGCGGCGCAGCGTGGACTCCAGCGGCCGACCTACGAGGACGCTCTGCACTTCGGCATCGAGTACCCTGCGGTACAGACCGAGCGACCCGTGATCTTCCTTCACGATCCGTGGTTCGGCTTCTTCGGTCGCCGGGACGTGATCTGCCTCTGGAGCAACGCGGGGCGGCGCGAGCTCGGCCTCGAAGGGTTCGACGATGCGTGGCCTCCCCCGTACCGCTTCGCCTTCATTCGACCAACCTGAGCCGCCGGGCCGCAGGCAACTCGTGAGCGAGAACGCGAGCGCCACGGAGCGGGCGAGGGCTCATGTTAGGATGCGGACCCGCCGGCTTCTCTGCGGCCGGCCGGAACGAGACCAATACCGAGAAAGGATCCATCCATGGCCGATGTCGTCCTGCCCAACCGTGACCGCGTCGAGGGCTACTTCAAGGAGCTGAACAACTGGGGCCGCTGGGGGCACGACGACCAGCTCGGCACCGTGAACCTCATCACGCCCGCCAAGCAGGCGCAGGCCCAGCGGCTGATCAAGAAGGGCCGCACCGTCTCCCTCGCCCGCGACGTGGTTCCGCGGCCCGTGTACATGTACCACATGACGTTTCCCGCCAAGCGCGAGCGGGTGGACGTGGTCCTCGACCGATTCGACATGGTCTATCACGGCTACTGGATCACCCACGTGGACGCCCTCTGCCACGTAGGCTGGGACGGCGAGCTCTACAACGGCCGCTCGTTCGCGGACAGCCTCACCATCGACGGCGCCCTCTGGTGCCCCATCGACCCGATCTTCGAGCGCGGCATCACCACCCGCGGCGTCTTCCTCGACATCGCGGCCGGGCGCAAGGAGGGCTACGTCACGGTGGGCCATCCCGTCACTCCGCGTGAATTGGACGAGGCGGAGCGGCGCGGAGGCGTGAAGGTGGAGCCGGGCGACGTGGTGGTGGTGCGAAGCGGCGACGAGAAGTTCCGTCTCGACAACCCGGACTGGAAGCCTCGGATCTCGGAGCACCCGGGCCTGCATCTGTCCTGCCTCGAGTGGTTTCGGGCCAAGGACATCGCGGGCATCGCGTGGGACATGATGGACGAGCGTCCCAGCCGCTATCCCGGCTTCGGCATGTCCACGCATCTCGCCATTCCCTTCCTCGACCTGGCTCTCATCGACAATGCGGATCCCGAGCGGCTCGCTCGAGCCTGCGCCGAGGAAAGTCGCAACGAGTTCCTGTTCACGGCCACGCCGCTGCGCCTGGTCGGCGCCACCGGCGCCCCCGCGCATCCCCTCGCCATCTTCTGAGCGAGCGAGCACGGGAGGCCAAGGGTGAGAGCCATGCGTCTTACCGGCTCCGCGGGGAGTCCGCTCGACGCTCAAGGCCTCGGCTAGAAAAACTTCGGGCGCCGAATGCTTCCGGCGCCCAGGTGCGACGCGAGCGAGAGACCGAGCCAGCTACTGACGACGACGGCGCCAGCTGCGGGCGCCGATGATTCCCAGCCCCGAGCCCAAGAGGAGGAGGGTAGCCGGCCCAGGCACCCGCGGCAGGCCGGGCACATTAGCCCCTTCCGTCGTCCCAAAGGAAAAAGTGGCGCTGTTGACGAGTGACGAGGCGATGAGGCCGATAATCTGGATATCGAACGTCGCCGTGCCAGTGATGAACGGATTGTGAGGGCCATTCCCGGCGATGCTTCCTTCCGCATTGCTGTACAGATTGCCAGCCCCGGAGTCGCCGATGAGCGTGTGCGCGGGGCCAATGGGCGTACCGAGGACATGCAGCCGGAGCCCGGAACCGGAAGTCTCGAGCTGCCAACCGGTCGATACGATCGCGCCGTCCAAGAAGGTCCCGTTACTGTTGACGGTCCTTTCGAGGGCCGAGCTCGAGAGCAGCGAGCCGCTCGTCTGCCCGGTGCTCAGCGTGAAGGCCAGATCACTGAGGTTCTGAATGACGCTGATGGGGTTGTTCTGGAGGTTCGTCAGGGTAATCTGAAGATCATTCGGCGACGTGACGAACGTGGCAGTGGCGGACACGGGCTGTCCTCCCACCGTCGTTCCCGTAGGAATCACATAGGTACTTGTGCTGGCTTCAGCTGACGGCGCGAGCCACAGCATCGTGACCAAGGCAGCCAGTGTTCCCTTCGACATGAAAGTCCGGATTGACAAGCTCAGCCCTCCCCGATCAATCTGTCTGTCTCGGATGAATATATCCTGTCGCGTAGATTCTAAGCAAGTCACGTACCACATGTTGAATCGCAAGTATGACGGTCATTTGTGTGGCAATCGACCATATCTACTCCTCAAAGTGTAAGCGCTGGGCTACAGATTTCCGAATCGGCCTGCCCGCTTCGCATTGCCGCGCGGCCGGAGCCAATCCTATGGGCAGGCTTTCGTCCCGAGGCTCTTTTTTTGACCCCTCTGAATTGGAGTCAGTACCAAGTTGTAAGGCCTCCTGACAGGCCGGTAAGAACTCCCCCGGAGACGAGCCTCGTCAGGGTCTGAGGCACCCCCGCGATATGTCCATCCAGACGGATTCGGGTTACGCTGATTCGATGGCTTCACCAAGACGGTTCCTCACCACTCGTCGCGCTTACCGCATCACGATACTCGGGCTGTTGGCGCTCATGCTCGCGGCCTGTGCCCAGA
>WNGE01036635.1_pt1 | contig 12569 bp, 11 predicted proteins | sample 5400651 | NCBI WGS metagenome assembly WNGE01 (sample SAMN13153370, study PRJNA577476) | soil metagenome | isolation source: 60 cm soil or saprolite under grassland replicate 2 | place: USA:California | collected 2016-06-15 | reverse complement strand
GTACCAGACGTGAGATTCGTGGAGCTGGGTGAAGTCAACCTCAAGGGCTTCACCAAACCGGCAAAGGTGTTCGAGCCCACCGCACCTGAACGGCTGCCTAGACCCTTTGGCCGATGGCTCGATCCCCGAGAGTGCGTACGCTGGAAGCATCGGGATCGATCACAGTAGACCAAGCTTCGGGACCGGAGGAGCCCAGGGATACTCCTGGTGGCGGGCTATGCGAGACGAGAAGGCACGAGACATGAGCGAAGATACCGACCGAAAAGATGCTCTGGTGCCGAACCCCTGCGCGGAGGAGCATCCGATCTTGCTTTCCCTCCTCATCGAGACCCTCGCGGAGGGTGACGTCTTCGTCGACGTCGGGGCGAACACTGGCTACTTCGCCGTGCCCATCGCGAAGACCGTCGGGAGCACGGGACGGGTCCATGCGTTCGAGCCGGCGGCAGACGTCGCGGAGCAGCTTCGGAGAGCTGCACGCATGCAAGGGGTCGAACCACGGCTGACGGTCCACGAATTCGCTCTGGGAAGCGGGGACGGCTCCACCAACCTTCGTGCCGATCCGGAGCATCCCGAGGATTCGACCAAGCGATCCCTGTTCATGTGGAACGGTCCCACCGTGGGCGAGGTCGCCGTCCGTTCGTTCGATGGATTGGTCGCATCCGGGGCCGTTGACCTCTCGACCGGTCTGCACGCGGTCAAGATCGACGTCGAGGGAGCGGAGATGCACGTCCTTGCGGGGATGCGGCGGACGCTGGAGCGTGATCGCCCGCGGATGATCGTCGTCGAGACCATTGAGACCCACCTCCGTCGCGCGGGTTCCACCGTGGCCGCCATCAATGCATTTCTGCGAGACCTCGGGTACGTCGCCATGAACGATGCACGGGTCGCTCGACCGCTCGAGCTGAACGCCGTGTTCGTTCCCGCATGAGCTCTCTTGGTCGCGCCTGAGCGCCGGCTATCGTGGTCGCTGCGCTTCCGCCTCGTGGGATCGTCGGATCCGTTGCTCGGCCTCCGCGTGGTCGCCGCGCCGTTCGGAGACCCGGGCGAGCGCACGCCACGTCCAGCTCGCCAGCTGGCGCTCGCCAAGCTCCTCCGAGATGCGGATCGCCTTGCGGAGATCCGCCTCGGCCTCGTCCAGTCGGCCGAGCTCTCGCTTGGCGATCCCGCGCTCGGCGATCGCGTCGCCAAGCTCCCACTTCGCTCCCAGGTCCTCGAAGACGGCGATCGCGCGGTCGAAACCCGGGACCGACTCCTCGTACCGGCCCAGGTCCTCGAGGATCCGGGACCGCTGCACCGTCGTCATCGCGATGCTGAACTGGTCGCCGATCTCCTCGGCCAGCGCGCTCGCCTCGTCACTCAGCTCGAGCGCCTTCTGAAGAGCGGCGCCGGCCGCGGGACCCGACCGGCCCGGGCCACCGGTCTGGTTGATCGATAGCGAGTTGAGCGCCCGGACGCGCGCCAGGCCATCCTCGGCATCGGCGACCTCGAGCGCGCGGCGCCAGATCGCTTCGGCATCCTGGTGGTCGCCTCGCGTCCACGGCACCCACCCTGCGAACAGCAGCGTGCGGGTGATCGCCCACGGATCGGTGCACTCCTCCGCCGCGGCGAGTGACTCGGCGAGCAGTTTCTCAGCCTTGTCGACATCGCCCTCGACGTTGATCGCGACGTCGCCCAGGAAGCGCAGCGAGAGGGCGAGGGCGAAGGGGTCCTCGACCTTCCTGCCGAGCTCCACCGCACGGTCAAGGACCTCGGTTGCTGCGGGGTACTCGCCGAGCCAGTAACGTGCCTCGCCGATGCCAGCGAGCGCTCGAGCCTCGCGGACGCCCCACCCCTCTTCGGGACCCGCCAGGGCGAGCGCCCGCTCGTAGTAGTCGGTCGCCGTTCGGCTTTCCATCCGTCGCCTCGCGCGGTCGCCCGCCTCCAGGAGCGCGTCGGCGGCTCGCTCGACCACCGAACGATCGTCCTGGTCCAGATCGAGCGACGCGAGCGCCGCGAGCTCGAGGTGCTCGGCGGCCCACGTGGGATGACGGTTGGCGAATAGCCGATCGGCGATCAGCTGGTGCAGTCGCACCCGCTCCCGTTTCGGAAGACTCGCGTACGCGACGTCCTTCAACATCGCGTGCCGGACGCGCCATCGAGCCACGGTGTGGCTCTCGTGCTCGCGAACGACGATCTCGGCGTCCTCGAGCTCCCGGAGCTCGCCGCCCGTGACCTCGGGATCAATCGTGCGCAGCTCTTTGAGATCGAACGAGACGAAGAACGTCGACGCGCGCCGGGTGACCTCACGAAGCCGCTGCGGCAGGTGGTCGAGCCGGGCCGAGACGACTGCCTGCACCGTCGGTGGCAGGTTGCCCCGCGGCGCGGAAGACCCGGGAAGCAACATGCCGGTCGTTTCGATGATGAAGAACGGGTTGCCCCCGGTCCGCTCGGCGATCTCGGTCGCCTCGGTATCGTCGATCCCTCGGCCAGAGGCCTGCCGTGCGAGATCGATCGATTCGTTCTGGCTCAGCGGTTCGAGGCGCAGCCGGATCGCGTTCGCGGTGCTGGTTCCCCACGCAGGCCGTTCATCCAGGAGCTCGGGGCGTGCGAGCGCGAGGACCAGGGCACGGCGCGGTTGGCCGCGAGCCGGCGCCCCGAGACGTTCGATCAGCTCGAGCATCGGCGGCCGCAGCGTGTGCGCGTCCTCGAACACGAGCACGGCGGGACGGTCCTTCGTCATGGCGTCTACGAGCGCGACGAACCCGGACTGGACGTCCTGCACGAACGCCGACTGGTCGCGCCGCTCGGCCATTCCGAACAGGAGGTAGAGTCGCTCGCAGATCCGTTCGGCCTGTGCTCCACGGATCCAACGGTCGACGAGCTCGCGCACGCGGCGCCTCGCCTTCTCGGGGGGATCGGCCTCATCTAGGTCGGCGAGCTCGGCGACGATCGTTGCCGCCGGCGCGAACGTCGCGGTATCGGTGAACGTTCGCGCGTGTCCCGCGAGCACGGGGACGTCGCCGCCGAGGCCTGCTATCAGCTCGTCACCGAGGCGGGACTTGCCGATGCCGGGCTCGCCCAGAACCGTGACGAGCACGGGCCCGCCGGTATCGGTCGCCCGGTGGAGGCTCTCGCGCAGGATCGCTAGCTCGCTCGAGCGGCCGACGAACGGGATCGTCCGGCGGGCCGAGCGGGGTGTGAGCCCCTCAACGCTGAAGCCTGCAAGCTCGCCGTCGAAGCCCCTCGCCTCGACGTCTCGTCGGTCCGCGTACGAGACCGCGTTCGCCGTGAGCGCGACAGTGGTCTCACCGGCGAGCACCTCGCTAGGCTCGGCGGCCGTCTGGAGCCGGGCCGCGGCGTTCACGACGGCTCCCGTGACGAGCAGCTGTCCGGCCGGCCCGAGGCCGGTCGCTGCCTCGCCCGACTCGATCCCGANACTCGATCCCGATCCGGATCTCGAGCGGGTCTCCCAGGGCCAGAGACTCGCTCATGCGGTGGATGCGCGACCGGATCGCGAGGCCTGCCCGTACGGCCCGAAGCGCATCGTCCTCGTGCACGGTCGGCAGGCCGAACACCGCCATCACCGCGTCGCCGATGAACTTCTCCGGCCAGCCCCGGAACGCCCGTAGCTCCTCGGATGCGGCGTCGAAGAACATGCCGAGGATCTCGCGGGCTCGTTCGGCGTCCAGGCGTCGCGCGAGCCCGGTAGAGTCCACGAGGTCGGCGAACAGCACGGTGACCATCTTCCGTTCCTCGGTGCCGAGGGGAGGGCCTACGGCGGTGCCGCAGTTCGGGCAGAATCGGGCGCCTTCGGGGATCGGCTCGCCGCAGACCTGGCAGGGCATGGGCTCCAGCATAGGGGCGGTGGACGACACGCCCACTCGGCGGAGGCTGCCCGGAGCCACAACCCGGTGAATTCCTTGGTTTACCTCACCCGTGACGTGGGAAGATACTCCCGATGAGTCGATTCTTGGGCACGATCCTGTTCGTGGTTTACCTCCTCATCGGCGTCGTCGTCGCCGTCAACCATCACTACTTCAACCATCTCGGCGCCGCGAAGCCGATCGTCTCAGCGGTCTTGGCCGTTGTGCTGTGGCCGCTGATCCTCTTCGGCGTCAACCTTCACATCAAGTAAGGCTGAGAACCTGGCGAGGGTTGGCCGATCCTGGACGCGGTGCGTTCATGTTCCCTATCGCGTGGGTCCACTATCTCCGGAGAGCCTGGTTGGGGATGGCGAATCGAGGTTCGACCCCAGACGAGGGTCGCTGGACGTCTGGATCCTGCTGATCGCCCGCAGCCTCGCGATCGACCTCCTCCGCCGACAAACCCAGGAAACCAGGAGTCTCTTCTTCGAGCCGAACCCCCCAGAAGTCTCAGACGAGCCGGGGCCGGAGTGGTACGCGGAGCACCGCGATTTCTTCCAACGCACGCGAAAGGCCATGGACCGCCTCCCGTCAGGGCAGCGCTCTGCCGTGGAACTCGCGTACCTCGGGCAACGGTCGTCCACACAGGTTGCTGAGCTGCAGGACATCCCCCTCGGAACGGCCAAGAGCCGGATCCGAGTGGGGGTCGCCACCCTCCGCAAGGCCCTCTCAGAGGGCGACGATGCCGCGAAGCCGCTGTGTCGGAGCCTGTCGTCAAACCTCCAGGCGGGACGGAAGGGAAACGATCTGGTGATCGTCCGCCAGATCATGAAGGTCCTGAGCGCTGCGATGCAGCTATCGCCGCCTCGTGGACGAAGAGCATCCGAACCGCTTCGCGGCCCGTATATCACGGAGGGTGTATTTGCCAAGGCAAAACTTCTGGACAAGGGCTGCTCGGTCCGCAGTCAAAGCGTGAAGGGAGTGGGGATGCGAAGAGCGCCGATCAGGATGGGGATCACACTGCTCGTGGCCACGCTCGTCGGCTCACTGGCGGTGCCGAGTATGGCGTCCGACCGATCTCAGGGGGACGGGCTCCACCGAGTAGCGCTAACCTCGCTCAAGGCGGTCAAGATCATCAACTTCGCCTTCAAGCCCAAGACGATCACGATCTCGAAGGGCACGAAGGTCAAGTGGACAAACGGCGGGAGTGTCAGCCACACCACGACGTCGAACAAGGGCTTGTGGGACTCGGGCGCGCTCGCTCCCGGTGCCGCCTTCGGCCACGTGTTCAGGAAGGCAGGAACGTTCAAGTACCACTGCACGATCCATCCCACGTTGATGCACGGCAAGATCGTCGTGACCTGATCCTGCTGACCCGTCACGGGCGACATCGTTAGGGGCCTAAGAGCGGTTGGATCCCGGCCCGGGTTGCCGACCCTACGGCACATCCGGGCCGGAAGTAGAGTTCCCCCTCTGCACCCGCGCCCGTTCCTCATGTCCGTCCTCGGCGCGCTGTTGTTCGCCTTGGGGACCGTGGCGGTGACGGTCGCCCTCGGCCGCGCGACCGACCGCATCCTGAAGCCGGCGTTCGGCCGGGGTGTGGCTCAGTCTGCGCTCTGGATCGGCGTCGGCGCGGTCTTCGCGTTGTCGCTCGTGCGAGCCGTGGGGATCGGGCTCCGCCGTTACTACAGCGGCGTGCTCGGCTCAGCGGTCGCAGCCACGCTCCGCGACCGCGTCTCCGACCATTACCGAGACCTGTCGCTCGCCTACCACCGCCAAACGCCGACCGGGGAGCTGCTGGCCCACATGGAGGCGGACGTCGAGGCGACGATCGAGGTGCTGTACCCGATCCCGTTCGCGATCGGCGTGGTGTTTCTCGTCGTGTTTGCGCTCGTGTCGCTGTTCGTCGCCGACGTGTTCCTCGCGCTCATCGGGTTGCTGACTGTCCCGGTGCTCGCCCTCATGAATCGCTCGTTCGCCAAGCGGCTGGAGGGTCCGGCGCGCCGCGCACAGGAACGGATCGGCGACGTCTCGTCGGTCGCGCATGAGTCGATCGACGGTGCCCTCGTCGTCAAGACACTTGGGCGCGAGCACGCGGAGGTGGCGCGCCTACGGGAGCGTGCCGAGCAGCTGCGCGACGAGCGCGTGACCGCGGGGTACATCCGGGCGGGGTTCGATTCCGCGCTCGAGGCGTTGCCGCAGCTCGCTGTGATCGCGCTTCTCGCGATCGGCTCGTGGCGCCTCTCGACCGGTGACATCACGCTGGGGACGCTGGTTCAGGTCGTCGCGCTGTTCGGGATGCTCTCGTGGCCGATGCGGTTCGTCGGCTGGATCCTGGCCGAGCTGCCGAGAGCGGTCGTTGGCCACGGCCGAGTCAACGAGGTGCTCGGTGAGCCCGTCACGGTGACGCGCCCATCGGCGCCGGTGGTCCTGCCGCACGGCCCGCTCGATGTTCGCGCGGACGCCCTAACGTACACCCTCGACGGTGTCCGGATCCTCGACGAGATCGACCTGCGCATCGAGCCCGACGAATCGGTCGCGATTATCGGGCCGACGGGTGTCGGCAAGTCGACCTTGGCGCAGCTGCTCGTCCGGCTGGACGACCCGACCTCGGGTGAGATCCTGATCGGCGGCGTGAACGTCCGCCACGCCGACCCCGCGTCGCTTCGGGACGCCGCCGCGATCGTCTTCCAGGAGAGCTTCCTGTTCGCGACGACGGTCGCCGAGAACATCGCCCTCGGATCGGGTGCCTCGTCCGACGAGATCCGGCGGGCGGCGCGCATCGCGCAGGCCGACCGCTTCGTCGAGGCGCTGCCGAACGGCTACGACACCGTCCTCGGGGAGCGAGGACACACGCTTTCGGGGGGTGAGCGCCAGCGCGTGGCGCTGGCGCGAGCCCTCGTCCGGACGCCCCGCGTGTTGATCCTCGACGATGCGACCAGCTCGGTCGACCCGACGATCGAAGCGGACATCCTGGCCGGCCTTCGCGCGGACCTCACGACCACGTTGATCCTCGTCGCGTATCGCGTGTCGACGATCCGCCTGGCGGACAGAATCCTCTATCTCGAGGGTGGCAGGCTGCGTGCGAGCGGCACGCACGAGGAGCTGATGCGCGCGCAGCCTGGCTACGCCAACATGATCCACGCCTACGAACGGGGTGAGCGGTGAGCGTCATGGTCGCCGACGAGCTCGCCGCGCCCGCCGAGGAGCCCGAAGAGCTCCCGATCCCCGAGCACCTACGAGGGACGTGGAGCGTCCTTGGCCGCGGGCTGCGTCTCAGCCCCGAGCTGCGGAAGGGGCTCGGCCTGACAATCGTGTTCTCGCTGGCGGTCGCCGTGAGCAGCATCGTGATCCCGGTGCTCGTCCAACAGATCTTCGACCACGGCCTCAGCGGCGGGTTCCGGCCCCTGTTCGTGTTCGGGCTGTGTGCGCTCGCGCTCGGGATCGTAGTGCTCGCGTTCTTCGCGCAGCGAGTGGCTCTGCGCAGGCTCGTCTGTGCCTCCGAGGAGGCGCTGATGGAGCTGCGGGTGCGAGGATTCGAGCACATCCACCGGCTGTCGATCGCGACGCAGGCGGGTGAGAAGCGAGGCGTCTTCGTCGCGCGCGTCACCGCGGACGTCGACACGCTGCAACAGTTCACCGAGGAAGCCGCGATGGTGTGGGTCTGGGCGATCGTGCAGATCGTCGTGACGCTTGTGATCATGCTCGTCTATTCGTGGCAGCTCACGATCCCGATCGTGCTGCTCGTGTTCCCAATGCTGCTCGCGATGGGGAAGCTTCAGGCGAAGATGGCCGCCGCCTACGACTTAGTCCGCGGCAGGGTCGGGCAGATGCTTTCCGAGGTCTCGGAGAGCGTGATGGGGGCTGCGGTCGTGCGCGCGTACGGGCTCGAGGAGCGGACCGACGCGCGCGTGAAACGCTCGATCCACGCCCGGTACCGGGCGCACGTGCAGGCGCATCGCCGTACGGCAACGCTCTGGCCGATGGGCACGCTGTTTTGGGGCCTGGCCAACTGCGTCGTGATCCTGAGCGGCGCGACGTGGGGGCCTGGGTGGGGCCTGACGTTCGGCCGCGTCTCGGCGTTCCTGTTCCTCGCGGACCTGTTCCTGCATCCATTCACGGATCTCCCTGAGGTCTACTCGGAGACCCAGACGGCGATCTCCGGGTGGCGCAAGATCCTCGCCCTGCTCGAGCTCCCGGTCGAGATCGTCGAGCCGTCCCCGGGGGTGGTGCTTCCGGCCGGCTCGCTCGACATACGGACGGAGGGGATCGGCTACGCGTACGGCCAGGGTCCGGTGGTGCTGCACGACGTGTCGGTCGAGGTGCCGGCCGGCGGGCACGTCGCGATCGTCGGCGAGACCGGTGCGGGGAAAACGACGCTCGTGAAGCTGCTGACGCGCCTAGCCGACCCGATCCGAGGACGGATAGTCGTTGGCGGAGTCGATCTCCGCGAGGTCGCACGCGAGTCGCGGCAGGCCGCGATCCGGATGGTGCCGCAGGACGGNNNCGCTGGGCGCGAGGGCGCGTCCGACCGCGAGGTCGAAGCAGCCTTCGAGGAGCTCGGGCTCGGCGACTGGCTCGAGTCCCTACCGCGCGGGCTCGACACCCAAGTCGGTGAACGCGGCGAGGCCCTGTCCGTGGGCGAGCGGCAGCTCGTGTCGCTCGCGCGCGTGCAGGTCGGCAACCCTGGGCTCCTGATCCTGGACGAGGCCACGAGCGCGGTCGACCCTGCCACGGAGCGGATGGTCTCGGAGGCGCTCCGGCGGCTGTCGGCCGGCCGCACGTCGATCACGATCGCGCACCGGTTGTCCACGGCGGAGGGTGCCGACACGATCTTCGTCCTCGATCGGGGCCGCATCGCCGAGCGCGGGCGCCACGACGAGCTCATCGAAACGGACGGCGTCTACGCCGGTCTGTACCGGAGCTGGCTCGGGAACGTCCGCCCCGTGACGTGAAGCGTTGTCGAGCTCGTCTCGCAGCGGCGACCGATGGTGGGCGGCATCAGGGCTCGCGCTAGTCCGGCTCGGCGGGGTCGGCGAAGCCATTGCTCCGGTGGGTGCCGTCGCAGAACGGCTTGTTGCTCGACCCGCCGCACCGGCACAGCGTCTGCCGGTTGCGAACCTCGTACGGCGAGCCATCCTCGGAGACCACCGGGATGCCCCCGCGGATCCAGAGCGAGCCGTTCGGCTCCACGCCGATCGACGGCTCGAGTTCGGGCTCGATCGGTCGCCCCTCGGGAGCGATGGCGAGGACCAGCCTTCCCGAGGGACATCGGTGGACCATCGCCGTCATTTCATTCCGCACGTCGGGGTCATCGGCCTCCTCGAGCATCTCCCACACGCCGGTCCGGACGTTTCGGCAGAACCCGTGCTTCGCGCAAAGCGAGAGGTCGTCGTAGAGGACGAGTCCACCCCCCTCCCACGTCTGCCGCCGTTCGACGATCGGGCCACGGTCGGCGGTCTCTTCCCCTTCGAAGCCGATCCGTTCGTGCGTCGAATCGCAGAACGGCTTCGTCGAGGAGTGACCGCAACGGCAGAGCTCGTAGGTCTCGGCCGCGCCGAAGCTCGGACCCTCGTCCCAGGCGATCGGCTCGCCCCGGGCAGTCTCGACCACGGCCGTACGGATCAGCGGGACCCCGCCCTCGACCCGGTACGGTCCGTTGCGCGTCACCACCACCCGCCAGTCCCCCATCGGCAGGACTCTACCCAGATGATGACCGGGACCGCGCCCTCCCTGATCGGACGCTGGCTACCAGTTACACCCGATGATGCCCGAGAGTAAGGGACACAACTTCGTGGCATCGACCGCGAACCCAAGCCCCGAGCCGCCGCTCGCGAAGCCCCTGCTCGTGATGCCAACGACCCTCCCGCCCCGGTCCACGAGGGGCCCTCCGGAGTTCCCGTGGTTGACTTGAGCGTCTGTCTGGACCCAGCCGGGACGAAGAGCGGAGATGATGCCGATGGTCGCCGTTCCTTGGAGTCCCTCGGGAGATCCGTACGCCAATACCCAGTCGCCCACGTGGGGCTCCGACCCCACACCATTGGCAAGCTCAAGCGTAGGCAGGGTAGCTTGAATCCTCACGATCGCCAGATCGCTCTCTTCGCTCCATTGTTCGAGCTCGGCATCCCATTTCGAGCCGTTCTGTTCCACAACGATTTCTCGCTCAAGTCCACTCAGGCGACGCGACACCACGTGGAAGTTTGTCGCTATCCATGACACACCGTCCTCGCTCTTGACTACGAACCCCGTTCCGAGTCCACTGGGCGTGAACAGGGTGACGACCGATGGCGCCACCTCCGCGATCACATGCTCGGCGTCGAAGATCAGGTCCTCCTGGGCATCAACGGTCTGTTGCAGGCGCTTCACGTCTGCTCGGACCTGTGATGCTTCGCTCTGGCTGCGACGAAGCTGCCGGGCTGCGTTGGAGCCCCAGATACCGAAGACGGGCACCACGGCGAGAGCGAGGAGCGCAATCCCAATGAGGAGCCAGGTGCGAGGAAGTGGCACGATCTCTCCCGGTCAAATAGCTCCGTTGCTGTTGGCCTCTGTGCGGCACACGAACCAGGCCCGGTCCGCCTCCCGCCCCGCGGCACGGAGATCGTCGAGGGAGGCGTTTCCTTGGCGTAGCTGGGACAGAAGCCTGAAAATTTCGCGCGTCTTGCTCGCGGCGTCCTTGCAGTCGACCATGGCCGAAGTCAGGGAGGAGTTCTGGGCCTCCAGCTTGCTCTTCTCAACCTTCAACGTGTCCAACCGCGAATCGAGCGACGACACCTTGCCATTGAGGTTCGTGACACGCCCCCGCGCGCCAGCCAGCGCAGATTTCGTGGTGCCCAATTTCCCGTTCAACCACACCACCGACCCTGCCAGCAAGACGATGATGAGGCTTGTGGCAACCAGCGGGACGATCATGGTCCAGAGCTTGCCTCCATGTGAAGGGGAGGACTTCGAGACAACGGGCGAATCAGCAACGACGCTCTGGGGTTCCACTCGCGGTTGCGGGCCGGGAATCACAACCGGTGAACGCACCTCGGTTCCACAGCTCGGGCAGAATCGCGGCTTGCCCGCTAGCGCCTCGCCACACGAGGGGCAGGATCGCTGACCTGCATTGACGCTCGGGTGGATGACCTCCACGGCCGTGCCTCCTTGAATCTGCCGGAGTTCCTATCTCGGGCAATGGAATCGGCAACAAGACTCCGCACCTTAAACATCGCAATTAACAGCCCAGAAGCGGGGCTGTCGTTACGAGCACCTTAAGAGACCTGTCGTCACGACCGATTCTGGCCTTATGGCCAGGTACGAGGCCCCTGGCAGCGCGGATGGGATGTCGGTCGTTTCCGGTGCCCGCGTCGCCGAATTCAACCTCGGTTCTGTCCCCGTCCGGATCGAGTTCCCCTTCCTCTTGGTCGCGGTCCTAACGGGCGTGCGAGCCGGCTCTGTTCTGCTCCTCCTGGCGTGGGTGATCGTGGTGTTCGTCTCGATCCTCATTCACGAGCTCGGCCATGCCTTCACCGGCAGGGCCTTCGGGGGGCAGGTGCGCATCCTGCTGCACGGTATGGGGGGCCTCACCTACCGGACCGGTAGGTACCTCACCGACGTGGAGGACATTGTGGTGAGCCTGGCCGGCTCGATCACGCAAATCGTTGTCCTTGGCCTGCCCGCACTCTTCCTTCTTCGCACCGACGCAATCGATTCCTTCACCCTGCGCGCGATCGTCGCGGACGTCGCTTGGGTCAGCTTGGGGTGGGCAATCATCAACCTCCTGCCCCCGCTCCCATTTGACGGCGGCAACATCGCGGTCACCCTTCTTCGGCGGGTGAACGCGATCGACGCCGTTCGGTCGTTCGTTTCATCTCGATCGGGGTCGCCCTGGGAGTCGCGGCCTGGGCCTACTATGTCGTCGGTCCGCTCACCTCTCTGTGGGTGCTGTTCTTCGCTGTCTTGAACGCCGTCGCGTTGACGAAGAGGGGAAGCTGAACCCGATCCGACGTCGAATCCGGAGCGATCAGTGAACCGGATCGTCTTGCCGACCAGCTGCTTCGCGCGCGAAGTCTTCAGGCAGATCGCGGACGCGATCGACGTCCTCATCACGGCCGCTGTGGGATCCCTGCGGGATGGCAGGTCGACCGCCCCTCGGCAGATCGACCGTCGTACCGTCTGGCCTGCGACTTCTCTGGAGCGGACGACGGGATTCGAACCCGCGACCCCCACCTTGGCAAGGTGGTGCTCTACCAACTGAGCCACGTCCGCACGCCCCCGAGGGGCACTCAAAGTCTAGGGACTGGGACTCTAGCCTTCAACGGCCGCCCCTCCGGCGCCGGTCAGGCGCCCGTGGAGCCAAACCCGCCATCGCCTCGGGTGGAAGGCGGGAGTTCGTCCACCCAGGCCGGGCGAACCGTGGGCAGCGCTACGATCACGAGCTGAGCGATCCGATCGCCCTTCCTGATCTTCACCGCCTGATCCCGGTCCAGGTTCACCACCGCGCAGGTGACCTCCCCCCGGTACCCAGCGTCGATCAGCCCCGGCGCGTTTGACATGGTCAGGCCGTGACGGGACGCGAGCCCCGACCGCGGTAGGACAAGCCCGGCGTGCCCTTCCGGTATGGCCACGGAGAGGCCGGTGGGGACCCTGGCCCGCTCCCCCGGCAGGACCTCGACGTCGACGGTCGAACAGAGGTCCAGTCCGGCATCGCCCGCGTGCGCCTGAGCCGGCAGCTCGGCACCAGGCTCC
>WNGE01019347.1_pt1 | contig 12571 bp, 16 predicted proteins | sample 5400651 | NCBI WGS metagenome assembly WNGE01 (sample SAMN13153370, study PRJNA577476) | soil metagenome | isolation source: 60 cm soil or saprolite under grassland replicate 2 | place: USA:California | collected 2016-06-15 | reverse complement strand
GCCCTGCACAGCTCCGCGGTAAAAGCCGGCGGCCCGCTGGCGCTCGCCGCGGCGGCGACCGCGGTCGGCTTCTCCTCATTCCTGCCGACGGCGTACCGCGGCCTCTCCGAGCTCGGACAGATCGCAGGCTCGGGCATGATCATCGCGTTCCTCAGCAGCATCACCGTGCTGCCGGCGCTGCTCGCGATCCTGAAGCCGCCCGGCGAGCTGCACGCCATGGGGTTCTCGGCGCTGGCGCCGGCGGATCGGTTCCTGGAGCGGCACCGCATTGCGGTCGTGGTGCTCACGGTGCTGGCAGTGGCGTCCGCCTCGCCGCTGCTGCTGTTCCTGCCGTTCGACTTCAATCCGCTGCATCTGCGCAATCCCAAGGTCGAGTCGGTTGCGACCTTCCTCGAGCTGAGAAGAGATCCGCAGACCGGAGCCAATGCGGTGGAGATCATGGCGCCGAACCTCCCCGCGGCGGAGGCAATCGCCGAGCGACTTGCAAGTGTGCCGCAAGTCTCGCGCACGATGACGCTCCAGGACCTGGTGCCCAAGAATCAGGACGAAAAGCGCAAACTCATCGCCACGGCGGCAGCGGCGATCGACCCCTCGCTCAACCCGAAGGAAACCGATCCGCCGCCTACCGACCAGGAAAACGTCGAGGCGCTGTCGTCCACGGCCGACACTTTGACGAAGGTAGCCGGAAATCAGCAGGGACCGGGAGCCGACGCGGCACGACGTTTGTCCGGATTGTTGTCGCGCCTGGCCAAATCCGAGCCCGCCGCCCGCAAGCAGGCGGAAACCGCGGTCGTCGACCCGCTGCGGATCTCGCTCGACCAGCTCCGGCAAGAACTCAAGCCCGAGCGCGTCACCGCGGAAAGCATCCCGCCGGATCTGGCCCGGGAGTGGATCGCGCCCGACGGGCACGCGCGGGTTCAGGTGTTGCCCAAGGGCGACCCCGACAACACCGAGGTTCTGCGCGAGTTCGTGACGGCGGTCTTGGCGGTCGAGCCCAACGCGACCGGACCGGCGGTGGCGCTGTTCGAAGCCGGCCACACCGTGGTGCGGGCCTTCATCCAAGCCGGCATCTTCGCGCTCAGCGCCATCGCCGTGCTGTTGTGGATCACCTTGCGCCGGATCACCGACGTCCTGCTCACCTTGGTGCCGCTGCTCGTCGCCGGGGCGGCAGGGAAAAACCGCGCTGCTGCAATCAAGCCTCACGCGCGCGGTGATCTTCAGCGCGCTCACCACTGCCACCGCCTTCGGCAGCCTGTGGCTCTCGAACCACCCCGGCACCTCCAGCATGGGCAAATTGATGGCCCTCGCGCTGGTGTGCACCATGGCGGCCGCGGTGCTGTTCCAGCCGGCGCTGATGGGACCGCCGAGGGTGAAGGAAGAGATTTGAGTTCGTCGCGGCCGGCCATGTCCATTACCCACCACGATCCGACCTGAATGGGTTTTGCTCCGGCGTACGGAGTTCAGCGCCTGCGAAAATTGGGGCTGTGGCCGGGTGACGCGGCGGCGCGGTCGGACTTGTGACGGTAACTGATGCGTCCACGTTCCAGATCGTAGGGCGACATCTCGACGATGACCTTGTCGCCGACGCCGGTGCGAATGCGAAACTTGCGCATCTTTCCGGCATTGTAGGCGAGAATCTGATGGTCGTTGTCGAGCCGAACCCGGTATTTGCCATCCGGCAATACCTCGGTCACGACGCCGTCGAACTCGAGAAGCTCTTCCTTTGCCATCCGTGTCCTCTAGTTCCCGCGTTTCTCGTGCGCAGCGGGCGGCAAACGTCGACAGCCGCCGTGTCGTCGAAAGTCCCGGAGAAGCTGATCTATCCGGGGGCCGCCGCATCGATCGCGGGCACCTGGTGCGTTTCGTCGTCGCGCGCCTCGGCGGCCCGAAGATCCAGCGGGTCGATGGTCACCAGCTCGACCGCGCCAGACCGGTGAAATTCCGCCGGCAGGAAGATCATGGTCGAAACCCGGCGGTACACGGGAAAGGAGAGTCCCTCGATCAGCTCCTCGTCGGTCAACACCCGGTAGTCGCCCGCCGGCAACACGCGATCGATCCCCTTCAGCGAAAACGGACGACCGAAGACCACGGTCCTGGCGTTCGTGCGTATGCTCATCGACTGCAAGCCCCTTCGAAACTGTCTGCCGCTCGCCGCTCGACGGGTGACCGGGCAACCTTGTTGCGGGGCAGCGGGTATTCGGTGCTGTCGTACAATTTGCGGATTCCGCCGCCGTCGAATCTCGCCTCATCGACTTCGAGGTAGGCGCCCGAAAGCAGTTCGGGCGGCAGCTCCTCGATGGCGAAACGGATGGCTTCCGCGGCGTTGCCGAATCGCCGATAGGCGAAGCGGCGTCGCGCGGATTTCCAGCTCCTGGTGGGGAACAGCTCCGCCTCGGTCCCGTAATCGAATGCGCCCATTGCCTGCGATTCCTCACCTCTCGGATGGAAGACGGACCGGGGCCGCGAGAGCAACCTTGGCCCATCATTCGGCCCATCATCATGGGTCGGCGTCATGAAGACCCGCGTCAGATCTGGCGGCCCTTCAACAGAGCGTCGACATCGCGCTGAGCCTGGACCTTCTCTAGGCCGTACTTCGCCGCGATCAGCGTCACCAGATCGTCCCTGCCCTTGAGCGCAGACAGGTCCTGCTCGGAAAACTTGTTCCACTTCGTACCGATTTCGTTGAGGACGATCTGCCTCGTCTCGGCGACGCCCTTGGGGTTCGAGCTGGACGGATTGGAAGCTACGCTCGTCATGTCAATAACTCCAAATATCGCTGCAACATCATTTGAATGGTCATCATTCAAACTACACATTGTACGTAAGAAGCGACGGGAGCAAAAGCTAGAGCTCTCGGGCAAATATATAATTCGAACCGGCAAACCCCAGAAATGTGCGCCATTGTATTTATTCAGGCTTGTGAGAACCCTATCCTATGCCTTGACTCCTGACATAATCCTCGACTCCATTGAGAAAGAGGCGTAACGTCAGATGGAATGCGCTGCCGGAAGGCGCCCGGGCACATCCCACACTTGTCGAGCAGTCCCAAGAGGTTCGATTCTCGGTCGATTCTCTCCAAGTCGGTATTTTGCATCCGGGTTCCTTCGTAGGCGCGTCCCGAGCCCCTCACCTCGCTGGAAGCGGCTTCACTGGCGGCCGCTAGGATGGTGCCGCATTTTCGGGTACTGTTCTGAGCCGGAAGCTTGCGATGAAGACCAAACCCAGGCCGCCCTTCGATCCGAATGCGTTCCTCGTCAAAGTGGCGGGGGGCAAAACCGTATCATCCTACCGGAAAGATCAAATCGTCTTTTCCCAGGGCGGGCCCGCGGATGCAGTTTTTTACATCCAGAAGGGCAAGATCAAGATTACCGTGATTTCCGAGCATGGGAAGGAAGCGGTCGTTGCCCTGCTTGGAACCGGGGATTTTTGCGGCGAGGGATGCTTGGCGGGGCAGCCGTTGCGCATGTCGACAGCCGTGGCAATGACGGAGTGTGTAGCAACCCGCTTGGAGAAAGCCGCCATCATTCGCACGCTTCACGACGAGCCGGCGTTTTCCGAGATGTTTCTCTCCTATGTTCTGTCCCGCATCATCCGAGTCGAGGAGGACTTGGTCGATCAGCTGTTCAATTCGAGCGAGAAACGTCTCGCCCGGCTGCTTCTGCTGTTGGCGAATTTCGGCAAGGAAACTCTGCCCGAACCGGTCATCGCCAGCATCAGCCAGGAAACGCTCGCGGAAATGATCGGCACCACACGTTCTCGCGTCAGCTCTTTCATGAACAAATTTCGACGATTGGGTTTCATCGACTACAACGGCGACGGTTTGGAAGTCCACAGCTCATTGTTGAATGTCGTTCTGCACGACTGAAGGGCAACGCGAGGCGCACCTATTCTAATCACGGCATCACCCGCTGCCTTGCCGATCGCTTTCTTATGCGCCCTTGGCTTGCCGGCTCGGCCACAAGAATCCGATCTTGGCGGCGCTTGGATGGGCGGGGAACCGCCCGTCAGCGTTTTATGGCTGGCTGCTAAATGCGTCCCAGGAGAAGCAGGACGACGAGGATGATCAGGATGATGCCGATGATACCGACGCCGCCGTGACCGTAGCCGTAGCCGTAGCCGCCGAACCGGCCGCTGAATCCGCCGAGCAAGAAGATGATGAGCAGGATGACGAGGATGAGTCCGAGCGACATGGTGCTGTCCTTTCGTTTCAGCTATGTGAGAAATAAGGCGGCAAGCACGGCGAGAGCCACGCGGCGGTGGTCATGACCATAGCGAAAAAACGCCGCCGGTTGGTGCCAAAGCCCTGAGACTGTCCCGCCTCGAAGAGTGCAAGCCATGGCGCCCCTCCCCCATAGCCCGGTCGCCCTTCGGATCGCATATTAGCCCGGCGGACCTGTCCGGATACCTCCCCGTCGCCATACTCCACAGAATCGATAGCCGGCTCGCTCGGCCAAGTCTGGGTCGACGAGGGCGACGCCGCATGCCGCGGCAAGGTCTCGAGGGATGCAAGGTTGTCGATTTTCGCTGCCGGTCTACCCGATGCGGTGGAGATCCCGGCCAGGGGTGAGCAATTTTGAACAGGTCGCCGCCGGCTGACTTGTTATAATTCGCGTGGCATCGGGGGCATCTTTGATAACACCCCGAGCCACGTAACCGGTCCCCAAAAAAGCCGAAATAGTCGACTATGTTTGCCGGCGTTGTCGGGACGAGGGGCGCATCACCTTCCTGAACAGCAGGCGAGACAAAGCCTTGCGCGAGATCGAGCAGGAACGAGCGTTGGCGGAGGCGATCGTGGACACCGTCCGCGAGCCCCTCGTCGTGCTCGATCGCGACCTGCGCGTGGTCAGCGCGAGCCGTTCGTTTTACCGGACGTTCGCGATGGAGCCGCGCAACACCATCGGCCGGATGTTCTACGAATTGGACGAGGGTCAATGGGACATCCCGGCGCTGCGGACGCTCCTGGAAGACGTCATCCCCGGCCGTCGCACCATCGAGGCCTACGAGATCGAGCACGATTTCCCTACCATCGGGCGACGGATCATGCTGCTCAATGCGCGCCAGGTCTTCGACGAAGCCCGTCCCGACTCCACCCTGCTCCTGGCAATCGAGGACGTGACCCAGCGGCGAGATGCCGAGCATGAGAAGGACGAGCTGCTCCGCCAGAAGGAGATGCTGCTCCAAGAAATGCAGCACCGCGTCGCAAACAGCCTGCAGATCATCGCCAGCATTCTCCTGCTCAAGGCGCGGACTGTGCAGTCGGAGGAGACGCGGTTGCACTTAAGGGACGCCCATGAACGGGTCATGTCGCTGGCGACCGTGCAACAGCAACTCCGCGCCTCGAGGCTGGGCGATCGAATCGAGGTCGGGCCGTATCTCTCCAAGCTGTGCGATAGCCTAGCGAAGTCGATGATCGGCGACCGGCGGCCGCTCGCGCTGACGGTGGAGGCCGGCGCCGGCACGGCGGAATCCAGTGCGGCGGTGAGCATCGGGCTGATCATCACGGAACTGGTCATCAATGCGCTGAAGCATGCGTTCCCTCCGGGCCGCCCAGGCGAGATATTGGTGCGATACGAGACCGACGAGGGCGACTGGCGATTATCGGTTTCCGATAACGGGATAGGGCGACAGGATCTTCACGAACGCACACACCCCGGCTTGGGCACGAGCATCGTCGAGGCGCTCGCGCGCCAGCTCGACGCCCGCGTCGAGGTGTCGAGCGGACCCCAGGGGACAACCGTGGCGATCATCCGCGAGGCGCGCCACACCGCGGCCGCGGCCGCTATGGTGCTCGAATTGTGGTAAATGAGATCGATGCAGCGCGCCTTCGCCAGAAATGCCGCGTCACGGTGGTTCAAGGTATGCGGAATTATGCAATCGACGCGGGTTTTCTGATTTGCTCCATCCCGTCCGGTTCCACCAGCCTCTCTCCATGCGTTCTCGGCTCGCACCTAAAAAGCCGCTGGAGCAGCCCCGAGCGCGACTCCGGCAGACAGCAAATGATTGTCAGCAGGCGCGATATCGGATCCGATCACAGGCGCGGCGCTTGGATCGCTCGTGAGCCGCCGAGCCGGTGAGATGACGGCTTGATCTCGACGGATACCATGTGCGAACGGCCGCGCGCGAGGCTCTGCAAAACTTGGCCGACGCCGGTTTTTCGCTGTAGCGAGGCCGAACGTGCTCCGTTCAGACCGAGCTGCTTTGCTGCAGCCTCGATCTCCGCGTCCGTTGCCATCGGAAACGTCGGCATCGACGGCGATTTCGTCGATTCCCGCAACTTGCGCCGAAAACCATTATGAAATCCCGCCGCGGCGTCTGCGATCGTAACGCCCCTTTACAACGGCTGCCGGGGCGAGACTCTAGGCGCGCTCGAACACATAGGTCTGCATTTCATCGCACTTGCCGCAAGCAAAGATGTGGTTGTCCAGGCGCTTGCCGTTGTAGTGGGGTTCAATGACGGCGAGTCGCAAACAGCCCCCGCACACTGGACACAACATTTTCGTGGTAATCGCGCCAGGCGATTGCTGAGTAAGCATAGTACTCCCCTTCCCGCCGACTTGCTCGGCGCGAGCCCAAAATGCCCCTTTTTCGACGCAGGTGTGAAAAGCAAGAGTTGAAACGCGGTTCGGTCGCCTTGCGACAGCGGCTCGAATCGGTAGGAGCCTGCGCTCATGGCGGGGATCGGTCTGTATAGGATTGAACACTGCCGAAGTTTTCCGCGGAGCGGCGTAGCTTCCGGCAGGTTTCGACAGTGTTCAATTTTATACAGACGAAGCTCCGAAACCAGGCGCATGTGGAGCAACACTGGGCGATGCATCGCTCGCTTATCGGTGAATCCAATGTCCGGGGTCTATCCACTGCACCTGCGAAGAGAAATTGATCGCCGATGGCTTCGGCGATCGGAAGAAACTGTCTCCGTTCGTGCGCGCCTCAAGGTCATAATCGATGGTTTGAGAGAGGCGGCCGTCACCCATGAGGACGACGAAAAACTTCGTCATTGAAATTGTGAAGGTGCGCCGGCTTCGATGCTGTGTCGATGAGCGGGGCTGTATAAAATTGAACAGCCAGGGAAGCTCGAAAGATCCTAGGCTTCCCTCTGCATACTCAAACGCGACGCCTTCCGGGTCCAGATGTTTTGGAACTTTGAGGCGCCATGAATGGGTCCAGAGGGAGAAAATGCCTTTTCCCTCGATAATCGGAAGGCGAAAGTCATGGAATTTCCCTCAGAAACCAAACCTGCCCTGTGGGGCGCGGCCGGCGGCGCGATTCTGCTCGCGATCGTCGGATTCACCTGGGGCGGCTGGATGACGACCAGCTCCGCGAACAAGCTTGCGGACCAGCGGGCCGACACGGCCGTCGTGGCAATCCTCACTCCGATCTGCGTGGATAAATTCCAGCAGAACGGCGAGGCCATCGCGAACTTGACGGCTCTGAAAAAGATCTCCTCGACCTGGGAGCAGGGCAATTTTATAGAGAAGGGCGGTTGGGCGACACGCCCAGGAGCTACTTCCCCCGATCTACTTCCCCCGATTACGTGCTGGCTAGGGCCTGTGCCGAAAAGTTGGTTCAAGCCAAAACTGCAGCCCAGTGATCCGGAATTGATCTGGAATTGAAGGCCTCGACTGATGGGATGCGGATCGCACAACGGCGATCCGCATCGGACAAAAGCTAGAGCTGGGCCGGCAAAAATATATGTTCCGGAACACTGCCTGTTTCCGGGCGTCTCGCATGACGCGCAGATCGCGCCATGGCATCGATCACTGGGTGGACTGACCGATTTTATTCGTGCAGTCCTCGCGGCTGGAATATGGACCGAAAGTCAATTTGCCGTTCTCGTCCATGGCGTACCAACCTTGTTTGATGGCGCGCATGTCGGATTCGCGTTCGTTGACCTGATGAGGAATGCGGAAATTCATTGCAACCTCCAATGCCCGAGCGGCGTTGTGATCATTCGCCGCCTTCGATCGATAGCAGCTCGGCTAGCCGGACACGGCCGCGATGAACTCTGCTCTTGACGGTTCCCACCGCGCATCCGCAGATTTCCGCCGCTTGCTGATACGAGAGGCCCGAGACGCTCACGAGGATGAGGGGCTCGCGTTGATCGAGCGGCAGCCGGGCGAGCCCTTCAAGAAGCTGCCCGAACTCCAGTCCACCGGTTTGTGCCGGTTGCGATGCCAGCTTCGCGGCGTGACCGCCGTCCACGTCCGGTATTTCCCAGCGCCGCTTGCGCCATTCCGTGAGGAACACGTTACGCAAAATCGTGATCAGCCAGGCGATCATCGAGCCGGGCCGGAATGCATCCATGTGCGCCAAGGCGCGCAGCAGGGTCTCCTGGACGAGATCGTCGGCACGGTCGACGTTGCCGCACAGCGAAATGGCGAATGCGCGAAGTCGGGGTATGGCTGCGAGCATCATGTCGCGCAGCAAAATCTCTCGGCCGTCGAGCTTTGGAGTCGGAGGCCGACCACGGATCGGGGCGCCTATCGCCCGGGACACAGCGACGACACCGCCGTGTCGCGGCGGCAAATGTTGAGTTTCCACGTCGTTTCCCTTCCCCGACATGCTTCGGAGCAAGATAGCAAAGGGCACCCGAATGAGCGCCTGGCTGAAAAAACTTGAAAAACGAAGCCGAACGCCTTGCGATGGCGCCTCGGTGGAATCGACCCTGCGCCTTTGTGGAGGCCAAGTCGAGGACAATCGAGTGTCGAGCCGATGGTCCCGGCGGCGAGCTTCGCCGGAAAGGCGTTCCAGATCTAATTTTCTCGTCCTCTCATTGCGTTTTCCTCGGACGCCACCATATCCAGTTGACAGACGAGCGACAGCTCGTCCGAGAGCTGTCATAAAGCGGGGATCTTCCGAACTCTCCGCTCCCTCAACGGGCAGCACTGGTGCCATCGGCAGGCACGATAACCCTCCCCTTTCAGTTGCATGCGAGCCAGCACCGGCGATCGGTGTTTTGCTTCAACTCGCCGCCGAACGATCTCGTCGGCAATAGGAGTTCCCCCCAAATGAAATTTCGCCCCCTTCACGACCGCGTGGTCGTTCGCGCTATCGACGCCGACCCGAAGACGGCCGGCGGCATCATCATCCCGGATACCGCCAAGGAAAAGCCGCAGCAGGGCGAGATCATCGCGGTCGGTCCCGGCGGCCGCGACGAGGCCGGAAAGCTCATCCCGATCGACGTCAGGCCCGGCGACCGCGTGCTGTTCGGCAAGTGGTCGGGCACCGAAGTCAAGATCGACGGCGTCGAGTACCTGATCATGAAGGAAAGCGACATCATGGGAGTGCTCGTCGAAGCGGTGTCCCGCAGGAAGGCCGCCTGATCCCGATCCGTCGTCCCGAGGGATCGGCCGATGCCGAGCCCGGAAGCACGACGGCAGCGCCAGATTCGAAGCTCGGCCGTTTCCGCCCCGGCTCCTTGAGGGCGACGAATTGAGATGGAGTGCACGCAAATGGCTGCCAAAGAAGTCAGATTCTCGGTCGATGCTCGCGACAAGATGTTGCGCGGTGTCGACGTACTCACCCACGCGGTGCGAGTGACGCTGGGCCCCAAAGGCCGCAATGTCGTGCTCGACAAATCGTTCGGTGCGCCGCGGATCACCAAGGACGGCGTCACCGTCGCCAAGGACATCGAGCTCGAGGACAAGTTCGAGAACATGGGCGCCCAGATGGTACGCGAGGTCGCCTCCAGGACATCGGAGCAGGCCGGCGACGGCACCACGACCGCGACCGTGCTCGCCCACGCCATCGTCCGGGAGGGCGCCAAAGCCGTTGCCGCGGGCATGAACCCGATGGACCTCAAGCGCGGCGTCGACCTGGCAGTCGCCGCCGTCGTGGCGGACCTGCACAAGAACTCCAAGGACGTCACCTCGAACGAGGAGATCGCCCAGGTCGGCACCATCTCGGCCAACGGCGATGCGGAGATAGGGCAGTTTCTGGCGGACGCCATGAAGAAGGTCGGCAACGAGGGCGTGATCACCGTCGAGGAGGCCAAATCGCTCGAGACCGAGCTCGAAGTGGTCGAGGGCATGCAGTTCGACCGCGGCTACATCTCGCCGTATTTCGTCACCAATGCCGACAAGATGCGCGTCGAGATGGAAGATCCTTATCTCCTGATCTATGAAAAGAAACTGTCCGGGCTGCAGGAGCTCTTGCCGCTGCTCGAGGCGATCGTGCAGACCGGCAAGCCGCTCGTCATCATTGCCGAGGACGTCGAGGGCGAGGCGCTCGCCACCCTCGTGGTCAACAAGCTGCGCGGCGGCCTCAAGGTCACGGCCGTCAAGGCGCCCGGGTTCGGCGATCGCCGCAAGGCCATGTTGCAGGACGTCGCGATCCTGACCGGCGGTACCGCGATCTCCGAGGACCTCGGCATCAAGCTCGAGAACGTCACGCTCAACATGCTCGGGCGCGCCAAAAGGGTGATGATCGACAAGGAGTCAAGGCGCAGATCGAGGAGACGACCTCCGACTACGATCGCGAGAAGCTCCAGGAGCGGCTCGCCAAGCTCGCGGGCGGCGTCGCGGTGATCCGCGTCGGCGGCGCGACCGAGGTCGAGGTGAAGGAGCGCAAGGACCGCGTCGATGACGCGCTCCACGCGACCCGCGCCGCGGTCGAGGAGGGCATCCTGCCGGGCGGCGGCGTCGCGCTGCTGCGCGCGACCAAGGCGCTCGGCAGACTGAAGCCTGAAAACGACGACCAGAGGCACGGCATCGAGATCGTCAAGAAAGCGATCTCCTGGCCGGCCCGCCAGATCGCCATCAATGCCGGCGACGACGGCTCGATCGTGGTAGGCAAGATCCTGGAGAAGGAGGCTTACGCGCATGGATATGATGCCCAGACCGGCGAGTACGGCAACCTGGTATCCAAGGGCATCATCGATCCGACCAAGGTAGTACGCGCCGCGCTTCAGGGCGCGGCATCCGTCGCGGGCCTGCTGATCACCACGGAGGCGATGGTTGCCGAGTTGCCGAAGAAGGAAGCTGCAACACCGGCCATGCCTCACGGTGGCGGCATGGATTTCTAATTGCCCCAGCGTCGCCAACGTGAGAGAGAGGGGTGGGCCATGCGCCGGCTGGCCTGCGGGTCGCGGTACAAGCCATGACCGCTCAGCCGCCCGCCGCCTGCCCTCCCCTCTGGGCGCGACGCTCGAAGCTCTGCGACGATGAGGCCCGATATGGTCCCGACCTTCATGCTAAGCTTCCTGGACCTGATAGAGAGCGAGCTGCGGCGGGCATCAAACGGTTTCTCCAGCTCCCATTATCTTCACAACGTCCGCTCCGGGATCGCGAATATCGTCGACCTGATCGAGTACGATGACGGAATCGCGGACGCAGCGGACCATCTCACCCGCGCGGCGGCCAGCTATATCAATCGCCACGACGCCGTTTCGGTCACAGTCACCGAGCCGGAGGTTCGCGCCGATGCCGACCGATTTCGCACGGCACTGGCGGCGCTCGTAGACTTCCGTGCCGCATTGGAGCGTGCGCGGCCCAACCGCAGGGTTCATACCCTCGGGTTGGCGTAAGGCCGGACGCTCCGTCGCGTCGGGACCCGCTGCGCGGCGCGAGCCCAAAAGTGTCCGCTTCAGCTGGAAAGAGATGCGAGTGAGCTTGAAACCCCGGTGAAGGCAAGATGACGGATGCGGTCGATAGCTACATGAACTATCTCGTCCCGATGGTGGTCGAGCAGACCAACCGCGGCGAGCGCTCCTACGACATCTATTCGCGGCTGCTCAAGGAACGCATCATCTTCATTACCGGCCCGGTCGAGGACTCGATAGCGATGCTCGTGGTCGCGCAGCTGCTCTTTCTGGAGGCCGACAACCCCAAGAAAGAGATCAGCATGTACATCAACTCGCCGGGGGGCATGGTGACCTCGGGACTCGCGGTCTACGACACGATGCAGTTCGTGCGCCCGCCGATATCGACCCTATGCGTCGGGCAGGCGGGCTCCATGAGCTCACTCCTGCTCGCCGCCGGGGCCAAGGACCTGAGGTTCGCCCTGCCGAATGCGCGCATCATGATTCACCAACCCTCGGGCGGCTTCCAGGGGCAGGCAACCGATATCATGCTCCACGCTCAAGAGATCTTGAATCTGAAAAAGCGCCTCAACGACATCTACGTGAAGCACACCGGTCAATCGCTTAAGAAGATCGAGGACGCGCTGGAGCGTGATACGTTTTTGACAGCGGAGATGGCCAAGGATTTCGGCATTGTCGACAAGGTCATCGACACTCGATCGATCACTCTGTCGGAAAATCATGATTCTCCCGCGCGCGTACCACCGTCGCCTGCGTTGTAAGCACGGTCAGCTCACGCTGAGCGGACCAATTTTGCGTTGCATCAGCATCGCATTGCCGGTCGCGGCGGCGCCGACGAGGTGATCGAATACGCCGTTTTTGGCCTCTTTTCCCGCGCTGCCGCCAGCGCTGGAGCATGACGCGCGCGCCGCTACTTGAAGTGCTTCACGACCTTCTTGGCCATGAGGTCGATCTGCTTGGGGTCGTCGGTGACGGGTCCCAGCACGAGGTACTGGAGCCCCGCCTTCCGCAGGTCGTCGATGCGCATGTTGATGC
>WNGE01006846.1_pt1 | contig 12572 bp, 11 predicted proteins | sample 5400651 | NCBI WGS metagenome assembly WNGE01 (sample SAMN13153370, study PRJNA577476) | soil metagenome | isolation source: 60 cm soil or saprolite under grassland replicate 2 | place: USA:California | collected 2016-06-15 | reverse complement strand
GACGAAGAGATCTACGCGGAGCGCGGCGGGGCGCTCGAGCTCGTCGAGCAGCGTTCGCTCGAGCCGGGCGACTTCTACGTCCTGATCCCGCCGCGCGACGACATCCACCGCGTGAGGACCACTTCCGCGGAGACCTCTGTCTCGATCCACCTGCTGACGAACGACACCGGCTGCGTCTGGCGGCATGCGTGGGACACGGCTTCCGGTGGGGCGAGGCCGTTTCGCTCCGGCTACGTCAATGTGGCCTGCGACGACTGATTCCTGGTTGATCGGCCTGCGGGGCCTGGCCGTTCGGCGGTTGGTGTAATCCGGGAAATGACCACACTTGGAACTGGGAGATGGACAGGGAGACGTTCATGCTGCTGTTCGTGCTGGGCTCCGCGGCGCTCGCGTTCTGGGTCGCTATCTGCAGGCCAAGGCTCGCCCCGGCCAACTTCCGCTCGGGCGGGATCCACCTGGCGGCGGCACTCGTCGTCGGCGCCATCCTCGGGCCCGTTCTGCATGCGGTGCCCGGGCTGCCGTCCGCGCTCTCGCTGTTCGTGGCTCTGTTTGCGGTCGGCCTACCGGCGATCACGTACATGCTGCTCGTCGGAATGTGGCTGGTGCAGCTCACGGCCGGACAGGGTTCAACGCCGCGCCGCTTTCGGCGAGCGCGTACGGATCGAGGGCGTCGTAGAGCGAGAGACCGAGCTCGTTCCTCACCTCGGCGGTGATCTCATTCGCTTCGGTCTTGAACCCTCGCCGGAAAGCCATGGCTTCTACCCCGTCGTGCGAAGGCGCTCGTAGGTTGCCTTGACCAGCTCATCGATGGCATTCGCCGCCTCCCGTGAGAGGTTCTTGTCGCTTCGAAGGTAGGTAGAGATCTTCGCGAGCGGCTCGGTGGCAACCACCTCTTGAATGAGCATCAGGCATGAGGCGCACCACGATCGTGCACGAGTTCGTGGAGTTCATCCCGAGCGAGCTGAAGGAAGGCACCCTTTACATCTCCATCCCATACGCGACCGCAGTTCATCTCTGTGCGTGCGGATGTGGCATCAAGGTCGTCACACCGATCAGTCCGCCCGAGTGGCTGCTGCGGTGGGATGGCGACACGGTTTCGCTCCATCCCTCAATCGGCAACTGGCAGTTCCCGTGTCGTTCCCACTACTGGATCATGCGCAACAGAGTTGAGTGGGCCCGCTCCTGCTCCGCCGTCGCAGCCACATCGGTCCATCCTGCAGCGATTTCGTCGCTTGCTCCACCTTTAACGATTAGGACCCGTTTCCGGCGAGCTGCGACCGGCTTTCGATCTGCTCTTCAAGGCGACCGAAACGCTGATGACGGTCTCGTCTACCGCCGACAGGCCCAAGATCGGCCACGAGGCCCTTCAGGACCTCGTGGTTTGAACAATCAGGCTTTGGTGGAGCGTGCCGGACTCGAACCGGCGACCTCCGGCTTGCAAAACCCAGGTCTGAAGACCTCGTCTAGCTACAACCGGTGTTAGTCCCGCAATCCCGGCACGTGTAGCAGCTGCCCGTTCTAACCATCCGCCCGCCGCACTTCGCGCACTCGACGGCGTCTTCCCAATTGTTGAACAGCGCGGTCTGGCCTGGCGGGGCGGCCTCGGCCGCGCCCGCCTCCGCTGCCGGCTTCTCCTCGCCGGCGGCGTACGACTGCGCTAGTCGCGCTCGCACCTCCGGCGAGAGGATCCCGACCTCTTCCTGCTGCTCGACGTCCAGGAACTTCTTGCCCATCCACCTGAACACGTAGTCGGGGATCGACTTCGCGATTCGGATATCGGCGTCGTTCGTCATCCCGCTCGGCTCGAAGCGCATATGGGCGAACTTCGAGACCCAGACCTCGAGCGGCACGCCGTACTGGAGGCCGATCGAGACGGCGATCATGAAGCAGTTCATCAGGCCGGCGAGGGCGGTGCCCTCCTTCGCGATGTCGACGAAGATGTCGCCGGGCGTCCCGTCGTCGTACAGGCCGACGTGGATATAGCCCTCGTGGTCGCCGACGCGGAACTTGCGGCCGACCTCGGTGCGCTCCTCCGGCAGGCGGCGGCGCTGGGTCAGCGGCACGGGCGGGGCGGAAACCGCAGGCGTTCCGACCGGCAGCGTCTGCGACGCGTCGGCCTTGCCCGACAGCGGCTGCGCGACCTTGCAGTTGTCGCGGTAGATCGCGATTGCCTTGACGCCGAGCTTCCAGCTCTCGACGTAGAGCTGCGCCACCTCGTCGACCGTCGCGGTCTCGGGCAGGTTGACCGTCTTCGAGATCGCGCCGGAGATGAACGGCTGCACGGCGCCCATCATCTTCACGTGGCCCGTGTAGTGGATCGCGCGGTCTCCGATCGCGCAGTCGAACACCGGGTAGTGCTCGCTCTTCACGTACGGGGCGCCGACGATTGTGTTGCGCTCGTCGATGAAGGCCTCGATCTCCTTGACCTCGTCCGGCGCGTAGCCGAGCTTGTCGAGCGCCATCGGCACGGTCTTGTTCACGATCGTGATCTCGCCGCCGCCGACCAGCTTCTTCGACTTGACGAGCGAGAAGTCGGGCTCGACCCCGGTCGTGTCGCAATCCATCATGAAGCTGATCGTTCCGGTCGGGGCCAAAACGGTCGCCTGCGCGTTGCGGTAGCCGTGCACTTCGCCGAGGTCGAGGACGTCGTCCCAGGCCTTGCGGCAGGCGGCGAGCAGGTCGGCCGGCACCGACTCTGTGTGCTCGATGTTGCCGACGGCCGCGCGGTGCATCGACATGACACCGAGCATCGGCGCAGCGTTCGGTTGGTGGCCCGCAAAAGCGCCCATCCGCGCCGCGATCTCGGCCGACTTGCGGTAGGCGCGGCCGGTCATCAGCGCCGTGATCGCCGCCGCGTAGGCGCGACCCTCGTCGGAGTCGTAAGGCAGGCCGCGCGACATCAGCAACGCGCCGAGGTTCGCGTAGCCGAGGCCGAGCTGGCGGTAGGCCTTCGCGTTCCGCTCGATCTCCTCGGTCGGGTACGAGGAGTAGCCGACGGCGATCTCCTGCGCGAGGAAGACGGTGTCGACCGCGTGCTCGAAGGCTTCGACGTCGAGCTCGCCGTCCTCGCGGCGGAACTTCATCAGGTTCAGCGAGGCAAGGTTGCACGCACTGTCGTCAATGGACATGTACTCAGAGCACGGATTGGACGCATTGATTCGGGACGTGTTCGGCAGCGTGTGCCACTTGTTGATCGTCGTGTCGTACTGGACGCCCGGATCGGCCGACTGCCACGCCGCCTCGGCGATGTCGCGCATCAGCTTCTTCGCGTCGACCGTCTCGACGACGCTGCCATCGGTGCGCGCGGTCAGGTTCCACTCGGCGCCGGCCTCGACGGCCTCCACGAACGCGTCGGTGATGCGGACCGAGTTGTTCGCGTTCTGGTACTGGATCGACGCCCAGTCAGGCGAGTCGAGCGACATGTCGTAGCCGGCCTGCTCGAGCACGCGCGCCTTCTGCTCCTCGCGCGCCTTGCACCAGACGAACTCCTCGATGTCGGGATGGTCGACGTCGAGGACGACCATCTTCGCGGCGCGCCGCGTCTTGCCGCCCGACTTGATCGTGCCGGCGGAGGCGTCGGCGCCGCGCATGAACGAGACAGGCCCGGAGGCGTAGCCACCCTTGGAGAGCTGCTCCTTGGATGAGCGAAGCTTGGAGAGGTTGACCCCGGAGCCGGAGCCGCCGCGGAAGATCACGCCCTCGCGGCGGATCCAGTCGAGGATCGACTCCATCGAGTCGTCGATCGAGAGGATGAAGCACGCCGAGCACTGCGGCTTCTCCTCGAAGCCGACGTTGAACCAGACCGGCGAGTTGAAGGCGGCGAGCTGGTTGACGAGGATGAACTTGAGCTCAGCCTCGAAGGTCTCGGCCTCTTCCTCTGACGCGAAGTAGCCGCCTTCGCGGCCCCAGCCGGCGATCGTGTCGACGACGCGGCCGATCATCTGCTTGACGCTCGACTCGCGCTCGGGCGAGGACATGCGGCCGCGGAAGTACTTCTGGGCGACGATGTTCGTCGCCGTCTGGCTCCAGAACTTCGGGAACTCGACGCCCTTCTGCTCGAAGGTCGGCTTGTCCTTGCCGGCGATGAAGGCATCGCGCAGCTCCCATTCGAGCTCCTCGAACGGGTCGCGTCCGGGGATCGTGAAGTAGCGCTTGACGGCCGCTCCTGCGGTCTGGTCAGCGACTTTGTTCACGTACTCCTCGGTCGCTACTGCTGCGTTCTGGGTGCCTTCTGCCGACGCCATCTTCCCCTCCTAAGGTTAGTTGCGGTACGCCGGCTGCCGCGTCAGGACGGCGGTCGAGCGGACCGACTAATTTAGGGAGGGGGCCGGACGGAATCGCGTCTACGAGCGGTCCGCTTGCGGCGCCGTTCGCGTGCGCGGGAAGCGGGTGCGCAGGCGCTGAATCAGCGGCGGCGAGGCGGCTGCGAGCAACGCTGCCAGCGCGACCGCGCCCAGGATCAGCAGCGGCAGCGGAATGCTGCGGGAGCTGTCGGGGATCGACTGGGACGTGCCGGCGTGGGGGACGGCGCCCTCGGCCCGCTTCTTCGCTTCCTTGGGGGTGAGGTTGCTGCCGGGGCCACTCGTCGCGGTGGGGCCGCCGCCGCGGTTGTTCGGCCCGTTCTGCGTCGTCGTTCCGGAGCCGATCATCGCGGCGGTGATGTCGTCCAGGATCGACGAGTAGTCCGCGAGATCCGGCGGCACGCTGCGGTAGGCCTGGCGCAGGCAGTGCGTCGAGTAGCTGCCGTTGATCTGGCCGTCCTTCGTCCAGTCGTTGATCACGCGCTTCGCGCAGGGAGTTCCCGCATGGGCGACGGAGGGGCTCGCGGCGAGGAGAGAGACGGCGGCTGCGAGCGCGGCGAGTAGGAGGCGCGGCATCGTGGAAGTCTTGCGGAAGTGGGTTAGCCGTTTGTTAGGACGACCAAACCCGACAAATGTTTCGATAGCCTCGGTCCCGATGCGCACCGCCCTCGAGCGCCGGGCGACCAGGCTCGACGTTTCGACGCGGCCCGGGGCGCTAATCGCACCGCTTCCGCTGCTCGCCGGGGTCTCGGCCGGCCTGGTCGCGGCGGCCGTGCTCTTCAGCAAAGGGTCGTCGGACGACCCCTTGATTTGGATCGGTGGGCTCGCGATCGCGTTTGCGGCTGCCGCCGCCGTCTCGGCGGCCATCGGCTCTCTGGCGGTCCCGGCGTTGTCCGCGCTCGCTCTCGCCACGGTCGGCTGTTTCGCGGGCCTCGTCGTCTGGCAGGGGTTCTCGATGCTCTGGACGATTGAGGCCGACCGGACCTGGAACTACGTCAACCGCGCGCTCGTCTATCTCGCGTTCCTGGTGCTGGGGTTAGCGCTCGGGACGATGCGGCGGGCGCCGCGGTTTGCGGCCGGGTGGCTCGCGGTCGTGACGGCGGCGGCGATCGGCTGGGCGCTCGCGACGAAGATCTTTCCCGGCCTGTCCGCGGAGACCGAGCGGGTCGCGCGTCTGAACAGCCCGATCGGTTACTGGAACGTGCTCGCGCTGCTGACCGTGTTCGCGCTGCCGCTGGCGCTGTGGATCGCGGCGCCGCGCTCGAGGCCGGCTTGGCTGCGTGCGGTCGCGGTCGTCTATCTGTACGCGGCGCTCGTCGCGTTGGTGCTGACCTTCTCGCGCGGCGGTGTCGCTGTCGGGATCGTGGCGGTCGCGCTCTGGTTCGCGATCGCGCGGCCCCGGCTGGAGAGCGCGGCCGCGCTTGCACTTGCGCTCGTGCCGACGCTTGCCGTGTCGGGCTGGGCCTTCTCGCGTCCCGGGCTGACGAAGGACGGGCAGCCGCGGTCGCTGCAGGTACACGACGGGCGCTGGTTCGCACTCGCCCTCGTGCTCGGGGGGATCGGCGCGTTCGCGGCTGGGTTCTTCGTCGCTCGCTACGAGAACCGGCGGCCGTTGACGGAGCCGTGGCGGGTGCGACTCGGCCGGGCGGCGGTCATCGCCGTCGTCGTCGCCGCGGCCGTGGGTGTCGGTGCGCTGCTGGCTGCCGGGATCACCCCGTCCCGGGTGCTGCACAAGTTCAACGAGCCGGCGCCGGCGTCAGCCGGGCAGGGGGCGAACAACCTCACGAACCTCTCCTCGAGCAGTCGCTGGAATTGGTGGCAGGAGGCGTGGAAGTCGTGGCGTGCGCACCCGGTGCTCGGCACCGGGGCTGGTACGTTCGATCTCACGCACCGAAAGCTGCGCGTGGACGGGACGGTTGCGACGGAGCCGCACAACCTGCCGTTGCAGTTCCTGAATGAGACCGGCATTTTCGGCTTCATCCTCTTCCTCGGAATCGCGTTGGCCGGCGCCGGGGCGCTGGTCGAGACGTTGCGCCGGCTCGAGGGGGAGGACCGTCTCGCGGCGGCTGCGCTCGTGGTCGGGCTCTTCGCCTACGTCGTCCACGGGGTTGTCGACTTCGACTGGGACTTCATCGCGGTGACGGCGCCCGCGGTTGCGGTGCTCGGGTTGCTGCTCGCGGCGGGTCGACCCGCGCGCGTGCGCTTGGGCGCGCGGCGTGGAGTGGTTGCGGTCGCCGCCGGCGCCTTCGCCGCGGCGGCCTTGTATTCGCTCGCTTCGCCGTGGCTTGCGGCTCGGCGCGTCGACGACGCGTACGCGGCCTTGAGCCGGGGTGACCCAGGGGCAGCGGTGTCCGACGCGCGGAGCGCGAACGACCTCAATCCCGTTTCCATCGACGCGCTCTTGGCGTGGGGTTTGGCCGAGGCGGGACGCGGGGACGTCGCCGCCGCCGGCCGGATCTACACGAAGGCGATCTCGAGCCAGCCGGACAACTGGCGGCCGTGGTACTTCCGGGCCAAGCTGCTGGAGACGGTCGCCGGGCCGAACGCCGCGCTGTTCGACGCCCAGCAGGCGGCGGCGCGGGATCCGCTCGGCCGGGCCGGGGCCTACGCCGCCTCGCTGGCTACGGTGCCGTAGCGCGCAGCCAGGTCTGTGTCCAGAAGAGTCCGAGCGCCCGGTAGACGAGCGGCTCCGCGAGGTGCGCCGCGATCTCCCGCGGGCTGTTGGCGAAGAGGCGCTTGCGGTTGTTGTGGAAGCGGGTGATCTCGACGAAGCCGGCTTCTATGAGGAGGCGCTTGAGGCGGCGCGGCGAGTAGCCCATCTCGGTGACGCCGAACTCGTCGCTCGCGTCGCGACCCTGGAAGCGGTGCTTCCAGTTCGGCTCGACGAGCAGGAGCCGGCCGCCGGGGCGGAGCGCTTTGCGGGCGGTGGCCAGCACGAGGTCGGCGCGGCGGCTGTGATGGAGCGCGTCGTAGAGCAGGGCCGCGTCGAAGCGGCGTTCGAGGTCGAGGCTCTCCATGTCGGCGACCTCGAAGGTTGCTCGGGTGCCTTCTTGGTCGGCGAGCTCGCGCGCGATCGCGATCATCTCCGGCGAGATGTCGTAGCCGTGCGCGTCGAGGCCGTGACGCGCCGCGAAGCGGGTCATCCAGCCTGAGCCGCAGCCGAGCTCGACGAGGCTCATGCCCGCATGCAGGTCGAGGATCTGGAGGATGTGACCGAAGTCGATCAGCAGCCGCGAGGTCATCCGCGGGTCGTGGTGAAACGGCTTGTTCCTGAGCCAGGCGCGCCCTTCTTCGCCGATCGCGGCCGGGTAGTCGATCTCGGCCTGCTTGGGGTCGGTCATGGGGACCGATGATGCACGTAGTAGCGGAGGCCCGCGGTGGCGGCGTCCTCCGTGTGGGCGACTGTGGCGCCGGCCCGATCGACCGTGGCGCGGACGTCGGCTTCGGGCAGCGCCAGCATCCTGACCGGGTGGAAGCCCGCGGCGTGGAGGCGCTCGGCGCCGACGCGGTCGCGGAGCGCTGCGTAGAGGCGGCGCCTGGGCTGAAGCCGCCGTGCGAGCGGCAGTCGCGTCGGCAGCTGGAAGACGACGAGCCCGTCCGGGCGGGCGGCTTCGATCAGGCGCGTTATGTAGGCGCGCGCGAGAGCCCTGCTCGGCAGGTGCTGGAGGACGAGGTTGGCGACGACGAGGTCGAAGCGGCCTGCGGGCGGGTGCTCGGCGTTGGTGAAGGTGACGTTCGGCGTGTCGGCGTTCAGCCGCCGGGCGTGCTCGAGCATGCGTTCGGAGACATCGACGCCGACGGCCTCGTCGAACCGGCGCGCAAGGGCGCGGGTGAGCCGGCCGACGCCGCACCCGAAATCAAGGGCCCGTTCACGACGTGAGGGCCGTCCGAGCTGCGCGGCCGTAACGAGGATCCGCTCGACGTCGGCTTCGCCGGTTGAGAAGAACTCGCTGAGCTCCCAGTGGCCGCCGCGCTTTCCCTCCGCAGCGAGCACGGCCCAGAACGGATCGACGAGCGCAAGGTCGTCCCAGTCACGCGCCTGCTGCGACGCTGACTCTGGAAGCTGTCCCACAGTCCCGACGCTAACAACCCAAGTAACAGGCTGTTACAAGTGCATTTCGGTTCGAATACGTTGCGCTCTCGTTGTGAAGCGGCAGCGAGACTGGGGTCGTGCTCGTCACTTGTTGGCCATCACGGATCTTGACGATCTGCGGGCCGCGGATCGACGAACGGCTCGTCGCCGCGATCGCCAGGCTCGACGATCCGACGCTGCCGATCGCCGAGACGAACCGTCGGCTTGGCGTGGTTGCGGAGGGTCTCGGGTTGATCCGGCCGAGCTATCAGCAGGTTCGGGTCATCGTCCACCAGCTGCGCTCCCGATACCGCTCTCCTCGGCTCGGCGCGATCCTGCTCGACATCAGCTACGGCGTCCGGCCGCCCCAAGCGATCTACGACCTTGTGACCGGGGACATCGATTAGGACGCGTCTTTCTTAGTAACAGACTGTTACTAAGTTCCGAGCAGGACGACCAGCTGCGCACGTCGGAGGCTGCTCGGCTGCAGGCCGTCGAGGGCCGTGACGATGCTGATGCCGGCGTCGCGGGCGAGGCGATGCGCTTCGGCGGCGAAGCCTGGGCGGTACATGACGAGCGTCGGGCCTTGCGTGGGGCGCGGCGCGTTGCCGACGGCGCCGATCTTGTAGCCGCGCGCACGGATCGCGCTCGCTTCGGCCGCGGCGGCGCCGGCCTCGCCGTTTCCGTTCAGGACGACGACGCGCGTTTTCGCGCGCGGCAGTCCCACTTGACGTGACGGCTTCGTCGTCGCGGGCCTGCTCGCGGCCGGCTTTGCCGCAGCTCTTGCGCCGTGGCTGACCACGGAACGGCCGAGCAATACGGTGCCGACGACGATCAAAAGCACGAGCTCGACCGCGGCGACGCCGCTCGCGACCACCGCGGCGGTGCGCCACGGCCGGACGGCCTCGAACGGGACTGCGTGCTCCACGGGAGCGTCGAGTTCGCTACCCGGCCACGGCCTCCTGCAAGCTTTCCCACGTCAGCCGTAGGCCGTCCTCTAGCGACTGCTCGGCCCTCCAGCCGAGCTCGCGGGCGGCGAGCGCAGGGTCGGTGACGCTGCGCTCGATGTCGCCCGGCCGCGCCTCGGCGTACTCGGGCGCGCGGTCGATGCCGGTCACGCGCCGGCAGACCGCGTGCAGCTCGTTGACCGACGTCTCGATCCCGGTGCCGATGTTGTAGATGCCGCCGGCGTGGTCAGCCGCAGCGAGCACGCCGCGAACGACGTCCCCGACGTAGATGAAGTCGCGCGTCTGCTCGCCGTCTCCGAAGATCGTCGTCTCCTCGCCGGCGGCGAGCCGCTCGAGGAAGATCGCGATCACGCCGCCCTCGAGGCTCGCCTCCTGCCGCGGTCCGTAGACGTTCGCAAGCCGAAGCGAGACGTGCCGGCTCCCAAAGAGCCGGTTCCAGCCGGCGACGTACTCCTCGCCGGCGAGCTTTGAGATCCCGTACGGCGAGATCGGGCGGCGCGGCGCGTCCTCAGACGCCGGCCCGTGACACTCGCCGTAGATCGCGCCGCCGGTCGAGCTAAAGACGAGGTGCGTCCCGTGTCCGCGCGCGGCCTCCAAAACACGCACGGTTCCGAGCACGTTGACCTCGGCGTCGTAGTCCGGACGCTCGACCGAGGTGCCGACGTCGGCCTGGGCGGCCAGGTGAACGCAGAGCTCCGGCTTCACCAGATCGAAGACCGCTGCGGCGTCCCGGCGGATGTCTCCAAGGTGCAGCTCGGCCCGGGAGGGGAGCTTCTCGCGACTCCCCGTCGCGAGCGAGTCGAGCACGTGCACCTCGTCGCCGCGGGCAATCAGCGCCTCCGCGACATGCGAGCCGATGAAGCCCGCTCCGCCTGTCACGATCGCCCGCAAGGCCTCGTATCCTAGGTCGCGGATGTTCATCACGTTCGAGGGCCTCGACGGCTCGGGGAAGTCGACGCAGGCAGAGCTGCTCGCCGAGGCGATTCGGGCCACGGGCCGGGACGTGGTGACGACGCGGGAGCCGGGTGGGACACAGCTCGGCGAGCGGGTGCGCGAGCTGCTCCTGACCGGGAACGGGATCTCGCCGTGGGCCGAGGCGGCGCTGTTCGCGGCGGCGCGCGCGGAGCTCGTCGAAGAGGTGATCGGTCCGGCGCTCGAGCGCGGCGCGATCGTCGTGTGCGACCGCTACCTCGACTCCTCGCTGGCTTATCAGGGTGTCGCGCGCGGGCTCGGTGTCGAGCGCGTCCTGCAGCTGAACCTCCCGGCGATCGGCGAGCGGCTGCCCGACCGCACCTTCCTGCTCGAGATCGACCCGGACGAGTCGGCGCGCCGCGTCGGCCAGAACGGCGACCGGATCGAGCGAGAGGACGAGCAGTTCCGCCGGCAGGTCGCCGACGCTTATCGTCTGCTGGCGGAAACGTTCCCACAGCGGATCGAAGCGGTTGACGGAAGCCGTCCGCCCGCAGACATCGCCAAGGAGATCTTTGGACGCGTTCGAGAAAGTCTCTGAGCAGCCCGAGGCCAAGCGCCTGCTTCGCGCAGCGCTCGACGACGGGCTCGCGCACGCGTACCTCTTCCACGGGCCGCCCGGCGTCGGGAAACGCGAGATGGCGACGGCCTTCGCCGCAGAGCTTCTGGGCGACGCCGCGCGCGTCGAGCGAGGCACGCATCCCGATCTCTACGTGCTCGAGCCGCTCGGGGACCAGATCCGGATCGATGCGATCCGCGGGCTCAGGCACGACCTGCACATGCGGCCCTTCGAGGCCGACCGGCGCGTCTACCTGATCTTCGGCGCGCACTCGATGAACGAGGAGGCGGCGGACGCGCTGCTTAAGGATCTCGAGGAGCCGCCCGCCTACGCCGTGATCGTGCTCGTCGCCGACGAGCTTGGCTCGTTGCCGGAGACGATCCGCTCGCGCTGTCAGCCGGTCCCGTTTCGGCGGCTCTCGGAGCGGACGGTCCGCGAGTGGATCGCCGAGCAGGCGCGGGGTCTCCCCGCCGACGAGGCGACCGCGATCGCGCGCGTCGCGGCAGGCCGCCTTGATCGCGCAGCGCTCCTGCTCGACGACGCGGCCGCGAAGCGCCGCGCGGAGCGGTTGCAGCTCGCGCGCTCGGTCTACCTTGCGCCCGAGTTCGCCGCGTCGGCGGCGGCCGAGCGCGTCGTCGCCGGCTCGCGCGCTCGCGCGAAGCAGGCCCGGGAGGCAGCCGAGGCAGGCCTCGACGGTCTCGAGCTGACGGAGCGTGAGACTGAGCAGCGGCTTCGCCGGGCCGCACGTGGAGCCGAGCGGGAAGAGCTGCTCGCGGCGCTGGAGGAGCTTGCGGCCTGGTACCGCGATCTCGTCGCTTTCGCCGCGGGCGCGGAGACCGCCGTCCACTGCGATCACGCCGACGAGCTACGCGAGGACGCCTCGGTCGAGCGGCTGGCCGGCGCCGAGGAGGCGGCCGAGCTCGCCCGCGAGGCCTGGCGCAACTTCGCCGAGTTCAACGTCAACGCGCCGCTCGCACTGGAGGCCCTCTTCGTTCAGCTGCGCCGGTCGTTCGCGGTCGCCAGGGTCGGCGCCTGAGCCGTCGAACACCGGGGGTTGTGACTCCTTCGGAACATAGCTAGGCTCCGCCGGTCCCAGTGCTGCAATCGAGGTCGCTCAGCTCGCGCCCATGGCTGATCGCCGTCGCCGGCTTGATCGTGACGGCAGGGATCACCGCGCCCTTCTTCTTCGTCACGCGGCTCGCCGAGCAACTGGCGATTGCGGCGGCACTCTCGCTTACAGCCGCGGTCGGCGCTTGGCTGCTCGCGAAGCGGCTGGACCGCCGGGGGCAAGAGCTGGTGGATGCCGAGCGCAAGTATCAAGACCTGACTGACGGACTCCCGCTCGTCACGTGGGTCTACGGGGCCAAGGATCGAAACGAAACGCGCCTCGTCGGTCCGCAGATCGAAGCCACCGTTGGCTACTCACCCGAGCAGTGGGACGGCGAGCTGTTCGAACGAATCCTCCATCCCGACGATCGCGACCGCGTCCTCGGCGAGCTTGCCAGCGCGGCCGAGCAAGGCGTGCCCTTCGAGAGCGAGTACCGGGTGCTGGGGCGGGCCGGGGAGGTCGTCTGGCTCCGCGAGCATGCAAGGATCGTCTCCGGCGCGGACGGCGAGCCCCGCTTCGGACAGAGCTTCCTCATCGACATCGGCGAGCTCAAGCGCATTGAGGACGAAAAAGACAGCCTCCTGGCCGGCCAGCG
>WNGE01007255.1_pt1 | contig 12573 bp, 12 predicted proteins | sample 5400651 | NCBI WGS metagenome assembly WNGE01 (sample SAMN13153370, study PRJNA577476) | soil metagenome | isolation source: 60 cm soil or saprolite under grassland replicate 2 | place: USA:California | collected 2016-06-15 | reverse complement strand
GGGCCTGTAGCACCGATGGTGGCGCGGCGGGCTTGAGTCACCCGGATTGGGGTCCCCGCTGCGGCAGATCGGCGGCCCGCTGCGGTAGGGGATGGACGAAATCCTGGACGGCTGGCTGGTGGGTCGTTCTTGACGGATTGCGATCTTCAGTGGCTTCGGGACGTGCTGGGGTAGTCGGTCGCGCGGAAGCATCCATGGACGTGGTCGTTGACCACGCCGACGTTCTGCATGAACGCGTACACGCTCGTGGGCCCCACGAAGCGGTACCCCTGCGACGTCAGCTGCTGCGCGAACGTCGCCGCCTGCGGGGTCGACTTGGGCAGATCCGAGAGGGACCGCGGTGCCCGCTCGCGGGTGATCTCGCAGGACTTCGCGAGCGCCACGAGGCTCGGCGACGCGGATAGCATCGCGCGGGCGTTGTCGGCAGTGGCCTGGATCTTTCCGCGGTTGCGGATGATCGAGCCCAGGGTGAGCGCCTCGAACATCGCCGACTCGTCGTGGGTGCGGGTACCCCAGACCTCGTCGTGGTAGCGGCTGAAGGCGGTGTCGCCGGCGCCGGCCCAGGCGCGGCGCGGCTTCCCGTCGTGCCCGATGATCACGTCGCTGCTCATGGCGCCAGTGGTCTCACTGATCGCCGTGCATCCGCGCATACAGCTCCCTTGACGGCCAGCCCGTCCGCGCTCGGCGCGGTGCACCGGGCGGGATCGGCACCCGGCGCACCGCGTTCCTCGGGCCGCCCTTCGGTGTGCGGGTCTCATGCACCTCGCCGTCATCGGTCCATTCCCGCCCGGCCGCCGAACGCACCTCGCGGAACTCCAGCCGACCCCAGCCCTCGGCGGGCAGATGGCACTCATCCAGCAGCAGCGACACCGCCTCCGAGGGCCGCAGCATCCCGTAGTACATGCAGCCGTACAGCGCGACCAGCCGCGGCCCCTGGCTCAGCCCGGTCGAGCGGATCGCCTCCAGCAATGCCCGCATCTGGGCCGGATTGGGGACCCAGCGCCGGTCCACCGCGTGATCCACCTCGGGCGCCCGCCATTCCCGGTCCGCGAGACGGTCGAGCGGATTTGCCGAAAGACGGCCCTCCCGCACCGCGTACTTCAACGCGGCATAGAACACCCGCCGCCGACGCCGGTAGTACTGCGCGGCTGCCGCCGACCCGTCAAGAGCGGCTCCGCTGCGCTCCGCCGCTGGCCCGGCGCCAGCGCCGGCCTCCGGCCTTGGGGAGGCCCCGGCCGGCGCGCGCCGGGCCGCCCGGAGCAGGTCGCTGTCGATCAGCCAGGCTCACCCGGCACGCAGCCTGTGCTGGACACTCCGTGTTCCTCGCCGGGATCAGTGTCCAGCTCGCGGGCGATCAGCGGCCGGAAGGCGGCGCAGGGCAGCGGCGGCTAATGACCGACCTCCCAGACCCGGTAACCGGTCTTGAAGAGTGACACCAGGACCACGCCCTCCGACAGCGACGCGCTCGGCAGCATCTTCGGGAACAGCAGGTCCACCACGACGGTCCGCCTGCGCACCAGATTGCTGCACTGGAAGGGGGTAGACGCCCAGACCTGCAGCCGGAAGATCGCCCGCCAGGCCAGTTCCACCTCGGCTGGGCCGAACTTCGGGTAGAGGAACGGCGCCTGGATGAGCGCCTGATCCGCCGCCCGGTCTACGGCATCCGCGGGCAACGGAAGGGGCTGGCTCTTCGGGCAGCGGCAACACCCGACGGAAGGGACACCAGTAGACCGGCCGACGAGCACGGACGCGCTAGACCTCGACGGTGCCGTGGCCTGCGAGGCCCGCGGCATGAACGCCAGCATGCTGACCACGGCCCCGGTGAGGAAGACCGCTGCTACGACGCCGATGACGAGTACTCGCCTCATCGCACTCACCCCATATCGCTCGCGATGGGCAACGTCTACGAGTAAAGACTGCACATTGGAAGGGCAGGTTGCGAGCACGGGTTAGTGGACTTTCGATCTCAGGCGGGCATTCGTCATGCGGGGGCGCTGCCCCCGCATCCCCGGCCCTCCCTCGGGGATGGGGGGTGCAAAGGGCGAGCGGTCATCCCCTCGCCCGGGCAGGCAGAGCCCTGCCCCGAAACCCCCGAGACGGCAAGGGCTCGCTGCGCTCGGCCCTGCGGGCAGGCCCCTGCCGCCCCGGGAACCCGGGGTAGCCGCGAGGGTGCCCGACCGAGGGGATGACACACCTGCGAGTGTGATCGCGGCCGATCCCACGGCCCTGGTTCGCGGGTCCTGGCACCTGCGAGAAAAAACCGGAGCAGACTAGAAATCTAGTGGTCCGGCTGAGGTTTCGGTGGGCGGCGGGGAACCAGCGTCCAACGATAGGCGTCAAAGGATCATGGGGCGTGCTTCTTGGCTGATCGGGTTGATTCCCGTGCTGGCAGCTGCTGCCTGCGGCTCGGTCAGCGGGATCGCTCTGACCGGCAGCCAGCACAGGCCAGCCACGCCTATACCCGGCAAACCGGTACCGGCGGCCGCGGTCCATCGGCTGACGGCCATAGCCGACCGCGCCGTGAGGTTGAACAGCGGGCACGACGTGGCATGGGCGTCAGCAGTGGTCACGACGCACGCCAAAGCGCTGACCTCGGCTACTCCAGGTGACTTCGTCCCGAACGATGAAAAGACCGTCGTCTACCTTGTGACGATCAAGGGCCACTTCGCGGCAGTATCTGGTCCACGGCCAGCTGGTCTACGGCCGCCGGGAAAACGTGCGCGCACAGCCACATACATGTCGATAGTGATCAACGCTAAGACGTTTGTAGGAACCGACTTTGGCCTGGGCCCCAAGCCGCCGCCGGTCGCCCCGGCCAGCTTCGGGCCAGTGACCTACCTCAAGGTCCACCCGCTTACACGGAAATAACCCTGGATAAAGGAGCAAGGGGCCACTGACGGCAGCGGTGACAACAACGGCACCGCACAGCCAGCTCACCGGACTCACCTCCACTACCACGATGGCGAGGTCGAGGCCTCAGAACTCGGGCCGTCCCGGAACTGACACGGAAGAGGTTCACCTCGCCAGCCTGCGCAGCCAACAGCGCAGCCAAGCCGTTGGATGACAGCGAGCCTCGGCGCACGGTGACGACCAGCCCAAGCAGTACGGACGGCCTCCGGCCTGCGGCCCTCTGCAAACTTGTAAACGGCAGCTCACCGGCCAGACGAAGCCCGCGGGCTCGTGCCCGCTGCGTACTGGACCGGCCGATCGGATTCGACCACTGACCGTCACTCACAGACACCCAACGGCCCGCACACGTTAGTGCATGCTCCCGGCAATGACCAGCAGAGTGTCCGTCCCGTAAGTGCTGCTGTATGCCGATATCGACACCGTTCCGCCAGAAGTTGACAACCGCGGGGTTCGAATGCCTGGTGTTAGTGCCCGGCCAGATGACCAACGCGGGCCGCCCGTTCACCTGCCCGATCGCGGCGGTCACCCCGCCGTTCTTGTCCTTCTCGGCGACGAAGGCGTGGAAGTAGCGCAGAGCGCTCTGGTAGGTGGCGCGGTGCATCAGGATCTCGACCTTGCCCTTGTCGAAGACAAGGGCTACCTGACGTTCTTTACGAGGAATGTAACGACCCGCCGCGATGAGCGGCTCCTGGCCACCCGCGGTCACTGGGATCAGTTCGCCGCCCTTCACCAGATCGCCCTCACCGCAGCGCGCCGGGCTGAAGACCGGCTCGGCGAGGCCGGCATGCTCGCCGACCTGGGCACCTTTCAGGTGTATACCGGGGACTACCCGGCCGCTGCCGCCAGCATGGCCCGGGCACTGGCGCTGTTCGGCGACCTCGGTGACCTGCCCGGCGAGGCCCATGCGCTCAACCAGATGGGCTTGCTTCGCGTGGTGACCGGGGACTACCCGGCCGCCGCCGCCAGCTACCAACAGGCCCTGGCGCTGTTCGGTGACCTCGGCAACCTGCTCGGCCAGGCCGAGGCACATAACAACCTCGGCCAGCTAGCGACCCGGACCGCTGAGACCCCGCAGGCCCGCGGGCACCACGCCCAGGCGCTGGCCATCGCCCGCGACCTCAGCGCGCCCCTGGAGGAAGCACGCGCCCTGGAAGGACTCGGCCAAAGCCACCTGCAGGACGGCAACCCCGGCCAGGCCACCGCGCACCTGCTGCAGGCACTCACGATCTACCAGCGCATTGGCGCCCCCGCCGCCCGGCGAGTCCAGCAAGCCCTCGATGACCACAGGCTGACATCCACCACCCCGGAGCCCGAGTCAGCGGCTCCCAACAGCGAAGGCCATCAGCCGCGCACGCCCACCGCACCCCAGCAAGCCGTTAGACAGGCAGCGGTCCTGGGGACACGCGCCAAGCCGGGAGTCCCACAGAATAGCCTGATCTGCATCGGCATCCCTCGGCCGGCACCGAGCAACTGCGAACGTACATAACGGCTCGGGGTGCGGCTGTCACCCGGCGAGTCGACCACGCTCTGCGATCAGCGTCAGACGCGGATCTGCAGGAGCGTCGGCACCGCGAGCATCCGCGACCGAATGCCTGGCGCTTAAGGCTGGCCCCCCTGCTCCTGGCAGCCGAGCCTCACCTCCCGGAGACCAGGCCGATCACGACGAACAGCGCATGCCCCACGCGCTCTCCAGAGCCACGCCGAGCGCCAGCCGACCAGGCTCGAAGGCGCCCATCCCGTTGGCGGCTCCCGCCAGGTTCTCCAGCACCGCCAGCGGGTTGCCACCCGTCAGTCATCGCGGTCACGGGAGTCACGTACGGCCTAACACCCTCCGAGGGCTGGACATGCCAGGAAACGGGGAGAACGATGGAAGTGCGCCTCGCGCGCGAGTATACGAGTTACCGATGAGGGTGGGGCAATGCTGCAAGGCCTACGTCGTCGATTCTGGCTTGAGTCCGTGTTTGGTTCGTTCACTGGTGCCCTCGCTATTGTAACGATCTTCTGGCATGACTGGATCGAAACCGTCTTCGGTGTAGATCCCGATAGGGGCAACGGAACTGCAGAGTGGCTTGTCGTCCTCATTCTCTTGATGATCACTCTGACGCTTGCCGCCGTTGCCCGCATTGAATGGCGGCGAGCCCGGCTTGCCGGAACGTGAAGACCAGCGCGACCTCCGACGAAGTGCGTGCTGGAAGCCAGGGCTGTGTAGTACCCGCCGCCTCATCGGCAGGAAGGGCGGCCGACTGCGCCAGAGTCACATGATCCGGGCGGGCAGAGCCGTCAATCATCGCATTCGCTGAAAGTACATATCGGTGGCTCGGCGTGCGTTCTTTCTGACCTTCTCCATCACTCAGCATGCAGTCTATCGACGCAGCTCGATGCCGACCGTCGACTCGGTGCGGTGTGACTGGTCTGGAGGTCGCCGTCGGGCGGGGAGCCCGTCGATGCTGCGAACGAACGGCCCGGCCGCTGGGTAGATCCCGCCTGACCTGGCGTGTGCTTCCTATGCGGCATGACAGTGCGCCGAGATCTCCTGCTCTGCTTCCATGATCTCGGCCGAGGTCCGCATGCCTTGGATGAAGATCTCGTGGCTGTTCAGCAGCGCGGGATGATCACCCAACATCCGGGCCAGCGTCGGCCGTTCCCAGTGGCAGACCCGGAAGGGCGGCCGACGGTTGCGCTCATAGTCGGTGAGCCCGTCCTTGGCGCCGTTGGACAAGTAGCCGAGGCGATCACCAGGGCAACGTCGGGCCGTTCAGCCTCAGCCCATGCCAACAGGTTCTGCAGAGGCTCCAGCGAAACGCCGGTCTTGTAGTGCTTGCAGTCGACGAATCAAGTCTCCAACCGGGTGTGGCCATCAACGTCGACGAGTTCCCGCTGCGCCACGAGGTCCCGACCCCGGTCCGAAGGGCTGGCGCGTTTCGGCGTGCCTTTGCGCCAGTCGACGTTCACCAACCCAAACTCGATCAATAGGTCGTGGCAAAATTCCTCGAAGTCAGTTGGATCGAGGTTATCGAGATGTTTTCGGGGTTGGTCGCCCGCCTGGGAGTGCATCGATGTGCTGCTCATCGTCTTCCGCCATAGCGCAACGTTACTGTTCAGTCATCAGCTGCGACGGTCCGCCGCAATGGTGTCCAACTGCCTCGACAGGCTGGCGGACCGCCCTTACGCTGGACGCCAGCGGTTCGCTTGCGGAGGTGGGTGACGATGCACGAACTGTTTCCTGTTCTCGGTGGTGTAGTGGTGGGGTTCCTGGCATCACTACTCCGCCCATTTCTGCGGCTTGGGTTCACCGTGCTGCTCTCCGTGGTCCTTGGACGGGCGGCGACCGTCCTGAGCGGAGAGTTCCGCATCGGCTGGGAATATCTTCTCCTCGACGTCCCGCTCGTTGCCGGAGCAGCCGTCGCCGCCGATGCTGTGATCCGCACCACGATTCCCGCCCGTCTTCGTACACCAGGCCATGTCCCGAGGTCCCGGGCCTCGCGACGTTGGCGCATGTGGGGCACTGGCACCGCTCCGACTCCGTTCTGGCGGCGAGGCTTCGGAATCCTGATCGCGTCGAGATGAGGGGACGCTAGGCATGCCAGAACCATCCGTCAAAGAGCTGTTGGCCTCCGCTGGCATGGCGTTCACCGGCACGGTGGAGGCCGTCCGGGCAACCACCGTGCCCGATATACCAGTGAATGACCGCACGGTTATTGTCGGGGTAGCAGAGACGTTGCACGCACCGGAGGAGATGCAGCTGCCGTCGGCATCTCGGGTCACGGTGCAGCTGTCCGCGGACCTTCCGCCACTGGACGTGGGCGACCAGGCTGCCTTCTTCGCCAACGGTCTGGTCTACGGCGAGAGCCTGGCGGTGACCGAGGTGGGCCGTACCGGGATCGAGCAAACGGCCGGGCCGGTGGCGCAGCTCGCCGGCGTTGAGATGCCGGTGACGCCGGTGCAGGCGGCGTTGGCCGAGCTTGCGGTGGATGAGGTGGTTGAACACGCTCGGGAAGCGGAGGGTATCGTTCGGGGCCAGGTAACCGCGCTCAGCGCGGCGCCGGGCTCGGGTGCGCCCCGGGAGCACGACCCCCAGTATTGGATCGCCACGCTGGCCGTCGATCTCGTCGTGAAGGGCGAGCTTCCCCGGCCTGCCGATACGGGCCAGGCCGTGCCGGTGCTGTACGCCAACAGCATCGACGTGCGCTGGCGCGAGTCGCCAAAGCCCAAGGCCGGACAGGCCGGCCTGTGGCTGCTGCACGCCACCGCGGGGCCGGATGCCGAGCTGGCGCCATTCCAGCTTCTTCATCGCATTGACCTGCAGCCCAGCATTCAGCTTAACCTGCTCCGCGAGCGTGGCATCTAGGAGGCTGTGGTGCTGAAGATAGTAAATATGATTCCGCAGAACGTGAGCGGAGAGGCTCGGCATGACGCCGAGCCAAATATCGCCGTCAACCCCGAGAACCCGCGCCAGATCATCGCCACCGCTTTCACCCGGGATCCGCTCAACGGGTCGCGGGCGCCGATATTTACGTCCAACGACGGTGGCGACACCTGGTCGCTGCGATCGATCGTTCCGGGCGGTCCGATCACCGCCGATATCAGCGTCGGGTACGGAGACCGGGGTGGCGCGCTTTACGCGGGCACCCTCAACGCGTCCAGTCACGACTTCAACGTGCTGCGAACCCTCGACCCCTTCTCGACCACACTCATGACGCTCCTGGTGGACCGAGCGCACGAAGACCAGCCTTGGGTCACCGCTGCTACCGCACGCACCGCCGATGCTGACCAAGACCGCGTCTTCATCGGCCACAACGACTTCGGCGCCGCACCGCAGACCGCGTCGGTCGAGCTCTCCCAGGACGCCCGCACCGGCGTGGCGCCCGCCGGGTTCTCCACCCGCGCGGTGGAGCGACATACCACCGGCGGCCAGGACGGTCCCGCCGTGCGGCTGGCTGTGCATCCGGACGGTACCGTCTATGCGGCCTTCCAGCGCTGGACCAACGTCACGGCGGTCGTGCCGAATGACATCTTCAACGTCCGTGCGGACATCGTTGTCGTACGCGACGACGCATGGGCGGCTGGTGCGAGCTCATTCTCCGACCTCGTCGACGCCGCTGACGGAACGGTCGGCGTTCGGGCCGCCACCGACCGCTTCATCCGGTTCACCATGCGCAGCGGACCACTGGGCCAGGACCGCATCGGCGGTGACGTCGCAGTCGCCGTCGACCCGACGGACTCGGCCAATGTCTGGCTCGCTTACTGCGACCGGGTCGGGCGCCCGGCGGACGGCATCCCCCCGGAGGACGGCACCGACTGGACCATGCATGTACGTCGCTCCACCGACCGCGGCCAGACCTGGTCAGACGATGTCCGCACAATCACCGACGCCAAAAATCCCGCGCTCGCCGTCAACGTCCAGGGGGTGCTCGGGTTCATGTTTCAACAGCTCGTCGGCACACCACCTGCCGCCCGCTGGGTCACCCGGCTGGAACTGACCGACGACGCCTTTGCCACCGAGGCCACCGGTCACATCCTGCACACCGCACTGGCCGACGACCCCCCTCGCATCGGCCTGCCTTACCTCGGTGACTACATCCGCATGCTCGCCAACGGCGCGGAGTTCTTCGGTGTGTTCGCTGGCTCGAACCTGCCAGATATGGCCAACTTCCCGTCCGGAGTCACCTACCAGCGCAACGCAGACTTTACGACTCATACACTGCTTTCCGTCGACAACGTAAGGCCCGTGCAGGTGTCCATCGACCCGTTCTTCGTTCATTTCGTGGAAGACCAGGACTAATCCAGCGATTAGCCGCCTGGACCATCATCGAGGCGCCGGGTGCCTGCGCCCGGGCCACCACGGCATCACCGGGTCGGCCCGTCGCTGACGGTTTGTCACTCGCCAAGGGGATCAGCAAGGGACCAGCGTGAAGGGTTCAGATTCAGGATTCCGCAACTCGGGGATCGGTGTCCACCCTCAACGCGAGGGATTGGGCGTCAGCGGTGATATGCCTGCGGCACCGCGTTGGACCACACCGTCACGGCACCTGTCCGGATGATCGGTACCGGCGTGTCCGGGTGACGCACCGGTTCCATGTGTCCGCTGCCAGGACACTCGCCGCACCCGGCTGGCTCGGATGGGCCTGGGGAAGTACTTCCCCATACGCTCCCCAGCCAGACGGGCCGTTGCCTGTTTTGCCAGGTGGCAGCCTTAAACAGGATTGCCCTCCGGAGCCCGTGTGCGCAGGTTTCGAATCCTGCTGGGGGCGCCATCCGACGACCAGCCAAAACAGCGGCCTGACCAGCCAGAACGGCCAAGCCCGCGGGTTGCCATCCGCCGCCACGATGCGACAGGAAATGCCGCATTCTGACGCCTTCCGCTCCCCATACTCCCCCAAGATGCCCGTCAGCGTTGCCGGGCATCGGGACGGCTGCGGGCGGCGGGCGGCATGGCGGTGGTGGCGGCGTAGCGTTGGTCATGGCGGCTCCGCGGCGGGTGTTTTAAGTCATACCTCTGAGCTGAGGCTGTTTCCGGGCGGGCGTTCGTTCGTGGCCGCGGCGGAGGCGGCGGTCAGCCGGGCGGGTGACGCGGTTACGGACATGGCGTACTTCGCCGCACGTGATGACAAGCCAGCCGATTATTGCCAGGACAAGGTCCGCGCCTGCGATGTCTATGTCGGGCTGATCGGCTTGCGGTAGGGCTCGCCGGGACCTGCGCGCCGACCGACTGCTCGACGAAGCCCACGCCAGCGGGGGCGACCCGCTGCAGCTGACCCTCCTGTTTGGGATCAGCGACCCCACCGCCATCGGCTCCTGCGCCGAGGTCGGCGCACTCGGACAGCAGGACCACGGTGGTGAGGTAGCAGGGCGTACCGTCAGGCGGTGAGGGGCGATGGCGCATCAACGGCTGACCACCTGCGAGGTCGAGGCCGCCACCCGCGGCCTGCCCGGGGGCGCGGGCCCGGCCCGGCTGCTGGAGGAAAAGGGCCGCAACCAGGTCTTCGCCGTCGGCGAGCAGGCGATCTTCAAGGCCTACCTGTCCGAAGGCAGCGCCAAGCAGGCACGCAAGATCGCCGCGCTTGAGTTCCTGGCCGGCCGTGGCCTGCCGGTGCCGCGGCTGCTCGGCTACGGCGTTCTTCCCAAGGGCGAGGCCAGCGTGCCATGGACGCTGGAGACCAGGGTCAGCGCCGGCCACGTCCGGCCTGCCCGCGCCGAGCTCGACACCCCGCAGGGCTGGGAACTGCACCGCGCGCTTGGCCGATGGCTGCCGCAGCTGCACGCCTTCGGCGGGTTTCCCAGCTTTGGCACCTGGCAAGCCGGCGGCCCCGCAACGCTGGCCGCGCACGTGGTCCCCAGGGCCAGCGCCATCCGCGCCCAGGCGGCCGGGCTCGACGGCGTCCCGCCAGCGCTGCTGCGCCGCGTCGGTCAGGAGCTGGACCGGCTCGAACCTGCCATCCGGGAAGCTGGCTGGCTGCGGCCCAGGCTGCTGCACGGCGACTACGGCACCAGCAACGTCGCGGCCGGCCCGGGCACCGACGGCCACATTGAGGTGGTGGCCGTGTTCGACTTCGAGTCGGCCGCCCCCGGCGACCCGGTGGAAGACTTCCTGTGGACCGCCGACCACGGCCTGCACTCGCCGATCTTCCGGTCGTTCCTGGCCGGCTACCTCGAACACGGCCAGCTGGACCCCGGCGCGCCCGCACGGTTCGCCTTCTACCAGCTTGAACACTGCCTGGGGGTCCTCGGCTGGACCTCCCAGGGCTGCTGGGAGTACTTCGCCCAGGCACTGTGGGTCATCGAGCAGGAGCTGGAGGGCGCCCGCCTGCGGCTGGCCTGATCCCGCGGCCACCGGGCACTGGCCCACCTGGGCCTGCGGCCAGCCCTCACCGGACGCTGACCAGCCCACGGCCCACGCCGATGGCACAAACGAAATTCGGTCGACGGCGGTGAGAAGACGGTGTGCAGTAGACCAGGAGGCTCCTGGTAGCTGCGGGTGTCCGGCGAGACGACGACACGGGCTGGTGCCCGCAGCGTGCTGCTGCGCCCGGCCCGGCGAGGCCGACGGACCCCGGGACTGCGGATCCGTTGCTGTGAGCGGGTGTCGGGCGGGCCCTGGCCGGGGACATCGCTGTCGTGTGTTCGGTTCCCGCTGGTCAGCAGTTCGTCTTTCCCGCGCATGAGGACAGGAGCATGGGATGACAACGAAGGCCGCCTTTTCGGCGGAGGAATGGAAGGCGGTGCTCGAAGGCCCGCCGACCGCTGGGATGATCGTGATCACGGCGGCCCGCGGCGGGATGTTCCGCGAGTCGATCGCGATGTCGAAGGCGTACGCCGAGGCGCGCGCCCAGCACGGCGAAAGCGAGCTTCTCGATGAGATCGTGGCGGCGAAGCCCGGGCTGGATCACACGAGGTATCACTCGGCCGGGGAACTCAGGGACAACGGGCTCGGGCATCTGCGGGACGCGGTAGCGCTGGTCGAGACCAAGGCCACGACCGGGGAACTCGATGGCTACCGGCGCTTCGTGCTGGCCCTGGCGGGCAAGGTCGCGGCCGCGCACCGGGAGGAAGGGCAGAGCGTGAGCCCCGCCGAGGCAACGGCCATCCAGCAGATCGCGGCGGCGCTCGGCACGACTGTTCCGTGAGGGAGAACGAAAGCACAGGGCGGGCTGACGCCGGAGCCAGGCAACGGCGACCAGAACCGTGAAGGCTATCCCCGATGCTCCTCCTACACGGATCTAGCCCGTGGTGCACAGCGCCAGGTTTGGCAACCGCGGGCCAGGGTGCCCGACGTCCCGCTGCGGGAGATCACATCGGCCCGCGGGAATCTGCTGAGGCCCAGGTCACTGCTCGGATTGCTATCGGGTCGGCTTCCGCCTCGGTGTCGACCTGATGCCGCCTGGCCAGCGACCGCAGCGCCGGGAACAAAAACGGCGCGTCCGCTGCCGACGTCTGTACCTCCAGGTCGACTAGGTCGAGACCGGGGGTGTTGCCGGGTCGGTACGCCGTCCAGCGGCGGACACGAAAGCTAAGGTCGTCGCGCCGAAGCGTCCAGGCACGCTCCCGGATGGGACCGAGCAGCGTGAGCCGATCCTCCACTACCGCTATGCCCGCACAGTCAGCGAGGAAGTTGCGTTGCCTGGGCGACAACAGCCCGTGACCGGGCCCAGCCGCGACCGGAGCCTGGGCCGAAACCGGTGCCGGGTCGCCAGCGTCGAGCGATGCGGTGAGCGCGGCGACGAGAATGCGCTGCGTCCCGACCCACTCCTCCGTGATCCGCAGCCGGTGCCCCGAGTCCGAGTGGAAGTCAGACCATTCCGGACCCAACTGTGCACGACGGACTGGCCATAGCTGGACGACGACCTCGCTCCGTCTGGGTGCCCGCTCCAGCCGCGCTGTCGCCCCCGCCGCCATCAGCCGGGCAGGGGCGCCAGAGAGATTGTCCAGCAGGTGGATCGCGCGCTCACTCGCCTCGCAGGTGTCGAGCCCGAACGCGGCTACGACGCTCGCCACCTCGACGTCCGGGATCCCGATCCGCAAATCCACGCCGTCGAGGCGCTCCGCCGCTGGCACGACTGCCCCTTTCGGTGTATTCCTGAAAGGGAACTTACGCTGACGTATCTGTCGGTACATCGGGGACTCTTCTTGATAGCAGCTGCAGTCGCTGATGCGGGCGGGGCTCCT
>WNGE01020696.1_pt1 | contig 12574 bp, 16 predicted proteins | sample 5400651 | NCBI WGS metagenome assembly WNGE01 (sample SAMN13153370, study PRJNA577476) | soil metagenome | isolation source: 60 cm soil or saprolite under grassland replicate 2 | place: USA:California | collected 2016-06-15 | reverse complement strand
GAACCGATTGTCGCCGCGGATGTGCGATCCTGGACCGAAGGGCTGCTGCGGCGCGCCGGTCGCGCATTCGATGATTTGGCGCGCCGTCGGTCGGAACTCTCCGAGGACGACCGGCAGCTGGTCGACGCGCTTCTCTCTTATCGAGAAGCGCTTCCCGCGCGGCTGCGGGAATTGCTCCCGGAAACCGTGGACGCGATGAAGATCCGTCATCACGGCGACTTCCATCTCGGGCAAATGCTGATCGTCAAGGACGATGTCTCCATCATCGACTTCGAAGGCGAACCGCGCCGCAGCATCGAGGATCGCCGGCGCAAGGCCCCGGCCGCCTGCGACGTGGCCGGCCTCATCCGGTCAATCGACTATTCCGCAACGGCAGCGCTCGAGCGTGCGCTCAAGTCGGCACCCGACGAACACGGTAAACTCGCCCGCGCGCTCGAGGCTTGGCGCGAACACGCCGCCGCCGCCTTCATGGCGGCCTATCGATCATCGCTGACGGATGCGAGGCTTTGGCCGCAATCGCTCGAGGCCGCCGATCGTCTTCTCGATTTTTTCCTGCTGGAAAAGGCGTTTTATGAAATCGAATACGAGTTCGCGCATCGGCCGGATTGGCTGCGAGTGCCGCTGGCAGGCACGTGGCGCATCCTCTCGCGTTCGCAGGAGGCTGCGCAATGACGTCGCTTACGCCGGAAGCCTACGCGGTCATCGAGGGTCGCCATTCCGACCCGTTCCGCTATCTCGGCCCGCACGTCGAGAACGGCTCATCCGTGGTCCGTGTTTTCCTTCCCGATGCGGAGGGGCATCCACGATGCCGGCCTGTTCGAGGGTCGTTTGCGCAATGGGTCGCAACACTACCGCCTGCGTGCACGCTACGGCGAACGCCAAGTCGAGATCGAGGATCCCTATCGCTTCCCGCCGGTCCTATCCGATTTCGATCTCTACCTGCTCGGCGAAGGCACGCATATGAACCTCTACGACAAGCTCGGCGCCCATCCTATGGTGCTTGACGGCGTGGAAGGCGTGGGCTTTGCGGTCTTTGCGGCCTTCGGCCAAGCGGGTCAGCGGGTCAAGCCGGTCAGATTCCCACCCGGGCGGTGCAGGCTAACCACGAGCCCAAAGTCTACAGGATCGCCGACACTAGCCGCCACAATCGGAATGGTGGAAGTGGCTTGCTTGGCCGCGCGTGCGCCGGGTGCACTATAGGTTACGATCACATCGACGTTGAGCTTGACCAGCTCGGCTGCGAGTTCGGGAAGGCGGTCGTATCTGCCGTCGGCCCAGCGATAGTGGATGACAATGTTCTTGCCCTCGTCGTATCCGAGCTTGCGAAGGCAGTTCGAATGGCATCAACTTGTCGTCTGTGCTCCACGTGCGAGGTCGTGCCGAGAAAGCCAATGCTGTAGGTCTTCTCGGATGGCTGCGCGCGGGCCGCGATGCGATCGAGCCGACGCGCTACGTTTCCTGGCCCAAATCGAAACTCAAGGACTTCATGAACAAGAACCCGGACTTGCACTCGGCGCTCAAATCGACGCTTGCAGACCTGACGTCGTCGGCGAATAACCGCGAAGAGGCGCGACCGTCGATTGGCGCCGCAGCACGTTGAGTTGGTGTCGAAGGACAAGGATCTCGGCTTCCAACGCAGCCCGCGACCGAAACAGTCCGATCAAGGCGCACCAGATCAACCTGCAAAGATCACTCATCGGGAGCGAGTATCAGCCGATTCGCGGTCGCGGTCAGCCGCCCGATCCGAGGCACCCTCAACGGCGATGATGATGTCGAGGAACCGTGCCGCCGACACGTTCAATTCAGAGCGGGTCGACAAAAGGCGCAGTCGCCAGCGCGCCAGGCGAAACCTCTGGTGAAAACGATCACGTTGGAGCGTCGCTGGCCATAATAACGGTGAGGACATGCGCGTTTTCGTAGCCGGCGCGACCGGCGCGGTGGGAAGCCGTCTTATCCCACTGCTCGTCTCGGCAGGCCACTCAGTCCTGGGCCTCACCCGCACGCCCGGTAAGGCCGAGGCGATACGCCGCGCCGGCGCAGATGTGGCGGTCGTCGATGCGCTCGACGGCGTCGCCGTCCGGCAGGCCGTGGTCCGCGCGAAGCCGGACGTCATCGTGCATGAAATGACAGCACTGAGCGGTGTCAGTGACCTCCGCAGATTTGACAGGGTATTCGCGTTAACCAATCGCCTGCGAACCGAGGGTCTCGACCATCTTTTGGCGGCGGCGAAGCAAGCCGGAACGCGGCGCGTGGTTGCGCAGAGCTTCGGCGGATGGCTCTTTGCGCGAACCGGTGTCCCGGTAAAAACAGAGAAGGATCCCTTGGATCCCGATCCGCCAAAGGAGCTGCGACGCACGCTTGACGCGATCCGTTATCTCGAGAGCAAAACGGGCGCATTTGAGGGCGAAGGGCTCGTCCTGCGGTACGGCGCGTTTTACGGCCCCGGGACGGGAATGCTCGACCGGTCAATGATCGACCAGCTAGGCGCCGGCGCGTGCCGCTTACCGGAGCGGCGCGTTCTGCGCCGGCACAATCGCCTTTCCGATCGGCCACAGCGCTAGCCCGGCGAGCTTCAGGTCGCGAACGGGATGCCCACGATGGTCACGGCGAGCAGGATCGCTGTGACGAGGTGGCCAAGCGCCAACCACCATCCGGCGAGAAGCAGCCACACGATGTTGCCGATCACCCCCAGCGGGCGGGTGCCGACGTCTTCGCGGCCGAAATATTCGTCACGCGGTACGGCCTTGTAGCCGAACGGCAGCAGCGTGTAGACGGCGATGCTGAACCGGCTCTCGCCCAGGGCAAGCCGACAATGGTGATCGCCATGACGACGGCGGCGATCACCCAGCCGAGCGCCATCCACAAGCCGCCGAAGACCTGGCTGAGGAACAGAAGAATGTCCGCGTCTGGGGCGGCGTTCACTATAGATTCGCGATCCACACCAGCGAGGACGTGGGCCGAAAGGTCGCGGCCTACATGATCGAGAACACGCTCAAGCCGGCGCGTTGAGCTCTTGCGCGTTTCCGGGCCTCCTTAGCGAGTTTTTTGGCTGCAGCCTTCCGCTCCCGCCACGTTCGCCGCTAGGTGGTCGGGTGCGGCACAAATCCGCGCCTCGAGCGTTGGTACCCCGGTCATCGAGGGACAAACGTTGGCGACATCTCCCAGCCGGCTCGAGCGGCGCGCCAAACCGGGCTCTGCAATCGATGCCGAAATCGTCGCCGTCACAGCCTTACTGAGCGCCGTGCTGGTGGTGGGACTTGCGACGGCAGCAGACTACGGACTTACCGTCGACGAGTTCAACACCGACGACTACGGTCCCAAGGCGCTCGCCTGGTACACCAGCGGTTTTGTGGACCGCTCGCACTTCGAGACCGTGGAATTCCCGCTTTGGTATTACGGGCCGTGGTTTCAGATGCTCACGGCCTATATCCAGTCGTTCGACCTTGCCGACCGGGTCACGGTTCGACATGCCATGACCTTCCTCGTCGGGCTTGCCGCGCTGGCCGCGCTGCTGCCGATCGGGCGCCTTGCGGGCGGCCGCTGGGCTGGTCTCGCCGCGATCGCGCTCTGCCTGATGACCGGATATTTCTACGGCAGCCTATTCTTCACGCCGATCGACGTTCCTTTCGTCGCCGCGATGACCTGGGCCACGCTCGCCATCCTGGTGATGACGCGGCAGGTCCTGCCGTCCTGGCGGGCGAGCATCGCCGCGGGTCTGCTGACCGGGCTCGCCGTCGCCACGCGAACCGGCGGCATCATCACCCACGCCTACCTGCTCGGCGCGCTCCTTCTGTGCGCCGCGGAATTCTTCGCGACGCACGACCGATTGACGCCGCGCTACCTCGTTGCCATCGTTGCGCGCTATGGGGCCGTTGTCGGCATCGCCTCGATCACCGCCTTCGCGCTCTGGCCGTGGCTGCAGATCGGCAATCCCTTCGCGCAATTCAAGATCGCGCTTGTCCATTTCGCGACCATCCCGATGTCGTTTGAATTTCCGCATTGGGGCGGGCAAGTCTCAACCAGCGCATTGCCGGTATCCTACATTCCGGCTCAGCTTCTCGCCCGGCTGCCGGAAGCGTTCCTCGTCCTGCTGGCGGTTGCCTTCATTCATGGCGTTGCCGCCGCGGCGAGGCTCGCGCGTGACGCCGCCGTGACGTGGCGTGTCGACCGCGGCGCAGGCCTGCGTGCGGGCCTGCTGACGCTGGCGCGCGCGCGCCATTCTCGTCGTGTGCGCCGCCGTTGTCCTGCCGCTTGGATTTCTCATGCTCCAGCGTGCGACCATGTATGACGGGATACGACACGTCTTGTTCGTCATTCCCATGCTTGCGGTCGTGGCCGGCCTCGGCTGGCGGGCGCTCTTGCCGCCCCTCAATCGAGCTCCCGTTATCGCAGCCGTTGTTGCGGGCGCGTATGTCGGCAGCATCGTCGCCATGCTTGCGGTGCTGCACCCGCTCGAATATGTCGCGATGAACGCGCTCGCGGGCGGGACACGAGGGGCCTACGGCAATTTCGAGCTCGACTATTGGTCGGCGGCCGCGACCGAAGCCTTGCGGCGCCTCGAGCATCGTCTCGACTATGATTCATCCATTCAGCCGGTAGAGACCCCACCGAGTATCCTGATTTGCATCGGCTGGCGCGAAGGGAGCGTTCATCCGATCCTGAAACGGCCGTGGATCGTCGAGACCGATCCCGACACGGCCGATTTCATCATCGCGACGGAGCGCTCACATTGTGCGGACAACACGCCCGTCGTTTTGATCGACGAGGTCAAACGCTTCGATCGTACGTTTGCCTGGGTTTACGCGCGTCGCGCCGAGAACTAACGTGCCTTCTCCCCCGGCAGTTGGTCGGGTTTCGCCAACGTTTGAAACAACGTGTGGATCGATTACCGCTGGGCTGCGGTTGACGACGAGCGCATTCGTCAATATGCGGTGGATTTGGTCGCGACGGCACCGGGACGTCATCCTCACGAATGGCAGCGTGGTCGTAACCCCATTGCTACAGGCGACCCGCATCGTGCCCATCGTGTTTGTGGTTGTCCCCGACCCGGTCGGCGCCGGGTTCGTTGATAGCCTGGCGCGACCGGGCGGCAATGCAACTGGATTCATTCAGTTCGAATATGGCCTGAGCGGGAAATGGCTGGAATTGCTCAAGGAGCTCGCACCGCGCATGACACGCGCGGCGGTCCTCCGCGATGCCTCCATCCCCTCTGGGACTGGCCAGTTCGGCGCAATCCAATCGGTGGCCCCTTCGGTCGGCGTGGAGGTAAGTCCGGTCAACATACGCGACGCCGGCGAGATCGAGCGTGCTGTCGCGGCCTTCGCGTCCCGAGAATGGTGGCCTGATTGTGACCGGCAGCGCGCTGGCGCAGCTTCATCGCAATTTGATCATCACGCTGGCCGCCCGGCACAAACTGCCCGCAGTCTATTTCGAACGGTTCTTTGTGACTGTCGGCGGCCTGATTTCCTACGGGCCTGATCTCGTAGACCAGTATCGGCGTGCGGCTGGTTACGTCGATCGCATTCTCAGAGGGGAGAAGTCAGCCGACCTTCCCGTGCAGGCGCCGACCAAATACGAGACTGTCGTCAACCTCAAGACCGCCAAGGCGCTCGGCCTCGATGTTCCGCCCACGCTGCTCGCCCGCGCCGACGAGGTGATCGAATGAAGCGAGTTTGTCTCCAACGTTCAGAAAGCTGTAGAGCAGGCATTTGTCGTTCGCGGCAGGCAGCCGCAAGTAAGTGAGACCTGAGGAGTAGTGGCGTTTTGACTCATTTGAAAACTCTGTCCTTAAACAGAAACAGTGCTTAGAGGGAGGCGGCTCAGGCGGAGCTCTACCGTCGGCTGGACTCATGCCTTGTTGTCCACCGCGAGGATAGCAACCCTTTTCAACGTGCCGCTCGCGATTGCCGCGGGTTGGCTGCTTTGGCACTCGTTGGACTGGCCCTTGGTCGGTGATGCCACGATTTTCCACTTCATTGCCGGCCAATTTCAGATGGGCGCAGTACCTTATCGCGACATTTTCGACATTAACAGCGGTCGTAGCGATCGGAGGCATGAGCGATGTGGCATGGCGCGCATTCGATTTGAGTGCCGCCCTCCTCATGTTGGGCTTGATCCTGATGCTGGTATGGCCCGCAGGACGAGCGGTGGCGATCCTGGCCGTGCTCATCGTGCTGGTGACCCATTTTTTGCTTGGTCCCTATTCTGCCGGGCAGCGAGACTTTCTGATGTCGATACCGGCGCTAGCAGCCGCGCTGGCCTCGGCCAAGGCCGCAGAAGACAAGGGGCATGGTCATTTTTATCTGATGCTGGTCGGCGCATTCGCCATGACCGCGGCATCGATCAAGCCGAGCGGTATCTTGCTCTTGTTGCTGCCCGTTTTTGCGAGGGTCGAACGAGATTGGCATGCACCGCTGTGGGTTATCCTCGGAGCCGCTGGAACTGGGATCTTGGTGTTCGGAACGTTAGCGGCGTGGGGCGGGTTGGAACCATTCATCGCGACGATGCAAGGTATGATGCCCCGCTATGCGTCGCTGGGTGCGCGCACAGTTCCCGAGATTTCTGAGGATGTGGTTGTCTGGTTGGCGCCGACAGCGGGACTCGCACTTGCTGCCGTGTTGAACATATCCGCACCCAAACCGCCGCGGGTGCGAGTCATGATCGGCCTCACGCTGTTCGGCCTCATTCACTTGCTCGTGCAACGCAAGGGCTGGTTCTATCATGTGTATCCACTGCAAATTGGGCTGGCTTGCTGGGGAGCGTGGAGCCTTGCCTCGCTCCCTCCTTGGCGGGCGGTTATATGCCTGCTCGTCACGGTCATCACGCCCGTCTGGCTAGCGCAGCAGCAGGTGCTGATACGAACAAGGATGTATCAGTTCCTGGATTCCGCTTCGGCCATGCAGGCTGCGCTCGAAGACCGACTGCCGCGTGGCGCGCGCGTTCAAATGCTCGATTCGGACTATGGGGCCTTCCTGGCCATGGCGCGTGCTGGAATGCGACAGGCCACGCCGCATATCCAATGGTTCTCTCTTGTCTTTGCGGAGGATTCCGTTCGGCACGATTTTCTTGCCGCGCTGGAGGACAATCCGCCGGCCGCCATCCTCTTGACCAACTCCCAGTGGCCGCAGCCGCACGGTTTCGATGCCGCCGATCGTTGGCCTAAGTTTGCGGCGCTGTTGGCATCACGTTATGTCCTCGACCGATCCAAAAATGAGAACGGCATTGCTTGGCGGCTCTACCTGAGGCGCGCGTCGCCAGTTTAAATTGGATGCGGTTGCTCGCAAGCTCGTCGCCGTTGCGGTCGAAGCCTATCGCGCTGCCGCTCACCGAACGCAACGCGAGTCATCACAACATCTATTCGACCGTAAATCGCTGTGGGTCTACCCTATTTCTGCGCTTCGAGGCGTTCGACAGTGCAGCGAGATGCGGGGGATGGGAGTCGCGAGCAGCTGGGACCGCGAGCGTTACTGCCAGGTCGAGCTTTTCACTTGCCGGAGTGATCACTCCCGTCCGGCCGAGTGCAAGGCATCTCGCCGGGATCACTGGAACGAATCGTCGCGACCGCGCGTTCAATCGCGAGAAGGCCTTATGCCCCGCACCGCAAGCTCTGGATTGGTCTGCATCATATTCCTGATGCTTCTGGGGTTCCCGGCCGCGCCCCAGGAACCGGCGCGTAAGGGCGCCGACACAGAGTCGGGGCAACTAACATTCAACAACGCCTGCCGGACCTGCCATACTACCAAGGAAGGCGACAATCGCTTAGGTCCGAACCTCCACAATGTCATCGGAAGGAAAGCCGGTTCGCTGCCGAACTACGGCTATTCCAGCGCCATGAAGGGCGCGGACTTTGTATGGGACAAGGAGGTGCTCGATCGGTTCATCGCGAAACCCGATGAGGTCGTGCCCGGCAACAACATGAGGCCGTATGGCGGTCTCACATCAGCCGAGGACCGTGCCAAAGTGATTGTATTCTTGGAGTCGGCCACTACCAATTGAGCGGCTGGAGCGCTTTTCGAGCAGGCGCGCTGCCTGGCGCAGCGTGATTTCGAGATATTGGTTGGCCCCTTGGCGAATCCATTGCCTGAGGACGGTGAGCCGCCCGGCCCTCAAGGAACAAAGTTCTAGACCGGATGGAACTTGGGCAGCGGCACGGGGGTTAGGTGGCCATGCCGGACTTTCCAATTGACCCGGAGCTACGTATCCGCACGAGCCCGCCAGTAGTACTGCGCCGCACAACAGAGGCTGTAGGGTTTATTCGGAAGATGACACTGAGCCGACCCGGCCACGGCTGGCGAGATCTACTGCAGACTTTCGACGCAGCCCGGGACGAGTGGAGTGCGATGGAAGCCGTGGTCCACCTCGAACTCCTTCTCGAGGCGGAAGGCCTGCTGATTGAGGAGAGAACAGCTCACGCTTCTCCCCCTGGGCAAGATCGGTTTCGCGCCGCCTAGATCGAAGTCGCGCAATGTTGGGCACGGTGCCGTTCGGTCCGGAGCTGCGCGGAAAGCGAGGCTTTGCATTTGCAGCTTGCATCGGATCGTGAATGCAGATCGCGCAAATAGCTCCCTTGACAGAGGCGATTCCTCCCAAGCTCTACGGAGGCACCGAGCGCGTCATTTCATGGCTAACAGACGAACTGGTCGCCCTCGGGCATGAAGTGGCCTTGTTCGCAAGCGGCGATTCGCAAACTTCGGCCCAGCTGGAACCATGTTGGCCGAGGGCATTGCGTCTGGACGGCTCGGTCCGCGACCCAAATGCATTGCACATCGCCATGCTCGAGCGAGTTTGCCAACGGGCTCACGATTTCGATTTGTTGCACTTCCATCTCGATTACTATCCGTTCTCCCTGTTTTCCCGTCAGTCCACACCATTTGTGACCACGCTCCATGGCCGACTTGACCTGCCGGAGCATCAGGTTGTCTTCGCGACATTTTCTTCTATCCCTGTGATCTCGATCTCCGACACTCAACACGCCGGATGGATCCGCACGATCCATCACGGCCTGCCGGAGCGGCTTCTAACGCCACAGTCGGTCAAGCCTGCCTACTTTGCCTTTCTCGGGCGCATTTCGCCGGAAAAGGCTGTCGATCGGGCGATCTGGATAGCCAAGCGCTGTGGGGTGCCGCTGAAGATCGCGGCCAAGGTCGATGCCGTCGACCGCGACTATTTCGAATCCGAAATCCGCAAGCTGCTCACACCCCCTGAGGTCGAGTATATCGGCGAGATCAGTGATGGCGAAAAGTCGAGCTTTCTCAGCGGCGCCGTCGCGCTGTTGGCGCCGATCGCCTGGCCCGAGCCTTTCGGATTGGTTTTGATTGAAGCAATGGCCTGCGGCACGCCCGTCATCGCATTCAATAGGGGTTCTGTCCCTGAAATCGTCGAAGACGGGGTAACTGGTTTCGTAGTCGAAGACGAGAAGGAAGCCGTTGCCGCCACTCACCGATTATCGCGCCTGTCTCGCAGCGCAATTCGGCAGCGCTTTGAGGAGCGGTTCACTGCCCGGCGGATGGCGCGCGAATATCTTGTCGTCTACCGCAGCCTAATCGAATTTGAAGCATTGCGTTCACGAGTGGCGGTTGCGCGGGCATCGTTTCGCTGACCGCAATCGGCGAAGAAGGCTAAGCCCCGGTGCGGATTAAATTTTAACTTCTGCGCTTGAGCGGTGGATGGTGGCGCGCCGGTGCAGACCATCGATTTATGAGATGATAGGCGCCGACTAGACTCTCTGAGTGCGTTGTGAGTAGCGATCATAGCGATGTACTGATCGATCCTGCAGTTGTTGGCGATAAGTGCCCCAAAGAAAATAGCGGGAGAAATTCGATACCCTAAGTGACAATGACGTCGACCTTAAGACGGACCAACTCGGCTGCGATCTCGGCGTAGCGCTCGGTGCGGCCCTCCGACCAGCGATACTCGATGGCGATGGCTTCTGTATATTCCTTTTCTGGTATACAACGTGCCGGTTTCAATTGCAGCGTTGATCTTCGGCGGCACAGCAAAGGTTGTTGGTCCCTCACTTGGCGAAGTATTCTCGAATTTGGCGGCGCCCCTTGCGGTCATGGTTGGATTGGTCACTCTGATTTTTACAGTGCCTGTGATGGTGCTTAAGCAGCTATCCGGCGAATTCAAATAAGCCGACAGTTGCAATTCATTTCACGAGTCTCGGCCGCTTGCTATCGCGAACGACCCGCGCCCCTTGCCGCAGGATAATGTGCGCCTTCGGCCAGCGCGCAATCGCGGCCAGCCATGTGGCCTCGGCCACTTCGTAATCCTCGACCCCGGCGAGGTGTTCGCGAACTTCGCCCCTAGCGTCCAGCTCCTCGATCCGATGGGCGAAATGCGTCCGCGTTTTCATGAGAGGATGAGCTTGCCGACGCGGCGGGCACGATTTCAGATGTGACGACCGCGAGGGCTTGGACCGGTGCGGAATTCAAGGCAATCGGTGACAAGGCTTCTAAAGCAGCGAAGGCGTACCGAGTCCCTGGCAAGCGCTGATTGTGAGGGGGTGGAGATGACGATTGCTGGTCACGCCGCAATGCGCTTCTGGCTTCGCCCGTCCCGCGGACAGATTTTATCTCGGCCGAGCGCAAGTTCACGGAGGTATGCGTCTTTGCACGTCCTCTTGCAGAACTTGTTGCCCCACCAACGATGCGTCAGCATGCCGAAATGTCCTCCACAATGATCGCAGATTTGGGGCTGCCTCATCATACCCTCGCACAACAATTCGAGGGGATTGCGTTGAGGTAGCGGCCAGCCGGACAGAAGAAGGCGATGGGGACTATCTCTCCAACGATTGCTCCGACGGCAAATCCATTCGCCAGCGCGAAAAAGCTTCGACACTTTGCTGCTGCACAGCCGACCACTCGCAATGGGTCGAGACCCATTTGCGGCAGGCACTTTTGAGCGTCGGTGGTTATCATGACGCCCTTACATAATTTTGGAGTTCTAGGACGGGAACCTTGCAGTGATCGACGTAGCACTTGTGGTCGCAGTAGGAGAACCGTGTTGCGGTTTCTCGCAGGTAGCTGTCTCCGATTGGCTCACAGCACAGCGCACAGAAAGATTGCGGTCTGGGTGTCCTGCCATTCACCAAGATGAATTTCACGCGCACCACAGCCTTCACTTCAAATGAGTATTCGTTCATGGTCAGGGCTCCCGTGGACTAGGGACCACTCTGCATGAGTAGCCGCACCCGCCGCCCATTGGTCGCCTGCTGTGACGAAGCTAGTTCAACTGGAGCGCACACGTTGACGTGAAGATGGTTTCGTTGGGACAAAGAAACGGTTTCAATTATGTTTCGAGACGCGCGAGCCTTGGCAAATGTCTCGGACATCTCAAATGATTGCCAAACGTTAATTCTACTGACACCTCGCAGCAATGCAGCGCCCTTCATCTGCTCGCCAGTGCGGAACCCGTGCATAAAGCCCGTGGGCGGCTTACGCGATGGTGGCCCCCGGCGACTTTTGCGGCTATGGCCGCCAGGGACCCCGGACGGTTCGGAACCGAAATCCCGGTAAAGCCGCCCACTTATGGGTCGAACGGCGCTTAAATCAGGTTCACGGTCCGATGTGTCGCCTTAGCGCGGACACCGAATCTATTAGTTCCGTTTCACTAGCGCGGCATGTGCTATCAGGCGCGGAACGTGCCAATTCGAACCTTTCTCGAACACGATCATTCGTTTGGGCCGGAAGACATCGCGAACTTGTCGGCGGCCTTCGAGGCCGCGCGGAGCAAGCTCGGGCTGGTCGATCGCACCGATCCGGCAACAATGGCGGTCGCCAAGCTGATCATCGAGTTTGCGAAAGAGGGCGAGCGCGACGCCGAGCGGCTATGCGCCCTCGCATTGAAGCAGTTATCAAAGTAAGGCCTGACCATCTCACGGGTCGGCAGCGCTTCCCGTAAGCCGAGATTACATGGCGAAAATGGCAGAGGACCCGCGCCGCCGCGCCGAGCGCCGACGCGCCCTCGAATTGCTCGACGCCTCTTGCGACGGCTGCACCGAGGCGATCATGCAGGCGCGCGGGGTTACAATCGAAATGCTGGTCGACCTGGTTCGCGATGGCCTCGCGACCGTACACCGGCGGCCGGCGCGCATGCGCCGAGCGTGCCGATGGAGGTTGCGCGTGTGAAGATCACCGAGGCAGGGCGGCGGGCGCTCGGAAAGCCTTGCTAACGCCGCAACGGCGCGCTGCCTCGGGCACCGCTCGATTCAGAACATTTCAGGAGTGCCCCAAGGGGACCTGTCGCCCCCTCCGTGGTAGGCTGAGAGAAGCGGGAGGAGGAAGCCCCATGGTCAACATGAGGCGCCGCGAGTTCATCACGCTTCTCGGTGGTGCGGCGGCCGCTTGGCCGGTGTACGCGCAGCAGCAGCGATGCTCGTCGTGGGCTTCCTTTCCTATGCATCACCTGACGCCTTCGCGCACGGAGGTGTCCGCCGACACCGGATGGTGCTGGCCAACTTGTGGCCAATCAATCGGTGAGCCGATCGAAACACCATGCTGCGCGGCCTGATTGCCTTCTGCTTATTGCGTCGCCCGCTCGTGCTGATCGCGTTCGGGGCGTTTCTCGGGCTGGG